>Ga0210059_1015662_pt1 | contig 11036 bp, 6 predicted proteins | sample Ectturendosymbi2_FD_188042 | JGI IMG/M metagenome (GOLD analysis project Ga0210059, IMG submission 188042) | Ecteinascidia turbinata endosymbiont from Florida, USA - Sample 2 (SPAdes) (version 2) | ecosystem: Host-associated > Tunicates > Ascidians > Unclassified | place: Key West, Florida... | reverse complement strand
CGACGCCTTGCAAATTGTGACTGGATGTCTGTGTCCTACACCAGCGGACAATCTTCCAATCCTTGCAGGCATCCAACCTGCTGAGCTTCGTCGCAATGGAGTCACACTGTCTCTAGGACGCCTTGTCGTGGAGCCTGGACACCTGCTCCACTCAGCGCTCACCTGTCCATCGAGTGCAGATGCACGGCGCCTCAAATCGAGACACCCATTTGTACCCGCCGCACATCAACTCATCAGTTTTTGTGACAACAACGTGCGGCGCACTGGACGGATCATCAATGGAAAGCGGAGTGAATGCACAACCCCACAAGACTCGGCATTTTCATCCCCGACATCGGTACCCACCCAACCCCGGAATGACCCTCCCAAGAACAGCATGGGTCCGGCTTAACCGCCTCCGCACCGGTGTCGGCCGTTTCCGCTCCTGCTTCTACAAATGGGGTATGGCCTCCTCTGCGACAGGTGAGTGTGGCGCAGAAGAACAAACCGTCGACCATGTTGCCCTCCAATGTCCATCCATCGACCCCCTCATAGACTGCATGGTCTGACGATTCTGGACGATGAGACAATCGAATGACTGCTCAACAACTGCCCCGAGATCTAGTGCGGCCAAGCAGTGGTTGGAAGAACTGGATCAAAAGATGAAGAAAAGAAGCTGTAAAACTTGTCTCTGGTGAGATTCAGCAACTGCCATTGTTGCGTCACCGTCATTGTTCAAAGGTCACGTGGCCTCAGTAAAGTTCTCACCATGCTTCCCTCGGGTTTGTTCAGAGGTCCTCATTTAACCTCAGATTATTCTAAACCTATGCGCAACGGGAATTGTGGTACAGTTTATGTGGAAGTTCACAGCACGTTTCTCAAATTTACAGCCATTCGACTTGATTTGATCCGATTTGTATCGAGATATGTAAGCCAGGGGTGCCCAACCTTCACTGACATAGGATCTACCTTTATATTTTTTAGTCTCTGGAGATCTACTAATCTGGCAAAGCTTTGAAACGAAACAAACCGAGCCTATCAGTATATCTCAGCTACACATACAAATTTACACTTACATGATGCAGTAAACCAAAAACATATTCTAATAACATTTATTTCATGAAAGTGCATTCATTTTTAACGTTAGTGAGACACCTGGCACTGGGAGGATGTAGCAAGTTCCTCGTAGTGAAGGCAGTAGCTGGTGGTTGCAAGTCTCAAGCAAGCCAGAAGATGTTGATCTGTCATAACTGATCTGCATCTGGATTTTATTATCTTCATGTGAGAAAATACAGACTCACACAGGTAGGTTGATCCAAAACAGGGTAATACTATATAAAAAGCACATATTTTTATATTGGGATACTTATCTTCTAACAGCAGTTTCCTAATCTTCTCTCTTTCGGTCGATGCCCTGGATTTCATCTCTATGTCATTTTGAAGGGAGAGCATTTCATTTTCCACTGCAGTTATATCCAGCTGAAAGAGTGATCCAATTTTAGAGGCAATGTCCTCCACATCCATATATGTCGCAAATGGGAAACACATGTAGGTGGCAATAGGCTCAACTGATGCAAAGTCAATGAAATGTTTGTCAAACTCTGATGACAGACTTTGCACTTGCTTAATGTATCGTGCAGTATTGAACTGTGCAGTTGTTTTTCTCTGAAGCACAAGTTCTGAACTCATGTGCTTAAAGTAATGCAGATCATGGCGATGCAGCTTGGTTGAGAGCAGTTGTAGCTTGTGTTTAAATGCGTTTACGGAGCTGATCATGTTGACTATATTTTTCTCTTTACCCTGTAGCTCTAAATTCAGTTCATTTAGTAGTCCAGTAAGGACAGTGAGAAAAGCCAAATCTAGGAGCCATTGTTCATCCTCAAGCTGTGCATATTCTGTATCTTTAAACTCCTTGAGAAACTCTTTTATTTCAGGCAACAACTCCCTAAATCTTTCTAAAAATCTTCTTCTGCTCAACCACCTCACATCTGTATGGAGCAGCAGGTGGGTGTGCTCTGCCTCAGCCTCTTCCAAGTGAGTGCGGAAAAGTCTTCTCTGCAGGCTTCTTGCACGAATTGAGCAAACAATTTTCATAGCAATGTCCATTATCTCTTTCATATTTAATACTTTCCCACATAAAGCCTCTTGATGGATGATGCAATGATAATGAATAAAATTTGGAAAAGAGTTATTCTGTTTGCAGAGAGCAATAAACCCATTACTACTGCCTACCATAGCGGGTGCCCCATCAGTTGTAATGGAAATAAGCTTGACGAGTGGCAGCTTGGTCTTGCTAGCATAATTCATGAATGCTTGGAATATGTCTTCACCCCGTGTATGTCCTTTAAGAGGCAAAATGCAAAGTAGCTCCTCTTTTACAGTCATGTTTTTAAACATCATCCTTATAAAAACGCACAATTGCGCGATATCCACAGAGTCTGTTGACTCATCAAATTGAATTGAAAAACACTCACACCTACAAATATCTCTCTCCAACTCAGCTGCAAGGTTCTGCTCCATTCCTTCAAAACGCCTTGTCACCGTGCTTCTCGACAACTGAAGGTCTTTAATTGCTGACATGATTTCATTCTTGTTTTTGAAATTTTCAAACAGTGAATCAGCAGCTTCTATAAACGCTTCCTTGACCATTTCTCAATCTTGAAATGATTTCTTATACTTGGCAAGAATGTGGCAAACTCGATATGATGCTATCTTAGCTGCCTTACCTCTCGTATTTGGCTTGGTAAAAATAGACTGTTGTGTAGCTAGTTGTGATTTCAATTCCTCTAACTTTTTTTGTCTTAATTCACTTTGGACAAGAAAATCCTTTGTGTACTTATTGTGCATGGTTATGAAATGCCTTTCAAGGTTTCCCTTCTTAACAAGCGAGATGCTGGCACAGCAGATGAGGCACACACATCTGGAATTGAACATGACAAAAAAATAATCTTCTTCCCATTCCTTATGAAAGTGATAGGTTTTCTGTCGCTTCAGATATGTTTTAGCACTCATCATTTGTAAATTTAGGGCTATATTTTAATCTAAAAGTAGAAAAAACGTTTTTAAAGAAACTTTGAAGTTAAAATTTTGTAGATTTGAGTTAAGTAATTAGAATCGTCAGTCATTGCATCAAGTATTAAGTTTAAAAACGAAATTAATGTAAAAAACATCCACTGCACAAGTAGATAGCTGTTACCAATAACGTTGCTAACAATAACAAAGTTAACTAAATGCTGTTCTTCTGATGAAAAGTAAAATAAACCACAGCAGATGTAAACTGCCTAGCCTGAAAACATGACTGGAAGCAACGAACAAATTTTAAGAAACTAGCAGATCAGCTGAAGACAACTTTTCGAAAAAATTTTTTTGAATGTTACGTCATATACGAAAACAATGCTAACAATTATATTGTTGATGTAGGCCTGTAGGGTAAATACGGTACAGTTGAAAATAAAATTAATTTTGAAAAAGGGGAAAAACGCCAGATTAAAAATACAAAAAATGTACATATGCATAATTATTCATTTCTAGTTCGGCAAGCCCTTATACATGCATAAAATCACCCGCGATCGACTGCCAGGCATTTAAAGATCGACCGGTAGATCGCGATCGACTGGTTGGGCACCCCTGGTGTAAGTAATAATGTATTGTTCATATTTATGATTATATCTTGCTGTTTAAAAGAAATGAAAACCCACCAGAATTGGTGCTCATTCAAAAATGTTGTTACAGGCACCCGAAAATGTTCACGAAGATAACTATGAAGATGAAACTGAAAATTTTGGGAGCATCGAAGTCTAGGATCCAAAAAAACTGTATCGCCAGTGGTGCAAACCTTGCCGAAGAAAGCAGTGAAACCTTTGAAGAAAGCAGTAAAAAAATCGTTTCACGCTGCTTTGCCTCCGCATCTGCTAGAAAATTTACAGCCACTAAGAATAGCATGAGTTCTACAATAGTCTAGTTATTTCGCATTTTCGTTACAAGAAGGAAAAGTAGAGAGACATTTTGTTAACACTGTCTTTATTCAATAAAGCCAACATCAACCAAAAATGTAGTATGTATGCAGTGTAAAGCTATATTAACACTCCAAATTTTTTCCAAAAGATTTTGTTGTTTTTCGGAATTTTTTTTTCCAAAATCATAAATGTTCTTGAAAAAATGTGATTTATGTGGCATTGTGACCAGATCAAGAAAATTGCTTCGTGTTTTTCTGGACATTTTTCCGAAAAGAACGCAGCTCATTCTTCATGCAGAGAAAACAAAAAACGAAGCTCTAGTATGTGAAAGCTTGAAAGCTCCTACGGATCTAGCCAGCAACAGTTTTAATCAGATCTTGCATCGATCTTGGTTGGCGTCAAGGTATAATCAACGGCGGCTTACTTCTTTACCTTATCGAATGATATAGCTGACGCTCAGCCTTTCCTAGGCTACAATGTGCCAACCAAACTCTCTTTTCTTATTCTATTCTCTTCAGCGACACATGCACACTCCATCACAGGAGGGATTATAATGAACACAAGGCAGTTGTGGTCTAAGCATCATTGCCAGAGTTGCCAATTTAACGCAAAACGTACTAGTACGCGAATGTATCTCAGACGATTAAGTAACCTATGTTCAAGGGCGGCTTATAATCAAGGGCGGCTTACATTAATTTTTTACACCATTTAGTGCGGCTTGCAAGCAAGGGTGGCTAAAAATCGAATAAATACGGTACTCACGATAAAACGATTTTTGTCAGCAGTGCAGAGTTGTTAGTCGAGCTGTTTTTTCGGGTCGCACCGGGTTTCGGGCCGAGTTCAGGCCCTGCTCAGGTAACCTTAAAATACTTAACAAGTCAGGTAATGAAGGGTGCAAACCACCCACATTTTCCTGGGACACATGACTTCCGCTATTTCAATACCAAACTATTTTTTACTTCCATATGTCCATTGTTAATCATTTTCGCAACAAAATTTTATCTGTGCAGCGAAACTTGCATATCACACAAATTTTATGCAGGGTACCACCAAAATGGGACTTTTTAGTGGGGATTTTCTGTTTGTGCGTAGAAAACGTCATGCACGTGTTAGATCCGTTTTTTTCATGCAAGTCATGGTGTATGAAGGTTCTTTACATATAAGGTATAGGTGGTCATGTATGGCCAAATAGGTTTTGCACTTAAAATAGCACTGAAGTGTTAACTTAGTAAGATGTCCGAAATTTGATACATGTCAGGTAACCATGGGTGGTGTGGTACCCTCTACCCCCTACATAGGTTTTCAGGGACACTTTTGCAAAAATAATTCTGGCACCATTCCAGTAGTCTCTGAAATTCAGGAAATGTCATGGAAGCACTAGTTTCTAACATTTTTCTAAACACAGTATATAAAATCAACAAAAAGAAAGGGGGTGGGTGGGTCCCACCCAAGTTACATGAGCAGGGATAACCCTGTAAGTGTGTCAATATGTTTCAAGCCGGTTTCGGGCTTGCATAAAAAATTTTTCGCAACGATTGACACTTTTGTCGTCAGTTACTGTTGAAGTGGTCGAGCTGATTAAATCTTCAAAAACGAATGATTAATTGTGAATCATTTGCTCATTACTAGTTTTCTTCGCCATCAATACTCCGCAGTTGCGCATATCTTGACTCTTCGGTAAATTTGGCTTTCGGGCCTAAATCAGGCTTCAAAAATAAATGTTGGTTTTGGACCTGGTTCGGGCTTGTTATTGCGGGATCGGGCCGGTTTTGGGCTTCAAAATGAGGCCCGTTTACAACTCTGCAGCAGTGGATACAACATGGAAAACGCCTAAATTTGGAGTGTAGCAGCATATGCGATAGAATTAATTGATGTTTCCAAAATTTGTCAAAAAGCAACTTTAACACAGGAAGAATTTAGACAACTTTTTTTATACATAGCATCAGTAGAAGACTACTATTATAACCACTGAGCAAAACTCGTTCGTCACTCTGTATCTTCCAGTTTGCAGATTCACGCTCACATTTCTCTGCTGAAGAAAACTCCAAACAAAATGAACACACACTTTGCAAAAATTTAGTTTTTATCGAACAGCGCCAAACAAAAATGGTACATTTGAAACAATTACATTTTATGAAAACATTAAGCAAACTTGCGTACGTCAGAAGCTGACAAACCAAATTTTTCAGCATCTCCTAGCGCTCACTAGCGGCAATGATCTGAAAGTTTTCCAGTGCGACAAAAATTTTCTAAATTTCATCCATCAATCAAAATAAGTCATTTGCAAACAACTTCGAGCAATTGACATGATCGAATCGAGTCCAAATCGAAAAATACTTGTTGTCAATTCATTTTGGGTCGTTCGACCTACAGGAGCGGGAACGACTGGGAACGGCGTTCCCACACCTTTTTCATGTTTTGCTTTAAAATGAGTTTGAAGATGTTTCAAAAAGGCTAGTTGTTTGGATGCGTTCCCATACCTTTTTGTTAGCACTGCATCACTGCGGAGAAGTGGTGGCAATATAACACTTTTTTGGAAAATATTCAGATGGGATTAAATATAATTAAAACTTTATTTAGGAGTTACTTCAAACAGTACCTTGCTGCTCGACTTTCAAACCAACTGGACGTCAAAACGAAATAAAAAATGAAAGAAACGAACTGAGTGTCGGTAACGTCACCTCTAAGTGTACCTCAGTGAAGCAAGAACCGGTCACATGTACTCGTTAAGACAAACGTTTGTGACACCTACCACATGGCACTGTACCAGCGTGTCTCGAATTTGTTACACAGTGGCGTAGTCACCGTGAAATAAGGCAGGTATATCAATTCCTAACTGTTACATTTTTTAGATCTTTTCACTGAAGAAGCTCTACTGAGTGAAAGGTCACGTGTTTTTACTTTAGATTCAATCGCCAATCACCAGCATATACTTTGAAACCATGGCTGTTATTTTAGAAACAACAACACAATAATCACATATTTAAAAAAACAGAATGTGTGGCTGGGATTTTACGAAAAAATGAAACTAAAGCAGGACTTACAGAAATCACTATGCCTTGTTCTCTAATTTCAGCTTTAGTTTTTCATCATTTCACCTGTAAGCTTTTGGTTGCAATTTACAGGACTGAAGATGCGTAAATGACACGAAATCGATTTCGTAGTAAACTTGTGAGCAGGTTTATATGGTAAAAAAACTCAAATTGGGGCTAATACTGTTTCTTGAACGCCCCGCTGAAAAAGTCAAATTAGAAAAAAGCAAAACCACAAACAGTGAAATAAATAAATAATGACACTGCAACAGTTTTGCTTCAACGTTTACTTATTCTATGGACATTTTTCGCACAAATTACAGGTTTATTGTTTAACGTTGCGCAAATTTAAATTAAGATGAATCCACACACAAAAATAGAAGTCACACAATTTGGTTTTACGCTACTTTGCTACGTGTGCATCTGGGACGTTAGGTATTTTTTATCTCCAGATCAAGCTGATTCAGTGCCGAATGGGCGATAGATCCCTGAACTTTGCTGCTATACTGAAGTCAGTGCTGCAACCAGCTGATATTTTTTGGGGGAGAAAATTATTATAACTTGTTGTTATACCCAACAGCTAGGGGCAATTGCCCGGTTGTCCCCCGGTCGCGGGTCTGACTCAAGTTACAATACTGGCTAACCTGAAAAAGTAGATATTGTGACATTCTCCAAACTTCCAAGTTTTCTGCAATGAATATAACTAATCTACTTCCCTCCTCAGGTGAATTAAAAAAAACATGTTGGTATAATTTCTCCTACTCTGGCAAATGTGTTCCCACCATAACCAAAGCTTACACAAACGTTTTAGGTGCACAGGCACGTGTTTGAACAACTCAGAAACTGTTCCAAAGCTCATCTCATCCTGAAAAAGAAAGTTGTTGCACGTCGGAAAAATTTTGTTATTTAAAAACCAAGCATATCTCTCCCCAAAAATTGCGGGTAGTACAGTTACAAACGAAACGAAAAATACGCGAAAACATCCGAAATTCCGTCAGTAACTTTTATTGGTGGTTTGTAAAAGACCCATACGGTAAGGTGTTCGAAGCTGATGGAAGTACATGCAAAAAAGTAAATTAGGTTGAGACATGAACATTTGTTATTTTTATGATATTTTGTGAATTCTTACCCATAAGGAGTAGTTGGCCCAAACTGGAAAATTCCTTTACGATAATATCTGGCAATCTGTTGCACAGAATCGATCAAAAAAGGGAAAAACAAGGTGATTTCATACACGTAGTGGCGGCAACGCTTGTTTTGAGTTAACACACTTTTTAAAAAGTCACAACGAGGTTAACTGAATATTTCTGTGATATTTTTGTAAAGAGTGCTGTGCTTTGCTCCGGTCTCCTAACTTGGAGCGATGATATACTTTATCTACTTTATGTTCATTATGCTGCGATCGGAAATTCCTAGCGGCATGTGCGCAAAGCTTCGCACCGCGGCAGCAAGCAACAATAGAGATCATGGGTCGCAATCTCTCTTACTATTGCTTGCGCCACGCATATATATTTTTGTTCTTCGCGCACATCCCGTTAGTGGTGAATCACACAATCAACGCAACACCACCGGAGAGGTTGCAACAATTGCAGTGACACATTGTACAACAGCGAGAAAGGAGAGTGCGTGTAGAATAATATGCAGATTGTGCCAACAAACTTCGCCAAAACATTGGTTTGGAAAACGTCAACATGACGTCATAATGTGACGTCACAAATAACGTATATCCAGTAACAGTGACCACCATACGCCACTGCTCAATACTAGAATTGATAGGGGGGCATACAATCTAGCAGTCTCCCCGGGCATCGTAGACCTCTGCACGCCACTGACAAGGGGTGCAAAATTTCCTGTGAATGTTAGTAGCGCACACATACAATCTTTTTTTAATCATTGTGAACTTTTCAGTTACTGCTACATGTGCTTTATATCACTTTAGCCAAGAAACTGAGCATTCCCATGGACATGATTGTCGAAATTCAGGTCACACAACTGCTAACCTGGAACTTCGCACGGAGCATCACTGGCCTCAGATACTTCTTAGATTAGTGGATGTGACACATTTCATTTACAGCAGTTTTTTGAAGGAACAGTCTACATATTTACAGTAAAGGCAAAAAAACTTTTTCTTTTAAGTTTGATAATTACAGGTAAAGCATCAAATCGCAGCATTTCTTTTATTTTCTGTCAACTTTTCAGGGTGTTGTATCCAAGGAAATGCTTCGGGATTTTGCAATTGTGGATTTGTCTAGCAGTTTTGTATAAAATCAAGTCCCTTCAGTTTTCATGTGCATTCTTCTGTCTGTTCTTTTCTTTTATGTATTCGTGACTAGTGAGTCTCCATCAGTCAGTCCTTTATGATGTTTTATTACTCAAAACTCTGAGCGTGCATGCTCTAGAAGCCCCCTAGTCCCTACAACTCGCATCAGCGGTGATTGTAACCAGACCTGACCACGGAGTGGAACAAGCGGACGCGCTGGATTCGGCATCTTCAAAAGGCTCTGGCAAGCCCGTGGTTTAGAAAACAAGATGCAACTCTGGCCAATTTTATCCTGTGTCATCAGAAGATTTTTGTGCCTACAATTTGTCATTAAAATTCATGCGTATTTATACAGATGATCAAGGAACTTTTGGGTTAGTTTTTGTGTTTTATTTCACTAGTTGCTACAATTCGAGAATACATTACCGCAATCTGGAGTGCCGTAAAAAACAGTTTGAATGTTCAATCGTGACCAAAATTTCAGAGGGAATAGCTTCACGCGAAACTACTTCATTCTTAACTCTACGGTAATTAATGATTTCCAGGATTCAAAGGTCCTGACGTCAATTCTGTGACGTCACAATCACAGGAAGTTTTTAGACGGGTCTAGAAATAACTATACGCAGGCGATTGCAGGGTCCGAATCAGCTTTCGACGTCCCTTTATTCCCAACTCATTCTTCGCATCTATGCTGCTATGAACGGGCTGGGTAGGGCGCAAAAACTAAGTTTGCCCTGGGCGCGGGAAACCCCAGGTACGCCGCTGTCTATACCTTTTGATAAGAAAAAGAAAAAAGTGTAAGCCGCCCTCGATTGTAAGCCCCACGAATCGATGAAAAAAACATTGGTAAGCCGCCGCTTACAATCGAGGAATAACGGTTTTCTTATCGCCGCAAAACATTTTCTAAAATAATCATTGTGCTGATTTCGTGTCGTCAAGAAACAATTCCAGTGTGTAGTTCATATTTTAAGGGGCGCAAAGAATGATAAACATCGCAACTAAGGCTCATGTACGCCGTAATTTCATGCCATTTGCGAACATTTCCTGCGTTTTCATTCAGACGTGTTCAACAAACTGGCACACGGCAACACGTCATGTTATATCCCATCTATCTTATCCGCAATTATTTTGTGAAAAGGTTCTTTTTGTAAGCGTAGTCGCAGGTCGCAGCGTAGTCGTAGTCGCAGCGACTTTATACTTTCAGCTTCTTCCCGTGTGGCATAAAGCGAAGAGTTCATTTTGTCACCAGTGCAATTATTTTTCACTCGCTTTTTCAAAATTTCTAACACGTTTTTAAGGTCAATGTGCGGTTTTCTCATCGTGGCAAAACATTTTATAAAATAATCTCTCACACATTTTCTAAATCGTCATTGTGCTGATTTCTTGTTGCGAAGCTTAAAACAATTTTAGTGATTAGTTGTTATAGGCGTGCAAAAATGATAAGCATTACAACTAAGTCTCATGTACCCTGGTAATTAATCACACATTTCAATATTTTCCAGCGTTTTCATCAAGACTTGTACAACAAACTGGCACACAGCAACCTGTATGGTTCATCACAACCCATCTATATCATACGCAGTTACTGTGTGAAAACCAGGGCTGTGGAGTCGGAAGTACCGTCATCCGACTCCGACTCCGACTCCTGGCAATTTCGATTATCCGACTCCGACTCCAACTCCGACTCCGGACCGACTCCGACCTTCAGCTGTATTAGTTACTTACTTAAAGTGATAATTCTTTTCAGATGAATTCATAAACACTACTTGCACTTTCCAGGAATACGGAAACTTATTTTAAATCGATGTA
>Ga0210059_1015660_pt1 | contig 11037 bp, 7 predicted proteins | sample Ectturendosymbi2_FD_188042 | JGI IMG/M metagenome (GOLD analysis project Ga0210059, IMG submission 188042) | Ecteinascidia turbinata endosymbiont from Florida, USA - Sample 2 (SPAdes) (version 2) | ecosystem: Host-associated > Tunicates > Ascidians > Unclassified | place: Key West, Florida... | reverse complement strand
TATCACTGACTTTTTTTAATGATTGCATTTCTTGCATCCTTCTCCGTTTCTGGATGTCGAACAGCACCCTTGTATGTTGTAAGAAAAGGATTGTTGGAAGGGTTTTTTTTATCCGTAAAAAGTGTTTTAACGATGAATATCACCAACATAATCGTGCAAAACGTTGCAAAAATCAACATGATGAGATAAATCTACAGTATAATCGTCAGTTAGTTTGAAATTATAATTAGCGTCATCAGCACTGCTTGAAACGAAACTGCCACTGTACCATGGTGAATCGTCGTATTTACACAAAATTTCTCAAATAACGCATCTCATAGGTCGTTTGGTTGATACTTCTTTCTTCTCTCTTTCGTGTCTTTTCAGTCGATCTAATGTTTGAGGTTCGCCTTCACAGCAATTTTGTCCACAAAAGAGCAAATGCACCTACAGCATGCACAGTTATGTTCAATCGAAAAATTTTGTTTGTTACAAGTTTGTTTCTCTTTAAACATGATGTGCGGTCATGCAAATTTGGCTTTATTGTGACCCACTCGTGTTAGCAAGGTCAAAAGGTCCGTCACTCTTGTGTAAAATCGTATGGTAATATAAAAAAAAGCATGTGCAGCCACAGAGTAAAAAGAAATTTGTTTGCTTAATTGCGTGGAAAACTTTGTTTGTGAACAGAAAGAACACAAACTCATTCATGGTTTATTATTTGCAAGGATTCATTGCCTGTTTCACAGATAGAATATACAAAGTTTAAAAGCTAGCTTGTTGTAGGAAAAGTAACGCAAAATTTGAACTTTCAATGTTGATGTTACTTCGGTTACCAATTCTGACATCTTTTTCATAACTGTAGTTTTTCTGCATCCTATCATGGCTGCCGGTTAACCCAATGATGTTAATTCTACAGTGAAAAATGCTTCATTGGCATCGATAACTACGAAATGGGACCATGCTTTAAACTGGTAAAGAGATTTGTATTTAATTTTAGTCACATGTCGTTGCCATCACCAAAACCATTGCTGTATCTTAGATAAGTCATGGCAGGAAATTGTAGCAAACCAATACCTCAGTCTTTCTAAAACATTGTTGGTTACCGCTATTTGGTTTGATAAAAACAAACTGCACTACCAACCCTCCCAGCAAAAAGTTACCTTTGACTGACAAAATTGCTGTTTACTCATTCGCAATCACTTTTGCCCGAAGTGTTCAAATTCAGCAATATGAAAAGCTAAATGTAAGTAGAAACTTGTTACACAGAAACTTTCACAAGTAACTCTTGACTGCATTTTTATGCGATACTCTTCTTTGCCGTGTTATAGCCTACACACAGCTTCTTTTCTAGGCAATATTAGTCCAAACAAACAACTTTGTAAGTTTCACGCTTTGCGATAAATCACGCTAAGCAGAGTAAAACAGTCCTGCCGATTTTCATGCTTATCACTGTTAGCAGAAAATTGCCCTCAGCTATGCCGCTTATTTTTTTGCTTTTGTGAAAAAGGTAATTTACAGGCTGGAGGGCAGAAATCCAGAACTGCTGTAATTGTCGCATTGCGTGATAAGAATTCTAGAGCCGACGTTTTTTGGTTGATCGCGATCTCAACTTGCAATCAAAGCGTCACATTTTAAGGTAAAATCAAGTACGACTTTGTCGTGACAAAGTCGTCATGGTAATTTTCCAGATCAAGCTCTTTGAAAACTTGGTGACAGGACACGGGGCACATTTAAAGAGTGCAAATAGAATTTGAGAAAAATGATCTCTTTTCCAAGTTTGGAATACGAAGAAAGTTTTGTAATCTCAAGACAAAAGAGCCACACCAACAATCAACTCAACAACATCCAATCTAGCTTTCGTAGTCGTTGCAGAACAACAGATCACATCATGCATTGCCATGATGTTGTAATAAGACACTGGATATAAACAAGGCTTATGATATGGTTAGCAAAGAAGCACTGCTCTTTAAATTGTTAAGATGGGTATCAATAGTAATATGTTTGCTTTTATCCGTTCTTTTCCCTCAAATCGGTCTTTTCAAGTGCGTGCAGGTTCTTCTCAATCCTTGTGCCGAACGTCCACCAACGGCATCCCCCAGGGAATTGTGTTGAGTCCGCATTTTATTCTCCATTCTACTTATGACCTTCCTGACATGGGCGTCGGCAGAACATTTTCCAGGAGGGGCAAAGTAGACACTTCGCATCCTTTTCAGGTTGCTGACGATGCAACGCAAATCGATGTTCACAAAACGTTTTACCCTTTCCAAACCATCAAGAAAATGTCCTTTGTTACAACAACAGTCACGAAAATTGCGCTTCGTTGGTAGCAATGCTTCTTTTCGCCCGGTATAAAACTACGCGGATTACTGCCAAGTATGTCTACGTTCGACAGTCGCATGCGGCAAAACAGGATTGCCAACCTGTCTTCACCAAAAACGCCGGACCTAGTAACAAAGAGTCAAAAAGATCCAAATAGTGAATACAAGATGGATACTATATTACAAATCGCCAGAGTCATCGATGTAATACAATTCCAAATCTTCAAAAACATTTTCTTCCGCGATTGTCATGCATTTGTTTTTTATTAAATATATCAAGCACTTTTAGGAAAGTAAAATCGTCGCACTTTTTTTTTTCAAAACTGATATTCGTTTTTATACATAACAACGTGTCTAGCATCCTAAGCTTGATTCAATTCCTTACGTTGTTTTTGGCAAAGTTACAGTTGAGAAAATCTGTTATATCTGCATTTGAAACTGGCAGTGCTAAGCAAGACAGTGCGTAGCCTACACTGCAACCTTGTCAAAAGTGCTTTCTCCTGGAACATTTTTGTACTTTTTCACACCAACCTAAAATTTTGCTACTGCATGTCTAGAAGTATACTGCCTGAAAATACCTCGTTTGCCCAATCAACAAAACAATTTTCTGTATTGCTCTTCTATCTCATGCGCATGTCTTTCAGATAAACATTAGTAAGTTTTAGCCAGGAATTTGGAACAAAAAGTCCACACGGATGAGAGAAGTTAGCACCCTGCATGGTCATGTAGACCCTCGTCAGAAAAGATTTGTACCGCAGCTCTGACAATCCTTTTTCAGGGTCAAGCCTTTGCAACTGAAAAAAGTCAGAAAAAGCGAGATTTTGTCTGTGTTTTTTGAATTTAAAGTAAAGCCGAGCACGTCAAAAAAGCAAGAATTTCAAAATCTGACCAAAAAAGCCAAGTTGGCAACCCTGCGTTAAGACATCTACCACCGTAAATTCCGTAAACTGAAGTAAACCTTTGAAGATTTGTTGCCAAGTTATTGCTACGCAATAAAGACCAACAGTAGAACAATCGGCTCGAAAGTTTCGCAACAGATGAGCGTACATGAGTGAACTGCAAGCTCATCACTGCACGACACCACAACAGTTAACCTGGTTCTTTCGCAGTGTGTCACATAGGCAAATAAGCTGTCATTGCAAGAATTAAATCAATTAATCGGAATCAAGCTGCTGACTTCAGGTTTTCTATAAATTTTTGTTTCTTAGTCCCAAATTCCACGGGGGGCAAATGCCCGTTTTGCCTCTCCCCCGCGGAGGCCCATGCTCCCTTACAGTATACGCTCACCTGCCGCTTTGTATGCAGATGACCTTTCCTTTTGCGATTCTGGTTCAGCAATAAAACAACTCATTGCGAGTAGGGATGTGCATTATCGAACATTTAGAGGTTCTGGAATATTGCGGAATATTTATTTCGAATCCAGAATATCGCATACTATGCCGGAATGACTTGTTAGGAGCAATATGAGCGGATCGCGCAGAGGTTTAGAACGCCGATCAGAGCGATCACCCGCGAAGTTAATTAGCTCGTTACGTGACTGCGTAGTGCTGTGAGCTTGTTGAGTGTTTCTTTCTTTCTCTTACTCAGGAGCGCAAAGTGCGCCACTGCAAAATTCATTGAAATTATTTGTTTCGCCAACTTTGCGCAATTTTTCACGTTTATTTAATCTAAATTTATTTCGAAACTAAATATTCGACAAAACTGATTTTTGGATTCGAATACTGAAGGATTCGATATTCAGTCATATGCATCCTAGTTGCAAGGTGTCAGACGTCACTGCAGAAGTCCAGGCTTGGTGCAACAATTGGGGTTTAAAAGTTCCCCGGTCAATGTCGGCAGCGGTCCTCTTTGCCAATAAAGGAAAATACGAGCAAATCAGTCTCAGACTCCACGACGACATTTTTTCTATCAAAATAGAGTATTGGTATTTAGGTGTGATTTTCAAAGCAGTGTCGCCTACCACTCTCATATCCAACAGGCTCAGGCCAAATATTTGAAGCGGTTGAACCTTATATGAATGTTCATGGGAACAGACTGGGTTGTGGGAAAAAATCCGTTTCTGAACCTATACAATCCAGTTATCTAGTATGGAATGGAGACTTATATTTTTTCTTCTGTCTCTGCTTTCGATAAAAATCCAGTTCGAAGTCCTGCGTATATGTACAGGAGCAACGCGAACTACCCTTTCAATCTGCCTACACACTCTAGCGGAGAAATGCCACAACACGTCAGACATAAGCTACTCTGTCTTAAATACAAAACCCACTCATTAACTTTTCCCACTCATCCTACTTTGTCACTAATTTCGGACTCGTGGCAAGAACTTCCATAGATACTCCAAATTTCCAGAGTTTCAACATCTTCACCAGAGTTGAAATTCCAAGGGACGCGCTGCAAGTCAGTACTATATACATCAATAACGTTCCACCTTGGACTACCCGCAAACCCAACATTGTATTTTCTTTATCATCTTTTCAACTAAGGAAAACCGGGATTAGTGAAACAACATGTTCTTTCTCATCGATATGAACACTAGCGTATAGTAAATTCGTTCATGCCTATACTGATGGCTCGAAAACAAACCAAGAAACAGGCAGCGGAATCTACGTACCGCAATTCAATATTAAGAGATCAATGGAAATAAATTCACAGCTCGGATTTTTACGCAATTCTTAGCGCTTTATACTGGGTGTCAATTTCCCATATGCGTTGTGGTGCTAGTTTGCCTGATAGTCTCAGAACTCTTGAAGCCTTTGCACAAGAAACTGCTGGAGGAGTCATAGTCTAGTACAGCTATGTCCAACCCGCGGCCCGAGGGCCGCATGCGGCCCAGTCGAAGGCTTTGTGCGGCCCAGTTTAGGTTTCGTTGTAGTAAAAGTAGTCTACATACTGATGTACTGGTCTTTGAGTCTATAATAGAACTTAAAAGGCAGTATTTAGATGTAACTATGGCTAATCCGTGGGTTCGTCTTAGCAGCTACATCAAGGAAGATATTCGCAGGTCAATGCCTGTTTGATTCCCCTATTGTTTCTGACACCTTCCTAATTTAACTCATAAGAATTCAACACAAATAAGGCTTGTTAAGATGTATTTTATTGTTCAGATTATCATTGTCGCATTGTTAAATAAGAGTACTTACCAATTAGATTCTTTTGCAGTTCACACAAGTTCTCTCGAATCAATCCAATATACACAAAGTATTTTTTCTAAGGTGTATCTGCAATCATCAACGTAGTTTTAAACCGTTATAGCAATTTATATATTCAGGCAGATTATCTCTATTGGAAGTAGGACTTATATTAAATCGCCTGGCCATGGTTGGCATTTCCTGTTTCAGGTGTTTGCCTCAGTCAGGAAGCTATGAGTCACTATCTTAATACCTCAGCTGTTTCCTGGTTTGCCAGGTGAGCAAAGTCTATTGACTTGCAAACGTTTAGCCTTACTGATAACCTGTTTTAACAGTAAGTAGTTTTAACATCCTAATGTTTTCATTTATTGTGACAGAATTTCATTCTGACAAGATTAATTCATGTACAACGTGTTATTGCAACAAGTATTTTGTATCCAAATTTGTCTTTTTAGGACTTAGGGTTCATATTGACAAGGTTTTTATAGGACAAGTCATTTATAAAACAGCGTGACAGACTCTCGTGGGGATACGCATGACAGACTCTCGTGGGGATAAACTTTGAAGACGACACCGACGTTCAACGAACGAACAGTACGCTTTCAGCAGGGCGAATGGCGACTCGGACAGGAGAGCAGTAAAATTGACTGCAGTATCAGTATCAGTTTATTTGGGGACAACCATACACAAACATCAAATCACGACATAGAAAAGAAACCACATTAGAACACTATTTGTTTTGTTCCTGGGACATCTGAAATAACAATACGGTTTTCTAGTCAGATACCCTGATGACTAAGTTATAACAGAGAGAAAAAAAGAAACAAGACCAGACTGAATAGTAGTGCATTTCAATAAAGACGGTCCAGGCTAGGTAATGTTAATAAAATTTTATTACTAAATTTAGCACGCGCGTGATTGGATGACGTAGTGATAACACTGATGACTACGTTGAAAAGGCACAGTAGATAACGGAGTACAGATAAAGAGTAGAATAAAATAACAGCAGCAAAAAACAAACTGCACGTCGAGTCAAAACGAATCAAAAATATGCAATCTCGTATTAAGTCAATTATAGCCAAACGTCGCTTTGTAGATTTTTGGAAAAAGATCTGAACTCTTTTCGTTAATGACGTTGGGTATGGAATTAATGAAGAATGATCCAATGAAACGTCTTTTTCTAAAATCATTCTCAAAAGCATCAATCTGAGTTTTCGACCAGTTCATTCGATGTTCCAATTCTAATGCATGTTTAGCAACTGCACTTTTTTCAGTATGAAAATATTTTATATACTTAATATGTTCTTTCTTGTGTGCGTGCTGAATGGCCTTTTTGTTTCGCCAAAGTACTTTTGGTCGCAGTCACCACACGGTACGCAATACACCGTGCCTTGACGATCAAAAGAGTGGACAGGATCTTTCCCATTTCGTAGCTTGTCGCCAATTTTTCGCATCGGTTTAGAAAACGATTTGATTTTGTGATCCCTTAGACATCTTTGCAGCTTTTCCGATAACCCACGATAATATGGTAGCACCACTGAAGATCGGTTCTCTACCATTTTCTTGGTGTTGGTCGAAATTTTGATCGAGCCGTCAATGCGGGGGGATACCATTGTTCTTGAGGGCTAGTCGAATGCGATCCATCTCTTCTTGGTAGTTGGCTTCATTTGAAGTCAGAAGTTTTGCTCTGCATAGCAATGTTTTAATAACCGCTTTTTGTGATGTTGTAGAGGATGGTCTGATCGAAAGTTCAGGTATCGGTCTGTGTGTGTCGGTTTTCTGTAAACAGTATAGGCCAATTTTCCTCTTAAAAAGTACGTAAAAACTGTTACAGTAGGTGAAGTTTCCTGAAATAGCGTGGGTTTGTCACTGCGCATATCTTCGTAAATTCTTACCGCAGACGACTTTAATGCATGTATTCCTTGTCAGTGCGTGGCAATAAGTAGCCTAGGTGTTTTTAACGCCATTTTCTGATTTGACTTTCAGCAAGAAATTGACCCTGAATCAGGGCCGGATTAAGGGGGGGAATTGCCCCGGGTCCTTCGCTCTAAGGGGGCCCCCGTGATGACATTTATTTGTTTTGACTTAAATATTCGTTTGAAAAATTGTTGTGGTTCAAAAGTGATACAAGAATACAACTCTATATTCCGATGTTGCGTTGAGTATCATTACTGATTGCTCTGCAAGTTTGACTTTCTGCCAGTTTTAGTAACCACTACTGAATCTAAATATTTTTGGTTTTATTCAATGCATATGTATTTAAAGTTTGCTTGTAACTTTTCCTAACAATCATTCTTTTGGCATGGGTTTATCTACTCGTGCATCACGCCTGCTGCACAAATGTCGCGAAAACGATAAAATTTGCTTGCTTAAGCAGCAAAGCTAGTTCTGCTGTGGTTGCGGTTGAGTATCAATGATTTTGTAACTTCTTGTGCCGTCTCGAGGTATCCGCAACCGAACTGCGACGTTTGTTCAGGGCCGGATATACCAATAGGCTATATAGGCTTAAGCCTAGAACCTCAAGATCCAAAGGGGCCTCCAACAAACTGTGGCACGCATAAAGTCAATGACCGATATATGATCATTTCGATTAAACCTCCTCAAAAATTTATGTCTTAATTATCATTCACGAATTTTAGTTTTATTCAACTTTCGTGGTGATAACGGCTGAGTCTTCCAAAGAGTTTCCATGAATCTCAATATGACGGTTGGTCAAGCCGCATGCCAACTATTGTGTCGATGTACTCAAAAGCACATTGGCTGCGTCCTGCGTTTGCTGAATCGTGCTGATTGTTACGTGTGACTCTATCAAAAGAACTTGTGGCTGTTCATGTTTGAAATGCACCTGATCAGTGGCACAACTGACAGGTGGCAGAGGTGCGAACCGCCCCGTCCCCTGCCGAGCTAAATGTAAAAACCGGGCTCCTACCTAGCTTGTATTTTGGTATTTGCTATTCTTTTGGTTTCAGTAGATTGTTGTTTTTTTTGCGTTTTGGCAAAAGTGACAAACTTAGGCAAACAAACAGCAATGAATTCGTATCTAATTTTGTTATGAAGAAGGTAGGACAAAACCTTTTTAACTGTTTACTGTGTTATGTTCAGCCTTACTTGATTCGATGATTGCAGCTTTTTATTTCTTTATACGTATTTCAATAATGACAGCATAAGCGATATTTAATCCAGTCCATTCGCCACGGTGGGCATTGGTGAGCTCAGCCCTTCCAAATTTAAATATGAAACACTATAAATCAGTAAAGATTTTATCAAATTTTCAGAATGCCAAGTCCCCTTGGGCATATTTAATGCCCTTGCTCAAGACTTTCTGGCAACGGTTCTGGTTTTTAAACTTCACATCTTTACACGCGACGGTTTAGTTGCGTTCGATTCTTACCAGTCTGAAAAAGTAAGAAACATGCGAATCGTGAACCTAACAGTTACAATAATTTGGGTGGACATTACGTGGCGTGTTTTGCTCGTGTGTGTGAGATTTTTACAGCCGTGGTAAGCGACTTGCAACGTGGTCCTCACGGTGTGCTTTAACGTCTTTATGCCGCTACACACACTATATAGGTGCGTGTGTTTCTTTTCTTAACACAGATAAGGAAAAACAGATGTGATTCTTATACAAAACGCAGACTATGTGTTTTGTCAAATATTTCAATTATGGCGATTTCGGTTGGTTTGCCTGTGGCAGTTAACAATTCTGTTCCCGCCAGCCAAGTAGGATTTCAACCAAGGGCGGATCCAGCCAGTGAGGCTAGGGGGGGGCGATTTCAGCAATATCAGGTAGTCAAGTCTCATAACAGCTTCGTTACTGTAAGAGAGATGAAAGCATATTTCACAACACTGCTGTGGCAAAACATTGGACGACAAAATAGCCTTATATCGCATATGCTGTTTTCCGAATTGTACAAAATCATGGAGGAAAAAGTTACTTTCGTAGGTTTTAGGGGGGGCGATCGCCCCAATCGCCCCCCCTGGATCCACCCCTGGTTTCAACAACCCTGTGTAATTTAACGCTTTTGCGTCGAAGGCAGCAACAAAGGCAGTGATCGCGGGCACTCCAGTAACGATTTAGAATTTTTTACTGACGGTACTTTCAGAGCGTCATTTTCGAATTTTCGCAAATTGATTAACGCTTTCCAATTTTTTCCTCGGAACAATGGGAGAGGGGGTCTCGCAAGTGGATTAGCCTAGGGCCTCGCATCAGTTAAACCCGGCCCTGCGTTTGTTTCGTTATAAAGTGGAACGTATGGTGGAAACGAACTTTTCTTCCGATGGCTACTATTCTTGCGTTATGAAGCTAGTCAAGCCATTTACACCACATGCTATTGCGTTTTCCGTAAGAAAATGTTTTTGATCAATCGATTTGTTGAACGAAAGAGCAGAAAGCGAGATTGCAGAGTTTAGCTAGCGCTATGCCGAAATCTGGAATGCCATCACGAGCTAAAAATGGCAAAGTTTCTTAAGGAGATAAAGCGCAAGAATCTGGCGGTTTTAACTCAATCGCCGCGGCTGAAACGTTTTTTTTTCAACAAAGCTAAGCAGCAACGTTAAAATAGTGTGGCGTTAATCAGTATCAGAGCACCTGAAAATGTAGGTGAAAATCACGACATAAGTTTCGAAGCATCTTTCACACTCAGACTGGCTGGCCACATGGGTGGCGGAACCCTTTTCAAAGTGGGGGGGGCACAAGTCCAAGTCAAAAAAGCTGTAGAAAAATTTTGCGGCTTGAATTGGCAACTGTGACGTCACAAGCATTGAAATATGACGCCATTAACTTTTTTCAGCATGTTTAAGCAATTTTATGCAGTGTTTTATAAGCCCTCAACGCCCTGTATCTGCAGTACACCCTATCTACCTACGCTACACTGACTTGAGCGCATAAATGCAACCAGTTGTTCTTAATCTTGCACAAAATCCACTCACAAGTACAAATACAACATGCACAGAGTTAAGGAACGTCCTCATATTACATCATCAGATGAGGGTGAGAGGGGCTTTGTTGCCAGATTCACCTTCAGCTCCTACACCACATCAAGGTCAAAATTACACTATTTCAGACAAAATTACACCACTGTGAAAACGTATCTGTGAACCACCTGAAATTGAAATGGGCTGTTAGTGGGGTGACTCCAGGTCAACAGCGTCACTCGGGCTCATCACGTGATTTATGCTAATTGATTGCAACCGTTAGAAGCAGGCGTCAGTGAAATTTCGATTTACTTTCATTCTGGCTGGCACAATCGTTGCTCTGTGACGTTAGTTACGTAACAGTAAATGAGAAGTTCACATGATAACTTCTCCACTGTTGAGTAACGTACATCAAAAAGCAATGATAACGCCAGTTAGTCCTCTGCTGACTACGCTTGTTCATATTAGCCCGAGTTACTGGACAATTTATTGCTTGTTTGAAATTATTCTCGAAATTGAAAATTGGACTTCATATCCAATTGAAATTTGGACTTCATGTCCACCGGATTGGACTTCATATCCAATGTTTCATATCAGGGATGGGCAGACTTGTTGAGTGGCAGAGTTTTTTGCAGAAAACCAAAAACACCAGCGAGCCGCAAAATCAGTTTGTCGGAGTAAGGGTCAGCGGCGTCAGT
>Ga0210059_1015659_pt1 | contig 11038 bp, 6 predicted proteins | sample Ectturendosymbi2_FD_188042 | JGI IMG/M metagenome (GOLD analysis project Ga0210059, IMG submission 188042) | Ecteinascidia turbinata endosymbiont from Florida, USA - Sample 2 (SPAdes) (version 2) | ecosystem: Host-associated > Tunicates > Ascidians > Unclassified | place: Key West, Florida... | reverse complement strand
TCCGGTCTCCTACCTAGTATTGAAGTAGGCCTATGTTATTCGAGGAAGTGGAGGGATTGTATTGTATTGAGTAACGTCTTCAGTCCCACACGCAAGGCGCTTGAATTTAAGCATGCATCGCAGTAACATGGAATACGCAAATACATGAAGGAAGACGAGGATACATACATGGCGATAGTGGAGAGTATACGCTTGATGGCGCAAATACATTTACTTTGATGAAACACAAGCTTTTGAGACGTACGCATGAATGACGTCATCATGCTTATTATAATGTAGTACTGCGATGACTTCCAAGTACATCGATTTATAAAATGCATGAGGGAGTGGGAGGCTGCGAAGGACCAAGGGTCATCTTGGCTACAGACCTCCCAAGGGCGAAACTGCTTATTTTGTAAAGGGAATAGTGCATAATAGTTAGTAAAAGTCTTTTGCTCTGGGTATAAAATGTAATATGGGTAATGCAGTTATACGGTAAATTGAAGTAAAATGTATTGCAGGCAAAGCCAAGCCACCAGAAGAAAATAGTTTAAAAGAGGCGAATCATTACTTTTTTATTTTAAAACAAGCACAGTCGATGTAGGTGAGTGTATACAGCCCCGGCAGCACTAGCCAAAACAGCACAGTAAAGTGGTAACTCCACAGGCAAAGTTGATTTCCATCATTCAATTTTTTGCCAAAGTGCTTCGTCGTTTCAATCACTTGCCAATGAAGTAGCAAACGTTTAAAATTTTTTGCTATCTCCCACTTACCTGCTTCACTACATTCTTTCTATTTCAACACTGGGCATCTGCACTGACACTCAAATTTCTTCGCCACATATTTCGTGTATTTTGGCTAACAAAGCTTTACCATTTTTGTAACGTTACCTACACCTTTCCTAGTTACTTTTCTCCTCACACAACAAGTAATTGATTAAGAATTCTCCAAATATTTAGAATTAAGAGGTGGCAAATTTAGAGATTTAAAAAAACGAAAGCACTACTTTGAATTTCAAAAAGCAAAATTGTAACTAATTGTTTCATCTGTCAAAACTTGCTCACTCTGTCCAAAACAAGTTTAAAAAATTTTGCTCTTGATTCTGCTGTTGACGCAAAGAAAAAAATATTTAGGCCTATTAGAGTAATAGACCTTTTTGGCACAAATTAGGTTTACACTTGGAACCAGCGAGGTAATATCCCACCGCATGCTCTACTGCAGTGGCGTAGCGATATTAACTGTCGCCCGGGACCGACCATAAAAATGCTTCCTCTTTGCACTCCTCACATTTGCTTACAACAATATAAAATGAGAGAAAATCATATATCATGCTTATTATAACTATAAGGAATAGTAAAGCATCTTGAAGATCACAATCAAATACTCATAAACTGAAAGGGGTCTTGTTTTTAATTCTCGATTATGGATCTTGGTTTCTCTACTTGTTAGCCACCCTTCTCGTCATTACTTTTCCTATTTTTTCTGCCTTCTTTACATATGCTTGTATGTATGGATAAATAAATAGGATAGTTGGCACATGCTAGGCTATGGTTCAGCGGGAAAGTTTTATTTTTTGTCATTACTTGTGAATCATTGACACCGTGGATTCGATGTGTTTTCCATGGCAACCACAAAGTGCACAGGGCTATTAAAGCCCTGAAGCAACTTGGGTTTGCTTTTTTGTCTTACTTAGAGCAAGGTGTTCGTAGTTTGTCAGTTTTTTTACAACTGCGGCAGATCTTTTGCAGGTAACCATTGCCTTGGTATTGAAGATTTTTTCTTTCTATGATAAAAAGAAAGTATTAGATGGTTTCGACAGGCATTGTTGGGATGCAGCATGCTGCAGCAGAATGAGCGAAGATCGAGGTTACCGGTGTAGTTGAGTAGCAGTGAAATGGTGTAGCGCCTTCCCGCTGATTTTATGGCTCTATGTATAATTCCTCGATTTGCTATTTTTTCTTGTCAAGTTTTTTTATTTTCAAGTTTTTCGTAATTTCCATATTTTTACGTGAAACTGATATTCACAACTGTTCCAAATTTCCGTTTTTGCTGCCACACTTAAGAGTTTTCGCAACACCGCATGTCGGTTAGAAAGCACAGAAAGCCGTAAAGCCTATAGCAGTACGTCAAAGCAACTGATCAGCCATGACGCATTATTTGCTCTCTGTATAAAACTTTTATGAGCAAATCCTTTCCTCAAGAGAGTTCCGAGGCATTTTTGAACTTAAAAAAGTTTGCATTACGCGGAACAAAAAAATCTTCACCAGCGTGTTTTAACAGAGTGCTTTGACAAGCATTTCGAAAAAAAGTCATCGTTTTGTTTGGCTTCTCATAAAAGAAACTTTTTGGCACTCTCCCACCTCTTTTGACTAAGCCTGTGGGTTTCATAACAAAACTCCTGGAAAAACAGTTCAAAGATAGTCCTTAGAAAAGTTGGCCTACTCCCAACGTCTCATTGCAGAAATTATGCGCTGCGGTTTCATTGGTACATACTCATTTTTTATTGAATTCAGTATCAATTTTAAACGGGGTAGAGGGCAAAGTGTTTTCTCCATCTCGCAAATAACATAACAACAAAGAAAGCTTAGCCACTGACCCCTTTGAACGGCTTAATTTTGAACAATCATTTTTTAAAACCGTTTTTTAAGGAGCTTCTTCATGCAAAACTTCATAAAAAGTTACCTATGCAAAGTCTTGAGACTAAGAGCTCGAGACCGAGACCGAAATCCTTCGAGACTGAGACCAAGACGAGACTTGGGACTTTCGAGACCGAGACTCCAAGAAACGGGTCTCGAGACACGTCTCGAGATCGAGACCAAGTTTCTAGACTCCATCACTGCTAGCAGCATAACAGAAAATCGACGTTGGTAAAATCAAAACACGGCAGTCACACGTTTTGCGTAAATTACGGTTTGTGTGTTTTCCAAGTATTTTCTCCAACATGTCCAATTGGGCAAAAGGGTTAACGTTATTCAGCTTTTGCAAGTGGGACCAGAATCATTTTGACACATTTGACAACAAACATGAACTTGTTGTTCAGCAATTCAATCGTGTGGTAGGCTTATAGCGAAAAACGCAAATCTATATCAATGGCGTGAATTTTTCACTGGCCGATTTTTAGTTTTTGGGCATATGGTGATGGTCGTCAAGGCAGCTTTTATAAAAAAGCAGTCTTAAGTCCCACGTGCGCCACTTTTTTGCAAAGTTTTGCAACGCCATAACTCGCCAGCCGATTGAGCTAGAGAGCTGTTCAAACCCTCTACGGCAGTGTTTTTCAACCGGGGTTCCGTGGAACCCTGAGGTTCCGCGAGTGGCTCCCAGGGGTTCCGCCGAAACAGACTGAAATTGCCTGGAACGAAATTCACAGCCACAGTTCTGTGTTGTTGTAACAATGTAGACACTTGGATCATTGCGTAGGGTTCCATGAGCAACGCACACATTTGCGGAAGGTTCCGCTGCAGCAAAAAGGTTGAAAAACACTACTCTATGGATTGAGCAAGTCTTCTAGTTGAGATAGAAAAATTCTTTTTCGTTTTGGGTATGGGTTTCTCTGGGGGTAATGTCATAATCGGGGCATTTTTTTGCCTTTTTGGCCAAATTTACCCGGCCCTGGGCACCAACCCAATGAACCAAGTTTTTGGATCAAGTTTTTCTGATAATCTGGGCTATCATCCAAGCCTTTAGAGCCCGTGTTGGCTTTCTGGCATATTTGGAGCTAAATTTTGGCTCAAAAATCCAGTTTTTGACAAAAATGAAAAAGTTTCACAAAAGGTATAATTTGCCATTTCAGGCCAAATTTTGGCCAGCCATAACTCAGCAGCAGATTGAGCTAGAGAGCTTTCAAACCCTGTAAAGACTCGTGAAGTCTTGTAGTTTAGAATGAAAAAAAAATTTAGTTTTGGGCTCGTAGTTTTTGGTTGATGACGTCATGAGTGGGGTATGTTTTGCGTTTCTTTTAATGACGCCATCGCCAATGCAATGAGCCGATTTCGTGGCTCAAAGTTTTATTGGATTCTATGCTACAATACGAGTCTTTAGAGCCCTTGATCAAGTTTCTAGAGTTTCTGGTCCAACGTTAGGGCCCAAAAACTCCAAAATGTTTACAAATACTTGGGGGATTTCTCGGGGATTTCCCTAATTAATGGTCGGTTGCCATATGGTAGAAAGCCAATAAAGGGCTCTAAAGCTAATAGTCTAGTTTCCAAACGAAACCTTGAGCCAAAGTTTGGGTCATTGGATTGGCGCCTAGGGCTGGGTAAAGTTGGCCAAAAAAATGCAAAAACACCACCACTTGTGACTTCCCCACAAAGAATCCTAAGCCCAAAACGGAAAAAAAATTTCCACTCGAAACTAGAAGAATTGCCAAATCCGTAGATGGTTTGAACAGCTCTCAAGCTCATTCTTCTGGCGAGTTATGGCGTTGCAAAGCTTTGCAAAAAATGTGGCGCACGTGGGACTTAAAAGGTTTACAAAATATTTTCAGAAAAATCAGCTTTCCATATCAGATTCCAGACCAAAATAACATTAGCCTAACCTTAAAACCAACCTAACCAAATTCAACCTAACCTTACCTACCATAACAGCCCAGTGGGATATGTTCTAAATTGATGTGGTAAAAGTAATAATTGTACTCATTGCAAATTAGTATTTCAATTTTCTGTTTCCAATTAAGGACAAAACAGTAAGGGTATTAATTATTAAGAAAAAGAACAAGAGCATGCACTCACTTACTGGTAACTATTGTGAAACTCACTTTCACTTATTGTGTATGGTTTTAAGTTCATTCAAGAGACATAACACTGCTGAATTGTTTTTATTTTTCTAATGTACTTAGAATACATAATAGCACTCAACAAAATTCTTAACCAAAAGCACATCTTACGACGTACTTAAATCGAATAAGTCACTGAATTTAGCGCGAGCAAGCTTAGGGTTACCTCAACGAAATGTGAACAGAACTAAGACGTGCTTGATACGGTTTAATTCTTGTTATCAGTTAACGTTTTAAGTATCCCGATGTCTGCCGACTTTTCTGTTTACTATTGCATTTATTCTGTTATACGTCAGTTATCAAGAATAGTACCAAATAATGGCGATTCACATAAAAGTAGTAGGCTATGTACCAAAATGTCCAAACTTGCATCTTGGAAGTAAATCGTACCAAAATTGGTACCAAAGTACCAACTCTGGTAGTCCTGCCTTATAACACCACGATTTTTTATCCTAAGCTAAAATATAGGCTACATACTTACTTTCACCATTATTGAGAGACCTGATTCCGCTTAACAAGTTCACAACTTCCTTCGTGGTTGTCCGCAGGGTCGATGTTCAAATGACGTGGATATGGCATAAGCGGATAAGACATTGCCTCCTTAGACCTTGTAGTACTAACTTGCTAGTGAGTAATGGCAAGGCCACACGCCAAAGAATCGACTACCTTCACGTCAACGAAGCAATTTCAGTGAGTGAGCACAGAGCACCTACTTATGAGTTCCAATTGGCGATGGTACCTTTCACAGCAGGGGTGTGCAACATGTGGCCCGCGGGTCAAAAGCGACCCGTGAGCTGAAATTTTGTAGCCCGCCGTAAGGTTCAGATTTCAAAGTAAGCATTACGATTTTCAAAGGGCATTGCCAATCTTCCGTAGGTGGCAAGCGAGTTATTTAACCCGCAGAGCTTGGCACATGCAGGTGTGGCCTTTAGAACGACCTGGTTATGTGCATTTGGCCCGGCAGTGCTGTATGGTTGCACACGCCTATTTTATAGCGTATTGTGTATTGTTCACATATTACACTTTTTATCGACTTAGGCATTGGGGGCCCCTTATATGGCGGTGGCCCCTGGCTGTAGCCCAGTCAGCCCCCTTTAATCTGCTACTGGCGCGGCTAAGCCTTTCGTATGAGGTTGAGTTCACCTCTTTGCCTTCCCTGCGTAATCATTATGACTTGCTCAACCACTGGAACACAACCCGCTACTTTTTGCGAAATAAAACTGGGCATACTAACAAAAACTCCATATCTCTGTAACCACCAATTCTGTCGCTTGGCCTAAAGCAGTGATAAACCGCCCTTTAACAATAATATTAATGGTTTTTATTGCAGACTCGTGGTCCATATCACAGACGCAAACATACAACACAAGAGCACAAAAATGGTTAGCCATACTGTAGTGCGTTACAGAATCGGTGTTTGCACACGACCAACACTGACAGGAGCAAAACACTTTTAACATCACCCCAATTGTAGCGTCATTCACCCATCAAAAGTCAGGGATCCAGTAGTGTGAGAGAAATGAAGGCATTCTAACAACACTGAAACAATGCACCAACAACTATTGCTGTTGGTCGCCATCATACAGGAGCGTTGAATAATTGAGAAAAAATGAAGATTTGTGAAAAGCATCAGGCAATTGAAGCGATCGGATGAAAAAGTTGGATGAAGATGCGCATCGTATAAAAAATCGATACAAATTGTTTCTCAGCAAGGTATCAAAGGTCCTGACACAATGGCTAACCTGGTGTAGGCGAAAACTTACATTTCTGGGTATTTTATGCATAATTCGGTAGGCATTGTTATACCCAGCACGAAAGCGCTTCTGTGTGTATTTGCTCCACAATTGGCAAGCATACATTGGCATGCAATAGGCACGAAATACTGTAGAGTGTTTTTTTACTGTAGGAGAGCACTGATCGAAAGCGTCTCTGAATTTGTTTGCTGCACAGTATAGCGATGTGGCTTGTCTCTGAATATCATCATCATCCTTCAGTGATGCATATATCCACACACCAAGGTATTTCACTTGGTCAAAACATTTTACACGTACACTGTTCAGAAAAACGTTTGATGGAGCAGGTTGTTTATACCTTTTTGGGCAAAAAAGAACACGAATTGTTTTGTTGCAATTAAAAGCGATTTCGTGTTCAGCAGCATGCCGTAGTCGCCACAAATATTCAGAAGACATTGCAGCCCACTAATATTCGGGCTGAAGACACATATATCATCAGCAAACATTAGATGATTCACAGCCATATTTCCCGCAGTTCATCCCACCCTGGCTGAGCCCAGCTGGTCTGAGATTGCATCCAGGTAAGCAGCAAATAAGTATCGGCTCAGCACTCCCCCTTGCCTTACTCCACTGGCTACAGCAACCGGGCATGAATACTTGGTGCCCCATTTTACATGCATGGTCTGTTGCCTGTACCAACTCAACAAGAGTCTTACTGTGCACATAGGTACATTGCGCTTAATTAGTTTCGCAAAGAGTAGGTTGTGGTTAGTTCTGTCAAATGCTTTAGATGCATCTAAGAAAGCTGAAAACACTAGGGTATCTTTGCTTACATAATACGACATGGTCTGTTTAAGTAAAAAATACACATGTCAGTGCCATGTTTTGGCTTGAAGCCAAACTGGTTGCCTGTTGTGGTCAAACGTGGTGAGATGCAGGGCAAAATGTAGTGTTCAAACAACTTGGAGATGATATTTTCATGGGAAACAGATCTATAGTTCCCAGCATCACTTATGTCCCCATTCTTGCTTTTACAAATAGGTACAATGACAGTTTGCATGCCTTCCTGTGGAATTTTTCCATGTTTTAAACACACGCTGAATAGACTACTCCGGTGATTGCGCACACTTGAATCAGCATGGAAAATGTGTTCAGCAAAGATGCCATCTTTGCCAGCTGCACGATCCAGTGGTAGCTTGTGCAGCAGAGATTTAATCTTAAAGCTGTTGAATATCAACTTATCAACCCCTCCATAATGACCACGTGAGTTTACATTTGCTTTCACATAATTACCAATTTCACAGGTTTTTGATGAGTTCAGAAATGCCGAAAAGTGTTTTTTCCACTTAAGTGACTGCTTCATTGCCTGTTTCACCTCTCACCAGACATGGGGCGATTACAGCACAAATGTAATCGGTTACGATTACTTCCTACCTGCTCGATTGATTACGATTACGAATAAACAAAATCACAATGTAATCGATTACGATTACTTGCCACCTGCTCGATTACGATTACGCATAAACAAAATCACAATGTTATCGATTACGAGTACGATTACATTGAAAGTAACCACGATTGCAATCGCGATTACATTTGTCTCGAGACATGGTCAGACAGAAAGCAAAACCCATTTGCATGGTTTGATGTAAGTTTTTTACAGGCAATATAAGATATGAACGAATGCAATTAATGAAATTACGAATCAATAAGGAGTAAGAACTGAAAAAAAGGAACATCACATTAATTGTTTGCGCAGATGTTTCTGCAGTCAAAAATCAACAAACACTTTAAATATTTATTAAAGAAAAATAACGTGTAAAATGTTTGGTACAGTTGATAAACATCAATACTTCAAATCTTTTATCAGTGAAGCAACATCTGTTAGGCTTGAATACTGGTCCAACAACGCTGAAAATTCTTTGTTGATAATTTCAAAATTGATGGCTATTTCTTCAAACTAGGTTGCGATGCTTTCAGCTGTGTTATGAACGTTGGATCGTCTGCACGCCAGCATAGCGTTGTGTAGCTTCTAATTTGAAATGAAATGAACAGTGATGCCAACATAGCTGCACATCTGTCATCTGGCAAAACGTCAACGTTCAACAAAAGCTCACTGGTTTCAGTGATTTTTTTTACCAGTAGCCTACTTGATGGATGATCTCTCTTGACATGCTAGTTATCAGCATTGCGGAAAGATGCTTTCGACTTGGGTTAAATTACTTTATTCCTCTTTTAAGTTAATCTACTGTACTTATTATTAGGGCAACCAATAGTGCATGTGCCTTCTTCAAAGTTTATCAAACGTCCACAAACCAAATTTCACGCTGATCCCATGAAACACTCCAAAGTTATTAGGTCAAAAAAGGTGAAATTATTCGTTAAGTCCAAATTTTCTAGTAGCAGAGTTTTTCTCTTTATCGATATTTTTTTAAAGCTACAACAACATACATTGATGTGCATTTGTAAGTTTAGTTGCAATTCTGAAATATAATGCTTTAGTTTTGGATGTCGCGTTTTCTGTTGATGTTTATATGATGGCCGGATGTTTATGCATGTTTTGTTTGCATTTGGATGACGTCATCATCCCCTGGAAGTCGACCAAACGAGCCGATTTCTTGGCTCAAAATTTGATTGGATTCTAGGCTATCATACGACTCTTTAGAGGGTTTGATGGACATTGTAGCGTTTCTGATTCCAAAATTATGTCCAAACTTCCGGAAATTAATTAGGGAAATCCCCCAACTTCCTCCTGAAATATTTGGAATTTTTTTGGTATAACGTTGGAACCAGAAACGCTAGAAAGTCGATCCAGGGTTCTAAAAACTCGTATTATAGCCTAGAATCCCATAAAACTTTGAGCCACGAAATCGGCTCATTGCATTGGCGATGACGTCATAAAAAAACCGGAAAACATCCCCCACTCATGACATCACATCGACCAACAACCCCAAACCCAATACTTAAAATTTTTTTTTCTAAACTGCAATACTTCACGAGTTTTAGAGGGTGTGAATAGCTCTCTAGCTCAATCTGCTGCTGAGTTATGGCTGGCCGAAGTTTACCCTGAGAAGGCAAATTATACCTTTCGTGACATTTTTTGATTACTGTCAAAAACTGGGCTTTGAGCTGTCATTATGGCTCCAGATATGCTAGAAGGTCAATCAAAGGCTCTAAGGACGCGGATCACAGCCTAGTTTCCAGAAAAAAACTTGAGCCATAAAATGGCCAGTTGGGTTGGCGCCCAGGGGCAGGTAAACTTGACCAAAAAGGCGAAAATATGCCCTCATTGTGACGTCATCCACAGGAAACCCCAAACCCAAACGAAAAATTTTTTCTAAATCTAAACTAGTTGACTTGCCGAATCAGTACAGGGTTTGAACAGCTCTTCAGCTCAATCAGATGGCGATTAATGGCCAGAAATGTGTTAGAATATTTGGGAACCTCTGTTCTAAGATATTTAAACCACTAATGAAACGTGAAGTGAACAATGAATCATTCTTTACATGACTTTGATCATATTTGTTATTGTAGCCTGCTATATGCAACATACAAACTTTTTTTAGTCAAGGACGGTGGTAGCCTACTAAGCGAAATATCAAAAGTTTGCATCTGTAAGGCAGGTATGCCACCATCACTTAACTTTTGTTATTCCCTGGAATGAGTAAACCAGGCGTTCTCAACCTTTCCAAGCGTATGGCCCAATAAACAAACGAACAGAGGGTCCGCGGACCACCGACTGTACATCTTCTCCATGGCGACACCTGTTTCACACGCACAGAGCAGAAATAAGAACAAGTTTTCGCTGCAACCAATGCGAAGGCCGAACCTGTTTGTTGTTAGAAAGCAGGGCCGCAACCAGTAAGGCAACCGGACAATTCCCCATACCAAATTAAAAAAGCGTATTTAGTTGTTAGGTATAACATCAACTTACAATCATTTTGTTCCCCGCCTCGCCTCACCCGAAAATATCAGTTGGTTGCGGCCCTGTTGGAAAGCATAGACATTCGAAGCTCTATACACGGTGATGCACAAATCAAGTCATCTTCCACGTTAAGCCTGCTTGTAGGTTTCGTCTGCCTCAAGATGCCTTCAGTAAACTGAATATTGTGCACAACGTGATAGGCTACGTGGAAATTTCCGTGTTGCAATGATTTTTAAGGCATAATGACGAAAGAGAGCGTATTATGTCGTGTGCAGTTCATTAGCTACCTACGTTTTCGTTAAAAGGTTCAACTTGCCAAACGTACTCAATTTCAATGATGCCTGACTTGCTGTGACCCGTCAAAATTTCTTCTGTGGCCCACAGATTGAGAAACCCTGGGGTAAATGATTAAAGCCAAGTGGTGCGGCTTAGCGGAGACTAAAAGCCAACACGGAAGAAATTTTGACGAAATACGCCAGGTCCATATGTGCATATGCGAAGAAAGCAGTAAAAATGGGAAGAGTAATGATGAGAATGGTTGAAAGTAAGACTCATAATCGACAATCAAAATCAAAACCGATATCAGTTTGTGCGTGTTTGATTACTCATATCTTAAATAAGTTCGAAACA
>Ga0210059_1015658_pt1 | contig 11038 bp, 10 predicted proteins | sample Ectturendosymbi2_FD_188042 | JGI IMG/M metagenome (GOLD analysis project Ga0210059, IMG submission 188042) | Ecteinascidia turbinata endosymbiont from Florida, USA - Sample 2 (SPAdes) (version 2) | ecosystem: Host-associated > Tunicates > Ascidians > Unclassified | place: Key West, Florida... | reverse complement strand
AAAGGAAAAGAAGGACTTCTCTTGACTTACTTCCTACGTGTCTAATTGTCATGGGGTTTCGTTTTGACGCGTTGTTGTGTTCTATTTTGGTTAACGAAAATTCTTATGCGGGCCATATTAAATGTTTATGGGGGCAGCAGGTTCCCTACCCCTGCTCTAGAGCCTCATTTACTAAACTCTGAAGCAAGTCATTTTAAAGTAAAACAAAAATTATGTGCAAATGTGCCAAAATGGCCCCTCAACAACTTTAATGTGTAGACAAAAAAACAAGTTAAAATCAGATGACTTGAAACAACTTACGTTGTATTGTATTCAGTTTTAGCCGCCAGTATAAAACATCATAAATGCACAAACACATCAACAAAAAATTAACGTGGGGCAGGGACACCGAAAAACCCGAAGGTTATCTTGTCAAGATTTCCCTAAAAATTGTGTAAAATACTATAACCAGTAATATGTGGCTATTATTTATAATCAAATATTAATGTTGAATCAAATCTTCAAAACGATGAACAAATAATCCTCGACGAACAGTAGTGCACTGCATGGAACTGCTATGAGTATTCATAATATGCAAATCTTAAGCTGCAAACGTATTTAAATAGAGTTCTATTTGATCAAATTTACGATGAGAAATGTACTTTCACGCAGAAGCAAATTCCCAGACAAAATCAAAAACTTAACATGCTTTCAGTGAATGCAGTTTCTGTATAGCATATGCAAAATAGGACCCTTTTCTGAGAGTTTGCCTCGGGCATCTAAACTTTAATATCCACCCTTGCATATAATGAAGAACACATTTCACACAAAGGACCGCGGGGCCCGTAGCAATTGCTACATTTGCTACTATTGTTAATCCGGCATTGCAAATTACCCCATACATTTTTCAACCAACGTATTCCAAATAGCTTCAGCGTAGCCTGGTTTGAATCTCTTATGTAAACAGCACATGCTCTTAAAAACGAAACGTAGCACAATTTTTCCAGATAGCAGCACATTTACCTTAAAGGCGAATCACTTCAGGAGAGAGACACTGTCTTTCTGGGGAGGGATTTGATGCAACGGTCCCCAGAATCGCCACATAATCCTGACCACTGCCAAGCTACACGCCATTTCATGTTTCGAAGGGTAATGCAACCATGGATAAACGTTTTCAAAAAAGAGCAGTTTTAAAGATAAAATTATCCGATTAAAGCACATCTCATTGCTCTTTCGAATTTTGATGAATTTGTATAATTTGTTACCTGATTTGTTACCTGTTCTTGCATTTTGCGTTTTGTGTTGAAAAGCAAAATTTACTGAACACTTTCTAGTTTCCATAAATTCCAGGATTTTGTAGATGAATTTATAACGAATACTAAAAAATACTAATTTAAAAACATGTTGTAAGCAGTGTATTTTCTACATTCCGTCCAAAAACTCCCTTTCAAAAAATCGGTAAATATTTTAAGTTAGCTTAGTGTTTTGAAGGTGTCCCTGCAGTGTTAGCGCTGAAGCATTTGATGAACTCGCACCATAATTGGTTTTATTTGCGATTCCACGCACACAAAAACTGAAATTCCCCTGACGGTTGTTTTGTTCTTCCTTTTTTTCTTTTCAGAATCAGCATTTTGACAAAAAGGATTTTTTAATTTTAAACACGTTTCAAGGTGAAACTGCAACTGAAAGCCGTCAGAGAAAATGCTTGTTTGTAAAATCGAAGTTCTTTTTCTCTTTATTGGAGCAATTACAAACATATCTGCTGGGGCTTTCGATATACGGAGTGCATTTCCTATAAAGAGTGAGTCAACGTGATTGTTTTTTATTTTCACATTCTGTGAAACAATTTTCTATAACAAGCAAACCTCAGCACAAATTGTTTTGTTGTGTGTTTCTATCTGCAGATTTACGTGGCATTTCGACTTTTGTGGAGGTTTTTGAGTTTGACCACAGACTTCACACTGACAAAAAACTCGTGTGCGGTAGTCAAAAGCTGTAAAAACCTAATTCTATTCTTGGGGTGGATTGCACCTACAGGAGAAGTTGTGTCTTCTTACCTTTTTATTCTAAATTGGAGCGATCCGCTGAGACTTTTCTGCATTAACGAGATGATGATAACATTTTCTAGTTTGCGGAGTTCCACATAAACCAGTAAATGGAGATTTTAGATATGAAAGCTTTAGACATGACGGTGGTTCAAGCTCACACATCACATATACCTGTCATTCCGGTTACGAACTTCAAGGAACTTCATCCAATCTTTGCCAAAAAGGAGACTGGAAATATAGCACGCCAAGATGCCTACGTGGGTAAATTGAAATAGTGATGTTTTATCGTTTTGAATATTGGCATGCTACTTATATGCAGGGCCCCGACATGGGGAAGTGCCGCCCCGGGGCGAGTCGAAAAGTGTCGCCCCCCCACAGTCAAAAGTGCCGCCCCCCAAACCACGGGTTAAAGCAAAGTCAAGCCTTTCAGGACGCAATTATTTCATAACAATGCATCATCAGGCTGGAGTCAATTTTGAAAATTTTACTGAAGTGAAATTCCGGGACATTTGCTAACCGAGACGGGACACCGGGACAGTCCCAGCCAAACCGTGACGTATGGTAGGTCCAACCTTAAACAAAATCTAAAACCTAAATCTAACTTCAGGTTCATTCGTGAAAAATCATTTGCTATTCCTTCTTTTGACCAAAAGTGCCGCCCCGGGACATTGATCCCACCCGTCCTCCTCCGCTTGTCGGGGCCCTGCTTATATGAAAACGAAAATTTTGCTATTGTAAGTAGTGTGATGGATTATGTATTTCATAAGATCATAAAATATCCGGCGCTGTACAGGAATGAGCAGAACCAAAAATGTATTTTGAAGATACTTCACATCTTCTGTGCAAAGTGTTTTTTAGAATGGCTTTTGAAAGAGAATGTTTGAAAACATTTGTTTGCCAGCTAACCTTTTTCCGAAAGTGAGGTATTTGTGTAAATTGCTGCTTAGAAAATTGTCGCAACACGTCATGGATTAAGTTAGTGTCAAGTGATTCATCGAAATGATAGAAAACAAAACTTTGGGTAAAACGTGTAAACGTACGAAATCATATTGCTTGTCACAATGTGGTTAGTTTACTACCAATATTTGACACGAAACGCTGCAAGTCATGTGAGAAACTAAGAAAAGTGTAAGTTGCGAATTGTTTCAGTACATCGAAAACAAACAAAAAGAGTTTTAAAATTGTTCCCTTTTGAAATACGTCGAACTCCAATTTCCGCAAGCAGAAAAAAAAGGTTAACACAAAATGAAATTGGCAGTGCATATTGCACTTTTGTGGTTGAAGATTTTGCACAACGTCTACGAACTTCTTCGCAGTGCTTTCACTTTTTGATCTCTTCAAAGGCAAAGATTCTTCCATTTTTAACTTAACATCTGCCAGTGGCCAGTTATGCCCTTCTTTGTGATAGAACCTCTACCAGAGGAGATGGTCGCTTTGAAAAAATTCCCGAAACAAGTCAGGGCAAGGTTATAGGGTGATTGAGTTGACCAGTCATGAGCAATGAGCAGAGTGCCCTTCGCAACTTGTAGAATTTCCCAAGAAAGGTGTGGTCAATACGTTAGGCCCAGGTTATGCTGCAGGTGCTGCTAGAGTGAAAAAAGATTCCCCATCTACCTATCATTTCGCCACACCTAGAATGCTTTGCGTGGTTGAAGAACTAAAATATTTTCCTTTAAGAGCGTCTCTTTGATTCATAGCTGGAGCCATATCAAGTGCCTTGCCACTCCCTGGATTTTAAAATTTGACATTTTCCCATTCAATTTTTAGCAAAAAAGGTTAGGCTGTTTTCTTAGTTTCGAGTGGGAAAAATGAAATTTCATCAATTTTGTCCCCGCACTGGAAAAATGTCTGCAAAAATGCAGAGAACATTGTTTGTTTAACTTTTGGCATGTGTTAAAGATTGACCGATGGTGTTGTAGGTGGTGCATGTGTGACTTTGTCTAATTAGAAACATTTTTCCTGTTGCGTTTGCCCATTGATATTAATCAAATACATTATCTGTTTTCGAATCTTTTTGCGATCTTTCGCTGGTCATATTACTTTTGCAATACCAGGTACTTCTATCATCTTTTCTGGTATCATCTTTTCTCGATCAGTATCAACTTTTCTTAGATTGTTTCGCACCTACACTTCACTTGCCGTGAATAAACTGAACTGGATGAAGGCGTGGTTTGTTTTCAGTAGGAACCAGGTTTGCGGAGTCGGAGGTAAAATGTCCGACCCTGACTCCTAACTTCCAAAATTTTTGACCCCAACCTTTCCAAAATTTTCCGACTCCAACCTTTCCAAAATTTTGGACTCCAGACTCCGACATCTTTAACATAACGTGAATAAACTTTGGCTGTCAACAATTTTGTAGCAACCAGCGATCAATGGAAATTGTGGTGCACAGCAAGAACATTCTGTTTCAATAAAAAATCCAACAAAATTGTACCATTTCAACAAGCACGAGTTAGGATTCCTAACTTAGAAGTGCGATGTAAAAAAATTCAATTGGACTTCCAGATAAAAAATCCGACTCCGACTCCACACAAAAACCTTCGACTCCGATCCCGAAACCCTGGTAGGAACAGATTTAAACTGCAGTAAGACTTGTAAATTTTAAACTGTTTTTGTCTTGCCTCTACAAAGAAAGTTTGCTCAGAACATGGTAGGTGCAGAAGCCGTACAAAATTTGAATGTATTTGTCGCGCTTGTGTTCTATTCTACGGTTTATATCATATTCTCAATGAATTTATCCGCTATTAAAATTTCAATAAGCTATTTTGCAAATATGCAGATACAACCAACTGCGGATCTGCCAATCCTTGCCACTACAACGCCATTTGTACCCATTTGTTCCGAAGGTTCTTCTGTCGCTGCAAAGGTGGTTACTCCGGTAACGGACGAACAAGCTGTAGAAGTGAGAATATTGAATGTAATGTAGTGCATCTCCTCAATTTCATTTACACGCCCTTTTTGTACTCTTTTCGGGAGTGTCACGAGTGGTCTATGGCACCAATGTCAGCTTGCTCCTATGGCGGCGTGTACTCAACCAACTGTACAACTCACCTGGTGTGTTTCTCTGCTGCAGAAAAATATTTGTCTTTTTCAGAAAAAAGCATAATTATGAAACTTGCAAATAACTGAAAGGTTTGTAGCATTACAAGACTTGTATTTTGTCAATTTCAAATAAAAGTAAACTAAGGCAAAGGCCGGCAACCATTTTTCGCACCAAGCTGTATGCACACGGCATGCGTCCTTTGCGTTTTTTGAGCGCATGCGTCTGATTTTGTGAAGTCACGTCCTTTTCTGATGCGTCTGGTATGGTCTGCGTTCGTGTAGAACCTGTTTCTATATTGACGCATCAGACTCACTGCTCTGACTCACTTTTACTCGAACGCAGACCATACCAGACTCATCAGAAAAGGACGTGACGTCACGAAATCAGACGCATGCGCTCAAAAAACGCGCAGGACGCATGCCGTGTGCATCCAGCTCTACGGGCCAGCTTAAGAATTCCCCTTCAGGCAAGTTCCCATCAGATCCACGCAACATGTATTACTGTTAGTGGCCTTACAATGCGGAAAAGCATCTAGTTACAGCATTTAAATGTAGTTCTTGTAATTTACTCTTTGGATGCCCACTGCCTTGGAGGTCCAGCAAGGGACCGTCGCCCTGGTCGTCTCTTCCGTCTGAATGCTCCTGGCACCCAAACAAAATTTTCTCAGTTCTTTGGTTGTCATTGCTTCTGGTGTTTTAGTCAAACGTTTAAATAAGTTTTCAAAAAATGGTTAAATTTCTGACTTCTTTTCATAGAAACTTGCACCCGACCTCGACTTCCCATCAATGGAAGGTACGTGCCAGAAAAACCGATGTACTACGAGCTTGAAACAATTACTTATACGTGCAATCCAGGCTTCAAAGCTCTTGGTGGACGATTTTCAATGTGTTTTTTGGGCATCTTCAGTGGCGATGTTCCCAGGTGTATTAGTAAGTATCTCATGAGGTCGATTTCAAGAACATCAGTATATATGTCTATGCCATCAAAATGTTGTTTTTTTTATCGAAATCGAAAATAATGACTCAATTGAATCGACATCCGATTACAACTTGGTGAACCCCGATAGCACAGCTATAGGAATGTTATACCGGTTATGTCTTGCTATTGCAAGCATGCGCAACTCCGGTTACGTGGTTTAGCAAACATCAGCAAAGCCAAATAATGACTCAATGAACTATGAAAACACTTTAAGTTGCCCTACACACCTTATATACAATAGACTCGCCCAAGGGCGTACGCAAGGGGTGGGATTGGGGTTGGGGTCAACCCCCCCTTGAGCTTGATATTTTACAAAAAGTTTATTACCTTCTCAAAGAAGATTAATTGTTCTCGCATACTTTTTGCTTGTTGATTTGTCGACTTAACGCAAATACCACGGAATAATTTGCATGCAATTTTCAAGGAACATTACAAATGCGCCAAAAAGCAATAATTAGGTTTTGGTGGTAATCTGGGTTAGCGTCTGCGTCCAGAAACCATATCACCACTTTTTGCAGACCTTTCGTCCACTACACATGTTTCAGATGGTGTTCCGCGATAGTTGACTTTATCCGAAACAATTGCATTTATTTTGTCTGCTATGGCTGATCAGCGCAAGCGCTGACGGCATTGACTACACTACCAATTTCTGTAGCATGATAGAACTGTTGCACGAGCTCAAAACAGCAGTTTTTAACATAGAAGCATTCAGGCATTTGATGATGTCTCAGCAGGAAAAAAGAAAACTGAAAGTTTGCTGGACTTCTATACATAAAAAATCGAAAGTTTTCTTGCGTACTTTATGCGCATTCTCAATTCTTGTGTAGTTTAGCAAGATTCGATCTTGCTAACCGGGGTGTGCGCCAGCCAGTCCAGCCGCGCACTTTCTATGCTCGACTGCTCGTATTCGACAAGACATCAGCGCAGCCTTATTTGCCTTTGTAAATTGCTCTGACGCAGCGATGAGTGTGTTTTACTCCCCCGTTTCAACACGCAGCCTGATATTTTAGCAGTTATGCACTGCTGTGTCGTAGCGTTGACTGTATTTTCCTCCGATATCCTAACCTGGAGCGCTGATAGTGTCTACTTAGTGCAATGACACATAAAATAAGGGGAGTGTGTGTAGAAGAATATGCGTATTATGTCAACAAACTTCGCCAAAACTTTGGTTTGGAAATATGAATATGACATCAAATTGTGACGTCACAAAGAGCGCACACCAAATACAAATGACCACCATATGTCACTGAATGAACCCCCCCATTAAAATTTTCTGCATACGGCACTGGACTCGCCTAAGTCGCCGGTTTGCGTAAATCGTCGCATCTCTTGGTTGGTCCCGCGGTTTAGAGCCTGTGTTTTTTTATGTTATAAAATTCAGCCAAGCCAAGAAAACGGAAAAGAATCTTATGGTGCATTGACCAAAATCCGTTTCTACATAAAGACAAGTCCTTGGCAAAAGAATTAAAGATCCCGAATTTCTTTAATATTTCACCTTGAGAATTTAAATAAACACTGCGTTATTGTACAGAAATCCAAAAATGCTTTCTTTTTGCCTTCTTCATTTCTTAAATGTTCAGCTTTTGCAGAAATAAAAGGTTTGGAAGTCTGCGCAGGCCTGTGCATATTAATATGTTATTTGCCTGAGTCACCACTTTCTCTGTTCCCTTGAAGTGACGACTAAGATGACTTCTACTGCAGTTGAAACTGATTCGAGCAAAATGTTGTAGCAACGCAGTGCCGGATTAAGGTAGCGCGGGGTCTGTAGCATATTAACAGCGCGGGGCCCTAAACTAAGTGTACACTTGAACAAACGAACAACTGTTAAAGTAATAAATTCTGTGGGCGTCCATGTCACTACCATAAGGCATACCGAATTTCGTAAGTACGAAAAACCTTGTTCTAACTAGCAACAGGTGGACATTATGGACTAAATATCTTTTTTAACAAAAATATATACCTTTTCACCACGAAGGAATACATTACTTTACAGCTCACAAGTACAGAACAGAGACAGTAATCAATTCTTCCAAACTCGTCAACAAATTTGATCATTGCTATATTTAAACAGTGTAGTCACCCTATGAGTGTCGAAGTCGATTTTTTGTTTTGTTTTGTTAAAAGTTTATTAATCGCTCTATAGCCACATTTATTAAATTCAGAAGCAAGTCATATGTTTGTCAAAGTAAAGCAAAAATTTTGTGCAAATGCGCCAATAGGGGCTCCTCAACAAATGTAATGTGTAGACAAAGAACATTTTAAAATCAAATGACTTCAAACAATTAACAATGCGAAATGAACTTTCACGCAGAAGCAAACTATTAAACAAAATGAAAAATATAACCTGCTTCCAGCGAATATAGTTTCTGAGTAGCATGTGTAAAATATAGGCCCTTCTTTCTCAGAGTTTGCCTTAGGCACCTAAATTCTAATGTCCAACCTTGCATATAATAAAGAACAGATTAGCACAAAGGACCGCGGGGCCACTGAAAGTGAGGCCCCTTAGCAATGGCTGCATTTGCTACCATTGTCAATCCAGCACTGAAACAACGTTATGTGCGGCTTGGTAATACTAATATCGTAAACATGGCACCACAGAGCAAAATTATCTATCACACAAACTTATCAAAATGCTGTTACTAGTTTCCAGTAATGGTGAAAAATTGTTTGTATAAAATTAATCAAGAATTCGTTACACAACTGCCGTGCCAGAACCATTCACACTGAACAAAGCTCAATTCGAGTTATTGGTGTTGCGAAGGCAATGTTGTCAAGAGCGCAAGCGGTTTTCTACAATAAAAGGAAACAATAAATTATGGAACACCTCAACGAAAATAACACAAAGACCGATTCACCTGACGTTTGTTCTACATTGAAGCATAAGCGCGAAAATACTTCATTCGACCTGATGTGCTTGTTCGCAATACCGCGAATTCTCGTTGAAGCACAGCAGCAGGCGAAGTATGGCCCGCTAAGTCAATATAGCAATGGCCCTTAGGGATTTACCATAGAGACCTCTGTATGCCAAAATGGCCTCCATAGCCAAAAGCGACGATTCATGTGCGCCATAAGAACACATGCAACTGCAACTCCAACTTGAAGCTTGCAGTACGGCAAAACTCTCTGCGATATTGGGCAGAAACTTTTTTATGCGTTTTTCCCCAAACATGAGAAAAGAACGAAGTTGGGAAAGAAGTGAGAAAAACGTTTTATTCTGCAAGATAAATTAAAAGCAAAAATGTCCCACGAAGGCGGCTGCAGGTAATGTGAAAGGATTCCAAGTACAATAAAGCAAAGTTGCCCATCACTTCTCCAGCACATACACCAAAGCAATTCTCCAGCCAAGCAATAATGGACACGATTATAACAGCCTACTTTCGTGAAGTAGATAAAATGTGTTGTCAACAAAGGCGTATTCTCTCTCATGGCCTAAATTTATGCAACAAATATTTTTCAGTTGGTCAAACCTTTATCGAAACGCTAGCCTGTTTCATTGGATAACATTTTAGTTTCTTCGGTTTTATGTGTGCAAAACAATCTGATTTTTACATATACAATAATTGAGTCGATCAAGTCGACCAGAACACAAAACAGAACCAGTTTCAGTTAATAATGAAATTTATCTGGATTTCATTAACTACTTCAAAATCTCTACGCTGTTCAGGGAATACATTTATCGCAATCTGGTCCACATCCTGAACTCACGAGCTGCTGTCCATCGCTTACGTAACCTGCTGCCGAAAACGGCGTGATTGTGAGCTGATTAACAGCATATTGTTCATGTTTTTTTGTTGTCACCAGGATCTACCTGAAAATCAGTGGAAAAATTTGAAAAACATCGAGCAGCATCAACGAAGAAATACGGATACTTTTGTAAAAACAACAGATATCAACATAACTGCAAAGTGTAATTCTGAAGTTATTGTTGCTAAATAAAGAAGAAATACAATCTTGTCGAGTTTGATGTTTTCTTCTGGTAGCTCTTAGCAGTTTTTCATCAATAAAGTTTATGATCAAAACCATCAAAATTCGTTTGTTGCGTTAGCTGTGGTACCCTCGTTGATATGGTGTTGATCTATAAACACTTAATTACAGGTACATTACGTAATTCAAGCGTTATTTTGAAGGTCGCGGCAACTAGTGTCCAATGTGCTGAGCAATAAATAATTTTGAAAGGTGATCTTTGGTATTCATATTTTATATTATGTCCCTTTGGAGTGCTTAATAAATCGTCGAAGAGACACTTAATGAATTAAGGAAATTTCATAAAATATTCTCTAATTGAAAATTTCTTGCAGTGACTAGCTGATATGTCTCTCAGATGAAATGAGGAGAAAATATAATGTTCTGTAGTTTGAGTGCTTTTCAAATTTGAAGCAACAATTATTTGGACTTTCAATATCATGAAGATGATATCTTTAATCATGGATATCCACCCATAACTTGGAATTTGCCTTTATTGTGACTAAATATGCATTATCAGGCATGAGGCAACCATAAGTGGTATGCCAAAGATAAACATAAATTGAAACCTGCATTAAAATATAACTAAATATTTTTTAGATTGAAAGTCCATAGTGATTTTCAATCCGATAAAAGAAAAATTGTGGATAAACAGTAGTAGCCTAATCTCAGGACATAGCTTAATTTTTGATAAAATGTTACGTTTTGGTAAAACTAGCCTCGCATTTTTGTTTGTTTTTGCAAACAACCATTACAGCTAATTGTATCAACGTAAGCACAGCTCTGGCATAACACTTGGATACTTTTTCCTTGCTTGATAAGATTTTATGCACGTTGCATTTCGAAACTGGCATGCATTGCCTAATTGCAGTTCTTTACGCTTTATGTTCAGAGAATGTGTTTTTTAAAGATTTTCGCAGGTTTGATAGGCAATAAAATCATGCTTCTAATTAAGTATGATAAATACCTGATAGCCGAAAAAGTAAAATCCTTAAAGAATGCAGCATATTCAGGGCCGGATTTACCA
>Ga0210059_1015655_pt1 | contig 11039 bp, 9 predicted proteins | sample Ectturendosymbi2_FD_188042 | JGI IMG/M metagenome (GOLD analysis project Ga0210059, IMG submission 188042) | Ecteinascidia turbinata endosymbiont from Florida, USA - Sample 2 (SPAdes) (version 2) | ecosystem: Host-associated > Tunicates > Ascidians > Unclassified | place: Key West, Florida... | reverse complement strand
GGGTGGGCCACGCAGACCACCCGTGACACGAAAAAGAGCACTAAGCGATTAGAATGACACTGAAATGAAAAACCGACAAAATCGCATATTTTCACACCTTACGCAAGTAGAAAGCGACACGCTCATAAGCTATACGCTACATAATTGTTTCTACAGTTTCTACAGAACAGCAGCAGCTCTCACCTGAAAAACCGTTGAACCTGATGAGCTGAGCCGAGGTTCTCGTTCTGTTCCTTCACCAGGCCGTGCAGTGATCCCCACTGCTGGTTCAGTTCCTGTTTGATTTAAGCGAAGTGATAGAACAGTTCAAACGTAAATAAAGCTCGTTTGACGCTTAAATGTGACACATAGACACGCAATTACCTTAACAAACGACAAGCTTTCGCTGATTCGATCGTACAGCTGCATCGGCATCCCAGAAAGCGTTAAGCACAAAGTCATACAACATTTGTCAGAAATGGCGCGGTTTGCGCGACGACACTGCCACGTATCGGGCGTCGCTGTTGTCTCTGATGCTGTGCGCATGCAAAGTTTCCTGCCAGCATGCTGCGAGCTTCTTCACGATGCATGTGTGCTCCAAGACAACGTGCGTCAACAATCAGCGATTCGGATGGGGCGAAATAAAATAAGGGGGGGGGCGACGGCGACTTACGACAATCATATTCAAAACTTGTGCTGTGAATATGAAATTAGGATGAGATGGATTAAGACGTTGCCTCCTATTGCATCGCGTAACTACATCAACACACCAACCTGTTTCGCTTAACATTATTTTAGCGCCCAGGACTTTAGAGTTGATTTTGACTCATTCAGTGCGTGCTGGTTTCGCAAATGACACTCGTTTCTCTCAGTAAGGTCTGTTTTCTATTGCAAACTATTAACAATTGTTACCTTATGTGATGGCCGTAATAAATGACTTATCTATTTCTTTGCTTCGTTGCGACATTAAAAATATCCATTTGCATTCCATCTGTCGCGCACGTTACAATCAAACAGTTTTTGCAACAAGGTTACTGCAATTCAATTGCAAATGCAGTGCTGATGCTAGCAGGAGTTACCGAAACGTCTGCAAAATGTCGTTTAAATCGTTTTCTTTGGTCGTTATTTTCATTACAAGGCTATTCAGCACTTCTGCTCTTCGTGTACCGAACAGTTGTTTGTGACTAATTTATTGTTATTGTGCTCGCAGTTACATGTGATTGCTTACACATGTGCTGTTTCTATAACCTCACGTGTGACACTTATGTCTGTCCACATTTTGATGTTTGCAGGCAGTATCACAACGTCAAGGCATCTGATTTGCGTTTATTGCTGAAGTCGGAACGGAATGCAAACACATTGTCTTGGCTGTGGAGTGGTTGGTTTCACTTATTTACTTTGCAGTTTAGCACTACTTTGCTTACGGCTACATCACCGCGAAAGGTTTAATTAAACCAAAAAAATTTTGGCTCTACTTGTGATAAACACACACTGGAGTAAAACAGGGAAACAATCAATGATTATGTAAGGCGTGCTTGTTTGGCCTTCTATACTTTACAGTGATGCTGGGTGGCTGAGCAAAGCTATTGGGCACCTCGTACCGTGTGTCGACCCGTCGGTCGAACATTTACGACAGTGGAGATAGAACAGCAGAAGGAGCAGCAGGATTGCTGTCCTGATGGAACGGCACAAGAGGAAAAATCACAGTAAAGACAGCTGCTGTTGTACGGTGAAGACCGACGACATCGACATGAAAAACAGGATTGCCTTCGAACGTCCAAACTTTGATTCAACAATTTGGCCAAACCAAGACGACCAAGAACTTGTTGTTCGTGTGTTTGTAATCTTGTCACAACTCGAATCTTCTTTTTCCAGAAGAACAAGAGTTGTTTCAGCGGATAGTGACATCATTCAAGCAGACAACGATTTCCTCCGAATCTCTTTTAACACCACATCTTTTTTTCCGATAATAAATAATGATTTGGCGAGAGATTTGAATCTTTCTGAAGTACCTTTTGAGTTAATAGTTTCACGATTCACAGAACATATTCTTTCAAAACCAGGTACTTTTGTCACCTTTGCCCGGAAACGTCAATGCCCAAGTTCCGCGATTTTTCACCGAAGATACTGTAGCAATAACTGCAACGATGCTGAAAGCCTTTCGAAACTGCATCGTATCTCGCCATGCAACTCCACAATTGGAGACTGTCGTTGATGGCTGTGAACGGAGTGGTACGTCACAGAGCCATACATAGTACGCAATCACAGCATCACAAGAGCGATTGTTACGGCATTTTCAACATTCCGTCATGCAACGCGCGTGCACGAGCATAACACAGAATCGCGGTATCTTGACAACGTTGCCGATGCAACAATATTGTGCAGTTCTTTGTTAGAATTGCAAAAGACAGGCTTTTGTACAGCGGATCATGCTGCATCTGACAGAGACTGACCTCGACTTGAGAGCAAACGCTCTCCGATCCTGGAAATTCCCTGATCTTCAAATTTCGTCAGCAGTAAGTAGAAGAAAAAGTGCAACGCAAAACTCGAAGCCAGCGTTTCAGGGATTCGCTTAAACAACCCGTTCTTACCCATTACTCGAAAAGAGTTCCATGCGAGTCACTTTTTAAGTGCGCAACGCGAAGCACACTCCTCCCGACCAGACGTCAGTTTACAGCAACAGCAGCAAGCATGGGCGTAGAAACGGGGGGGGGGGGCAGAGAGGGCCAAGCACCCCTGGACTCTGAAACTTGCTACATTGCTGTCAACCTTTTCGTAGAAAAATATTTTTCACTTAGTTTTTGGCGTTGGTAAAATGAAATTCCACCACTGTTTGCCACCCACTGGAAGAACCACCATTCCCCCCCAAGAAAAAAACTTCCGACGCCCATGGCCAGGAAGTACCGCCCGGTCACCACTCGACAAACTTAACCCAGATTCCTGCACGAGGCGCATCAGGCGGAGGAGCTGCCGTTACTCCCTGAAGTCCTGTGCTGCGCTTAACAATGGCGCGGTAAACAAATCTACAGAGGAAAAAACGTATAGCGGCCGTTTCGCAGCGTTATCACGTCACAAAGACGCCGGCGCCGTACCCTGACTTTATCTTCCACTGCAGCGTCGTCCGAGGTCTTCCCCCCCTTTTCGTGATCGGACTCTGATGAAGAACTGCTCGATGACGCAACGCTTCCCCGTCGCAGGTCGCCAGGATAAAGATCCAGTGATTTCGCTTCTTTGTTCAATTCGTTGAGCTGCTTCTCGCGTGTCTTGAGGTCCTGCGGGTGGACAGCAAGAAGTTGATGAAGGTTTCGACATTTAAACGAAGAACGACCACGAGGTTTCGACAGCAAGGAGCGAGAACGAGCGGCATTAAATTAAGCGGCGCTGCCGCAAGTTATGCCGCGTCATCCCAAAAAAAGTCGGAAACACTTGGTAAACAAGTTATTTACCGAGTGTTTCCGACTTTTTTTGGGAATTGTCGGTTTGCGCAGCATTATGACTCATGATTTTTTCATGAATTGCATCTGCGGAACAAGTATAGTACGAAGTGCTCAAGACACCTACAAAAATCGCACTAACTGACGGAAGCGTTGATCACTGTATAGCGATAAAAGCGATGGAACTAGAGTGTTAGGTAGCTGCACTGTCTGCGAAAATCCTAAACTATTTTGTAAATAGATCAGCGGCAAGGAAACGGTCCAGCGTGACTTAGCAAACATTCATTTCAGCGTAAACTTCATTTAAACTGCGCGGGATGCATTCACCTTCTGAAATTCATCCAATTTCTTCTGCAGCTTCTCCACTTCCTCCAGACCGCCATCCCCCTCATCGTCGGGCTGGTAAGAAGCGGCTACCCCCCGTCGCTCGTCGATCCATCGAAGCATGTCGTCGCATTCGCGCGAAAGCGCGTGTCGACGTCGAGATCGCTCCAGCGCATCGCGTCTCGTCACGGCGTTGACCTTCAGCTCTTCGTAGCTGTTCATATTGAAAGAGTCAAATCGTGAATGGCGCCAGAATGCACAGTGCTCAACATCAAAGACTCGGTCTGTTCCACTTAGCTCCGACATTCAAGTTGCAACAACCAAGCCACCTGCTTTTTAAACTAACTAGCATTCAATCAATGCACAGTTAAAGGCATGCTCCAAATCCCTGTCTGTTGGTTGAACGTGCAAATCTCGGACGCGAAAGGGGCGGCAATAGCTCGGTGGTAAAGTGTCCGCCTCTCAATCGGAAGGTTGGGTGTTCGATCCACGGCCACTGTGTGCCCCGGCAACAAGCACAATTCAGGCTTCGGCCTGCCGCCAATTACCGTCACCAAAATCAACAAAAAAAAAGTTCGCTGAATGTAAAAACTTGGAATATCCACAAAACATACAACTGTTTCGCATCGTGAATTGAAACGTTCACGTTCGTCAAGCAACTAATACCTCGAGACTAACAAACCAAGCAAGGATACGTACTCAGCTTCGATTTTCTTCTGTCTGATCAGCAAAGTCGCCTCGTTTCTCCCGTCAACTTCATCCTGAACTCTTTCCTCATCATCACTGTCATCCTGTAGTTCATCGCCGCCAGGTATTCTCAACAGGTTGGCCGGAACGAAGCCTTGCTCTGCTTCACGTTCTACTTTCCACCAGTTCTATAGTGTTTAACGACACAGAAATCTGATTGAAACCCCGGCGAACTGATCGGACGACAAATGTTAATCAGACCCCAAGTCATGGTCTCGGGGCCGAACCATTTCGGCGCTACCCCCAGCCACAAACTTTATGCAAACGATGTCGAAATTGCAGATGTCACCCACCCAGGTGAAAGGGAACGTTGCTCCCGCACCACCGCCCCTGTGTGGGATCCCATCGAGTCGGTGAAGCTGCTGCTGCAGCAGCGCAAAGTGAAATTTGTCCCCTGTCTCATCAAAATTGGTTTTAACGTCATATGGCAGGAAGTTTCTGAAGTTTATCACCATTACTATATGTTCACAGCACAGTAAGCATTACACGCTGAAGCTCAATGCCATGAAGCAGTGAGTCATGACGTAGTGATGCAAGGTCCCGTAAAAAAGGCTGTTGGGTTACTTTTACGTACAACTACAGAAAGGTCACCCAATTTTCATTCGCCCCCTCACAGCCGCACCCCTCTAATTGGGGTTTTGCTGGGGCTTAACCACGACTCTGTAGAGACTATACATGCACAATTACATGTTCCGTGAGAACCCCTCAGGATGGGATATTGCACGTTGCCATTGGGGTGGGGCAGAAAAACAGTGCGCCATGGACACTTGTTCGATGAGCCCTTGCTGGGTCTTGACTAGCGTTGAAAATGCGTCGTGTCGGCGTGTGCTGTAAGTTCAGAGGTTCAAATTTAGTGAATTTCCACAGCGCGCTGATGCAAGAAGCCGCGTCTATGTCACGTAGCTCGGTGAAGCTGGGCTATTTTTTCGCTGACACATTTCGGTCGTTTTTAGCTGAGAAATTTTGGTCACTGAAACATTTCCGTCGTTTGTTTCACAGTTTGTATTAAAACTCGCCATAAAAGTGTTTTAACCTATATTTTGAAACATTCCAACCGATATGACTTAATTTTTTTCGGTCATTTCAAAAAGGTTTCGGTCCAACCAGCAGTAAAGCGTCTGGTAAGTGGAGAAAAGGTATGCGAATGCCCTATTGCAAGGTACGGTAGAAAAAGGTAATGATATCTCAAAAACACTGTTTCTTCCCTGAGATAAATTCATCCGCCTTAGTTTAACGCTTTGATTTTCTAAAGATGATTGCCCAAATCTACGCACAAAACTGAAGAATACAATCATACTCATCTTAAGGTTTTGGCGCATTGGCACGTACGAAGCAGGCAGCAATTACTTGCGCCACTTTCAATAACAAACCACACAACGCCAGCAAAGAGCAGTGGCAAGGTGGCTGACAGGCCGGGGTCACGTGACGTAACCGCCTCATCAATTTTTCATTTTGGGCACAGGATTTAGCCGAGAACATGGACAGCAGCTGTGTGGGAGGGAGGGTGGTAGGTTTCATCGAACACTGCTTTGGCCGCAGACGAGCAAGCTTCGTCACAATGCGGAGACGAGCGATGACGTTGCGTCTATTGGGCGATTTCCAGCTTCGTGTGCTCACAATCGTACGTGTGATTAGTGGAGGAACAAACAACTTTTCCGGTCGAATACGCAGCAGTATCAAACGATACGTATGCGTCTGTCTATAAACAAAAAACACAAAAGTATATGAAGTCAAACGCAAGTCGCAAACCTTGTTGTAATTGGAAATGAGATTTAGAACATCGCCTTTCTTGACGGTCAGCTCTCGGGCAGTCTTCTTCCGATACTCGCTCAGAACAATCACTTTCTTCTGCTCCTCTGCTTTCGCCCATGGACATTGCAACTGAAAGGGCGAAATGTGCAAAGTTATAAGTGGGGCCTGTGATCTTTACTAGCGGCTGTCATTACTATTCGATTCAATATCAAACACTGTCTATCGAAAGGAATCCTTTCCCGACAAAGAAGCAGACACCAAGCTCTTACAGAGTATATATTTCAGCTACGAAGTAGGCATCACCAGCTCTTATTCAGATAGAATATATCAAACAGCGGTTGTGGACAAGCACAATAGGCCACTGTTTCACCAGGTTGTATTTGTGTTCATTTCAGAAAATGCCGGTCTATTATGTCGCAACAATTGGCTTTCACGCGTAAAGCCATCGAGAAATGATTTGATGGACAACGCTGCTCTCACGAATAATCCAAGTACGTGAGCTACAACAAACAACTTCTCAACGCAGGTTAACCAACAATCCACAGCAGAGATGATCTCAGACCGCAACCGGTACCTTGCACGCCTCCGCTTCGTTATGAAGGTCCGCAATTGTTGCGTGATAAACGTCAATGTCACGTTGCAAAGAGTCGTGCTTCTTGAGCAATGCTTCGGCCGAGTCTTCGTCGACGCCGACGTCAGTTGAAGACACGATCGCTTGCTTAGCCTAGAAAAGCATCAGGTTCCTATGTTCAAAACAAACAGTTCGGTTGAAACTTATCTTCTGTGGCCCTTTCACTGAGTGCTCCACAAGGGAAAGACTCTCTTGAAAGTGCATCGTTTCTTCGCTCACAAAAGAAATAGCAAACATAAAGACACAAAGCGTTTGTGACGTTATAATGAACAAAGTTTGTACCATACTGAAGATGCGTTGTGAGTCTTGCTTTGCCAAGATAATCGCCACCAGGCTTGAAAATGTTCGCAAATATGTTAAGATGCATTGGAATCACTGAGATGTCCCGTTATGGTTTTAACTCAGTGCAGTGCAATGCAATGCAAGTCGCACGTTGACCCGCTAGTGCCAGAGCAAAAAGTTCTCACTCACTTCGATCCATATTTGGGCATCGTTGGCATTTGCCAGGTACTTGTGAGCTTCCAGGGCGTCTTTCAAATCCTGTTCGCGTTGGTCAGCCGCCTCCCTCAGCTTCTTCCATTCGTCGTCGAGTTTCTGCGACGAAGTTTCCACTTGGCTGGAGTCAAAGTGACCTGTCCCGGCAATAGAGCCTTTTTACTGCTTTACCGAGTGCAGCTTAACACAATACAGTTTCTTTTATCAATAAACTTGTGAGGCAACTGCTGAGGGTCAATTCCATGACAAGATAAATGACCCCTCACCACATTTGTCAAGTGGTGAAGTAAGTACAAGCAAAACTATAGGACATTACAAAACCAAAACATCTTCAACTTTTATCGCTTCGTGCAAACGACAAAGTGCAAGCCGGAGAAAACCGGATTGAACTAGAATAGGGATTCGACCATTTCCTGAAAATTTTGTATTTGCGTTTTGTGGAAAATTGAAAAAGCAAAACCAGCGCATCCATCTGTTTTCCACCTATATACAAACGAAGCTGGTGTTGTTGCTGCTGCTTGCAATTGAAACCCAACAGCACTCGCGCCCACCTTCATCAATGAGCTGCTTGCCCTGCTGTTGGACATCTTGTATTTGACTTTCGTGCGCTGCTATTTCAGATTGCAAGATCTGGTGCTTCTTCAAGAGGTTCTTCACGCTCATAAGATCTTTACCTGCGAATCCCGCACGATGCTCATGACTCACTAAGCACTGAATGCCCCTAAAGCGTGAAAAGCGATGCGGCATATTCAAAGAAACTTACGTGACCGAAAAATGAAGATGAATGGCTTTTAGCAAAAATAATGTGTTGCCAACAATCGCTTGTGCATGAACACGTTAGAAATACGCGACGTAGCAAAACACAGCAGAATTATGAATTTTTTACTATAAAAATATCGGCGATGTGATATAGTCATAAAACATGTAAGAATACAGAACAACAACTTACATAAACAAAACTACAAGGGTACTACCACGAGTCCAGACACCATTTTCAATATCAGTTAAAAGCAAACCGCAAATCTGAAATGTGTTGTTCATAGTAAAAAATCAAGGTTCACTAGGTCGGGAGCATTCAACTATCCCAACTCATACCTAAATTTGTTGCAGCAGCAATCGGCTCCTTCTCTTGTATCCATTCCACTTCGTCCTGCATCTCCCACATCAGCTGTTTGCTGCGCAGTGATTGGTCGAGCGCAGTGCGACGTGCAGCGATCGGGTCCTGCGTCAGGAACGAAGGTTTGGCGTGAATTCGAAGCAGTACAGTGAGCGAGTGCCTTGAGACATATCATGTCGCATGCTGAGCATTGCAACAGGACCACCACCACCACCAGTACCTGCAACGCTTTGTACTTGGCACCAACATCGTCACTCTTCTCGGCTATGGCTTCGCTGTGGAAATGCTTTTCCTCGGCGAACTTTTTCGCTTGTATCTCTATTCCATCCACCCTCTCCTGAACCAGACGCAAACAGACATAGTTCACCGAAACTTATCGTCTAAAGCAATTTGACAAAATCGTTCCCGGTTTTGACGTCACAGAATAGTTTGAATTGTTTTTATAAATCGATAATATCCCAACAATAATTGATTAGTTATTATCAAAGGCACCTAACGATTTCTTTGAAATGGAGACCAGGTACGACTTCTCCAAATAAGTGGATGTGAGTTTAGCACACCCAGTAATCGTGCAGGTGTTAGTATCTTTGAAAACGAACAAATAACTATGCTTTTCTTCCCTTACAAAAATAAAGTAATAAAATCTGTAACAACTGATGTACACAGCACTGTCCCAGGCAATCCACGTTCTGTGCAACTGCTTCTCCAACAGCTACCGCGTTAAGAGCGGCGCGCCAGGCACTTACCTTGTGGACTTGCACGTCGACTTCCAGTAGTTGATGTTTCTTGATGAGGCTTGTGACCGAATCGACGTCCTTGCCGAGGTCATCCGAGGTCAGGGCGGAGTTGACGACGTCAATCCAGCGCAAGAGGTCGGTCACTGAACGGTTGAACGTCTGTTCCGCACAAGCTTCTGCCAGTTTGTCGCCTGGAGAAGTAAACAACTTGCGAACGGTGAACAGGATTGTGCAGATTCCTGGCCGCATTTGGAAGGTTGCTACCGCAAAACACTCAACAAAGTTTGCAAGGGTGAAGCACTAAGTACAGTAGGCCGTGAGTGAAGCGTTGCGAAGGCAAACAAATGCTGGATTTAATTTTTCACTTGCTGAATTAAGCAACAGATCTTAGAACTCTTACCGTTTAAATCAATTATTCTGATCGTGATCCAAGTGAACCACCGGTGGTCCACTTGGCATTTCTAGTGGTCCGCAAAAAGTTCCATAAATCCTTGATGAAACGTTCACTGACCTACTGTATGTCCAACAATGACTAATTGTTTATAAGGTGTCAGCATAGCAAAGTGGTCCACCGGATATTTATTTTAAAAAGATGGACCGTCGGCCAAAAAAGTTGTGAACCACTGGTTTAAATCCTTTCAAGTAAGAGCTAGAGAACCAAGTTCCAACTGTAACCCATTAAAAGCACGATGCCAAAAACAAGCTCCAACCTCTTTCTTTGCATTCTTCGAGCAGCTTTTCCCATTCTTCCTTCACCTTCCCGGCATCGGCCTGGATCTCATCGCTGGCGTAATGCTGGGCCTCAACCAGGCGCCGGGCGTCCTCCAGGCACTCCTTGACCAGGTCCTCGCTCGCCGATACCTCTTCTGCGAAGACATTGTGACGTTGCAGTTTGCCCCGGATGTTGGTGGGATCCTGTGCAGCGAAGCGTGAACGAACAATAGCCGTTAATCGAATAAGCAAATTAATGCAGCTTCGAAAAACTTTGGGAAACAGTTACAATCAGCTTTTTGTCATATACACGATATTTGGTCTCAATAAACGAACAGACCAAAACCCAACTCTGCTCATGCAGGATCATAATGCTGCAACCTCTCCGTTGGCGTTGCGTTCAATGTGCGATCCACCACGAACGGGATGTGCGCGAAGAGCAACACCCATATATACTTGGCGCGAACAAGCAACAATAGAGTGATCGTGGCGTGTGATCTCTATTGTTGCTTGCTGCCACTGTGCGAAGCTTTGCGCACATGCCGCTCGTGTTTTTCGATCGCAACAATATGCCCCAAGAATAGAAGACTAATGCATTCAACCGTGAAACACAACGATTATTTTGAAAAATGCGTTCCACGAAGCGACATGGCAAAGGGGGGGAGGGGCATCAAAGTGTTCCGCTTTCCTTTTTGCATTTTCATCAAAGTGTTTCGCTTTCCTTTTCGCATGATGAAAAGCGCGAAATTTAGCACGCGTCGCGCACACGCTTCCACCAGCTAAACTGTATCCATGACGACGCGTCGCACCCTATGACGTCACAAACACGAGCGTCAACGTCACAAGCCGCTGTACCTGGTAGCATTCATCCCTCGCCGTCTTGCGTCGTTCGTCGATCCACGAACAGAGGTTGCGGGCGTCGCGCTGGTACGAGCGCAACTTTCGCGCGTCTTCCAAAGCGACTTGCCTCGCTTCGATGCTCTGCTTCAAGGCCCGGTGCCGCTCGAACAGCTGTGACGAAACAGAGGGCGTCCGGTGAAGCAACACACAGGGGGGACAATAGGGTTGCCAGATACGTTTTGTTAAAATACCAGCCATTTTGTCAACAGTGA
>Ga0210059_1015654_pt1 | contig 11039 bp, 3 predicted proteins | sample Ectturendosymbi2_FD_188042 | JGI IMG/M metagenome (GOLD analysis project Ga0210059, IMG submission 188042) | Ecteinascidia turbinata endosymbiont from Florida, USA - Sample 2 (SPAdes) (version 2) | ecosystem: Host-associated > Tunicates > Ascidians > Unclassified | place: Key West, Florida... | reverse complement strand
ATACAATTGATTGGTGGTTGACGGCCACAACCCTGCAAAAACGGGTAAAAGATCGAGGTTTATAGGAGCAGATACCGTATACAGTACACGAGCATGTTGCCTACATACTACATTTCACTATTATACAAAAAAAACAAACACAAACTGTTGTTTTTTTATTTACAGTAATAAGAGCAAACTCGGTAATGAACGGAGATCCCAGCCATTCTAAGAAACAGCGTGCAAGAGGCTAAAACCGGCAATCAGCTGGTGAGCGTTTGAATCTGACGGCGCACCACACGCTCATGGCAAGCCATCCAGCAGTTCTGTACAAAGTACTAGCAATGCGGATGCGAGAGCGACTACTGCTTCTGTGCAGGTGTCGATGCAATGACCTCCTCATCAAGGCGGGTCCAGTTGAGCAGGTTATATCAACTCGGCCACTGCGAAAAAATTATAAAAGTTTGCTAGTGTGAACTCGATTTGTCGGTAAAACAATCACTGAAAAGATATATAAGCATGAACCGTAGGCTTGCAGCGGCAGCAACGCATCTCTTGCAAATGCAGACCCAAACGTATTTCGGCAACAGCAACCACGACAGGGTTCTCTCACTCGCACCTTTTATTCGATTTCTTGCGTGCTTTTCACCGATGTCATTTTCGCTTAAGCGTTAATGCAACTGCCCATTTTTCGCAAACATGGCGGATACATGACGATCAGCGCCACTTCTATATTTTAACAACCGTGGTGGCGCCATCTGTGCGCGTGACCTTTGTTAGTATCACATATCTATTCTTGTGTTTCATCTAAGCAATTGTGTTGGCGCGTTCAAGCGTAATATGCTTTTTTATTTCCGCCACATATCCATCTTCGTGTTCTTTCGTGTATTTGTGTGTCTCTTGTTACTGCCATGCATGCTTTAAGTTTACTGCGTTGCGTGTGGGAGTGAAGACGTTAAACAATGCAATAAGAGAAAAATACTTCTACGACAATTGGGTTCTTCACGGGCTCCCGCGTGAAAAATCTGGGGCTCCCGGAAGGAGTGTTTTCTTGTACGCCTTTTACCACAATAGAATTTGCTCTTTCATCAAGCACCTTTGTAAGTTCCGCAAACGAGGGGTATCCAAGCCAATACGGTTAGGAATAAGGGGCCCGGGGTTGGGAAGCTTGTTCTTCTTCGGGAACAGTGCCGGTGGTGCAGTGCAAGATATCAAATTTTGAGATGCTTCGTGCTGTGCCTGGTTGAGGGTCTCAACCCCTACTCCAAAAAGTTCACACAAAAGGGTCACCGGTGTGGTGGGAGGTGGAACGCTCGAACCCTGTTAACGGAAGCGTAAATCCCGTGAAAGTGCAGTACGCCTCTTTCGAACAGGATTCACCCCCCATGCTCATTCACGCCAGCAAACCCTTGTATGCGTGCATGTGAGATTCAAACCAAAGCTGGAGACAGATATTTTTAGCAACTGAGCGTTTCGCTGAAGCATGATTACATTAATGAAGAGCAAGGCAAGTAGAGATGATCGGTTGAAGCTGAACAGCAACGACGACGAAAAAATACAGGAAAATGACAAAGAAACTGTACCGTTCATCGGCATTTCGTCAATCTGCGTCGAGTAGTACTGTTCGATATCGCGAAGAATTCGGATATCATCGTTTTTCACAAAGTTTATGGCCACACCTTTGCGCCCATAACGACCCGATCTGCAAAACATGTTGCGGTTACACTGACGTTTGGTTATCCTCATCTAACTTTTGTACACCATGGAAAAAAATAATTAAAAAAACACCGCGGCAAACGCTTCACGAAAACTAATCCGTATCAGCATTAATTGAGTGCAGTAAAGCCAAACAATTAGTGAAAAGTGTTCCTCAACCATGACAGATACGGGAAACGACCGTAATTCGGATATCACGACAGCTGACCGCATTTTAAACAGATTACCTTCCAATCCTGTGAATGTACAATTCTCTGTTGTTCGGCAGGTCGTAGTTGATTATCAGGGAAACTTGTGGCACGTCGAGACCTCTTGCCCACACGTCGGTCGAAATTAGGACACGGCTGCAAACAAAAAATAACATTTTTTCTGATGAAAGCCATACTAGGGCTTCGTGTCCTAGAATTACGAACCGAGCAAAAAATAACGAAAACAACTATCAACTAGTAACAAACTACACAAACATTTTATAGCATAGCGGTCCTTTTGCCTTCATCATTTTGATAACGGCAGGTCTTAACAGCATCCGAGCGAAACATACGTTAGAGACAGGGCGTATTTCTTGACCCCAAGACAAAAATGAATGCAAAGTGATTAAACTGGCATAAAGAACGGAAGTGCTGAAAGACCCACCAGCGAGTATCATGGAGAACGCAAAATTATCTAATATTTATCACTTCATAAGCTTCAGTCAGAAGACATCATGCCTTGTTCACGGAAGCAACAAAATTTCTCAACGTGGTTGGAAAACATAGCCATCAACAAAAGGGAAGAGACACTTCACATCTCGCTACTTAACGATCGGAACGTCATAATTGGCGGGGGTTAAAACTTTTTACCCAGCTGTGGCTAATGCAACAGCGTTCATAGATTTGTTTTACACAGCAGTAACATGTGTGCTTAATACTTCGGGATTAATAGATTATAAAGCGTTCAACATAATACATCGTACCACTTGGCAACGTATTTTTTGAAGACAAACGCGTGCCATCCGACCAAACACAATAATTTACAAATCGTTAAATATGCAAAGACGCAGAAAATGTCCAACTGCTATTGCAAGCACTTCAGTAGTCCGACGTTCTACACCAGCCATGTCCAACCCATATGGCTTACTGAGCCAAATATTATGTCACTATCTTAACCAGGGCCGCACATTGAATGACATATTAATGAGGGCCGCACATTGAATAGCTTAATTTGATCTTAGCAAACTACATTTAGCTTAAGCTAATGTACTGAAAGCATTCGAATCCTAACTGCAGTGGCAAAAGACATGATAAAGTGGCACTGAGGACCACCCGCATCAAAAATGTCAAATTTAAGATGATCAACAAAAGACAGGTTGTCAGTATGTACGACACTTTTATGCGACAGCACAGCCAAGACCTAAACTGGGCCGCACAAAACCATCGACTGGGCCGCATGCGGCCCGCGGGTTGGATATAGCTGTTCTATACTCACAAGAAACAGCGCCTGGCTTTCGCAAATGCTCAAAAGCACTTATCAGGATATCGCAAGCTATTTTTACATAAGCCACAGTAGTTTTCGAAATTGTCAATAGAAGAAAAGCAACGAAAAATAGTGAAGTATAATCAAAACAGGCTTTGCTGTTAAAGCCACCACATTCAGCATCTGCTGCAAATAACCGGATTTCTGTATCTCGTATCGTCTACTTATGCTCAGTGCTGGAAACGCCTCTGACTTTGTCAGAAAAATAGCTCCAATAATCTGCGATTTGTACTGTTCAAACTCTAACAGCGAAAAAGTTGGGTTTAAGATCGTCAACTATTGTCAAGTATTTATATTTGCGAATTAACAACTTCATCCGCCAATGGACTGACGCAGCAAAGAATTACGAACTTGACCAGGGTTGCGGAGTCGCAGGTTTTTGGGTGGGGTCGGATTCCTAATAACACTAGGATCATTTTTACATCACAGGAATTCCTGTTGAAATGGTACAATTTCTTAGGAAACTTTTGTTGAAACAGAGATTTCTTGCTGTGTACCACGATTTCCACTGAGTGCGAGTTGCTACAAAATTGTTGACATCCAAACTTCATTCACTTTATGTTAAGGAGCCGGAAATTTTGGAAAGGTCCGAGTCGGGAGTCGGAAATTTTGGAAAGGTCGGAGTTGGACATTTTACCCCCGACTCCGCAACCCTGGACTTGACCGAAGTCAATGACAGAAGTCTAGTGATTAAACAAAAAATCGGCTGTGCCAGCATTTAATCGTGACAATCAGTGGACGTTCCGCTTTGGTTCAACTTTTCTACACCTGACTATTGTATTTTGAAAGTCAGTTTTAGGTAAAAGAACATGAATCCAAGTCAACTGTCTTTGCCCTGAGCGGCACAGTTACAATGAAAGTGTTCCCGAAGTGGCAATTTAAGTAAGTCATATTTTAAAGTTCATTTCCCCACACTCATGCAATTTTAACAGTTTGCCTCATTTGCATCAAAACAAGCAAAATCTGTTTGAACTGCTGACATGGTTGCGGCCGGTGGCTCAACGATACAGCAACATTAATAGGCGGCGATTATGACGTACACAGACAGTCCCGTCGCCACGGTAGAGCTTTATTGGGCTAAGCCCGCCCCCCAAACAAAGCTCCCAAGCCACCCAAATCGAAATATGAAACACTATAAATTATTATAGTTTTTGTCAAATTTTAGAATGTCAAGCCCCCTCCTGCAGAAACGTAAAGCCACCCATTGATGTTTTTCTGGAAACAGTTCTGCATAGACACAATGGGTTCATCAGAGCTGCAAATTACAGTGCAAGTGTTCAATTTTTTAATCTAATGATTTTAACTTTGCATAAACGGACGGTTCAGCACAAAGGTTTTTTGATTTGTGAAACGATGCTTCATGCTTTGAAAGTTAGTTAACCTGTTTGACACAGGTATACGTGTAAAGGTTGGCTGATACAATGTAAGCTATAGTATACTGTTAGCATCAACAGCCTGCTGAGACGATCTATTTTCTTGAGATACAAACAGTCTAGATTAGAGATTTGCTTCAGTACTGCTGCTTGTCGTACCATGTATGTCAAACAGGATATAAACTAAACAAATTTTCGAAAATCTTTGTGCTGCACCACCCTCTTACGCACATGGCATAATAGAAATCCGACTTTGCAAGTTCGCAACTCACGGCCGCAAACCATGTAACTTATCTTAAACAAGTCATTGTTGACTAACAGGATATCCGAAAACCTTATTTGACAACTAACACCTGTTCAAGACTTACAATCACAAAATACATGTTAATGAAGCTGCGTCAAAACAAGAAATAATTTAACATTCGCAAAAATAATCTGCTCATGAATTCATAACTCGGCCCATTTATGCCACTAATGCGGACAGATTTTGCTTATTTTCAAAACTAGACAAATTGAGACGAAAATGTTGGTATCACAAGAATGTGGGAACGATAAACTTTGAAACAAGGTTTTCTTGTAACGTTACTTCAGAAACACTTGAACACGAAGTTTTAATCACCTGGATCATCCAATTAACCTTTTAACTGAAAATATCGGTTTTCATATCTGAATAGTTTTCTTAGAAAACTCATGTTCAAATAGCTTTCAAGTTTTAGGCCTTTCTTGAGTGTATAATCCGACTACATCATGAATCGAATTGGATACAAACCTTTTACTGTCAATTTGACTTTGCCAAAGCTACCAGCCCATAACAAATTGCTAAAGGCAACAACTTTTACAGTGCATTCGACAAAAAGAAACTTTATAGTGTAGAAATGCTTTGGATTCGTTCCTTTGTTTCACGGCTTGGTAGAGGTTAGTTTCGTGGTGCACTGTAGCCATTGATGACTTGCTAGAAGTTTGACGCTTTGTCAAGTAACATTTCTTCAAAGCTGAACAAAAAGTTTGTCCGTTCCTCGTACATCAAAAAAGAGAAAACAAATAATACAGATTGAGCTAAGCATCGAAATAAATGAAGAATGCGTGCAAGCATTGTCCAGGGACGTTGAAGGACGATGCTTCTTATTGACACAGTTACGACTGACAAAAAGTAAAGCTGAAAAGAGCAACAACGCGCGGCGAACGAAACTTGAGCACTGAGGCCGATTTCTTCGGCTGCGACGGCTGATACCGGGGCCCAGGTTGTTCCCTACATCAGACACGACACTTCTGTCACGCCTCCACCAATGTTAACACGAAAGAACTTCAGAAAGTCGATTTCGGTCAGTCAACAATCTGGTTCCAACGCAATTTTGAATATAATTTTTCAGACGTGTTCAAGACCTTTTCCAGACTTTTTCCGGACTTTTGCCAGACTTAACTTTTCAGAATGACATACCCAGGTCAAATTCAAGCACTGTAACAGTTGACACAATGAAAGTCAAATTTATCAATCTAATCAAAAATAGCAGAACAAAATCATCAGAATGCATATCAAAACATCAAGTTTGGAAAATTATTTTCTTTTTCCGTACAAACAGACCAAAAAGAAGTTTTTTTCCAGACTTTCCAAGACTGGAAAATGACCTAATTTTTTTCCAAACATTTCATGACACCGTCAGAACCCTGTTAAGTTCATGTACCTCGTTCCGGAGCGAAACTCTTTCATAAGTTCAGTTCTTTCCTTCTGGGGCATGTCACCGTGCATTGCCGTGACTGTAAAGTTGGCCTCTCTCATTTTCTCCGTCAGCCAGTCGACCTACACACCATGCATTTGTTTACGTCGCGTAAACCGCTCAACAGCAAAAATGCAGAAGTTCATACAATAGTAGCCGCTCATTAGCCATTAACTCAACATTGGAAGAATGGTGGAACAACATGAGCACGTAAAATCATAGGGCGAAGTTTCACATCATAAGTTAGCTTGTTATAAGCCTTGAAAATAATACGAATAAACAGCATTCTTTTCTTAAGTCTGGTATTTCTCTCAAGACAGTTGAGCGTCCAAACACACTTAGTACCTTTCTTTTAGTGTTGCAGAAAATAACAGCTTGTGTGATGGTAAGAGTGTCATACAAATCGCACAAGGTGTCAAACTTCCATTCCTCTTTCTCGATCGCGACGAAAAATTGTTTGATGCCTTCCAGCGTCAATTCATCACTAGAAAAAATAGTTTTCGAATCAATTTCACCCGAGTTTCAAAGCAAAACGTCAAAAAATTCCTATTCATGTAAATAGCTGCAGAACAACGCAAACCTGCAGAACGTTTACTTTGCACGTATAGATACTGAAATTAAAAAAAAACGAAAGATGCTGACATACCGCTTTACCAAAACTCGAATGGGATCAGTCATGAACTTGTTGGTCATCTCCAGGATTTCGTGAGGGAGGGTGGCGCTCAACAAGACAACCTGCAAAGATTAACTGTGGTTTAATAAACCACATCGAGTAGTTGACATTCGAATCAAGAATCTAAGCATCGCCTGATAAAAAGTCTTGTACAACACGTCAACTGCAACAAAGCTCGTCGTAGATATTTGAATTAGATAAGATTGGCCGTCATTTGATAACCAGGGATTATCCTCACTTCTGATCTCAACCGACAGATTAGTCAGAAACGCTGCAGAACCTTAAATCTTTCTGAAGTTATAAACAAGTCGAGTTTTTGTTCAGTCCTCAGCGCAGTGGCAAACCTTGACCAGAAGGTTATAAAACATTCCATATAGATTCTGTTTGAATAAGAGCTGATGATGCCTACCTAGTAGGCGAAATATATATACTATGATAAGATCGTAGTGTCTGATTTTTGGCCATGAAAGGATTCCTTTCGATAGACATTCCTTATATATGCGGGTATTTGCGTGGCTCGTGACATAGACTTAATCAAATGAAGGTACCAGAGCACAACTAAAATGGGGTTGCGCGACAAAGTTTTTCATTCGATCTAAGTCCAGTGCCACAACATGTTCAACTAATTGCTGCTATTGTAAATACGTATTTCCTTGTAACACAAACAACTATTTATGAGTATTGGCAATGCGTAGTACGGATCTTGCGTTTTAAGTAAATTAGCTGATTTAAATTCAAACGACATAAACGCGAATTGTACCTAATCACTTGCGTGCAATTTGCAAACCTATGGCGAGTCACGTTGGGCATGCGTGCCCTGTGTTGTGCACCCCTGGACTAGATGATCGAACCTGTATAGCAGGAGGCAAATAGCGATAAACGTCGTAGATTTGTTCTTTGAAACCTTTGTTCAGCATTTCGTCCGCTTCATCGAGGATAAGCATCTTGATTGAGCGCGTTCGAAGACTTCTTCGGCGTATCATGTCTGCAGGTGAGCACAAAAAGCACACAGGTGAATCAAATCACGGCAAAACCTTTAAAAAATGACAGCACAAGAAAGATTTTACAGTGAAACATCACTTCACCTCAAACATGACTCGCTCACGTATCTACATATTTTTTACGTCCAGCGTTTCTCAATATATTTTTACAACAACGCAAATTTTAACAACGAACCTGGATCACAACTGAGCTAGACAGCCATTTCTTGCCTGTTCCATAAAGCACTCTTCCAGCTCTTTCACACAAATTAATCTATTTGTTGCGTTCTTCAGCTTTTGGCTGCTTTCCCCATAAGGGTGTCTATACCGCACTTGAATAAGTGCATTCTTGAAAAGTTTCCCTCAACCCGCTCGAAAATATTCGTTATTATTCGATTTGAATAAGATTTCAGGACTGAGGATGCGTATAATGTTTATTGAAATGGATTTTTGCTAAAAAATGAAAAATTTTGCTGATTGGTTAGCTACTTCAAAACAGAATATGACTTGATTAACTTTTCCTGTAAACTCAGTGAGCAATGCCCAGCCTGGAACAAGATTACAGCATGCATACATTCAAAAAGAACGCTTACCTTCAGTTAAAAATATTTTACAATGGGCAAATGTTGCAGTTTTTACAGTTGATGCTGATCGCGCTTGATCTACATAGGCTAGAGTCAAAACTGAAAGTGGGGACATTTTGGTAATGCAATTTGTGTATTTTATTTTGAGGTACAGTACAATTATCCATTCATCAGTGGCTCAGCAACTGATATGATGGCCACAACAAAAACATAGACTCACCAAACACTCTTCCAGGGGTTCCTGATACAATATGCTGACCATAGTCAAGCTTCCTGATGTCTTCTCCAACATTTGTTCCACCAATGCAAGCATGACATTGGACTGACATGTAATCTCCAAGAGCAAGTATAACCTATCACATATAACAATTTCAAGAATTACAAATGTGTTTGTTATTTATTTCAAAACAACACAAGCCATGCATAGAAATTTTTCATGCATCACCTTTTGAATTTGCTGTGCAAGTTCACGCGTGGGTGACAAAACCAGAGCTTGAGTATCTCGAAGCTGTGTGTCTATCATCTGCAGTACTGATATTGAGAAAGTTGCTGTTTTACCTGTACCAGACTGTGCCCTGGAACAAAAACAACTCACATTAATCTTCCTTCATGAGGTATGTAACAGAAATGGTAGTCTTTTTAGCAATACAAATGTATGTACCAATACACATTGGCAGGCAAACATTTAAAATCACTTGAAATGCCTGAGTATATTTGGAGTTGCTGAGTTTTTGGTTTCCAAGAATAACACTTTTAAACTCAGCAAATGCGGCTTGCAACAGATATCATCAATCCTTTCAATTTAGAAAACCATGGTTGTGTTACGATCGGAAATCCCGAGCAGCATGTGCGCAAAGCTTCGCACCATGGCAGCAAGCAACAATAGAGATCATGCTCGCAATCTCTCTTACTATTGCTTGCTCGCGCTACATATATAATGGTGTTATTCTTCACGCACATCCCGTTCGTGGTGAATCACACAATCAACTCAACACCACCGGAGAGGTTGGTTGCAACAGTTGACATTATCATTTATCAAATGAAAATAAATTGTAAAATATTCCAAAACCTGGATTTGCATCTCAATTTTAGTGATTGGACTGCTAAACCCAGGGTTGCCAGATGAAAATTTCAATAAAAAGCCAAACAATGCTAAAAAGAGGCCAGAAAAAGGCCAAACTTTATTTGTGGTATTGCCATCTTTTGTCACAAAAAAATATCTAAATTACAAGAATATCAAAAAAATTTTCTTCAAAATTAAGACTAAATCTTGCTTGGCATTGTACTGGAGCACTGATCTTCCCTGACCTTTCATGGTTTGTGAAATTTTGGGTAAAAGTTTGGGTAAAATGGCGCCACAGTTTGCATACCAACCCATCGGCAACAATCTACACAAAAGTCTCTCCCATTCACTCTTGTACTTATGACCACAATCACAGGAATCCCACTTCGATGCAATTATCATATTTCTATCGTGAAGACGCAGACCTGTCTGCAAAGTGCTGAGACTTTTTAGTGCTTATAACACAACAGACACTGCACAGCGCAGTGAGTGCACACATTTCCAGTGGCTACGAAAAAACTTAATTTCGAATCTAGCATTCCTCAAATATTACTAATATCGGAATGTGGGCATCTGCTGTAGCATTTATCACAAAAATTTTGCAAATGTATTGCTGAAAAAAAATGGAATAGCAATACTTTCCTTCATAAGAACCCATTTCAGCATAAAAATGGCCAAAAAAGAGCCTAAAGGCCAAACATATTTTTAAGGCCAGCCAACTTGAGGTGAGCAGGCAAGGTTCTTAAAACCTCACCACCATAGTTAGACTGGATATGCCTAACGCCCCTTCCACCGCCATGCTGCAGTGCTAATCGACTCCGACTTCCCATATCCTGGAGTCATGGAGAGTGGCATGGGAAAGTGCCACGCCACCGACCCAGTTTTTGGTCACCCCTGCCGTTTGTCTCCCGTCTGGCTCAGAGCTACCCCGTAGTTTGTGGATAGCACTGAATAGACTAAGAACTGGCGTCAGCCGCTTTGGCAAATGCCTGTTCCGCTGGGGCATCCTAGATAAACGCAAATGCATCTGTGGCGCTGAGAAGCAGTCGGCCAATCACATGATCTTCTATTGTAACATCCTTCGCCCTCCAAACTGCCTGGAAGACCTGCGGTCCCCTGACATCAACAACACTAAATGGCTTGAGGACCTTGTGGATTTTGTCTGAACCGCTGCTCACATGCAAGAAGAAGACTGGACATGTATACAGGATCAGCGTTTTTAACCCTTTCAGTCCCACGAAAGCCCCAAATCTTGCAGAGCTTTGCAATCCTATAACTCGCCAGGCGATTGAGCTAGAGAGCTATCCAAACCATCCACGGATTCAGCAAGTCTTGTAGTCAAAATCGAAAAAAAGTTTTTCGTTTTTGGTGGGGGGATTTCTGGAGGTGACGTCACAAAGAAGGCATGTTTTGGAAATTTTGGCCACCTTTGGTCAACCCTGGG
>Ga0210059_1015653_pt1 | contig 11039 bp, 6 predicted proteins | sample Ectturendosymbi2_FD_188042 | JGI IMG/M metagenome (GOLD analysis project Ga0210059, IMG submission 188042) | Ecteinascidia turbinata endosymbiont from Florida, USA - Sample 2 (SPAdes) (version 2) | ecosystem: Host-associated > Tunicates > Ascidians > Unclassified | place: Key West, Florida... | reverse complement strand
GAAACCTCTCCCTTCAGTACAAACAAATTTTTATATTTGCCGGCTTGATGATTCTGGGCACACGCCTGCACACCCTGGGTTAAATATATGCAGGTAGGCTACTACAGCCTACGCTGTTTCAAATCTCCAACTCGTACAGTCATATGTGATAGCCTAACTTCAGAACAACGAGATACCACAGTTTGGAAACTTCAGAATGTAGAGCCGGAATCGTAGTTAAGTTATAGCCTACATTGTGTTAAATCTCCAATCCGTCGTGTAATTTTTTTGGTAAGATAGTTAAACTTCAAACCGACGAGTAACCACAGCTCACAAGCTTTGTATTTCAGTGCAGGAATGCTATTAGTGAAATGTATATGTTCTGTACGAATTGCACCTTATGTTTGCAGCTTGAGTTGCTTTAAATCTCGCACCTGAACCTCGCATTTCAGTGCAGGGATGCTGTTTATTTTAAGTATCAGTAAGTACTGCAGCTTATTACATAAAAGAATGTATGCTTTTTTCGTTTCTTTGATACTCGAAGCAATAGGGTTTATTGTAATAATGCTGATAAAGTGATAAGGTGTGTTGCCAACGTTTGTTTTCGGCAATAGGGCCTAACCGAGCAGTTCATTCGATGCGCTTTTTTATGACAGCGTTTTCTCTTTACAATACAGTCCTCGTCTCCAAGTGAGCTCTCCGCTTTCAACGCACTCTTTCTCTGCGCAGAGATAGCTATATATGCGCAGAGATAGCAGTTTTTGTGCTAAATCTGTCCGATATAATATTTTTACGAACGGCGCCCCATCGATCGTGCTTGCAATGAGCCACTCGGTGTTCAGCTGGAGTGTGCTGGGTCGTCTTGAGTTATTTTGGGTCGTCTTGGGCCTCTTGGGCAGCAAGGATGCTGCCGCCTCGCCTTATTGAAAAGAGTGTATTCCTACCCAGCCCGTGCCGAGCACATCCAGAACGTGTAGCATTAACAGTACTTGTTCTCGTGTCGGCAGGTTCAGGAAGCATTTAAAAAATGCTGTAACGTGGAGGGTCACTTCAAGGCACCTGTCATCGTCCCAAAATTGTAGACTAGTGAAATGGATTTATGAAGCTAAGTCTGAATTCATTCCGGGGACTTTACAATGTATTTTGAATGAAAATTATAGATTCACGTGCAAATTGGCTTTAATTTACGCTTGGATTCATAAGGGTGTTATTGAAGTGTTTTTAAAAATTCACCTGTTATTTTAACTACGATTCGACTTTGCTCATTAACAGATAAGATTGAAAAATTAATCACCTTTTTTTGGTTACTGCTTTCTTTGATCATTGGATTTTGTTATTTAAATTTCTGACTAAGGTGTCATTCTTCAAATTATGTATTAGCGGCCTTTTCACTTTGCAAATTGCTCTTGTTAATCAATTTAAAAGTTTGTCATCCTGAGATTTGCTTTGAATTGCCGTACTTACAAAAAAAGATTTGTAAAGATTTCCAATCAATTAGATTAATTGAATCAAGATCTCTTTGCTCAATTTCATCTTCCATAATTGCCTTCGAACCTTGGAATACATCGCATACTGTAATAATGTTTATTTCCAGGGCCTGGAAGTACTTCGTGCCGAAAGAATCGGACATGGATATCATGTGGTAGACGACGAAAACATCTATTCTGATGCTAAACGAAGAGGCGTCCACTTTGAATTCTGCTTGATGTCCAGCTTCCTCACAGCCTCCGCTGATCCGGATTGGAAAAAACATCCCGCCATAAGGTGAAGAACTTCCTCCATTACAATAACCTTGTCAAATTACAATATTGTAAGGTAAACGAAATGCATAAATAGGATTGTTGAATATCATTGACTAGGAAAGAAGTTTCTTTCAGATCAAAACCAATCAGGAAGCTGTTTTTTTCGCGCAAGTTTTATTGTTATTTTTGCATGCCAGCGCGAACGACTGCTTAATAAATACAAGCAACCTTGAAAAAATGTTTACACAGACCTCACCAATAAGCTTGCTTTTCCCAAAGGAACGCTGCATCTCCGAGTATATTTCATTTTATATTTTTGTATGGATTGCGTGATATCAGAATATTATTGCCAAGTTGCATAAACGAAGCGCAAAAATAAAAAACCAGAATCATCTGCAACAGAAGCACTATAAGCAGCAGCAACAAAGAGTAACAACAAAAGAAACAACAACACCAGTACAAGTAACAACACAAACAACATTAAGAGCAACAAAGCAGAAACACTAGCAGTAGACGTAGGTCAAGCAGATTGAAGTAACAACGGAATAAACAGCAGCAGAAGCAACAGGATGTCCACATTCAGAAATAGCAGATGCACCTACAGCAGAACTAGCAATCAACGTAACAACAGCAGCAAACCTAGGAACACCAGCAGCAGCATCAGTCAAAACCAGATGCTAACTAAATTCAGTGGTGGGTTTGGGGTTGGGGGGGCCCGAGGCAAGACCAAAACGGGATGGCCTCTGATGACGTCATCCTACTCAGCCAACCGTCATAATAACTTTTGATTTGCCTAAGATACGGCCACCCAAGGATATGTTCCTGAGACTACTGAATAACTGAAATAGCAGGAGAAAATTCAAAAGGGTGTTCATGATACACAGCTTTGAAAACACTGAAAGTTGGGAAGACAAGGCTGGCAACATGTAAACGTTATGCAATAGCAAGTTGGCATCGCCCCCACTTCTTTATTTTCGCGCCCCATTTCTCTGCATTCACCATCAATAAACTACAGTTTACCCCATTGCAGGTTTCACACCTTCCCCCTTTGAAAAAATGCTTGATGGATGGTATCCTGAATTTGTCCACATTCATGTCTTTGTGGGAATCCATGAAACTATAAAAAACAACCAAGAAGATTCAAAACACTAAATTTGTTTTAAATTTCATCCTTTTAACTACAAGAACATAGCATACAAAAGCATCCAATTAGAGACTTGTTTCGGCAAACTTTGAGGTTGGATGAGTCAAGGTTGCCCTCATCTTTCATTGACAGTAGTTGTTTGAAAAATGTGCAAAAGTAGGAAATAATTCATCACGCACCTTATCGAAAATATTTCTACTGCAGCAAGTAGCCTACACAATTGATTAAATTTGTGCTAAGAAAAAACGGTTCAAGTTATACTGGCTAAGAGCTGGCAAAAGAGCTTAAACACCACCTACCAAGTCTACCTTCAACCAAGCATTTACTAATCAAGCTTCAAATAAACTGTGACTTCAAGCGTAGGCTGAATCAAACCACCAGAAATACCTGAAATATCTGTAGAAAAAAATGAGTATTCGTAATACTCAAATATGGCCATTTCTGCTACGTGATAAGAGGCATGAATGTAGCCTTGCTTATTCACAATCTTTGCAGCGCAACAGCAATAATCCAACTTTGCTTTGTAAACTAAGAGGAAAATGTCCTATAAATTAAAGCTGCAGTGTGGTCTCTGCTACAGGTACAACAATTGCACGTTGTCTTATTTTCTGATGGAAATTATTCGTCTTATTTTCTGATGGAAGGTACAACATCACATGACATGAGAAATTTGTCTAACCTTTTCAACTCAGAGACATCAAAAAAACTACTTTTTGTTCATTTGTTGCATTTTCATAAAATCATCAATATAACAAATACTTCAATCTCTAAAAATCATAATTTGTTGTAAAAAATTATCATTTGGTATTAAAAGTTATCATTTGGTATAAGTAAGCCTGTTTGCTCTTATTTCGTAGGGTCTTTTCAGAACTTGTGGAAGAAATTTTAACCCACAATTTTTTTAGGTGTAGAAGTTGGTTTGAAGCTTTTCTGTATTTGCTCATTGGAGGTGGTGGTGGGTTGCTTTGGAAGGACGGTACTTACACATTGCAGTTGCTGTTAGGGGCCTCTTTGACAGCATAGTACTTTGCAATTGCTGTTTGGGTCCCCTTTGAAAACATATTGCTTGCACATTACACTTGCTGTTGGTGGGTACTCTGAAAGCAAGGTACTTACACATGAAAGTTGCTATTGGGGGACGCTTTGAAAGCAAGGTACTTAAACATTACAATTGCTGTTGGTGGTCCCTATGAAAGTAAGGTACTTACACATTACAACCGCTGTTGGGGCCTCTTTGAAAGCATGGAATTTTACATTATAATTGCTGTTGGGGGCCCCTTTGAAAGCAAGATGCTCATACATTACAGTTGCTGTTGGGGGCCCCTTCGCAAGCACAGTACATGCACATTACAGTTTCTTTAAGGCCCCTTCAATGAAGTTTAAAAGTGGAGTACTTACACGTTTCAGTGGCTGTTGGGGGCCCCTTTGAAAGCAAAGTACCTGCACATTACAGTTTCTGTAGCGGGACCTTTGAATGCAGAGTACTTAGACATTATAGTTTCTTTTAGGGGACCCTTCAGTGAAGTTTAAAAGCAGAGTACTTACACATTTCAGTGGTTGTTAGGGGCCCTTTTGAAAGCAAAATACCTGCACATTACAGTTTCTGTTGGGACCCCTTTGAAAGCAAAATACCTGCACATTACAGTTTCTGTAGGGGGCCCCTTTGAAAGCAAAGTACTTAGTTATGATCTGCTTTCTAGTATATTATATGAGTGAATAATAAGTTTTTCATCAAAAACAAGGAAACTTTACGCGCGTAACACCTCAAGGGGGGGCCCCAAAGAGAGGTCCCGAGGCAAGTGCCTCGCTCGCCTCCCATTAAACACACCACTGACTAAATTCCACCTACGATGAAAATATCCAAACATTACGAACGAAAACTGAGCTATTGCAAGCCTGAAAAACGTTTTTGAGGATGTTAAAGTGCAAATATGTCTGCATAAATATTTACGTTGACAGAATATTTCTAGGAATTCAAAATGCCGTGGCGAAGAAAAAGCACGCAGAAAAAAATTTAACAGCAGTTGTGGAGAAGTCTTCCCAATTTTGCACAAACGTTGGCATCTCTAACATTTTTGTGAGACCCTTAAGGAAATATTTGCTGGCCTATCTTGCGTGAATATCATGTCATAGGTTCAGATTTTGTATTTCGTTCTTTGTATTGCAACATTTCAACGTTTTGACATGAATACATTTTGACTTTTTTGCTATTCGCTCGGCACACCTCTCAGAATGTTAAATCCCTTACCGTAGTAATGTTGCGATCGGAAATCCCGAGCGGCATGTGCGCAAAGCTTCGCACTGTGGCAGCAAGCAACAATAGAGATCACCCGACGAGATCACTCTACTATCGCTTGTTCGCGCCACATATATATAGTGTTTTTCTTCACGCACATCCCGTTCGTGGTGAATCACATATTCAACGCAACGCCACCGGAGAGGTTGCAACAGTAACAAAAGCTGACAAAGGTTGTGCAACAGTGAAAACAAATTTTTCCAATAAATCGACTTTATCGAGTGTGCAACAGTGAAAACAAATGCAAGTGCAAGATGTTCCACAAGTTGTCAAGCTTAAGTTTTGAACAGTTTAAAAAACATTTCTTTTTCCTAAAAAAATGATAGCTTTTAACCTAATAGAGCTTAAGAGACGCTGTGGATTCTTTTGCAGCAATGACTTGAAATCGAGTAGCAGTTTAAATTCTCTCTGAGAAATAGAAACTCGGCCATACACAAAATCATTTTGGTCTTTCCCAAATAACCATATTCATTATTAGTATGTGTCGAAAGGGTTCCTTATACAGCAACTAATCACACTCTATGATGTTTGCCGAATATAGAGTTCGCCTACTGAACAGTTCGTTTCAGCTTTGATGGAGACAGAATCGTTTCTATAGCCCAGATTTTCATTGGCATTAACGCTAGATTTCAAATAGCCTCCAAGTGCTTTCACTTAAATCTGTGTTTCTTTGGTAGGTTTACTAGATTTCACGTTGTTATTTTCGCAGAAAGACCATTAAACAATGCGATCATCGTCAACTTTGAATAAAAAGACGTCTTCACAAAATTAACTGATGGCAATGCTGTAATATTTTTCAGGTTGATGAAAGATGGAGTGAATTTCTCACTTAGTTCAGATTGCCCCGGTCTCCAAGTTACAACTCTGGACCACGATTATGAAATTGCTGAAAGACTATTTGGATTTTCTTCCAAGCAATTGCAAACAATGGTAAGATTGAAAAAAAATTCCATATGATCGGGGCAAAAAAAACGTTTTCAGATACAGAATGTAAAATGAAAAGTACGTAGAAAAAGAGATTATTAGATACACAGACTGAAAAATTGAAGACGGTGTACATTGATTAATAAATTTGTGGATTGATTTGCACATATAGACCGATATTGTTAGTTTGAAAGATTGATAAACAGGTTGACAGACAGATTGATAGATCAATGGGCTGATAGATAGGTTAATATATAGCGTGATATACATATGGGGGAAGATAGACTGATAAATGGACAGATTAGTAAAACAACATCTAACGTTCCTGATGATGGCTTATGACTTAGCTGAAACGTTGAATCAAATAATTTTTTCGATTATTGTGGCTATATTGTTCACAATAGTAACCCACAGCAACTCCGTACACTATTTACCAAAATTGGTCTTGCCTGATTATTTAAAATGTGGTTGTCAAACCGTTCACCTGTTATTTTGAAACCAGGAATTAACACGGTGGAAACGGCTTTATTCTAGTAACATATAACACCAAGGAAATTTGTGTTGAACCATTAGTCGCAAAGGATTTAGGTGCATTGATGAAAGCAAATTTGTAATCAGTGAGATCCAAATCGTTGACAAATCAACACAAGCGTTTTTGCTGGTGATATTCAAAGTAAAAGTGATTCAAAATGAAAACTAGCCATAGGATATATTCGATGGACAAAAAACTTTTTTGTGCTCATGCATAAATCAACGTGATGTGTCTTTGTACACAGAACTTGAATGCTCTTCACTGTTGCTTTGCTGACGAACAGACAAAAAGTGCTCTCATTCAGCAATTCACGGAAGCTTACGATAAATACAATCAGAAATAACGAACTGTGATACGCTTCAAATTCCTACGGAGATGGAACTGCTTAATTGCTTTGCGGCCGTGATTGCAATACCCATATGTATTTGCTTTGATCTCCGTTATTTCACCGACTGTTGTTACAATACCTGTGAAAGTTTCAAACCTTCATTGTCATATCAAGTTACTACTCGCATTTGGTCATCCGCAAAAGACATAAATAAACTGTTATCACATCCTGGCATGCTTTATTCTACTGCAAAGATTTTCCGCTAAGCTGTCTCGTTACTGCGTTGCCATGTCGACTGCAACTGCAATGTATTTCACCTCAAAGACCATACCTGTCTACTTTGTATATCGCTGATTAGTAATCACTGGTAATGACTTGGCACCAACTTGCAATTAACTTGTTTGTAGATTTGTGCCTTCCATTTGTATAACCTTTACCACAACATAATGTGTTTGTGCAATTATGTAATTTGTCCAGTTAGTGTATTTATGCATCTAGTTTTTTTGAAATACATGATTACAGTACATCTCCATGTGGTTTCGATGTGGGCGTTAAATTTCATAGCATTTAAACTGGTGGTACTGCAAATAGCCTGATAGAGCTTTTGAAAAGTTTGCTAACAGTAATTCATCTGCGATAATTCTGTGTAGCGGCTCAATAAAAACAAAGCTCCCAGTCTGTTCTGCTGTGAAGATGTTTGTTGACGAATTTAATTTCTGTATTTGTGAGGACATGTCGTGACTTTACTGCTGCGCATTTTGTCCATTTCTGTAGAAAATACGTTTGGCGACACAGTGCAGGCCGTGATGATGATTTGATCAGAATTTTATTGAAAACACCAACGTTTACTTCAAATGTATCTGCAACTGACATAATCACGATATCGCAACAACGACTAAAAATTGATCGAATAAAATTATGTCCAAATGAAAAAAACATATTTGCTTTTAAATTGAGAAGTTGGGTTATCTATGAAGTTTTGATTTGCTTTTGCTTGGTAGGAAATGCGCCAAGATTTTAAAACCACTCCAGAATTTTCAACAAGGTAAGAATTTAACAACCTTTCCGGTTCATCATATTGCAGAGTGGTTGATCGTTATTTCTCGAATGTGCAAGCACTTTGGGGACAAAAGTGTAATTGGCATGGACATACTTGGTTCCAGAAATGTTGACGCGTCGACATTTGCTGCTCACAGAAAAAAATTTGATGTGCAATATATGTTGAACTCAGAGCCGTATCAGCCGCACTCCATACCCCCCAATTGGGGGGGGGGCACGCTGTCACAGGGAGCCTAAAATTCAGTCCCGTCACCACTTCGCCACCCAGAGAAAGTTTCGATAATCCCAAAATGAAATATGAAGCACTAGAAATCAGTATAGTTAGGGGGCCCTTTGAAAGAAAAGTGCTTATGCATTACAGTTACTTTGGGCCCCTTTGAAAGCAAGTTACACATTACAACTGCTGTTGCCTCTTGGGGTCCTTTGAAAGCAAAGTAACCCACTAATACATTACAGTTTCTGTTGGGCCCCTTTGAAAGCAAGGTACTGTACACAGTTGCAAAGGGGGGCCCGAGGCAAGTGCCTCGCTTGCCTTCCCTTAAACACACCACTGTATATAACCCTGACAATGATCTCATATGAGAATATGAAACCGATTGAACACGTTCTGCTTCAACCGATATGTGTACTTTCTCACCTGATGTGCACATGTAAACACTGTAACAGGGCCTGCCTTTAGCCGATTGCTTCCAATCGGGACCCGCGCCTAAGGGGGGCCCGCGCTGCGCCTACTAACCTACGCTAACTTACATTTCCTATTGAAGCTGCTTGTGTAGTGCAGCGCGAGGCCCACAGTAACTTTTAAGCGTGGGATCCGTTGCCAACAAAAATCAAAGTGAACTGCGCACTTTTTAATCACTCTTTGATCAGAATGCGTTCTGGAATCGTAACAGTGGTCATTGTTTTTCGATAATGTGTGGTCTAGCAGCTAGTTAAGGCACAGAAGGCTTGATTTTTGAAGCTGTTTTCTGTTTCATATTGTAAACGTTTCGTACTTGGCAGAACAAGTTTTAATAGTTGCTACAAGATGCGGCTCGATAGTTGCTGCTGTTTCAATAGTTACTGCCACTTGTCTTCTATAAGTTAAGTTTTGTTCGTAATTTAAAATGTGTGTTATTTGGTCGGTTTTCAAATAGCGTTATTCGTCATCCGTCGTAGAGATCTGTCAACGCAGAGTTTTTCTACGCTACATTCAAACTTTTCTGAGATCATCAATCCAACAAGAACACCTAAATAGTTCGGCTATTATGTCCACTCAATCCGAAATTCATAGAGGCCCTGATGTGGACAAAATTCTGAGGAACTTTGCCGATGTTAAAGAACAAAAAAAAAGTTTATCATAGCAAATGCATTTTCCGTATCGTAGACTACAATAGTCTAAAGCAGGGCTGCGGAACTGTCAAATTTCAGGCTCGAACTCTGGCTCCAGCTCCAGACATCTAAAGCTTTTGGCTTCAGATCTGGCTCCAAAATCCAAAAACTTTTGTTCCTGCTCCAATATGATTTGGTCATTTGAAAACTGAAAAACACTGTCTTGTCTTAGATGTAGGCTATAGTTGTATTGCAGCAGCATAGATGAGTTGTCGCGAAATGGTGCGTTTGATGGATAGTGGGACATGTGCAAAAAAGATTGAGAAGCCCTGATCTACGCACAGTGGATCCTGGGCCCCGGAAAGATTTTTCCACGGGGGCGGAACAGCGGATTTTTAGAGGTGGTGGCCAAACGCATTTTTCCAGTGGTAAGACGAACTGGAAACCAAGAGACAAATATTTTTCTAGGAAAAGATAATAAGAAAACTTCAAAATCCAGGGGCGGTTTGTCAGGCTTTTTTATTTGCTGATGTTTTTTAGGTAAGTTGTGATATCTTATCTTTGTTGGCTGATCATATCAAGCATGTTGTTGATTTCATTCAAAAAGCATGGTCACTTGGCCTACCGTACCAGCGGTAGGTACCTGGCCAGGGAAGAGGTATTGAGTGTAGTAACTCATGGAATTATTGGGTGTTACGGAGATGTCCACGGAACGGACATGGAAAGTCTTTGCTGGAGAGGTGAAACTGGGGTGCATGCCTCCAGGCACCCCTAGATTGGCATAGCCTCGCTCTTTCACATCACTCATGATTTCTACCATTGTGACTTGATGACCCTCGAAAATTTCTGCACTCGCCACTGAGTGTGGCCCCGCAAAAGTGCTTCCAACCGGGCCCCGCACTTGCTAAGGCCGGCCCTGCACTGTAATGTAAAGTTATCTGTGTATTATTGAACACACTGAAGTTGCTGATGACTTTATCACTTCAAAGAACACAGATATCTCGCGATTTTTCATAATAACCTAGACACACAGGTCAACTAAAAAAAAGATATGGGTGGAAAAAACGATCCCTGGTCACGTGCGGCAAAACGCCTACTACCGTTACTTGAAGTGAACTGGCATCCCCATATTATAAGCCTTTATCAGCGTGCTATGCGACATGTTAACCGCCTTAGATCTATTTCAAATTTGGTGCCTAGATTTACTCTTTTTTCGATTTACAACTCATTTATTCTACCAATTTTCGACTACGGCAGCGTCGTTTACGACACTTGCTCACAATCTGATGCCTTACTTTTGGACTCTGCCCAGACAACAGCAGCAAAAATAATCACAGGGTGCATTAAGACAACAGCCAATGACGCTGTTTTGAATGACATTTCTCTTGTTAAGCTAGGTACTGGAAGAGAGAAGCAAATTCTACTTTACTACTACATGATAATCTTTGGTATGGCGTCACCACCCCTGCATAGAACATACTTTTCAACTCATATTTTCGAAAAGCTGCTAGTTTGTGGAATGCATTACCAATTTTTGTCAAATCTTCCGCTAGTTTCTCGTCCTTTAAATTACGTCTAGAAACTTTCTATTGCGGGTCAAAGCATAACTGTTGGCACCTTCATGGTAGCAACCCAAGAAATACGTCGTTACGCTGCAGACTGCGCTTGGGTCACAGTGTCCTAAACCTGAACAAGCGCACTTATCGTATGTGTTTATGTGGTAA
>Ga0210059_1015652_pt1 | contig 11039 bp, 5 predicted proteins | sample Ectturendosymbi2_FD_188042 | JGI IMG/M metagenome (GOLD analysis project Ga0210059, IMG submission 188042) | Ecteinascidia turbinata endosymbiont from Florida, USA - Sample 2 (SPAdes) (version 2) | ecosystem: Host-associated > Tunicates > Ascidians > Unclassified | place: Key West, Florida... | reverse complement strand
CCATTATTTGTTCTTGAAATGAAAAGTCCCCATTATTTGTTCTTGATTGTTTTCGGAAAGTGTTTTCCCGTTGTTTTCAATGATGAAACACTTTTGCTTGAAAACGGAGTGGTTTGATGTGTGCGATTGTGCCACAATGACAGTGGTCTTTCATCCCACACTTGTTTTGCTGTTGCGCTACACTTGTGATTGAGGAACATTCAATGTTACATTGCCATTTAATAAATTGTTAGGCATGGGTTCATATGACTTTGTAAGTTTGTAACTGCTGATAAATTTGGAAAAATGTTTGGCCTTTTTTTGGCCCCTTGTCTTAGAATTTGGCTCTCTTTTGGTTCTTTTCTGGACTAGATTTGATCCCTTGGCAGAAACTGAAAGTAGATCTGCCAACCTTGCCTGAGAGTGAGTCAAGATGTCAGAAATGATATTGATGGTGCTAGTGTTTTATTTACTATGGTTTTATATCTACATAAAATCAAAATGATTTTGTCAGCATGTGCTGCACTCAGGGTTGATAAAAATCATGATTTTTTTTAAAAATCAAAACAAAAACACAAGTTTTTTTTTATTTACTGTGTCGAGGGTGGCCACCAAACAAGCAGTAATTTTTTAATTTAATTAAAGAGTTTGTTTTAATATAAGTTTTTTGTGCTGTGTTTCTCATAGTACAGCAACAGTTGCTATGATTTATAAAACTTTAATTGCTTTTATATCTTGTGTTGTCATAAGAAGTATCTGCCTTCTTTAATAATAAGTGAAACCGATTAAAATACTAATTAAATATGTCATAAAAATCACACGAAGCTTTAAAACTGTGTATAATTTTTTGCTTGTTTTTATTGATTTTATCACTGGTTTAAATGAAATGATTTAAATCAATCAACCCTGACCAGAAATAGCTGAACTTTCATTCAAAACTTTTTGCACTTATGCAAAATCCCTTAAAACAAATAAGTTCATAACACCAGTACCGGTGAACAAAATGAAATATTAATTGAAATGCCAATACTGAAACTGTCCATTTAGTAATTTCATTGACACTCATGGCACACATGCATAAAATGTTAAAGACCTATAACAGTAATTTATCTGTTTCATGACTCAAAAATATGTTCTATAGCTGTGTTTACATGTGATGGAATTTAAATGCAATTTTCACTTTATGCCAATCTACACTCTCAAACTTACGGCATTCTGACAGTTATGACTGTTGAATCTGCAAGGGTTAGTGATTTTAGTCCACATGTCGTTTTTGCAGTCAAATGACATAGAATCTGTGACCTCAGGTATGCGAATTTTCGGTCTGGCTGATTCGGTCTGAGCCGTTTCGGCCTGGGGACATTTCGGTCAGACCATGACATCTTGCAGAAATCTTACATGTTCACATTTTAATGCAAACATACCCAAATCCACGAGAAGTTTTATTTAAGAAAACTACAAACATGATCCAAGGTACAACAGTTAATCAGTATCAACATATGATTGACATTATGATATCATCAGCAAGCAAATTAAATCATTATCGACATTTTGCAATTAAATGCAAATTCTTCAAAGTCACAATTACAATTCAGATTTCATCGCAATCATGACTCCTCAAAGGGAGTTGGTATAACACCAGCTAGAGTGACATTTCGCTTGCCTACAATCATTTAATTAAAGGAATGTGAAGTTCTTCATGTACAGAAATGTCTTGACCGAAATGTCACCAGACTGAAACGGCCAGATCAAAATGGCCCAGACCGAAACGGCCAGACCGAATAGTCCTGTTCCGTGTGGCCTCACAGTTGCTATGATTGATAAAACTTCAAGTGGTTTCAACTTGTGTTGTCATTAGAACTTTTGGCCTTCTACACTAATGCTGTATAGCAGAGGTTCCCGACCTGGGGTGAATGTACCCCCAGGGGTACATTTGCCTATCTGCAGGGTACATTTGTTGTAAATTTGCAACAAATTAAATTTGAGTCATGAAAATGGACTATACCTTTATAGTTTCAAGATTTTAAAAGTTGTATTAAAATTTCAGTATAATTTTAGTATTTTACTCAGGCTCTTTGACATAGGAAATTTTAGAGGTACATGCTCATCCATCGAAATGCTAAAGGGGTATGTGCATGTTCAGAGAAAGGTTGGGAACTCCTGCTGTATAGGCTATGTGAAAACCTATTAGAATGCTGATTAAATGTGTCATAGACATCACATAAAGCTCCAAAACCACATGATTTTTTTGATTTTTAATGTTTGATTTAAATCATGATTTTAATCACTTATTTAAATCAATCAACCCTGGCTGGTATGCAGCTTTGTTTGTTGTGCTGAGTAGCATAGTGGTTGTGTGTGTTGTGTAGGCTAATATAGTCTATTTCATGAGTGGCCAACTTGTCCTCGACTGGGATTGACTAGAAAATTTATTGATAACTTGCAATCAACCAGTCCGTAGTATGGTCACAAATACAAAATGCTTATTCTAAGTTGAGCATCACATGTGCAAATACAGTGTACCATTGCCTTGGTTAGTAAGTGATGCACAGACAGAAGGCAAAGTGCCTGTTATGCCTAAATCATGATGGCGACGCAATAGTAGAAAAAATATTATTATACTACCTTCGTGGCATCTGCCGAGCTAGCCTACAGTCAGCCTTCGCAAGAGAGGCACAAAACAAAAGAATATATGTGACCAACCAATTTATGGATAAATTTTTACATACTTTTTGGAATATTGATTGAAAAATGTTCTTTTCAGGTATTTTGTCAATTCAATGCAAAATCAGGTGCGATCAACCAAGTGACACTCGGTGATCAACACTGGTCGATGCAATCGACCTGTTAGCCACCCTGGTCCATTTCAGTGTTTAAGCCACATTTCTTTTGGATATAATTTTGAACATTCTACCTCAAGTTGTAAACCTGTGTCTGGTTTTCACAACTTATGAAAAATTTTCTGCAGCTTACATAATAAGTTTTCCAATAAAAAGAGTCGTCTCTATTAGCCTAGATGAAACAGCAATGCTGCGAGCCCAAACGATGACAACTTGCACAGCAAGAATTCTTACTCGACCAGGTTCATTGTACTAACTGCTCATGCCATGGAACGAACTCAATGTTACAATTGGACAAAGCCGGATACACTACAGTTCAAATAAAAAAATAACCACAGTAGAGCTATATCTCTGGTGGCAAAATACACACTATTTTTTTGTTTTTTCAATTGAAAGTACACAAGTACACAACATGTTATGTTATTTTTATGGATTGGTCAAAAACTGACAGGGTATTTTTGTTTGGAAATGGTATAGGTCTACTGGCGGTGCCACGTTAGAGTAAAATGCTGAGTTTGTTGCATTAGTAGCACTGTCATGGTAGTCAGGTATACGTGTCTTACTGTGTGAATGGTTTACGTGTTGACTCTTGGCATAATCGGGCACCTTTCGTTTTGGTTGCAGTGGTTGCACTTTTCATGGTACCGGTTTTCATTTACTTCTTTCAAAAGTTTCCAAACTGTTGTGGTCTGATTTGCGGTTTAGGTTTAATAAGTGTTAGGTTTAGGGGTTAGGTTTAGGGATTAGGTTTAAGGGGTAGGTTTACTAAGTTTCTACCAAGTGTAGTGCAGTCTACTGCACACTTGCTCTGGGTTAGTGTCATGGTACAGGCGACGGATGAATAAGTTTTCAAAAATGAAGGTCCACTGGCGAACCTATAACCACTGCCTGTTTGTGTTGTATTTAGCCAGTGTTGCATTCGGATACTGATGGATATGGGATATTAAATTTCAGAAATTTTCAGTAAGGAATGGATATGGATATTCAAAAATTTATCGGATATGGATCAGGAGTTGAAGAATCTATTCGCTCACCTCTGTTCCCTACGTCTCTTTTTCTCTGCACTTAGGGTTGCCCCAATTTGAATCTAGTGTCCTGTAGATAAACCACAATTAGGATTACAGAATGGAGGTGTAAGAATTTGCCTAAAAGCAAGGCATGCAAAAGTCACAAGTAGCACGTTAAAGAAATAAATGAAAAAATTGGACCAAATATAACATTTCAGACAAAATATTCATGTGGCCAAGTCAATCACCATGTCCAATGCGAATGGCAAGCCCCAAAAAGTTTTGCCAAAAGCCATAATAAAGGAGTAAAAACAATATTACCAAAACACAAATGTTGAATCAAATACATATTATTCATCAACGTAACACAGATGATGGTGGGCAAGCAATGGGTGAAATGTATCTACTGAGCAGGTGAAGCTTAGGTGAATGAAGTGAGCAACAATAGGCTTTATGATGCAGAGAGCGATGCATTAAAACACAATGTTTCATTACAAAAGTAGGCAGCAAGGGAAGAAAAACAATGTTTATCCACACAAATCGTAAAGTAACATAATTACCCACGGACCATATGGAGTGAGTACCATCGATGAATCTATGTGATACCAGCCAATTGGCATCACCAAATGAGGTTGAAAAAAACAAGGATATGAACAGATTACAGTAAGTTTAGCAGCAAACATTAAATTGTTAATGCAAAATCATATGTGGTGGGTACACGAAACCAAAAAAGTTTGGTTAATGAGCTGAATATTTAGTTTTAGAAAAGCAGACTATTTATTTCAGAAAACAAGGATATAAACAGTTAATGAGCGGAGCATTTAGTTTTAGCAAATATGATATATTGGCAGTGGCTGCTGAACCGCCCATGGATCTTTAAATTTGAAACCTTATTTGACCACCTCCTGTAACCTGACAGTAACACAGGAGAAGAATGCAGTAGGCTTGGTAAAAACATACAGTAGTAAATGCCAAAAAGGTAAACCTAAACTTAACCCTAACTGTATCCCTAACGTAATGCTAACCTTAACCTAATACTAACCCCTAAAGCAAAATTTTGGAAAGTTTTTAAAAAAGTAAAGAAAACTTGGTCCCACGAATTAAAACATGCAAGCAGTCACTACTACGAAAGCGTACTATGTAGGTGCCAACCAAGGTGAGAGGCGAACTGAAAACCATCAGCACAGCAGACATGAAACACATCCGCTATGCTTCTGGGATGATGACACTTGAGTGCAAACTGACTGCTTTATTTGAACCGCGTCATGCGAAGTGGTATGGTGGAAAAAGTTTTGAAATAAGAAGATCCAGGGTGGTTCCACAGCCACTTCCGATAATATTTCATTCATAGATAATGTCATGACTTATGAGATGTATCCATCTATTGCACAAATATGATTGGCGTCATGTCATTGACACTGTAATTGAGCTTTACACAAGATTGTGGGCCTAGGAATTAGACTGATGTCAATGTCTGTCAAATGTCCACAGTCCTCTCGCAGAAATATCCAACCTTGCATTGTCAGCAGTGTTGACTTTTCTTTCAAAATTTTTTTTTGTTTGTTCAGACTTAGTTATAGTACCATCTTTTGAAAATGCAAATTGCAGTTACTGTGTATTTTGGAAATCTACTTAATCCTTGAAACAAGCTGGTAATATCCCATAGTTTGTTTTCTAGTTAGTGGTGTCTAAATGACGATGTTTTTTTTCGAACGACTAAAATACTGTATCTGGCTTTGTGCCACAGAACAAAGCTGAGTTTGTGACATCAGCAGTACAGTGAACCTGGTAGAGTGGGCAAGTGTATAGTCCTGCTGTATGAGCAGTCGTCAGTTCGGCTCTCACCGTGGTTGCTTTTTTTTGCTAACAGATATGTGCATTTTGATGTTCTGAGACCAGTTTATATGTTGGCAGTGGCTACAGAACCGCCTGTGGATCTTCATATTTGAAACCTTAATCGATCACCACGTGTAACGTGACAGTAGTGCACGACGAGAGTGCAGTAGGTTTGGTAGAAACATAGCAAACGTAAAAGGTAAACCCTAATGCCATGGGCGTCAGAAGGATCTTTCCAAGGGGAGCCACTAGGGATTTTCAAAAATTTTTCGTAGGGGGGCCAAAAGTGGTAAAATTTGGTATTTCCCAGCAGTGTTCCCTCAAAACCGAAAAAAACGGCACTTTCGGCACCTTTTTTGGATGCCAGCCGACAAAAATTTTGAAAATCGGCACTTGCATTTTTGGACGCGATTTCCTTCACTGGAGAAAATTTCACAACACACAATTCAAATATTTTGCAAAGATGTACGGGACATATTTTCACGATTGAAGCCGTTCTCAGGACACGGCATACAGAAACTTCAGACGCATTTTGGGAATTCTCCGCTTGCAAGGTTTATAAAGAAGTTCTGGGTGCATTTTCTCGATTTTTGCGTCTCAAATCAAAGCTGTTTGCCATGAAGTTCAGATGCGTTTTTTGAGTTGTCCGCCTCCAAACTTTACAAAAATGTGTTGGGCGCATTTTTGAGGTTTTCACTTTGCAAGTAAAAAAAAAGTTCTGGGCGCATTTTCTCGATTTTTGCGTCCAAAAACGAAGGTATTTCCCGTGAAGTTCAGACGCATTTTGGAAGTTCTCTGCCTGCAAGTTTTACAGAAAAAGTTATTGGCGAAATTTCACGAGTCGTACATCCAAAAACGAAGCGGTTTGCTGTGAAGTTCCGACGCATTTTGGAAGTCCTCTGCCTTGCAAGGTTTATAAAAAAAGTTCTGGACGCATTTTCTCGATTTTTTCGTCCAAAAGTGAAACTGTTTGCCGTTGGGTTCAGATGCATTCTGGATGTTCTCTGCTTGCAAGGTTTACAGTAAAAAGTTCTGGGCGCAATTTACGATTTATGTGTCCAAAACGAAGCGGTTTGCTGTTGAGTTCAGACGCATTTTAGAAGCTTTCGCCTAGCCAGCTTGACGAAAACGTTCTGGGCGCATTTTCTCGATTTTTGCGTCCAAAAACCAAGCTGTTTGCTGTGAAGTTCAGACGCATTTTGGAAGTTCTCTGCCTGCAAGGTTCACAGAAAAAGTTCTGGGCGCAGTGTCACGATGTATGTGTCCATAACCGAAGGTATTTCCCGTGAAGTTCAGACGCATCTTGGAAGTTTTCGCCTTGCAAGGTTTACACAAAAAGTTCTGGGAGCATTTTCTTGATTTATGCGTCCAAAAACGAAGCTGTTTGCTGTGAAGTTCAGACCCAATTTGACGTTTTCGCCTTGCATGCTATATATAAAATGTTCTGGGCGCATTTTCACGATTTATGCGTTCAAAAACGAAGCTGTTTGCCGTGAAATTCAGACGCATTTCGAAAGTACTCTGCCTGCAAGTTTTACAGAAAAAGTTCTGGGCGCAATTCCACGATTTATGTGTCCAAAAATGAAGCGGTTTGCTGTGATGTTCAGACGTATTTTATAAGTTCTTGTCTTGCAAGCTTTATAAACAAAGTTCTGGGCGCATTTTCTCAATTTATGTGTCCAAAAACGAATCCGTTTGCCGTGAAATTCAGACGCATTCCGGAAGTTCTCTGCGTGCAAGTTTTGAAGAAAACGTTGTGGGCACAATTCCACAATTTGTGCGTCTAAAAACGAATCTGTTTGCCGTGAAATTCAGACACATTCTGGAAGTTCTCTGCCTGCAAGTTTTACAGAAAAAGTTGTGGGCGCAATTCCACGATTTGTGTCCAAAAATGAAGCGGCTTGCTGTGAAATTCAGACGTATTTTGGAAGTTCTCGACTTGCAAGCTTTATAAAAAAAGTTCTGGGCGCATTTTCCCGATTTATGCGTCCAAAAATGAAGCTGTTTCCCGTGGAGTTCAGACGCATTTTGGAAGTTCTCTGCCTGCAAGTTTTACAGAAAAAAGTTCTGGACGCAATTCCCGATTTGTGCGTCCAAAAACAAAGCCGTTAGCCGTGAAATTCAGACGTATTCTGGAAGTTCTCTGCCTGCAAGTTCTAAAGAAAAAGTTCTGGGCGCAATTCCACGATTTGTGCGTCCAAGAACGAAGCTGTTTGCTGTGAAATTCAGACGTATTCTCGAAGTTCTCTGCCTACAAGGTTTACAGAAAAAGTTCTGGGCGCAATTCCACGATTTGTGCGTCCAAAAACGAAGCTGTTTGCTGTGAAATTCAGACGCATTTTGGAAGTTATCTACCTGCGAGTTTTACAGAAAAAGATGTGGGTGCAATTCCACGATTTGTGCGTCCAAAATCGAAGCGGTGTGCCGTGAAATTCAGACGCATTTCGAAAGTACTCTGCCTGCAAGGTTCACAGAAAAAGTTCTGGCGATATTCCACGATATATGTGTCCAAAAATCCAGCGGTTTGCTGTGATGTTCAGACGCATTTGTGAAGCTTTCGCCTTTCAAGCTTTACAAAAAAAGTTCTGGGCGCATTTTCCCGATCTATGCGTCCAAAAACGAAGCTGTTTGCCGTGGAGCTCAGACGCATTCCGGAAGTTCTCTGCCTGCAAGTTTTACAGAAAAAGTTCTGGGCGTATTTTCCACGATTTGCGCGTCCAAAAACGAATCTGTTTGCCGTGAAATTGAGACGCATTCTGGAAGTTCTGTGCCAAGACTTACAGAAAAGGTTGTGGGTGCAATTCAACGATTTCTGTGCCCGAAAACGAAGCTGTTTGCTGTGAAGTTCAGACGCATTTTGGAACTTCTCTGCCTCCAAGATTTACAGAAAAAGTTGTGGGCACAATTCCACGATTTGTGCGTCCAAAAACGAAGCTGTTAGCCGTGAAATTCAGACGCATTCTGGAAGTTCAAAGTCTGCAAGTTTTAAAGAAAAAGTTGTGGGCGCAATTCCACGATTGTTTCGTCCAAGAACGAAGCTGTTTGCTGTGAAATTCAGATACATTTTGAAGTTCTCTGCCTGCGGGTTTTACGAAAAAGTTGTGGACGCAATTCCACGATTTTTGTGTCAAAAACCAAGTTGTTTGCTGTGAAATTCAGGCGCATTTTGGAGTTCTCGCTTTGCGAGGTTTTAGAAAAACATTCAGGGTGCATTATCACGATTTGTGCGTCCAAAAATTAAACTGTTTGCCATGATGTTCAGACGCATTTTGGAAGTTCTCTGCCTCCAAGGTTTACAGAGAAAGTTCTGGACAAATTTTCACAATTGTGTCAGCAAACGAAGCTGTTTGCCGTGAAGTTCAGACGCATATTGCAAGTTTCTGCTTGCAAGATTGATAAAAAACTTGTGGTCGCATTTTCACGATTTGTGTGTCACGTAAACAAACATTCTTGACTTCAACATTTTGTAAAAATGTTTTGGCCTGGTTTTATAATTTTTCACACCCATAATCTTTGCTGGGTTGTTCGGGCACATTGTGAAGTTCTTGATTTTCAAATTTTATAAGAATGATTTTAATCTGAACACATTGGACTGGCAAGTGCACCCACAAATTGTGACGTGCGAGTGTGACTTAATGCAAAGGAATTTCAAAAAAGTCTTGGACTGGCACCTCAGACATTTTTTGTAATATCTGAACTTCGAAAGAATGAACAGATTTTGTGAAATTTGACCTGAGGTAAGATGCCTGGCAAAATTAAGCTGAGTCGTTCATAGAGGCCTTTAACCTAAATTGTTGTGTTTTGAGTATAGTGCACCTTTGAAAGACAGTAAAATTTGTCTTTTGTCCGGCTTATCACGACTGTTATCAAGTTCCAGGTTCAGCTATGTTGCATCACGCGGCTGGTAAATGGCTGAGGCCACAAAGTTTGATGGTAAAATTTTACGACCATTTGTGATGTATCAAGTATGAAAGTAAACAAGCCTGCAAGCAGTGGGAAGAAGTAATGATCATTGATAATTATAATTAATATATAAGCTTGGCAAGATATAAGTACGCCACACTTATTTTAAACAAACAGTTAACTTGCACATGCAGTAAATTCCTAATAATACCAGTGCTAGTTTGTGCAATTAGGCTAAAAAAACTATGTTTCCATCAAGTTAGTGTAAATAGTCGAAAAGCTGGAAGAAGAGGCTTCCATCAATCGATTTTGACATATCATATGAAACCAACGTGTGCAGTTTGGACAAATATGCCTACAATTTTACGTGAGAATATAGGCCCAAAACAGTTGTTCACAGGGTTGCCAGATTAGCCTTGTTTAGGCCAAATGTCACAAATTTGGCCTCGTTTCAAGTTGGTTGCCCTAAAAACATTTAGTTGGCCTTTTTCGGCATCATCTTAAGTTGGCTGGCCTTAAAAAATGTGTTTAGCTGTTTTTTGGCTTTTTTACGCTGGAATATATTCTTATGAGGGAAGATATTGCTATTCCATCTTTTTGGCTAGACATTTGCAAAATTTTTGTGATAAATTCTATATCAGACGCAGCATTCTGATATTAGTAATATTTGATGAATGCTAAATCCAAAATTAAGTTTTTGCATAATCACTGGAAATGTGTGCACTCACTGCACCGCGCCAATTGTGTTGTAAGCGCTAAGCAGTCTCAGTACTTGCAAACAGGTCTGCGTCTTCGCGATAGAAATGCGAAAATCAAGTCAAAGCAGAAGTGCTCTTTATGATTCTGATTGTAAGAACAGGAGAGACTTTCGTACAGAAAGCTTTCAGTGGCCCGCGGAAAGCAATTAGGGAAAAAATTTTAATCAGAAAATTCCTCCCACTTATAATAAATATCAGTGCTGAGGCTAACTTGAACCGAGACTTGCTTCTATTTCCATTAGAAGGTAGGGCCCTCTGCTGAACGCGGCCTTCTCAAAGTGGCCCCGGAGTTGAAGTAATTGCCCACCCCTGATCTAGGTTATGCATGCAGCAAAACAACTATTTTAGAAGTCTTTATAGAAGGTCTGTTTGAATATCGATTTAATTAGCTTTGATCAACGCTACTACATAAAAAGTTACTGTATATCTAACGTTTGACCATTACCTCTGCTGCATTAATTTACACGTATAGAGCCAGCCTACAGTATATTCGTACTTTGTTATCGGCCTAAAAAACAGCAATTTTCGGTTGCCTTACCAACGCCCTAGCTCCTCCGCCGATTGCGCTAGAGAGCTGTTCAACGGCTCAAACGGATCGGCCAGTGTAGTAGATAGCACTCGAAAAAAAAATTTTTGCCTGGGGGGTGCGGTTTAGATTCTACGTCCCGCATGAACACTAAAAATCTAAGCCACCTGAAGATTTTTACGTTAAGCAA
>Ga0210059_1015651_pt1 | contig 11040 bp, 4 predicted proteins | sample Ectturendosymbi2_FD_188042 | JGI IMG/M metagenome (GOLD analysis project Ga0210059, IMG submission 188042) | Ecteinascidia turbinata endosymbiont from Florida, USA - Sample 2 (SPAdes) (version 2) | ecosystem: Host-associated > Tunicates > Ascidians > Unclassified | place: Key West, Florida... | reverse complement strand
CGACAGAGTTAACGTTTGAAGCCTTTTATCTATGCTAAGAGAAATAAACCACTACTGAAACGAGAAATGAACAATGAAACATTTTTACATCATTGATATAATATCATTAAATTTGTTATTATAGCCAGCTATATGCAGCATACACACTTTTAGTTACAGATAGGGTAGCCTAATACACGAAGTATTAGCATACGTAAATGTTTATATCTGTGAAGTAGGTATGTCGCCATCACTGCTCTAAACATTTTTGTTAGATCCCCTAGAATGAGTGAAATAGCATGTATTCTCAACTTTTCAAGCACGTGGCCCTGTAAACAAACACAGGGTCCGATTCGCGGTCCACCGACTGTACGACTTATCCATTGCGATAACTGTTGCACATGTGCTGAGCAGAAATATAAACAACTTTCGATAACACAACGTTCGCTACAATCAGTGCAAAGGCTGGGCCTGTTTATTGTTAGAAACCAGGGCCGCAACGAGGGGTGACAACCGGACAATTGCTCCTTTTCAAATTTTCAAAAAATTGCATAGTCGTGAGGTACAACAACTTACAATCAATTTGCTCTCCCCGAAAATATAATCAGCTGGTTGTTAGAAAGTATGGATATTCGAGGCTCAATACATGGTGATGCACAGGTCATGTCATATTCCACCTTAAGCCTGCATCGACATTTCGTTTTCATGGCAACACAAGCTGCCTGTCTGCCTCAAAATGCCTTCAGTAACTGCATATTGTGCACAACATGGTAGGCTACGTTGAAATTTTCGTGTTGCAGTAATCTTTAATGCACAACGACAAAAGAGAGCTTATTATGTCATTTGCAGATCATGAGCTACCAACGTTTACATTGAAGGGTTCAACTTGCAAAACATACTCAATTTCAATACTACCTTATCTGGCCTTGAACCGCTCAAAAATTCTTCCGTGACCGACAGGTTGCGAAACCCTGGAGTAAACCATTAAAGCTGAGTGGTGCGGCTTACCGGTGACTAAAAAAACCAACAGGGAAAATTTGACGAAATATGCCGGGTCCTTATCCATGCAAGAAAGCAGAAAAAAATAGGAAGAGTAATGACGAGAGAGGTGGCTACAAACAGAGAAAGCAGGAAGCATAAATCGACAATGAAAAACAACATCCATTACGTTTGTGAGTGCGTGATTACCCCTTGGATCTTTTAGAAGCACGAAACACGATTTTCTTTCATTTTAAATTCTTGTAAACAATTTGACATGCGGAAAAGGCGGCACTTAGCCTCGCTACGCCACTGACCTGTACTCCTCTCTGTCAAAAACAGATCAACTAAGCTATCAAGGAACTGTCAGTTGCAGGAAACCGATTCTTAACTGTTTGTCAAATACAAACACAATTTTAGAAAATCATCAATTCGAGGAGTTTGATTAAGCATTCGATATTTGGTAGTTTTTCACTGGAAAATAAACCTGGCACACTTGTTTGTAGAATTTAATTAAATAAGCACCGTATATGGAGGTCAGGAGCTTAGCCATCTGTTTTTAATCCAGGTCAGGTCTCACTTCACTGCTTTGATAGTACGATCTTGTAGACTTCAAACGCAATACTCATTCTGCTTGTCTAATGCGAATCAACTGACCTAAACGTGAATAAATGGACCGATAGCTATCCTTCCAGGTTGTCCCTCTGAAGAAAAACAAAGTACCTCAAAAATTGTGGCTAGGTATTGTGTATGGATTCCCGCCAAGCAATTTAGGAGGTCAATGAGTGGTTCGTGCACAACTTTGATTGATGAAGTAGCTTTGACCGGGGCGGAGGCTGACAAATTGGTCATAATCTGTTATGGTTTCTCTCAGTAAATGCAATTACGTTAAGCAGTAGTTAAACAGCAGCCAGAAAGTTTCACAAATGCCGCCATTCCATTCATAAGATCAGCACGTTTTACGCCTGCTGGGCTCATTTAGCAGGATTAAGTAACACAACGAAGAGAGAAATGAAACGGGGCACAACAAAGTTTTTTGGAAGTGAACACTGCTGACCCTCCCCCCCTAAATAACTCACTGTAACTCTGACCAGACAACCAAGTCAGCCACCATAAGAGGTGCTTTCATTGGGTAAATCAAACAAAAATTCAGGACTGGCAACGCAAGCACTTCACGCTTTCTGAGCTGGCCATTCTCACATTTTTCGGGATCTCCTGCATTATTTCAGTACCGACAAATGGCCAATGTCTCTCTATATCGCACTACTCATCGTTCACAGCAGCTTTTAGAGAGATGATTTAAGTGTACGTTGGTGGCAACTGCATGAAAATCTGGCTGGTTGCAAGAACAACGAAAAATCTTCTACAAAAGAAATTTCTAAACTGTTTGCTTCTGGAAAAAATAGGATGGAAATTTTAAAGTGCTCGTTTTAGCTATATGAGCCCTTGGTACGCCTCTGATGGTGTCGTCGTATTTTCGCTCCAGCAATACCAAAAATTATTTCCTAGCATTGGGCCTCCACCAAAACGTTCAACTTCTACTACTATCCTTCAACGTTTTTTGCGTAAAGGCTCCAGTTTGTGGAGTTCTTGCTTGAAACAAAATTATCTGCCAGCCACTCAACCTTCAAGAATCGTTTAAATTCTTGTTACTACTTGACAGAATCTACTTACTTTTAAACTTATTAAGTCCCTGTCCTGCTTGGGTCGCTTGGAATATTCAATCGGTGGTCCCCACAAGAACGGTGTACATTTTTAGTACACGTCACCCTCAAATCGTTAGCTATACAACTGCCTTGTCATCTGCTTGCGTCAAGCTTTTATTCGCAGCGCACAACGCTAAAATTACAACTGGACGTCGTAGAAAAATTTACCGGTTTTTTTCAGTCCCTAAGTCAGTTTTTGTAGCTCGGCTGTCTCTGCAAAAGGGAAAGTCCATCCTCTTTCTACAGCCAAGCCACAAAGGTCGCGCAATGGATCGAATGAATATCACGCATCGATTGCTTCCAGCTGCTGTCAAGAAGTATAACTCTGTGCTTGGTTGTTTTACGTTCCTGTTCCTGGTCCGGACCGAACACGCAGCCTTCACCATCAGGGGAAGTTTGAAAACGCGACGAATAAGCTATTAACCTTTCGAAGTTGTCTTCACGAACAAAATTGTCGCCCTCGTTGAAATTCTGAGGCTTCCTGATCAACGTTGAGCGTTCTTGCAACGCTGGCAAATGCCCATGGATCCAATGTAGCCAGAACTGGTCGGGAAAGCACTGAACTTAGCGCCAACGTTTGCTGAGCAGGTGTCGACCTGTGAAAACATATAGGGGAAAAATTAGTAGGGCTCAGGAGAAACAGGAGGAGGTGACTGGGGTCAAGGAGTTTGTGCAAAACGGCGCGCTCTAGTGGTTGGAAATCTGGCAAATGCAGTTTTTCAGTGCATCAAAGAATGGTTATAGTTATGGTTGATTAATGCATTTTTGCGTTTCAAATCACGAAATAACACGAATGCAGCAAGAGGAAAAAGAATAAAATCAAAGATCACAAATTAATTTCATGTTGATGAGAATATAAAAATGTTAGAAGTTTCAGGTTTCGCAGTTGATAATCGTGTTCTAACATATTGAATCACAAAGGGTTGGCGAAAGACCATCTTGGTCAAGTTCTCAGATAGCCCTGTTGCTAGCATAAATCAATTTTTAATTGAAGACATTTCACAAGCATTAAAAGTAACAAAATGTAACGAATCAACGTTGGGTATGAGAAGTAAACAGAACAACAACAAAGGAAAACAGTGGGAGAAAAGCATGCCTATGTACAGGGGAGCATGGGGCTGAGGAAGGTTCAAAAGATGTGGCCGACGAGTAATTCGCTCCATGGAGCTGCTTTGCGCATCAACCAGATGACGGCCAACTTTGTGAGATTGCACTGACTTCCAAACTATCTTGAGCACATTGACAAACTTGCCAGGCATTGCTGCATTCACTGACACCGGTAGAGGTCGCCCGAAAGCCGAACTTGGTCGCATCCATTTTGATACTTGCGGTGGGAGGGCCGAACCAAGGCCACCTGGAGAAAAGGTTTTCTAGGAGGCCTTGGCCGAACGAACCATGACGCACCGCGCCTGCTGCCTCCCACGCAACGTGTTCGTTCGCGAGCGAGCTGATATAATCAGTGACGCTGCATCCACGCTAGTTGGAGCCAGAGCTGCATCTCCGATGCTGAGTTGATACGAAATCAGAATCGTAAAACCGCACACATACCGGTTTTGATTGACATGTTTTGAAATTTAAGGCTTCCCAATGTACAAGTTTTCAGTTACTAACACAAGTGGAGCACTTTCTGGAATATTTTAAGCATTGCAAACTTTTCCTGATTACAAACCAGGTTTGAATAAATTTGAAGAAAATTAACGGATTCTTTGACGTAAAATGCTTCAAACACGTCTGAATCCATGACAACAAAATTAAAAGTTAAATCGTTCGCTTCATTAAAACTGAATTTTTAAATTCTGTGCTAATTCATCAACTGATTAAATTCATGTTTAAAATCAACGATAGGTTTATTCCAAATTACTAAAACTGAAAATTTCTGAGGGCCGTCGTTTTCAACTACAAAATAAACTAACTTAGCAAAAAACTTCAACTTTCAAATTAGCTAAAATTCCTTTATAAACGATTTTGTGATACTCATTTGAAATTAGTTGGTCTGATCTTGATTATGTTCACTTACGTCAGGTCTACACAAAGATACTTTTCAGTCTTTGTTCCTTAAAACTAAAGCGTATTTAAAAATATTATAATGTAGCGAAGTAAATTCCGGCAGTTTGCCACTCTGTCAAATCTTTCGTACGTAATACATGGCCGAAGTCAGAGTCAAATTTTTACTGAGGCGAATATGTCAAGTATATGTCCCCGGTTAGGTATGTTGTTAAATGTAGTTTACGTAGACGTGGCGTCCTACCTTGTTTAATCTAGGTTGAGCAAATTAAATACGAACCGAAACTATGTTATGCTTGCAGTTTGCAACTCCAAAAATGTATAAAACACTGCACAGAACCAGTGATGCCTGGAAGCTCTAGATCAGGGTTGGGGAACCTGTTCACAATCACGAACCACTTGAAATGCGGAATACCGCTTGTGAGCCGCAAAATGTAATTAAGTTGTCTTAAAATTCTACCCTTTTCTTAGTAAGGCAAATAAGGAAAGAACTATGAGCAGCGAGAGAGACTTCTCTTGACTTGCTGTATAAATATCTGCTTAGCATGGAGTTTCGTTTTGACAAGATGTTTAGTTCTAACTTGGGTAAGGAAAATTCTGATGCGGGCCGTATTAAATGTCCACGCATAATAAATTCCATGCATTTGGCAAAACCTGCAGCTTTGGTGTGGGTATACCCACTAATCGGTTGATTCTTCCATTGTCAACAAGAGATTCTCATATGATGATCCTACATTTTGCCAACAGACAATGAGGAAGTGATGCTTCGATCTCAGCGGATATCAGAAAGCTTAGGTATGCAATGAAATAAACTTGTTGGATCGGATTTGGATTTGAAAAACACAAATCCGTTCATATCTGGTGGTGGCAACCAAGGGCGTACGCAAGGGGGGGAGGGTTTGGGGTTAACCCCCCCTTGAGCTTGCAATTTTACAAAAACTTTATTGCATGCACAAAGGAGATTGATTGTTTTTGCATACTTTTTGTTTGTTAATTTGTCGACTTAATGCAAATACCACGGAATAAATTTGCATGCAAATTTCAAGGAACATTGTTAATGGGCCAAAAAGTAATAATTAGGTTTTGGTGGGAATCTGGGTTATCGTCTGCGTCCAGAACCATCACACCACTTTTTGCAGACCTTTCGTCCACTAAGCATGTTTAAGATTGTGTTCCGCGATAGTTCATTTTAACGGAAACAATTGTCTTTGTTTTGTCTGCTATGGCTGACCAGCGCAAGCGCTGACCGTATTGGCTACGTTACCAAATTCTGTAGCATGATAGAACTGTTGCACGGGCTCAAAAACAGCAATTGTTAACATAGAAGCATTCAGGCATTTGATAATGTCTCAGCAGGGGAAAAGGTAAAGTTAGTTGGACTTCTATACATAAAAAAACTTGAAAGTTTTCTCGCGTAGACCTACTTTGTGCGCATTCTCAACTCTTGTGTAGTTTAGCACGATTAGATCTTGCAAACCGGTGTCAAGCGAAATTTCTGACCTCACGCCATGTGTGCATGCACAAAGTCGTATTCTGCATATCAAATGCGCTGGGAAAACCGACTATTAGGGCTTAGTTTTAGGTAAATGTGTCGGGTTAAGGTTTGGATTAGGGTTAGAAAAAGAAATATAATTGAGGTCTGAGACTAAGTCCAATATTTTTCAGTGGTTATAGAAATTCCTGTACTGTAGTTTGTTGCGGGCATCTGACATCTCACCAAAAAATTTATTTTACACAACACATACCAAAAAGTAATAGCCAAACTTTATTTCTCTACTCTGAGAAGCAAAATGACTGACAAACAATAATAGGTCAGAATTTCGCTTGACACTGGGGTGTGCGTCAGCCAGTCTAGCCGCACACTTTCTATGCTCGACTGCTCGTATTCGACAAGACATTAGCGCAGCCTCAGTTTGCTGTTGAAATTGCTCTGACGCATTGATGAGTGCGTTTTACTCCCCTGTTTTAACACGCCGTCTGATATTTTTGCAGTTGTGAACTGTTGTGTCGTAGCGTTGAGTTTGTTAGTTTATTTTCCTCTGATATCCTAACTTGGAGCGCTGATAGTTTAGATTCAGTGGAATGACACATAAAATAAGGGGAGTGCGCGTAGAACAGGGGTGACGAACATGCGGCCCGCGAAGCATTCAGGCGACACCAGCAGTCTTGAAGTAACAGGTTTCATAGTATGACTAAACAGTTGTGCGACCCGCTCACTCAGCGGTAACTGACAAAGTGGCCCGCGATAGCAGATAGGTTCGTCACCCCTGTAGGAGAATATGCATACTATGTCAAGAAATTTCGCCGAAACGTTAGATTCGTAACATGAATATGACGTCAAATTGTGACGTCACAAACAGTGAACGCCAAATACAAACGACCACAATATGCTACTGAATGAACCCCCCCCCCCATGAAAATTTTCTGCGTACGCCACTGGTGGCAACACAGGGTAGCTGCAGTGTTGCTCTTCTTAAAATGGCCACGCAATAAAACATGATTTGATCCAACATCACAAAAATGTTTTTTGACAGCATGACAGAAATTTCACCGAGGCAAGTACCTCATTTGCCTCAATGTAACTTCGACCCAGTACACGAAATACTTGTGCTTCAATTGTAAATTCTTTTACTTTATAGTAAAATTATTTTTCAAAAGATTGTTACCGTAATTATTGGAAAGAGCAGGGTCTTTAAGGTGTTTTAGGGACCCGATTCGTGTCCCTAGAATTGAAAATCGGGTCGCTAGAATCAGAGAAAATTATTGACGGTTCCCTAGAATCAGAAAAAATCGGGTCCCTACAAGTCCATACCGGGTACCTAACATTTTCATTAAAAAAACGCTATCACAGACAAATCACCATTGCGTGACCCTCTTTGTCTACTGCCAAGTTTATTTATCAATGGTTGAATTTGGAGCAACAACTCGATAATCACCCGGTTCCTTCGATGTCCGGGCAGCATATTTACAAAATGTAACCTTATTCGTTGAATAAGAGGTTTTCAGCCAATCACAGTGCAGATAACGTTCCAGATCATTGATGAAGCCTGTCTAGCCACGCCCACCTAGCAACGACTTGTGTGCAGCAGCAGCAGCCATTTGAGAAGGGCTTTTGCCGTGCGGGTGACTTGTATGAAGCTGGATTGGTGTATCATGCCCAGCACCACCGAATTTTACCCACTGGGCGGCACTTGAACTTTGCACTGCACTTCAAAACTTTTATAAATTTCTGGTTAAACCTGATAACAGGGTTCCCACAAATGTTGACTAGAAATTCCCTAAAGGTGCGTTCAAAAGTCCCAAAATTTCACCAAAATTCCCTAGATTTTGCAAAAAGCAGCATGTAATTCTCACCTAACTTTTAGCACATCAAAATACAGTACAAACTAGCAGGGACCCTGGAGAACTGGAAAATGAAAATGGCATTGCCCAGTCTGCCCTTTAAAAAAGGGGGCAACGTGAGCGGAAGTACTTTTTTCATAACAGTACCAAGAGTAATTTCATGATTTATTAAAATCCAATTGAAATAAGTTCATTGCAACTATTCGCGGAACAAGAAAATTCAGAGTGGTTGTAGTTTGGTGATTATACGCCACAATTAACGTTGAATTCGCATCAGTAATAGCAGAGTAAACGTACAGTAGTCAAGTGGGGATCTCTATTTCTTTTATGCCGATGGTCGTCGATTCGACTCTTTCTTTTGTCGGCTCAGGGCAATGCATTGTGGCTGCAACAAATATTTATGTTATTATTTTTGAGGTCGATATTGTAGGTGAATAGAAACAAACGTATTGGTAACAATTTGTTTGTTTTTATATTTTTCCATGTCCCTCAAAAATTTTATTGCTCCCAGTGCTGCACAGCTGTTCCAGCATTCCTGTAAACCAGCTTCCTGGCTTATTACATTTGCACACTTAGTGACACTCTGTTGCCTAATGTGCTTAAGAGCAGTTTTGGGATGATTTTTGAGGTGCTTTTGACTAAACAAGAGAAAACAATGACTTGGCCAGAGTGAAAACCTGAAAGGCGAGTTACGTTTTGCTATAAAACTAGGTAACTGCGTGTGATTACCTGTTTCTGTACTATATTCGTGTGATCTACGGCAAGGGAAAGTTTCATATTGGATTTCTGGCGTTTGGTAAAGGGCTGACCAACCAGCTTATACTTCAGACAGATACAGTTGCTGCTGTCAGAGAGCCCGAACACGCGAACAAAGCCCACACTGGCAGCAAGCAACAATAGAGGTCACACCCATGATGTGATCACTCTATTATTGCGTATTCACACCACTGTTTGCGCACATCCCGTTCCTGGTGAACCGCGCATTCAACGTCACCACAAGAGGTGGCAACAAAATAATTCACTGCGAAATTTTTGGTCAAACTGGATTTTTGCTGAATGTTCAGCTAAAGCTGATGTTGCAGCAACTATTTACATTATATTAGTATAGACGTGATTACAGCACATGTCAACATGGGCGTCAGATGGAATTTTCTACGGGTTGGGGCAATAATGAATGATGAAAAATTGGCTGAAAAATTTTTTCTAGTGGGTCAGCAGTGGTGAAATTTTATTTCAACTCAAAACTAAAAGAAACGCATTTTTTAACTAAAAACTTAATGAAGAAATTTTGAATTACAACATCCACGGGGCTGAGCCCCCAACCCCTTCTTACGTTACACCCATGCTTACCAGTACACTTAAGTCTTCCAATCGCCGCTACCATAGAGTATTGCAAGAGCAGCTATTCTTTTCTCATGTTCACAATCCTTCAAATTTAACAACCGGTTCTCGCAGACTCGCGCAGTCCTTTTTGGAATTGGCCGATGACAGTAGCCTTGATGACGTAACCGTAATGATTTTATGGCCGGTACAGTACTTTTGCAACCACTATCACAAATAAACCCCACATAAAACCACTGCCGACTGAGTTCATGTAATTTCAGCAACTCCATACACAAGACCTGGTTGGTTGCATTTGACCGTAGAAGTTAAACTCGTTTAGATACACCCTGAAACTGACATTTAAATCACAATCTGATTAGCATACTTTTAATGGAAACGCGTGACCCACACTGTTCCCTGTTTTATCCCACCACAAAGTGCAATTTCCCTAAAAAATCCCCAGATATCTCAAATCACCAAATTTTTCCCCAAACGTTGCTGAAATTCCCAATCTAGGGACAAATTAAGAGGGAACCCTGCCTGATAACCTTTGTACGTGTGCTAGTCCTGAAGTCACGCATTCCTTCAAACAGACACCGACACTTTGACATTACATATTTAGTGATGCAACAAAGAGCATTGTCTGTCTTCAAGAAAGTAGTCCTTTTTGTTGAAAGGTAACACGAAAAAATCGTACAAGCAGTCTGTAAGGGCAAATACTGCAGAGTAATACTTGTGTTTCCAGACTGCTACAACAATTTAAACTAGGCATCATTCATTCCCAGTGACGTCACTGGGCTCAATGGGCTTACATGCATCATCTTTGAAAAAGCGTGTTTTCACTGTATTCGAATATAGCCTACGTAGATATACAAGCTCAAATTTAGCAGACGCTAACAAGGCAGGCATTTTCAAGCATACATTGGCATGCAAAGGCACAGAACAGTGTTTTCTACTGCAGGCGAGCACTGAGAAAAAGTACATCATGCCTGGGTTTGTCTTTAGGTCATATAGACAACAATTATTTTGAAATGACAAAAAAAATTTAGTCATATAGGCTAGTGAACATTGTTACAGCGAGTTTTAATACAACTATGAGACAAATGACCGAGATGTCCCAGAAAAAAACAGAGCCTCTGAGCAGTGGTGTACTTAGAGGTTTGAACCAAGGGGCAAAACTTAGCGAAATGCTAAAACACACGGCCATATTCTCAATTTTAGTGGTTATGGCCGTGTGCTTTAGCATTTTGTTGGTTCAGCGCTATGTTTGATACGAGATTTCTTTTTCGCTTTCTTCCAGCTTTTAGGCAGCTTGGCGGTCTGTCTTTAGCTACTGGTGCACATCCTCTGGGTTGATGTGCTCTTCGTCTGGAAAGGGCTGTTGACTGGCACCCAATTTTACGTCCGAAGTTCTTGTACACTGCGGACGTTTTTCCAAAGGCATGCAGTGTTTATAAAATTTGGGCGCCTGAGTGCATAGCAGAAAGGGTGAAATTTGCCTTTTGCAGTGCTTCCATTGTTTCCCGTGAATGCAGCATTGGCGCCATTTTTGCGTTTAATGTTGAGCAAAAGTTTTCCAGCTGTTGCTTGTTTTCCTGATAATAATCTGGGACTTCATTTTGTGTAGTATCGTCATTTCTGTCTTCATTTTCAGTCTCATGTTCTCTTGCAGGCCCACTGACGAATGCTTCATCCGCATTATCGCAAA
>Ga0210059_1015650_pt1 | contig 11040 bp, 9 predicted proteins | sample Ectturendosymbi2_FD_188042 | JGI IMG/M metagenome (GOLD analysis project Ga0210059, IMG submission 188042) | Ecteinascidia turbinata endosymbiont from Florida, USA - Sample 2 (SPAdes) (version 2) | ecosystem: Host-associated > Tunicates > Ascidians > Unclassified | place: Key West, Florida... | reverse complement strand
AATATGAACTGCTACAGAGCAACAGTCGTCTGCTTGGATGCGAAAGGGTTATGGAAACCCGGGCAGAGGTTCATTTTAGCTGGGTTTACACTTTCTCTGCCACGCTCAGCTCCTTGCGGAACTGAGAAAACAACGATAGACACCGGTTGCGACCCAGCACTCCCACGCAAATGTGTTGATCATCCAGCAGACTGCAACCTCTTCAAAACTACAACCTTATTAAATTCGCACTAATTCGGCCATCAACTTTAAACCTCGATAGAAATTTATGAAACTTTCGAGGGGCGCCCGATGTGACAACCTGTTTTGCAGTTTTTTTCGGTGTCCCAGCGCCTTAATTTTATTTTTGCATGAAATTGTTTAATGTTTGTGCCAATAAACTCTCTCTCTCTTTGCAGTAACACTGCAGTGGAAATGTTTAATTAAATGATAGATTGATTGGTCTTAAAATACTCCGTGAGTGATGTCGTTTTCAGATTTTGAAAGCAGCCTGAAAATGGTTGGTATTATATTTTCCAAGCTTCGGCATCACCTTCTTTAAGAAACTTGCAAATGATGTAAAGGTTTTTGGGTGATAAATTAAATAACTAAATCATTTCAAGCAAAACTGCGAACTTCGACGCAAGAATTTTAAATCTAGTGATTTTTTCTCAAATCTAGTGAATTTTTTGTGAATCTAGTTATTTTTCCGGAGAAACCTTTGGCAGCACTGATGGACAGGACCAGGATTGGATATCCTGCAGGATACTTGCGATTTTTTTGGATCAGGATTGGATTTGGATATTTATTTTTGAAAAAAATTGGATCAGGACAGGATCAAGATATTTGTTTGATCTCTGTAATGAAATTTTCCTGAGAGTGATTCAAGATGTCACAAATGATGTACTGCTGTTTTCCTTGCTGTGATTTTTATATTCACAAAAAATCCAAATGATTTTGTCAGTATGTGCTGCAATCATCATAATCGATGATAATTCGTGTTACTTCATCGTAAATATTTTCTGGCGATGTGGAAGTAGTAAGCTGCTCTTATATTGATGGTAATGCTGCTTTGTTTTGTTGTGCCGAGTGGCATATCTTATGTCACAATGTGTGTGTTGTGAAGGTTGTGTAGGTTAATATAGCCGCTAAGCCTATTTCATGGGTGGCCAACTTGTCTTCGACTGGGATCAACAAGAAAACTTCTTGGTAATTCGCGATCGACCAGTTGGTAATAGTCACAAATACAAAATGCCAAAGTTGAGTATCACGTTTGCACATGCAGTGCTGAGTCTGAGTGTACCATCGCCTGAGTGATGCACAGACAGAAGGCAAAGTGTCTGTTACACCTAAATCATGAATGCCACACAATAATAGAAAAACGTATTGCAATACAATACCTTTGCAGCATCTGCCGAGCTAGCCTATGGTCAGCCATCACAAGATGCACCAAAGAATATACATGACCAATCAATTGATGGATCTATTTTTATGTACTTTCTGGAATATTGATTAAAAAATGTTCTTTTTAGGCAGCTTGTCAATTCAATGCAAAATCAGGTGCAATCGACCAAGTGACACTCGGTGATCAACTGGAATTGGTAATGGTATCAACTGGTTGATGTGATCAACCGGTCAATGCGATCAACCTGTTCGCCACCCCTGGTCTATTTCAGTGTTTAAGCTGCATTTCCTTTTGATTAGAATTTTGAACACTCTACCTCAAGTTTTATTAAGTCAACCTTTGCTAAAAGACAGTTTGAGTTTGTAGTTTTTCTTTGTAAGCTACATTAGTTTTTGCAGTTTCCCGAAGATCTGTCAGACCTAACCCACCATGCCTGAGAGGAAGAGCGAGTATTTGTCTTGCGGCATCACTAACTTCTCGTCCTACAACAAAAGCAGGAATCAATTGATCTCTGATGGCATTTTCAAGGGAATCAAATAATTCACTCACATCTTTCTTACTAATTTACTGTATTACACTATGATCTACTCTCATTGTCACAAAATCTGTTTTCTTTATGTTATCAATTGATTGAATGCTGGAGCTCTTTTGCAAATGCAATTAGCTGATCCAGGTGGAATTGGTCATATGACAAGGACCATATCCTTGGACTAGCAGAGTACTTGGTTTGGTAAATACTCTTAGTGGTTTAAGTTTATGATACTCTCATGATTTGACTCTACTGTAGACTAAAGTAGTTATTAAGGAACTTTTCAACACATCATACCTAAGGTTAAACAACCAAATTAAAGTTAAACAACCAAAATATTTAAAAGTTCCAAGTATACTGCATGAATATGCTACTGAGTTTGCCTCAACAGTCACCTAAGGGTGATTTATGTGGAGAATTCTGTGACTGCTTAGTTAGAACTGAAGTTACATAAAGCTGTGGTGGAATCATATCTCCCCAGTGCAAAGTATCAAAGAGGTTCATTTCATGAATCTGAAAGTCCCAGACTTTTCTGAAAGATGCTACGTTTATGTTCCAGATTTTGCCAACAAGCTACTGTTGTTTCATATCAGTTTGAATTTTAACACTGTATATGAATATGATTTGTATTCCACATTTCAGATGCAAAAAATTGAAAGGTCAAAATAAAGTGAAAATTAATGAATTATAAAGTCAAAATTTTGAGTTTATAGGTCAAAAAATTGGTTGCCCTAATCATAACTTTTGAGCCTCAAACCTTAGCAGGTCATCCAAATTATCAAAGGACTCAGATTGTAGCCTAGTTTCTAATAAAAACTTCAGCGAAATATTGCCATCTAACGGTTTGAGCCTAGGGCCAGGTGAAGTGGGCCAAGGTGGCCTAAAAGTCCTCCACTTATGACGTCACTCACAAAAAATCCACATCCCCCAACCAAAAAATTTATTTTCGAGTGCAGACTAGAAGATTTGCTGCGTCTTTTGAGCCTTCGAATAGCTCTTTACCACTGACCTTGTCCTTGCCTCCCCTGACGGCCCGTCACTGATTTTTTATCATTCAGATTTTTGAACAACTTTCTTGCTCTGAAAAACAGAGTTGCCCTGAAACTTTTCACTGTGTTGAAATATTTTTTATCTTTCAGGACTTTTGAGCAACTTGTGGCTTGCCCTAAAAAACAGAGTGTGCCCTGAATTCACTGTATTGAATATATATATTTTTAACCATTCAGAATTTTTAACAACTTGTGCTTGCCCTGAAAAATAGTTTGCCCTGAAATTTTTCGCTGCATTGAAATATTTTTATCTTTCAGGATTTTTGAGGAACTTGCGCTTGCCCTGAAAACAGAGTTTGTCATAAAATTTTTCACTGTATTAATATACTTTTTACATTCAGGATATTTGAGCAACTTTTGCTTGCCCTGAAAAACAGAGTTTGCCTTGAAAATTTTCACTGCATTGAAATAAGGATTTTTTGAGGAACTTGCGCTTGCTCTGAAAACAGAGCTTTTCTTGAAATTTTTCACTGTATTGAATGTAGTTTTTATATTCAGGATTTTTGAGCAACTTGTGCTTGCTCTGAAAAACAGAGTGTGCCCTGAATTCACTGTATTGAATGTATATTTTTTATCGTTCAGAATTTTGAACAACCTGCGCTTGCCTTGAAAAACAGAATTTGCCCTGAAAATTTTCACTGTAGTGAAATATTTTTTATCTTTCAGGATTTTTGAGCAACTGGAGCTTGCCCTGAAAATAGAGTTTGCCCTGAATTTTTCAAGGCGGGGGACGGCTGCCTTCTCGTCTCGTACGCCACTGTTCCTGACATGTATCTTTTGTATATCTAATTATGTGGCACCAGCAGAGATTAACAATTTCGTGCTGGCTACACATAAATCCATATTTTTTTAATTTCTTTGCACTGTTCTCAACAGGCTCAAACGTACGTTTTTACTGAAAATCGTGTTTTGAGGTATTGTTCCTAATGTCTTTTAGCTGGAAACATTTAAAAATTATGTTCTTACACTAAGTTTAAGAAGTAATAAGTCTTGGAATGATTCTAAACTCTCTGTGGTTCTGATGCTGTTTAAAAACTTGGTTCTTTTGAGTTGGTCCACCTAGGTGGGACCAGGTTTCTGCAGCAGTGACTGCAATTTTCTACGATGGAAGTGCTTTGATATGTTGCCACATGCTAGGAAAGCATGAACGATTGTATTGCACACGTTTAGGCATGTTGATAAAGTTTAATTGTGCAGTGGTAGTGTTAGATGCTTGTATAGTATAAAAATGCTTGTAGTAGTGAAACTTTCTTGAAAATGATGGCAGCAGTAGGCATTGGTGGGTCAGGCTTTTTGCTGTGGTATGTAGCCTAAATTGTTTTGGAAATCATTTGATATACTGGCAATTTATTAGTGCAAAGGCAACAAAATCTTTAGCCTGTTTTCTGCTTTAGCGTGCAGGTGGAGAATGCCCAGCAGTGTCCACCTGCTGGTAATTTGAATTTCTCAGCAAAACAACCCAGTCAAGTAGATATTGCCATGGAAACCACCTGGGATTGAAAGTGTTATATAAAAGTATTTTAAATACTTTCTTCACATCCCAAGCTTCATCTTTCCAAGGAGAGCAAGTTATGTTTTGTTGTTGTTAAGCCCTGTGAAATTAAACATGCTACAGAGCTATCAAAGGACTTCATTGCCTTAGCAGCAATTAACATCTTCCCTGCTGGTGTATGTGAATGATCATACTTTCATGCCGTCAGTTACTCACCTGTGTAGTAGGGTGGAGTGAATGTTCAAAATTTTGCAATACAAACTTTGAGGTGGTCTAAAAAGTTGGAAACATGGCTGAAACTAACTTCAAGATTGATATTAGGTGTTTGACCACAAAAACCTACTTGCTACCTCACCCTTAGGTTCATGTGGGGGTTAAATTTAATGAATTCGTCATAACGCAACTTCTAGGTGAGATAGAAAACTGTTTTTGGGCTCAAAGATGCGGAAGACACAAGTTTCTATTTGTGATAAGAGGAAAATTTTGCCTTACTTCGTTCTAAAAAAAGTTAATGCTGAAAAACTGTTTTTTACACCATTTTCCCATAAATCGCAAAGATAATGAATAAACTAGTTCATTTTGAAGTTACATTCCAATTGCAATTTCAAAATTTTGTCAGATTGAGAATAGTAGAGCGGCCATCCTGTTGTAAAAAGCAATTAACGGGCCATTTTCCTGATCTGTGATATAGGTTGGTGTTAGGAAGGGCAATTGGCTGTAAAAGTTTCTGCCTCACAAAATCCTCACGAAAGTGGGGTACATCTGACCACCCTTGTTGACAGGGACGGGATCGCATAAAAATTGGATTATTACTACTGCATCGTAGAAACAGAAACTTTAAAAAATACTTAAAAAAAAATATGACAGTTAGTTAGTAAAGATCAAGCAGGATATTGTTGGAGTTACCATGGATTTTAATGATGTCTTTGTCTGTTTTTAAATTTTATATGATATCTACTTGTAGACATAGCTTGCTTTTATCAACATGTTGACCAGAGGAAAAAACACTAATGCTATAGTATTGCATGACATCCATGCATTTCCTTGTACAAAAATATTTGTACCCACAACTGCTGAGGATGTGATTTGTCGTACGTTCTATCTGAACCAAATTGGCGTACACGACAATCAACTGATGCTGTTGCCACAGAACTGGTACAGCACTGGATATATTGTAATGTATAGCAAACGAATGAATATCATGCAGTGCTATAGTATAAGTGCTTTTACCTCTGGTCAACATGTTGATGGAGCAAGCTATGTCTACAAGTAGATATCACATAAAATCTAAAAATAGACAAAAACAATATTGAAATACATGGTAACTCTAACAATAACGTGCTTGATATTTACTAACTAACTGTCAAAAGTTTTTTGAATATTTCTGTTTCTAAGATGTAGTAGTAGTAGTAATCCAATTTTTATCTGATCCTGTCCTTGTCAATGAGGGTGGCCGGATGTACCCCACTTTTGTGTGGATTTTTTGAGGCAGTAATTTTTACAGCTGGATGCCCTTCCTAACACCAATCTGTATCACAGATCAGGAAAATGGCCAGTTAGTTGCCTTTTACAGGATGGTCACTCTGCTATTCTCAATCCGACAGAGCACGGTTGTATGCAATAAAATATCTAGTGGTTAAACTTTACTGATTAGAAGAATCTTCCCTTGAAAAAAAGTCAAAATTTTGAAATTGCAATTTGAATGTAACTTAAAACTGCATTACTTTATTCATTACACAGGTTTACACACATTTAGTTGTTTCAACTTTTTCAACTGATTTAGACTAATTTCAGGGTGCTGATTTCATATCTGATGTCAGTTTTTGTCTATCACATCACAGTTTTGTGCAACAACATGCCAGTGATTTTACGAAATCGTATGCCTAAGAGCAAAGTGGATGCTTTAAAATAGATCCAATGCTTAAATTTCATTCCTTTGTTACTATGTGGTTACAATTTGATCATAAATGGACAGGTAACATGTCACACCAGAGAAAATAAAACACATTCAAGTTACGGTACATCAAGTGGCGTAGGGGGCGGGGGTGAAGAGACTCCATTCTTCATCTTTGTATTGTGTCAAACCCATTGCCTCCAAGAGGGATTTTAGATCATAGAAATACACCAGACCATCACTGGAAGTGAAAAACTAAAAAATTTCTTGCTCTCTGTTTCGATAAAATGTGATGTTGGTTCCAGGATGAAGCACATGTTTTTCTTGTAATCTTGATGCCAGCAGCTCAGATAATTGTTTGAGTAGATTCAAATCACGAATTTAGTCATTTATTTCAGCCTGGTCAAATAAAGAGGAAGGCATCAGGCTAATAATAAAGTTTTGCTAAAACTATCGACAGACATGTCACCATCTGTTGAAGTTGAAGAATATCTGAGTGTATCGTCTTCAAGGTAGTTGAATACAGGCTTGGGTGCATCCACAACACGAGGAACAGGTCTTTCAAAGCTGAATTGAAGTTTGGATATTAGAGTAGAATGTTTATTTTTCTTATTGAAGCCTTTCACAATTACCATGCAGAAGTAACAATCTGCAACATGGTCTATTTGTTCCCTCCAGATCACTGGAATACCAAAAGGAAGGTGCTTACCATTTCCATGGGACCATGATCTCAAAGTTTCCACATAGCTTGTACAGACTTGTGTAACCCATGCTTTTTCTTGATCTCTGAGCTTGATTTTCAAATCAGCAAAATAGGCTCTTTACACAAAGTCATTGATGGACTGTCTTTGTGCTGTTGGTGTAAAACTTCAACAATTGTAGCAAAATACATCAAAATTGTTAACACTTTGAGAGCTGGTCTACGATATATTCGTACTTAGATTTTGGCCTAAAAAACAGCAGTTTTTGGTTGCCTTACCAACACCCTAGCTCAGGGGTTCCCAACCTTTTTTGCTGCTCGTACCCCTTTGTCAGGTTAGAGCATTCTTAGTACCCCCAAAAAAATTTTGAGATACCGGTATATATTGCTCTATAGGAGATATATAAGCTGCTCTGTGCCCCAAGGATCTTCGTACCCCTTGATGTTCAATCTTGTACCCCTTGGGGGTACGAGTATCCCCAGTTGCGAACCCCTGCCCTAGCTCCTACACCGATTGCGCTAAAGAGCTGTTCAAGAGCTCAAACGGATTGGCCAGTCTAGTAGATTGCACTCGAAAAAAAATTTTTTGGTTGGGAGTGCGGATTTTTTGTGACTGATGTCATAAGTAAACTAGTTTTAGGGTCATTTTGGCTCATGTTGCCTGGCCTAGGGCACAACCGCTAGGCCAAAGTGTTTCACTGAAGTTTTCATTGGAAACTAGGCTCGAGTCCGAGTCTTTTGAGCCTTTGATCGACTTTCTAGCGTTTCTGGTTCAAACGTTATGATCTAAAATAAACAAATTGATTAATTAGCTAATTAGTAAAATATTTTCACTAACTTACATCACAACTTTTGAACCCGAAACCCAGCAGGTCATCCAAAGTATTAAAAGACTCGGATTGTAGCCTAGTTTCCAGTAAAAACTTCAGCGAAATACTACCACCTAACGGTTGGCGCCAGGGCCAGACAAAGTGGGCCAAGGTGTCCTAAAAATCCTCCACTTATGATGTCACTCACAAAAAACCAGCACCCCCAAGCAAAAAATTTTTTTTCGAGTGCAATCTACTAGACTGGCCGATCCGCTTGAGCCGTTGAACAGCTCTCTAGTGCTATCAGCAGAGGAGCTAGGGCGTTAGAAAGGCAACCGAAAACTGCTGTTTTTTTGCGAAAATCGCTGAATCCTAGCGGACGCCAAAGAGTTAAAGAGTATTTTCTTTTCATTGAAGACATTTAACCTAAAACCTAAGTGATGAAACAGGTTATGTCAATGTTAATTAAGAGGAACAACTAGTTAACACTCAACAGCACAGTGTCTGGCACGTCGAGTCATGTTGATTGCCACGATTGTCTGCGGTTCACATCCGCCATGTACTGTACAGCTAGACATTCTGGAACGTCGCTTGGCTATCTGCGCAACGTTTTGGAACATGGTGTAGTGATCTGCATAAAAAACTACACGTTCTAGAACGTGGCATGGCATTGAAAGAGTTAAAATATTTTCATTGTTGTGACAATCATCTAAAGGGGTTAACTATAGTATTTGGATAGCATTTTTGCCATTTTTGAACAAAAATTCTAACGTTGCAAAAAATCTTGACGTGGTAGAGAAAAAAACGAGTTCATTTTTTAATTCATCAGCCTCGAAACATTCAAAATCAGTTGACAGATCTGAAACAACTCAAAAAAAGTTGTTTTTTGTAAAGTTTTTTTTTGTATACCAGTGTTATCTTTGCGATTTATGGGACATTGGTGTAAAAACAGTTTTTCAGTAATGACTTTTTTTAGAATAAAGTAAGGCAAAATTTTCCTCTTATCACTAATAGAAACTTGTGTCTTCCACATCTTTTGATCCCAAAATCAGTTTTCTATCTCACCTAGAAGTTGAGTTACGACGAATTCAAGAAATTTGACCTCCATATGACCCCAAGGATGAGGTAGCAAGCAGGTTTTTGGAGTCAACCACCTAATATCAATTTTAAAGTTAGTTTCAGCCATGTTTCCAACTTTTTAGACCACCTCAAAGTTTGTATTGCAAAATTTTGAAAATTCACTCCACCCTACTGTATATGTGAATTGTACTTACAATCTGATGACAACAGTTGCTTACCACTTTACGCAAACTCACATTTTCCACCCGCAAGATGCCAAAGGTTGTTTACCAGTGAATGCATACTTGCAATCGGTTGCCAAGTAAGCTTCTGATCTTGAAAGTTCGAATACTTTTCTTGGCCATTTTTGGCCAAGGTTACCTTTATTGGCCACAGTTAACAGTGAAAGTTTTTCATCACACGTGAGCAGGGTTTGATACTGTCAATGGTTTAAATCATTGGTTCTCAAAGTGGGCAGAATCTCCCCTTGGGAGCGATTTGAGCAGCAAGAGGATGTAGAAAACAAAGGGGGAGGAAATGCTCAACCACTACCTCGCATTGATTGTTGAATTAACTTCAGTTAACGATCATTGAGTTAACTTCGGCTGTGACCTCAATCCTCTCAAAGCAAAGAAACCACTTACTGATTCATCAGCGAGGTGATTTTTGACTGTGCCTCATTAAAATGTCTCCTAATATTTCAAAGCATTGTGAAGGCCTCCAAGCACATCCATCACACTGAACTGGGGACTATGGTATGTATTGATTTCTTTAACACTTTGGCGTCCGGCTGCTTTCAGGGATTTTTTGAAAAAAAACACGTAAACGCACGTGGCTTTGCACGAGAATATCTCCGCTCCTGTACAGGTTGCGGACCTGGTTGAAGCATCAAAAGATGCGGCAAGTCTTTTAGTCTGCACTCAAAAAAAATTTTTTTGCTTGGGGAATGCGTTTTTTTTGTGAGTGGCGTCATAAGTGGAGGACTTTCAGGCCACCTTGGCCCACTGTGCTTGGCCCTGGGCGCCAACCGTTAAGTGGTAGTTTTTCACTGAAGTTTTTACTAGAAACTAGGCTACAATCTGAGTCTTTTGATACTTTGGATGACCTGCTGAGGTTTCGGGTTCAAAAGTTATTATGTAAGTTAGTAAAAATATTTGACTAATTAGTTAATTAATTAATTTGTTTATTTTAGATTATAACTTTTGAACCAGAAGCGCTAGAAAGTTGATCAAAGGCTCAAACGACTCGGACTCGAGCCTAGTTTCCAATGAAAACTTCAGCAAAACACTTTGGCCTAGCAGTTGGGCCCTAGGCCAAGCAACATGAGCCAAAATGACCCAAAAACTACTTCACTTATGATGTCACTCAAAAAAATCCGCACTCCCAACCAAAACATTTTTTTTGAGTGCAATCTACTAGACTGGCTGATCCATTTGAACCCTTGAATAGCTCTCTAGCGCAATCGGAAGATCTAGGGTGTTAGTAAGGCAACCGAAAACTGCTGTTTTTTAGGCCGAAATCGAAGTACGAATATATCGTATGCCAGCTCTCAAAGTGTTAAAGAAAATACTTTAAAATACTACCTTGTTGCCCTGAGGAAGCCCACTTGAATAGGTGGATGAAATGTCGGCTAATAATAAAAAATCGCCAGAAGATCTAATTTATCTGCTTGATACTGCCTTGTGTTCGCTTTATCAGGCTTGGGGGACGACAATGTTTCGAGAGTGAAAAGGGGTTGATCTAACAAAGAAATTGGAGAATGGTAATGGTTTATTGTTTCGTATGACTTAGCCAACAAGCAGAAGCACCATAAAAGGCATCGCATGCAGTAAACTAACCATTAGTGAACATTAGAGCAAACGAAAACACAATGGCACAATAGCTGAACAGTGTAAACAAATAGGGGCGCTGTGTAATATAGGATTGGCAAAAGACCGTGGCAGTCATCTAGTCAACCAACCCCGTTTATCACTTTTTGACAAGTGTTGAGAAACAACAGTTGGACATCAAATAAGCATAATGAAAAGAAAAACAAAAACAAATGAACGTAGAACATGGTGAAGAAAATGTACAGGTGAAACCGCATGCCTATGTACACAGATGAGTGGATTGAATTTAAGTGAA
>Ga0210059_1015649_pt1 | contig 11040 bp, 6 predicted proteins | sample Ectturendosymbi2_FD_188042 | JGI IMG/M metagenome (GOLD analysis project Ga0210059, IMG submission 188042) | Ecteinascidia turbinata endosymbiont from Florida, USA - Sample 2 (SPAdes) (version 2) | ecosystem: Host-associated > Tunicates > Ascidians > Unclassified | place: Key West, Florida... | reverse complement strand
TATCAAAAGACTCGGATTGTAGCCTAGTTTCCAGTAAAAACTTCAGCGAAATACTACCACCTAACGGTTGGCGCCCAGGGCCAGGCAAAGTAGGCCAAGGTGGCCTAAACGTCCTGTACTTATGACGTCACTCACAAAAAACTGCACCCCCAAGCAAAAAATTTCTTTTTGAGTGCAGACTAGAAGACTTGCCACGTCTTTTGAGACTTTTACCGGGTCTGTAGAGCATGCCGGACCAGAGAAATTCCCGCGCAAAGCCACGTGCGTTTAGGCGTTTTTTTTCCGAATATCCCCGAATCCTAGCGGACGCCAAAGAGATAAGTAGGTTTTTCTTGCAGAATTTTATTTTCGCAGAACAATTTATATGAATCTCTGATACTTCGTGGCCTAAAGTTTGCAAGCCATTGCTCCAAGGGTTATAAGTTTATTGTACATGAAGCAAATTAGTTATATTAGGACCAGTATGTTTTGTAAAATGTGACACCACACATTAGGCAGTGTGATTTGTATAGCTGGGGCACACAAATAATGCTTTTGTGCTTGGGAACTTTTAAATTGTGCCGTTGTGTATGTTGGTCGTTTTGTGTGGTGTATAATACAGATGTTGGGGGCTGCTATTTTGTCTTGACATACACAAGTTATCATCCAGACCTATGTGTTTGTCAAGTAAGAAAATTTTTGTATAAAATTGATAACAAACTTTCCTCATATTTTTTGTCATTTACTGTACAGGTTGATGTCTCTTTTTGAAATATTGTTGCCTCCTGGCGATCTTGACAACTATGAAGAAGGCTTGCTGCTAGCAGTTGTATGTTTGTTTTTTTAATAGTGTCAGTTCTTTAAATGTTTTCCTGTATTAAACTTCTCATTCTGAAAATTGTACGTATGCAGATATATATAAAAAATATTTTGACAGTAATAATGATAGATTTTCCTGCATTTCGTTCTCCAAACATATTATATAAAGTGTGTTCTTTAATTGTGCCTTCTGCATCCTGGGATATAAAAATGAAGTTGTTGTTAAGGCTGGCTAAAAGCTTATGGAACCAGAGGAAAATTATTTGTAAAAAACGAGCGACTAGTTGTTGATTTTTAGGAGTTCAGTTTGATTTCATTGTATTTAGCATATGGAAATCAAAGAGGTGTTGTTCAAAATGCTGTTTTGGTAAAATTTTCTTGCAGAATTTGGTTTTGGACGGACATGATTAGAAGTATAATTTTATGATTTTCAACCTTGAAATATGTAGTCAAGTAGTCGGCAGTATGTGTCTCAAAAGAAGTGCATAAACACTTTTGGTTCCAGGCATTTTTTCACCGGGGTAATGTTGGGTGCCAGCTGGTTTTCGTGAAAATCAGTGTTGTACATACACTGATTACAGACAATAGCATAGCCAGCCCAAACTTTTGAGGGCAATCATTTTGAATTCAAGCAACAGCATTTGGTTTTGAACACCGTGTCTCGAAGCACAAAGCGTTCAATATGCTAGAAATTTGGGGGGTATGGCCCTTTAACCCCCTGATTACACTTATGACTACATTGTACTTCAAAGAAATGTCATGAAAGATGTAATTATTGTCCTTAACACATTGATATCTGCAAAATTGGCCCAAGTTTTTCTTGCACCATTTGGTTGTTCAGGTAATTTTTTTGCCACCTTTAGAAAATAGTTGCTAATACATCTGAAAAAAGCAGAAAGGAGATTGTAATTATTGTTTTATTTTCACAAAACAGTTTTCGTCAGTTTCCATGACCAAATTAGCCATTTTGGAACATGCACATTGTACAAAAAATCAAAAGTTGTAAATGTAAACATACACCATGTCTTTCATTTACACAACACATAACTCACCAGCCAACAGTACTTGAGCTAATCGAGGCATCAAAAACGCTGCAAGACTTGTACCTTTGATTAAAGAATATTTTGGTAACTTATGGGTTTGGAATTTTTTAGGAAATGTGTTGTCATGAGGTGGTCTCAATGACGTTTTGGGGGCCTCTAAAAGTTTTGAACTGCCAATTTAACCATTATCATTTGTTTTTAAAAAACTAGATGAAAATCCGCTTCTTTTGCAGACTTGATTAATCCTTCAGTGCAATAACTCGGCAGGTTATAGCCAAAATTCAGTGTTTTCAAGGACGGTGTAAGCTATTGCAGCAGTTTAGAGGCAAAATTGGAGCTTCATTTTTTAATATGATTGCAGAATATCCACTATTGATGAATCTAGTGTGTTGCTGCAACTTTCTACTTTCTTTTGAATGTTAGTACTATATAGTTCATATCTGTTAAGCTTAAATCTGTTTGATATAATGGTTTGAAGTTTGACTTCTTATTTTGCTAGGTGGGTGATTCATCCTCTATAGTGTACCATCGAGTCATGCCAGGTATTGAGAGCATACTCCACAATCCAAAAATGAAGAGGTCCTGATTCTGAGTGGGTTTCAAGCAGAATACTGTGTGTTGTATATCCAAGTTCATGAGAAACTTTGTCAGAATATTTAAATTGCGAGCAAAATTTTGATGCTGCTAACCTTGTAGCACTGCATGTAGACTGTGTACAACAGCAACATGACATTTTTTGCTGATGTAATGCTCAAAGATAAATATGCCCTGCATTGTGCAATGGAAGTTCATGTAGACTTCACAGAACAGCAACATTTTGTGCTGATTTGCTACTCAAATACCCAGAGTTGTGCAAACTCTGAAATTCTGAATAACAATCTATTTTTTTGTTTGTTGTCTGTGTGGAATTTGTGGAACAATGCAGCTTTCATCTTCTGCAGCCACTGATGCAGGCATTAAAATTCCAATTTGATTGTCCCTGTTTGGCAAGATCTTAACAATCATGATGACAATTTCTACTTAATTTTTAGTTTTTAGTGTTAAGTTAACATTAATAAGGCAAAACATTTTTAAATCAAAAGCATAAGCTGTTAAAACATGAATTAAATTCCTGATGAGGAATAAAATTGTTTTGGACATGTAATGAAAGTATGCCTGAAAATTGGTGATATAATTCTGGCAGCAGACCTAGATAAATTTTTGCACTCCACGCAAACCTGAATATATATGGAAGCTCAAACTATTATAGCACTATTCTACTGATTCTTTATTGGGCACACTGTTGTTTATTGTAGGCGTTCACATTGTTTTGGTACACAGATTTGGTTTTGCTGGTAATAAAGCAATTGGTTTTGTTTAAAGCAATGTTATATACTATTTTTTTGAATATGTTGTTGTTGGTGTTATATCCTATTGTAACTGCTGGAACGAAATCTGTTAGCAGCAAAATATATGTTTTGTCTTTGTCAGGACTAAATTGCAGTCAAAACAAAAAAGGCAAAATGAAATGTGTTTTATGTGTAAACAAACCTTTGTTGTGTGAATGATGGCATGATGATGACTTGTGTAAAATGTTATTATAAATTTGGGTGAACTTCAAACAAATTATATATAAGTTAAAAGGGTAACTGCGCAGAAATAATTTCCTTAAAAAGATTAAGCTTTGGTTTTAAGAGCTTTGTTTACCAAACACAAGAAATTTTCCTGATTGTATCCTGGTTTCAATACAAAATTGTTGGAGCAATAAAGCACTGTTGATAGTCTATGGTTGCAAGTGCTGTAGTTCTTTTGCTGTATACTCATATGCAGTCTTCGATGTGTTGTGCCCTGCTGATAATTTCGGTTTTGATCTTCCCATGCATAGAAAGTAATTCTGGCTGTAAAATTAGGTTGTTGTACTTTTGGATGAAGGATGTTGGGTGATAAAACCTTTTTTCCATCTTTAATTGTGTCTTTACAAATGCATGCAGATTAAACATTTAGCACAGTGTGACATGCTTTATGTGGTATGGTATAGGGTTCACCTTCACATAAATCAGAGATTAAGTTATGGGAATTGATGTGAACCAAATGCAGGGTTCCCACGTGGTATTGAAAAAGTATTGGATTTCAAAATTGGTTTTCAAAAACTTGAAAAAGTATTGAATTTGCCCAAAGTGTACATTAGATATTGAAAAAGTATAGAAATTCTAAATGGAAAAGAAATAAAGTATCTGAGCAGAATTTTACTGAAGGCAAAAGAACTTCATTGTTTATGCAGTGTTATGCAATGCGTAAAATTGAGCTTCATGACTAAGAATTTAAAAAAATGAAGACAAGTAATGGTATTGAACTTTTTTAATTTTGTATTGAAAATGTATTAAAAAAGTTTGGAAAATGGTTTTCAAAAATGTGTGGGAACCCTGCAAATGCTTTTTCAAGAAAAATTTCAAAAAAATAATTACAACAGAATTGCATCTGCATATAACTGCTTGCACATTTGTTTTCTATGTGTGAGTGTGCTGTTTGGTAAACTGAGTCAGTAAATTTTCTCATTCTGTTTGTATGAATTTGATCAAAATCACTGTTTGAGGTATGAATTTGAAAATGTTGAGTCACTTGTATTGGGTTGACATAACCACTCACATAACTGTTGTTCATAGTAATGTTTGTTGAGCAGTTTTTCCAGATCAAAAGTCTTCTAATAATGGGAGGTTCATTTTTAGGAAAGAGACTGTTCAAAGTGGGAAAGCAACCATATTACATGACACAGTAGCATTTTATGTGTTAACACTATCCCATTAGTGCTATATGAAACAGGAGTTCAAGTGTCATAGGCAATGAAAAAACTAAATTATTAGGGGAAGATTAATTGCCAATGGTGCTTTAACATTGTTAGTTGATACATAAAATGTGTTCTTAGTGTTGCAATGTGTCATTTACTGTAGCTGTGCATGTACGGCAATGGTCATAGTGTCTTTTATATCTATTTTCATCCAGCTTGGAGGATTAGGTTTGAGTACTATTTGTAGTGAATGTTACTGTTGTACCATGTAAGCACTCATCCTGACAGCATTGTCAAGTAGACTAGATGAGTGTGTGCCATGTCTAAAAGTAAAGATGAAGCTGATGAAGTCAAAGATGAAAAAAAGAAAAAGAAAGAAAAAAATGTAATACCTACTAAGGTCTGTGATATTTTCTTGATGGATTATGGGTGTGATTTAAATCATTTGTCTTAGTAGAGGGCTTCAATTACAAGCATGCTGTTACCTTTGAGGGAATAGTTTTATCCTAAACCTTTGTACATGAAATGACTGAACTTCTCAAGCATGTATGGTCACTAGAGGCCTGGTTGTGGGTACCTGCATTTGTGGGGCAGGTGCGGGAACCCGCACTGCTTTATTTGTGGGTGCGGGAACCTACACTGCTTTATTTGTGGGTGCGGGAACCTACACTGCTTTATGTGTGGGTGCGGGTTGAACTTGGTGCGGGGCGGGCGTGAGATGAGAAATTCTTTGTGCGGGTAAATAAGTGTCAAGCCAAAGCACATTAACTTAATCAGCTCAAAAATCGCAAAACACGTGGATGTACTGAAGTTGTTTGCCAGCATTGCGCTTTGGACAGCAGGCCCGCAGAGGTTATAACATTATGATGTAACAACCCATTGTTGCCAAACATTAGCTCAGGCTCTTTCCCTGCAGTGGGCAGTCGACCATTTTCCAATGCAACCGTCGTACGTGGTGAGGAATAATTCAGTCTAGCAGCCCTTCTAAATGGATAAGGCAGTGCTTAACGCACAGCTAGTCACAAGTCACAACTGGACTGAAGCATGTTTTTTATCACCTCAAATGTGTTGACTGCGGAAGATCAGATCTGTGGAAAAGTTTTGGTTGCCAATGAAAAAAATGAATAGCTTGATTTTGCTGCTTGTTACGACTTGTCTTCAAGCGTTATGAATAGGGCAAGTTTTTGCAACTTTCTTTCCAGCTTCCTAAATACGTACTCAGAATTTATGTAGTACGATGTTTTAAGCTGGTTCCAGGAATTTTATATGGCAACTTTTTTCTTTTTTACATGTAACTTTTCCTGCAACTTCTATCAAGTATTTTGCAAAGTGAAGAAGTTTGATTTAAAAAACATGCTTTAGAACTATTTCAATATAGTTCTGTTCTCTTTGATAACCAAATTGAACTGAATAGTGAACTAAAAACAATTGTAGAAATGACCTGGTCAAACATCGGTCCACAACTGCACGCCAAATAGTTAAATTGCCAAGCAACTTCATGTACTGTGGAGCTTGCCAAACAACTTCATGCCCAAGTTTTTTAGCAAATTGCCAAGCAACTTCATGCACACGTTTTAGCATGCTATGCTAACTGTTGGCAAAAGATCGCCATTTCTTCCTAGGTAATGTTTGGAAATATTTAGCATTAGATGTAAATAAATCGCTTGAGTGAATCATTTTCGTTTAAAATGCTTGTGCACAAATACAACTTTTTACTGCAAATTTTGTTAAAATTAACGCATACTTCATACGATTTTATTGCATCAAAAACTTGCCCTAGTTGTGAGTTTTTAGTAGTTTTCAGACAGCAGCGGGTTTAAGACCGAAAAAGTGCGGGTTGGGTTGGTCTGCGGGGCAGATGCGGGTTTGAAGTGTGTGGGGTGGGAGCGGGCAAGATTTCTCATTCCTGCGGGGCGGGAGCGGTCAAAAAATTTCAACCCACGCAGGACTCTAATGGTCACACAACCTAAGTAAACTGACAGTAAAAGTGCAAATTGGTATCAGCCATTTTTTTCACTTGCAATTTTGTACACTTTTGAAGATTTTTAAATCCCAGATTTGATTAAAAACAGTGTGTGTTCTATTAACATGACTCACACTCAGAATTTTCAATAGGGCTAAATCTTAGTACATGCTCAACATTTTCAGCTGTTTTTTATGCAAGTTTGTAACAATGTATTCACAGTTGATGACATCATAATGTTAAAAATAAATGTATTTCAATAAGACTTTGAGAATTTTATACAAGACCAGATTCTTGACAGCTGTAAATAATCCTTCTAACGCCAAAAATACAAACTGTGAAATGCTTCAGTGGTTATCCTTATTATCACTTCACATGAATGCTTGGAATTGTGGTTCGAGTTTTGTTGAGGTACTTGCGATATTACTACTACAGAGTTTCGTAAGTCTGGCAGACAAACCAATTTAATCTACAAAACAATACTTGGTCATTATTACAGCATTGCAAACAAAATGGTATAATCTCAAAATGCAAGTTATATTTCAGCTTGCAGTTCTTCAACATCTTTGTCTTTTCAAGCTGGTATTTGTGGCTTTAGCAGTCTTGAGCTTGACGTTAAATGGATAAGTACAAGTAAAAGTTCATAAGCAGTGCTGCCAGTGACTTGCCACCCCTGCAGAATTCATTCATTGGGCGAAAGCCGTATTGTCCATTGCACAGGATAAGCGGAGATATGCGCCCGCAGGATACTTGTCACGCCATAAGTGGGATTCAAAGCGAGCATGATGAATTTTTTTCTATGCATTGATGTGTAATTTAGTTATTACCTATCAATGGACATGCATTTATGGTTAAGGTTGTTGTGCGACGGCTACCCCCTGGGATGACTGAAGAAGAATTCTGGAAGTTTTTTGTCGATGTGCCACCGCATGATTACTTCAGATTCGTGGCTGGAGATAAGACGTGAGTGATGTGAGGTTTAATATGTTGTTTATATGTGATTTGTCACACAAAAAACCCTAGGTCGTACAAATTCGTATCAGAAGTAACAAAAAGAATTAATGATTTTAATGAAATCTCATTGGACGTCTCAAACTGTTTTGTCGACAGCATCATTCAGTTAAGTAAGCGCAAAGATCCTGATGATGGCTTACAACTAAGCAGAAACGTTGAATAAAATAATGTTTTCGACATTTGTGGATCCATTGCTCACAGCAAGAATCTGCAGCAACTCCGTGCATTGTGTACCAAAGCGCAAAGTGTTGGTCACAAAACATGTGGAGGAAAGTGTTCAGGAAAGAATGCAACACTCAACGCGTCAATCACAACTGGTATCTCTTCATGAATGCCACTCACCGCGTGTTTCACGGCATAAAGCTTCGCGCTTTATTCATATAATTTTGCTGGTCACGAAAGCAGATGTTTTGGACACATCGGACTTGATTTTATTCAAATCAATAGTTTTGAATTGTCATTTCTGAATTTTCTTTTTTTAAAAAACATTAATTCAGAGCACATAAAGTTTAATTTAATATGATGTTTTCTGCAGAAAGTTTCGACGCACAATAAAATGCTGTTATCACTTTTTATACGCGGCCTTGATTGTACCACTACAACATGTTGTGTGGGGGTATAGATTTCATGTGCTAGCCTAAATCTCCAGCAACTTTTGATGCTGATGAGGTGTTAGTGCTTGACCTCAAGTTGTCTAACAGCCTTTCAAACACACTGGCAAAATGTAGTGTTGTCAACGTAATTTCCTCTACGTTGTAATATTTAATCCATGTCCAAGTGTTTTATGGAATTAACGTGTCTCATCACATTGTGCGACATGGTCGTCATGAGCTGTGTAAAGTCGGCGTAGATTCATATTGCCGTGCATGTGCTACTATGTTTCAGTCTTGCACCCAACAACTTCTGCCGAGCGTATATAAATTTTACCACCGCTGAAGACATTGTTCGATTTCGTGACAAGTTTGACGGACTTGAACTGGAAAAATCTGGTTAGTTTGTGGTGCATGTCTGCATACCATAAATGTTTTGAATGACTGTGCACTTATTATATTAACCGTTTGCAGGCCAGAGATATCAGTGCATAGTGGAATACGCACCATTTCAAAAAGTCCCAAAGAAAGGTAGAAAAAAAGAAGATGCCAAGGCAAATTCTATAGAGCAAGGTTTGTGTTAGTGGCGTGATTATCTCCCAAGCCCGCCTAAAAATGGATGTTTTTCTGTGATAGCCGTTTACATCATATTTCTGTCTATTATGCACGCAAAACTTTGTCTTTCAAATAGCTGTTGAGTTCCTTATGCCAGTTTTAGACTCATGTGCTGTACCGCCAACAGCGTCTCTGAATTGTCATTTTCACTGCACAATTTCCACGCATTTCCAAGAAAAAATAAAGCGCTTTTCCAACTGTGAGGTTAATATAAAACTAACACTTCTACAGGCGTTGTGCTCATGACAGAATTCCTTCGAATATACGTGTTAATATTACAGTCACCTGAATAAAAAATTAAATTTGTTGTAATGGCAAATTGAATAAATATCATGAAGGTTTGCTTCATGGTATTTACTAAAATGGTAAGATTCTTTGAAAATTCAACCATCGATTTTGCATGCCCCTCATCAAGATTGTTTTGTAGACCTTAGGCAAGCAAAGTGCGTAAAAAGGCTTTTCAGACATTGAACTTCAAAGTTTGCAATGTGTGCTGTCCATTGTATAGAACTATTGAACCCTCCAATGGTTATACTTCCTTGGTATAAAACAAAAAGAAAGGTAAGCATGATAATAGTTTCATTATGGTGAAATGAGATCATTTTCTTGACATACCGTATTTTCGGGACTATAAGGCGGACCGGATTACAAGGCGCAGTATCAAAAATTGAATGCTAGCTGTTTTTTTTTCATACACAAAGCGCATCGGATTATAAGGCGCATAAAATGAAGCAAAACATAGGTAAGTCAAACTGTATTCAACTTTTTCACAGTAATTACCGAGTGCCGAAGTCGCCTGAGTGAGTTTAATCTGTCATTACGTACGAGGGAGCTGAATCTGTCACACATGCCTAATTCGCTAGACACGAATAGAATGTAAAATACAAGTTGTGCGCGTGTTTGATTCGGTGTGCGGCAATGTAGTCTGCAGCCCCGCAGAGTAATACGATCTATGGTACGTGCTAGTTACTCTCGGACGTTGCTCATTGCAATTGTAGTTGCTTTATTACGCAACACAATGGGCTGTTTGCAAAAAATCGCAACTGGCAATTAAATAAATAGCACCGTTTACCACATAAAATTGGTTCGAGATGAGAAAGCACAACCAGATTCATAAATTAGGCGCACCGCATTATAAGGCGCACTTTCGATTTTTGAAAAAATTGAAGGATTTTAAATGCGCCTCAGGTCCGAAAAGTGCGGTAGATCTTATGTTTCGTTAGCAACTGATGTTTGAAAACTTCAGATTCTGACTACATTAAGTTTCTGGAGTCACTTGAAGTTGAAGAAGAAAAGCATGTTCTTGATGTGGAAAAGTATCTGGACGATTTGGACAAGCGTGAAAAGCAGTTTAGCGATACAATTGAAACACCCTTGACAACGTTTTTGAAACAAAAAAGAGAAGAAAGAAAGGTTGCCTTAGCAGTGTCTTTGTGTTACTTGAAGCTGACTGAAGCCTTTGTTGTTAATATCCCATTGTGTTGGATGTACTTGCAACCGTCGTTGCTTCTAGTAAAGTAACTTAATTTTAAGAGGTTGCTGTTTAGCCTCGTAGTGACGTTTTTTAAATCTTTGAAAATCGGTTTACGGCTTAGCAGAAAATTGTTATTGTTTTTTGCTGTGACTGTTGTTACGGATATCGGATTCTGTGAAGCTGTTTTTTTCACTGAGACATTTCGGTCATTTGTCTCACAGTTGTACTAAAACTAGCCGTAGCAGTCTTCATTAGCCTATATTTTCAGACATTCTAACCTACCAGGGTGACACAAAAAAAAACGGTCATCACCTAAACTTGAATAACTTTTGAAATAATTAATCAATTCTTTTTATTTTTCAGATTTACCAAGTAGAATTAATGTTCTAAGAGTCTACACCAAATTTGACCTTCGAGATGCCATGGACTACTGAGCAAAAGATGTTTATAGTTGAGGCATATTTTCGGCAGAAGTCTATCCACGCACCTCAATTGTAATTCAAAGAACGGTTCGGATATCGTGAATTTCCTGTCCACTCAATGATCTACAGATGGGTCAACAAGTTCAGATCCCATGGGACTGTGCATAACTTCAATCGTAAAGACCTTAACAGACAATCACACTCTTGACGACCGAAATCATCAAGGACGCCACACAACGTTGCTGCTGTCAGAGACTCTGCTGTCCACAGCCCAAGCAAGTCTGTGCGTCGGCGAAGTCAGGAGCTTGGAATCAACCGGGAGTCCGTGCGGAGAATTTTGATCGCAGATCTCCACAT
>Ga0210059_1015647_pt1 | contig 11042 bp, 10 predicted proteins | sample Ectturendosymbi2_FD_188042 | JGI IMG/M metagenome (GOLD analysis project Ga0210059, IMG submission 188042) | Ecteinascidia turbinata endosymbiont from Florida, USA - Sample 2 (SPAdes) (version 2) | ecosystem: Host-associated > Tunicates > Ascidians > Unclassified | place: Key West, Florida... | reverse complement strand
GCCGGGTAGCTCATTTGGAGCACATTTTTTGAGCGCCAGTGAAACAAAGAGTTTTTGTAGTACAGATTTGAAACTTTGGAGATGTCTGCTACACAGGCTTGACCTAATGTAGCTGAAGTTTTGTGTCAATCTAAATAAAATTTTGGACGTTATTCGATTTTTGGTGATTACCGCTTTTTTTGTGTCACCCTGTATGAAATTTCGATTTTGTCCGTTAAAAACACAAAATTTTAAAGTGTGTTGAATTCACGAAATATCACATGCATGAATGAATGGTGAAATTTCTGTAACCAAACCACACATCCAAGGCTTCATCATTTCGTTGAAGATTTCCAGATGAACTCTTATCTAAACGTTCTTTTTATGGCTTTGTGTTTGGATTGCCGTTCAATTCCCAGTTTCTTTCAAGAAAGTGTCAATGTATGTCGAGTTGTGATATGAATAAGTAAACACATGATGAACAAGTTTCAATGATTATGATTCCAGAACTCATGGATGCATGATCGCAGCAAAGTTAACTTTTTTCTGTTTTTTCGCTGTGTTGATGTAGATAAACATGTATTTAAGTTGACAATTTTGACCCTGTTCTAAAAATTGAATACTGCACACCGTCAATTTGATGGTAGTGAAAAAAAAATTATTTTACAGGTCAACTTGTCAAAGTTGTAAATAATCATATTGTTGGATCGCAAGAATTTGAAACAGAGATTTTTCAGGATAACCAACGGCGCAATTGGAGGCGGTTGCAGCGCCTTGTCTAGTAAACTTTGGGTTGTGCCCTCGAATTCCACGTGTCCTCCTGTTGCCTTTGTTCGTTGTTTGTTGTCTATTTTTGTTGTCACACGGAGATGATGTTGATGATGTATTTTTATCCGCAGACACGAAATCAACATTTGCAACACACACTTTCTGCACAGCGCAGGTTGATAAAAACGTACAGAACAAAACGTTTTGCAACGGCGTTGGAGGCAGAACCACAGGGTTACAGACATTTGCTTAACAGACCATTTTGTAACGGCGTTGGAGGCGGAACCACAGGGTTATACCGACACACTCTTAACACTATTGTTCGCTTACCCGTAATACTTGGTTCAACACTACTGCAGAGTAGGGACGCTACTTCCTAAACTACAGTCGAGGCCAGGTAAAGTACGAATGTGTTGTGGCATGACACACCATCAAACGAAATAACACTGCCATGCCCGAGCACTCAGTCACAAAGTAAAATGCGGTTGTGGTGTTCAAAGCATAAGGACGAATATAAACAATCGGACTGCATCAAAGCGCGCAACCATACGTTGTTAGACTTGCTGCATGTTTCGAAAAACCAGTACTTGTTTCGAAAAGCAGAATTGTTGTGGAAATAGATTAAGGAGGGATTCGATGGTGTTTCTTTAGTGTATTTGCATTGACCCACGTACTACATTAAGGGATCAGTTGTAGGCATTTTGAAATACCGATTTTGAAACACGTCTTGCCCATGCATTTTCAGAAACATTCTGTTAGGCAATGTCCTTTCCTTGAAAACTGTTGTTACAATTTGAGAACAGAGCAGCTGGTTAACCTCCCATTGGTACAAATTTTGAAGGTTAACAAGTGCAATAAATGTGGACTATTCACGTACTAGAGAAGTATTTGCATTTATTGATTCTTCGACTTGTTGATGATGAAAGTTTTTTGCAAGAATTTGCTGTTGTTGTTGTATGTGACTTTTATGTCATATATGTGTCTAGGTATCTGGATCAAAGCGTTGAGCTTCCAGAACAGTGTCAAGCCTCGTTGTGAAAATATCTAATAAAAAATCATGCGCAATATTGTTATCCTCTTAACAAAAGCAAGCAGGAGAATTTTCATACACAACTCAGAATAAGGGTCAGAGTAGCACTTTCGCCATTGTTTTTGGTTTACGGTGCTGGCCCGCGTGCGAGACAACAAATTTCCGCTCAAAATTCTTTCAAAATCATGGTTACTGTAAAATATTTTTTTTAACTATTAACATATTTGAAACTATTTCAAAACTGTGAAATTTTATATTATCTCGGAAAAGACTGTTGAAACGGGAAAAACAAAAATATGCAAATCCACAAGCACACAAATATAGTTGCAACTATCAATCTTGTCAATCCAAGGCTTGAAAGATTAATCCATCATACAGGCAAAGGAATAACGGCTAAACGGCCACAGGGCCTCTCTTTTAAACAGGAAATCGTGGTTTCGAATCCCGCTGGTGCCTGTTGTAAATTGTTTTGAACATTTGTGGGAGCAAATTGAAATTGCACTTTTTTGTTGCTTTGACTTTGCTTCCAAGGAAGAAGAAAATTTGTGGACTAAACTCTTTGAGTGCTGCGTTCAGCAACTTTCATAACTTTGCATTTCGAAAATCGAGCGCTATCAGACACATCCCTACAGGTGTCACAAAATTCCCACAGACACGTAAGCAACACGATGCATTAAGGCGATAAAACGCTCAAAGGAAGGTGATGGTGTGTTACAAGTAATCCGACGTTGACAATCGCTATATGTTGTTATTGTTCGAATGTACAAAATTTTTACTGCATCGAGGTAATAGATGAAAAAGCTTTTCATGAAATAATTGGAGCTTGAAGTGATGAATTACCTAGGATTTCATTTTGTTTATATACAACACAAAAACTAACAAAACTTTCGCTAAAAAGATACTGACAAAAAATATCAATAAAACTGTTGTTTGTTCTTCAGTAAACAACACTTTACCCAAATTGTTTCTTGTATCGCTTCTGACCAGGCCCGCAACCAGAGGGGTGGGAAATGGGCTATTGCCCCTCTGAAATTTTCAAAAACATGTTTAGTCGTTACGTACAACAGCAAGTTACACTGATTTCTCCCCCCCAAAACATAAGCTGTTTTCGGACCTGCTTCTGACAACGAAGCATCAACCGGAAAAACAAGAAAGGGCAGAATGGAAAATTGAACCCAAGCAGGCATCACAGGACGAATTTCACACAGCTGACGACTGTAACGCTCAGTGCAGCAATGGTGAGAGGCTTTGTCTCTCACCTGCACCTGTTTCTTGCACAAAAGCATTGATTCCGTCAATCTCCTTTCTGGCGGATTTGAAAGCGCAAGATCTTTCAACATTGTTAAGTATTAATTCTTCGGATAATGAACTTTTTCTAATTTTTTTCGATTACTGTAATCATGATGAATGTAAATTTTGATGTGAGGCCAACTGATGCCTGTCTCGGAAACCAAGCTTATCCGTATAATTCGTCAAATTTGAATGATTAATGATTTTAGTTTAGATGATTTCTTGTGCCTTACAGTTTTTTTCAAAAGCAAACTTTTTGCTATGCTGACAATGGCGATAATTAAGACAAATCATATGATCAAAGATAAGTGCATTGAGCAGCGTATGAAACAGTGGTATTTTCTGTGGTGAAAATATATGATTAGAGCTCGAGTTTTGATGCAGCAATTTACCCAAATGCTCTTTAGTCCATTCGTTTCGCCAAGATATATTTGACGCCTTCTTCGTTTTGAATTTTGAACTTCAATTGGAGACCATCAGGTCCATAACCAGCTTGGGACAACAGGAGGGGCGAAGAGTTTTCTGAGAGGGGCCCAAATTTTTTGAACTATGTCCAACACATTTTTCCAGGGGGAGAAAAATTTTCTAGGGGGTTCTCCCCCTCTGCGCCCCCTCCAGGCTACGGGCCTGGAGACCACGCGTTGAATGTTGCCTTTAATGGACTTTATTCTTCCTAAAAATCTGCTAGTAATACATATAGAAGAGTTTTGTATTTACGTAAGATTGGTCATTCAAAATACGTGAGCAACTCTTTTGCTTGTTTACTTGCGTGTTTGTCAATATCAATTACTTTAAGTTTTCTCTGTCTTGTGTTAAGATGATGCTACTTCATGGAATAAACTGTCCGTTGTGTGCTTGCTAGCGTATGCGCTAGGTGACAGCCAAGAGCGCTACATCGGTTCGGCGTAGCAACCGCGGTTGAAATTGGATAATTTGGCTGCAGGGAACACGAGAGTAAGTAGAAACAAAATTTGTTGAGAAGAAGCGGCTTACTGTTTGCTGATGACGTTTATTAGTTAATGACGTAGCAGTGTTGCTTTACGTTCCACCTCCACCGATGCAACCATCTGAGAATGAGCGTGAAGAACCGAAAATAGATATCCTTTTACAAATGTTGCTGCATAGCGACTCGAAAGAAATTACCTGAACTGTGAAGGACGTGATAACAGCCACATTTTGTGAGCTCTCCAGCTCGTGAGCTTGCTGACTTCTGAATGAAACAAGGATGGTGAACCTACGGCAGGGGCGCAAACAGCTCTTCATTTCGGTGTGGGGGCAATTTTTATGAAATTTCATTAGATGACGTCATCGTATTTAGCCAACCGTGGTACAACGTTTTCGCAAACGGTATAATGTATTTTTACCCGCAGACCCGAATTCCATAGTATACAAACACACACATTCTGCACAACGCTGGTTGATAAAAACAGCACGTTTTACAACAGCGTTGGAGGCTGAATCACCGGTGTCAAGCGAAATTTCTGACTTCACGCCATACGCGCATGCACAGGGCAACATTCAACATATCGAATACGCTGAGACAACTGATGATTAGGGCTTAGGGTTTGGTGTTTAGGTAAGTGTGTCGGGTTAGGGTTTATGTTGCATTCAGAAGACGAAAAATAATTGAAATCTAAGATTAAGTTCAATATTTTTCACTGACTTTACTTATTGCCGTAGTGTAGCTTGTTGTGGGTATCTGACATCTAACCAAAAAGTTTTAATTTACACAACACACATCAAAAAGTAATCGCCAAATTTTATTCCTTTACTCTGAGAAGCAAAATGACTGATAAACATAATAGGTCAAAAATTTCGCTTGACACCGGGCTACAGAAACTTACTTAACAGAATGTTTTGTAACGGCTTTGGAGGCCTAGCCTCAGGTTTACAGACGCATTCTTAACACTATTTGTTCACTTGGTACAACACTACTGCAGAGTGGGACGCTAATTCCTAAACTGGTCAAGGCCAGGTAAAGAACGAATGCATTGTGACATGCACACCTTCAAACGAACAAACACTGCAATGTTCGAGCACTCAGTCACAAAGTAAAATGCGGTTGTAGTGTTCAAAGAATAAGGACGAATATAAACAACCTGACTGCGTCAAACCAGGCAACCATACGTTATTAGACTTTCTGCATCTTTCGAGAAACAAGAACATATTTCTTCAAAATAATGCCTCAAATGTAGGAATATAACATTGAACCTGATGAGTCATGACTGCTAACACTCGCTCTCCAGGGCAGGCGGTATAGAGCTCTGCATCCAAAATTATAGGCCACACGTAATCTTTGCATGCATGACTTTCTGAAATTCCACCATATTTTTGATGCATACATGGACGTACGAAAGGAAAGAAAAAGTACATTTTAACTGCATTTGAACATCGGCAAAAAGAGGCTCGCAGCTTTTATGCTGCACAATATTTTTATCGCAGTTTTCTCTGAATGTCTTTGTCATCTGTGAGCTCAGTATTCAGTACAGCTCCCAGATATTTGTAGTTGTTAACAGATTTCAGATTTTTACCACCCATGTGTCAGTAATGGGGTGACTTTGCTTTTTGCACTCTTAGCCTTAAACACCATACACACGGTTTTGCTGTAGTTGAAAATATTTCCATGCGTTTCTGCAAAAGCCTGACACACAGATAAAAGTTCTCTTCGCAACATTTCCGAAAATGAGAACGTTTCAATTTTAATCAAGATGCAGACCGAACGATCAAGACAGAGTAAAGATTAGTACCTCATACAAACACCTGTTTCCGTACTCAACTAGTGTAGTCATGGCTTTAGTGTGACAGATGCATCGGCTACTACAGTAGTAAATCTGCCCAATTTTCGTCTTGTTCAGCAAATCCGTTCTAGCTCTATTCTTCTGGCATGTGTTTGAATTTCTATTACAAATGAAGATCCCAAACTTGAGGGACAGCCTATGTCAAGGGTGAGGGGATCTTTGAATGCTACCATTTCGGACAAAACGGGTAATGTGTCTTGTTTCTTTGGCGCATAACGGATCAGGTGTGTTTGGGGCAAAACGGCTTTTTCTGGCATCCACGAATTGTGTGAAAATTTTCACTAGCACGTTTAAGGCTATGAGCTTTCAGGGCTGTCACTGGTTGTAAAAGTTAGGGTCTTGTAAAGCGTCATTTGGAGCCAAAATGGTCTAGTAGGTAGGTGTGTTCAACACTTGACGAGCACTCGTATGACACTTTACTGAACCTTTTTCCCAAGCCGTGGTACTGGGATCAACCCAGAAAGACATTAAAACGTGGAACAGTCCTCACGATAAATTAAGTTAAAAACTATCAGGTTTCGAACCGAAAATGCAGCTAAATAACATTTTTTAAAGAAATGTACTACGTTAATAATGGTGATCCGCTTTACCCCTAACAAAAATAATCAAAAGGTCGTAGAAGAACAAGCGGTTGGGCGTAGCATTAACTGTTATGTCAAGGTTTCTCTAATCAGTTTGAAAGTTTCAGCAATTTGCACGGTTCAAGAGTAGCCTAATGCAGTGTTTTTCAACCATTTTGCTGCAGCGGAACTTTCCGTAAATGTTTGCGTTGCTCGTGGAACCGTATGTAATGATCCAAATATTTATAATGCTACAACCGCACAGAACTGTGGTTGCGAATTTCGTCCCAGGCAATTTCGGTCTGTTTCGGCGCAATCCCCGGCAGCCACTCGCGGAACCCAAAGGTTCCGCGGAACCACGATTGAAAAACACTGCCCTAATGTTATAAAGTTTCATGAGGGCAAATTGAGGCCTGTCTAAGAAAAAAAGTACACGAACAAATACACAAAAAATGCCTTAGAAATACGAACACTTTAAACTATATCCCAAGTTTTGACACTTCCAGCATATTTGTGGTTAAATACCAATCATTTACGAAATTTTCGATCAGATAACCTATCTCAAGATGAATCATGTAAGGAGATAATTTACCAGTAGGACAAAGAAAACTTCCAATAAGACTTCTAAAAAACGATTAGAATATAAAATTTCACTTTTATTCTTTGAAAGTTTCTGCAAATGTCAAAATTTCTATGCAGTGTTTTGAAAATTTCGTGGGGCAAATGCCCCAAATGCCCCCCCCTGGTTGCGCGCCTGGCCTACGGCACGCGTGCCGAATGAGGCCCGTGGGAACATTTAATATGGTTTTCAATGTAATTTTTGTTGTTCATTTGGTTGAACACAACATCTATACTTAAAATTAAACTCTATCATAAGTCGATACTTCGACAGCAAGTTAAGAGAAGTTTCTTTCACATCTCACAGCTTTTTCTCCTTATTTTGCTGATGAAGACAAGGGTAGAATTTTAAGATAAAATTAATTTATTTTTCGGCCCATCAGCGATATTCCACAATATATGTAGCCCGTGATAGCAAATAGCTTACCCATCCCTGGCAAAATTCATATTTCCAAAACTGTCTGAGGAGTGATGGACGTTGTGTTTCTTGTTGGTGCTCCCTGAAATAGATGACGCAATTGAAGTGGTTATACGAATTGGAGAACTCTGAGTAGTTAATAAGATTCTAATTATCAAACCCAGGACAAACTCATTGCCAAACCAAATATACTTGCAATGGTATTCGTTTGTTGATATTTCGAATGCAACATCTAGAAAAATCACACATTATCAACATCCGAAAGGTTTGACTCATTTCTATTTAGCCCCAACTACTCCTCGATTTGTCCAACAACTGCCTGAATAGCATTGTGAGTTGAAACCCTACTGCATTACTTTGACAAGTGGGCTTGATCACAAAAATAAATCATATGGAAGTTACGATTTGGCGTTTTATCCAAATTCTACGCATTCGCTAACTTTTATCAGTCATCCATTTGCGTTGTCATTTCATCTGAGTTTCTAACTGTCTGTATCAAGCCGCATCTCTTTAAGGTGGCCATTTCAATAATCGATCTGTTTCCCAAGAAAGGCCGAAGGTGAGACGTCGGAGATAGACTAAAATGCGATTCATTACAGCATCTTTACATTATCATTTGTTTATCATTATATTTGTATAAACATAAGACACCGAAATTTGATTTTGTGTCTTTCACGGATTCACCCGATTGCAAAAATGGTTCACCTGACCGGAGTTTGGTTTCTCACACGACCTGTCAGATTCCAATATGACATATTTCTTTAATTTTTGTCGCAAATAAAGTCCATGCTTTAAGCATGGATTAAAGTAGCAAATTACCTAACTTTCACAGGTTTCATACTTTCATATGCAATGGTGGACTTAGGCTTGGGGGGGGAGCGAGGAAAAGCTGAAAAAGGGGCCTTCTGATGGCATTATCATACCCAGCCAACCGTGATACGACGTTTTGATCAAGCCTGTGAACGGCTATGCGGGCCACGGTGTTATGCACGTCTCCATGCCGGATTAGGGGTTGTGGTTAGAGCAGGGTCTCAAACTCAAATTGCGCCGTGAGCCACATGAGGACTTATAAGGTAACCCGCGGGCCGCACTGTGACGTTGACGCAACAACAGCGGTAACTGAACTTACTAGAAACAGTTTTTACATCTTATTTCCTGCGAATGGTATCGTGACTTATAGGCAGTCAATTCTAGCGATCTCTACGTTCGTATTAATCAATTCTATCCGTCTGAGGAACTTGTTCTGTCGCTAGCTAAGCACTTTTAAACACCGGTGAATAAAATAAATAACGTAAATGCTATTCTTTTCATTCACTGTCATGCCTGCTTTTCCTCTAGGGAAGGTCGAGGGAGCAACAGCCCTAGGAGGACGTGGAATACCTCACGGTCAACAGCAAGTTCAGATAGTTCTGCTGGCTCCACACCAAGACAGAACCAAGCAAGGTCGGAGGAGATGCAGTCACTCTACCGATGCCTTGGACAACTTTGCACCGCTTTTCCGTGGATTTAGCCAGCAGGACTTGTCTCGTCAGTCTTTCCTGGGACATTCTGGATACACGGTCGAACTAACGTAGCTGTGATCTCTCAATTCGGACAAGCGGCTCGACATTCAGAGCTCTGGGAATTTCACAACTGCACAATTTGTCGCAAAGTGTCACACTAGGGGTGTAACGAGGGGGCAAGGGGGGGACAATTCCCCGGGCACCGAATCACTGGGGGCCCCGTAAAGTCCCAACAATGTCGCAAGTTTTTTCTTCAATACAGTACATTTACACCCAAAAGACCTTAGGTTCGACAGTGGGGATGCCAAACTTGTTTCTTGCCCCGGGCGCCATCTAATCTCGATACGCCCCTGTGTCACACCGTGGACTCTCAGCAAAAATCCCATTTCTGACGCTTGCGCCTGCTGAGTTAATAATCTTTTGGTCGTTACTCAAGATTCATGACCCTAGGTAAGGATCGGAACAAAGACCGATTTAAAAACTGACGGCTTTGCGGAGTTTGAAAGCTCCCGCTTTGTGACCACACAGTGATAAACCTTACGCAGAACTGCGTTTGCTTTAACAATCCGTGTATCAATCTCCTCGCTTCACGTTCCATCACTCGTAAATACCACCCTAGGTACTCGAACTTCTCCACCTGCTGCAGTGTATTGCCGCTCACTTGCAGCGTACGCTGCCTCGGGTTTGTGGAGAGACATAACTCATTATTTTTAGTGCTGATTTTCATTTTGGCTCGGTCACGCGCAACAGAAAACCGATCGAGTGCATTCTGAAGACTCTGTTGATAAGATGCTAGCAGTGCCAAAACGTCTGCAAAAAGTAAACGGTTGATGCTGCAGCTCCCAACTGTGACCCTTCGTCGACTCGGCTGTGACTGTCTATCCAATTCAGGTAGATTATGATGAGGAGTGGTGACAACACACTCTTGTCGGAGTCCAACACCAACGGTGAACGGTCGTGATTTAACTTTCCCGACATGGACACAAACTTCTGAGCAGGAACACAGTGACTTGACAGCCAGTAACAGGCGACCGTCAACACCGCCATCCCAAAACACTCCCCAAAGATTTTCACGAGGAAACCGGACTTATGCATTCTCGAGGTCGACAAAGCATGTGTAGACATCTTTGGCATACTCTTACGATTTCTCAAAAATTTGCTGGAGAGTGAATGTTTTGTCTGCTTTGCTGGTCTGTAATGCTACGGCCGGGACAAACACCGCACTGGGTATCAGGGACGGAGTTTGCTAAAATATTTTGGGGGGACAAACCTTTTTGTTTGCGTTTCGATGACGTCGCCATTTTCTCTCAACCGCTGTTCGACCTTTTTGTAAAATTGGCAAAATGGGGGACACATTATGAAAATGATACATTTTGGTAACCATTCCTCCCTGGCTACGCCCCTCGTGGTTGCATAGCAACTAGTATTGCTTACAAGTATACAATGGTGCTATATCTAGATGTCGAGCACTTACCTGCATTCAATATGAAAACATTAATTCTGAGAGCTGGGCTTAAATAGACACAATTGTGATAATCAATTCAGATTTGGTCAGTTCCGATAAATAAAATGTACTGCTACTGATAATCTCCTCCACATAGATCAAATCAAAAACAAACCACAAGATTTTTGGTAAATACTAGCAGCGGAACCAGGCGCGTAGCCATAAATTTTATTAGGGTTGGGGAAAATAACAACCGAGTTTCAACATTTAAATATGTTTAATGCTCCTTGTTTTCAAAACATCATCCATTCATCCGTGAAACGTACATGTTTCTGGCGCTTTCTCCTGAACAACTGTGTTCAGATGTAAGTCGACAAATAAAAAGTCTGTTTTCATTGAATTGACAAATTTTAAAAGTTTTGATAGTGAAGTTCCAAACTTCTACTTTGGATCAATGCCACCATTTGTTCATAAACCTTTCTTGCAACAGCGCTAGTATACCTCTCAATGCCCAATATTGTTCTTGAGAAAGAAGTCATCGCGGCCGCCAATATGATTGGTATTTACACGCTTCTGATATACACCAGCACAGCACGTTCAACCGAAGCCGAGCAGCGACATTGCTCTGAGGCATT
>Ga0210059_1015646_pt1 | contig 11042 bp, 7 predicted proteins | sample Ectturendosymbi2_FD_188042 | JGI IMG/M metagenome (GOLD analysis project Ga0210059, IMG submission 188042) | Ecteinascidia turbinata endosymbiont from Florida, USA - Sample 2 (SPAdes) (version 2) | ecosystem: Host-associated > Tunicates > Ascidians > Unclassified | place: Key West, Florida... | reverse complement strand
TTGTGCAATAGGCGTGATGCACGAGTAGAGAGTCATACCCATGCCATAAGAACGATTATTAGAAAAAGTCACCAGTGAAATCAAATATATTTGCATTCAACAAAACCGAAAATACTTACAGGCTATTTAATAGCGATTACTAAAACTGGGAGACAGTCAAATTTGAAGATTAATCAGTTGCTGTTGGGGGCCCTTGTCCCCTTGATACTTAACGCAACATATAGGAATATAATATAGAGTTGCATTCTTGTATCGCTTCTGAATTACGAAATTTTTCAAACGAGTATTTTATTTGAAACAAATACATTTCATCACGGGGGGCCCCCTTACAGCGGAGGGCCCGGGACAATTGCCCCCGTTGCCCCCCCCTTAATCCGGCCCTGGCCACCAGAGTTGCCAGGTTGGCCCTTTTGGGACCAAATTTTAGAAATTTGGTCCCAAATAACACTTGCTGGCCCCAAAATTTTCGTTTGGCCCTTTGGCTCTTTTCCAGGATAGATTTGGCCCCTTGCCAGAATCAGGTCTGACCACCCGGGTACCTGTCTGAGAAACTATATTTTTTCACTTTTTTGACTAATTGATTGCAGATTTTCACCATATTCTTATATTTTGAAGGTTTTCAATTGCAAAATTTTGTTAGGATCCTTAGATTTTATGAGTTAATGTGAAAGTAAGTTCCTCAGAAAGCTGTTTCTTGCGGATGCTGGTTACGTTACCTAACTTACTCTCATTTAGGTGGTGAACCTGTTTATTTGTTTCGTTCAGATTGTTGTTGATCCCTTTAGCACTTTTCGAGGATAGCAAATTTATCTCAGTTTATTATTACACCTTAAAATTAATTTGTTCTCTTACGATCTTTCATAATTTACTTGTTTTGCTGTTGAGCTACAATTGTGATTGAGGAAGATTGCCATTTAATAAACGGCTAAGTGTAGGTTCATATGACTTTGTAATTGCTGTTAAAATTGGAAAAATGATTGGCCCTTTTTTGGCCCCTTGTGTTAGAGTTTGGCTCTTTTCTGGAGTAGATTTGGCCCCTTGGAAAAAAGTAGATCTGGCAACCCTGCCTGCCATTGACATTTTCGGACAGCAAGAGTCGTGAGAGGATTGTTGCTGATCGCCAGTGGCGTATCCTCCACCAGTGGACATAGAGACAGACTGCAGCAAAATCTTCTCTGGTAGAGTCAAACCGCTTGCAATCACTCAAAATTACTAGTAATTTTACTTGTGACAGAGGGCCGAACACAAAAATTAGAAAGAATTTACTTCCTACAGATGGGCGAATGGAAAAATGCTCGGGTAGCCGTATGTCTCACCTCGCTGGCGCTTCTCATAAAAAGGATTTGCAACTAGACTAGGTCTAAGGGTCCAGAAATGGACGTTGATTGCGAAATAGTCCACCAACTTCGTCACTTCACCCTTTTTCACTGTGGCTTACCACACAAAAAAAACGAATTTATAAATCAACAGCCTATGGTTAATTTCTGTTTATCTTAAGTTAAATCCACTGACTACGAAGGCATCAACGCCCTAGCGACCTAATTTTCCTGAATACCACTACTGATTTGAGTAAGCCTCCCTTTCACTGCTGCGCTTTTGCTGCTAAAGTAGTACTTTTTTAGTGTCTTCTTATTTAGTTTATATTTGTTGGTTTACATCAGAATCAAGGTCCGCATTACATAAGAGTAAGTTTCAACCTAAGTGAGCACCTATAGTCAGCCTTGTGGGTGTGATGCCATTTTGAGTCAATAAAACCTGTAAACCGTGGTTTCCAGATCGGAAGTGTGAAATCACAGGACAAGCGGGCATGGGCATCGGCAGGCGTGGAAAATGGGCATTTCTCCCTCTGGAAATTGGGACCAAGAACCAAACATTTCTAGAAAACCTGGAATCAGCAACTTAATTTCGATTATTATTTGACTTATTCTTGCAATGACAGTTTATTTGCCGGTGTCAAGCGAAATTTCTGACTTACGAAATTTCTGACTTCATGCTGTATAGCCTACTCATGAGCAGAGTAATATTTTACATGTCAAATACGCTGAGAAAACTTATGATTAGGGCTCAGGGATTCGTGTTTAGGTAAGTTTGACGGGTTAGGGTGAGAAAAAGAAAAATAATTCAGGTCAACGAGAAATTTTCAATGGTTAAAGTTATTCCCGTCCCATACCTTGTTGTGGGTACCTGACATCTAACCACATTGTTTGAATTTACACAACACACATCAAAAAAGTACTTGCCAAACTTTATTCTCTTACGTTACTCTGGGAAGCAAAATAAGTGAGAAACAATAACAGGTCAGAAAGTTCGCATAGGTCAGAAATTTCGCTTGACACCGGTATGACAACACCGCACAAGAGCCAGGTTCGCTGTTCTGGTATTATGCAGACTCATGAGCTTGCAGTTTGGTATCCAGCAACATTTTGCTAGGCCACTAAATCCATTCCTTTGCCAGTAGAGACAGGTTGCGAAACTTCGGAGTGGATTGTTCTATTATTGGTCTTTATTGCGTAACATTAACAATAACATGGCAACAAATCTTCAAAGGTTCGCGTTCACTTCAAGTTACGGCAGTAGGCGTTTTGCCATATGTGACCGTTGAACGCAGACATCTGTGGCAGGTAATGCAGTGAGACAGTGATTGCTGATAGCAGTATTAAGCCACGTAGTTTTATACGGTGTGAAAAGAAGTATGAGCGAAAAAGACGCATTGCTGCCAACGAAGCGCATTTTTTGCAACTATTGCCGTAACATGGGTCATTTTTTTTGTGGTGTAGAAAGGGTAAAGCGTTTTGTGAACGTCCATTTGCATTGCATTATCAGCAACCTGAAAAGGATAAGCAAAATGTCGACTTGCCCCCCCTGGAAAAATTTCTGCGGGCGCCTTTGCAAGCGGGTGCAAAATAGAAACCAAAGTTCATTCGAAACTTCAGTTTTTAAGAATTTCATGGTTATGCATCCAATACTCAATGTAGGAAGGCGAAGCGGAGAGTTGCAAGAAATCTGGCTACGCCTATGAATCGGTGAATATGGAAAAAAGCTGCAACTCACGCTTCTCACATTAAGGATTTTGATACATAAATTTCTGACCCTTTAGAGAAAATAACGTCAACATTTAGAGTAAGTTTCTTGCTTGTACTGATGGGTTGTCAGTTTTTGGAAAGGGTTTATACCTACTTCTCGAAGTATGTGAAGGTGTTGAAATGCATTCACAGACTGAAAAGTGAAGACCAAGTGTGAGCACATTAAGATATTCGGCTCGCCGGCCTCATCCGATTCTAAAATTGTAGAACCGGTCGGATCGGAGCAGATGGATTATTCGCATAGTGAAAAACGCGCTGGTTTTATTAAAACAGTTTTGACAAATTTAGCTGGCCAGATTGGAGAGATGAGAAGGCAGTATGTAGCCCACCAGCCACAGTTTGATCCATGCTTGGAATAGACCGTGGGCACACCGACCACACGTATGATTAGGCCCAAAGCTAACCGCCATTTATAAATATTTGGTGTGACCACTGTAGAAACGCCAGGATGAGGCCAGTTATGATGATTTATTTGAAATCAAAACATGGACATTCACCTCTAGGTGTTACCAACAGGGTCATCGCAAGTTGGTACCTTTGCAAGTAAAGGTCCTCTTGGTGGAAAACGTGATAACCACCTTATCTGGTCGTTCGAAAAGGACATGAATGTATTACTTCTTCGCCCCCCCTAAAACCTACAAATCTCTACACGAATTTTCGCTAAGCCTATCTCTTGAGCAATCTTCCATTTCCTTTGAATAATATTTTTATCACAAATCCTGCTGCAAAGCTGTGGTTTGCAAATAATATATTCTTGGGAAGATTGAAAGCCAAAGTTCAATTTCAGAAAACTTTATATACGAGGTACGTAATGTTACCGCAGCGGTCCACATGCGCCATAGCCAGCTGAAAGTTGCTATGTATTTTCCCTGTAAGCTAGTAAAACAGAGTTACTGGCAAATACAATGTATGTTTGACGTTTTTTGTGCTGTTGAGTTGCCAACTTAGTGTATGCAAAAACGCATGTTCTGCTAACACATTTTGTTTCGAAACCACTTACAACTGAATTGAACTAAGCACGAAAGAAGACATGTAGATTTAAACTGTAGATAATATAAGTTCAATCGCGTCACACCCACCTGACAAGTGAAGAACTAAACATTTTCTGTCCCACATAATTTGTTCCTTTTGTTTTAAATAAAATCAATAAAGCATCTGGCAAATGTTGTACAGCTCTAAACAATTTTCAACCAGCGCCACATAACGCTTTTAGCCTCCAGAAAAGCGCACAGTAAGTGAATACAGCAAGAGAGTGTCTCCAAGTGAACAACTACCTTTAACATTTCATTTTTAGTGTTACGTTCCGCCATGGAGCCATTCTTTCATATCGCATTTTCGAATTACTGCCAAGAAGTAGGTTCATCTCCGTAGTGATTGTTGCTAAAAGGTTTGGGCAGATTTTTCAAACTCTTTAGCCACTGGTGTTTTTCCTTACTAGATTGCCTTCTATGAAACGTGACGCAATTGTTACAAAATGCAAAGTGGTTTACAACATATTAATTTTTAACATATTTAGAAGCAAATTGCAAACATTTCTCTAAATCAATTTACCATAAACGATTGCAATTTGCTCGATGAAAAAGTCAAAACCGTAACCTTTGGAGAATTTTGAGCATAAGCTATATTCCAATTACCGGCAAGCCAACAAAGTATTCTGGCAAACCACCCGGCGTATTTACTGCAAAAAAATCTAACATTGCTAGATCCACCAAAGACCAAAATGGTGGATTATTCAGCAATGAGAAGACATCTTTGGCAGATGGAGAGAGTTTTTTAAGGATCTTTCAAATCCAGTCATTGTCAAATCACCGGAAATACACGAGATACAACCGTGGGAGGCAAATGCCATCACTGCACCCGAAGTCTTCGGGTTGTGAAAACACTGAAGGCGTGGAAGGCTGCAGGCTGCGATGAAATTCGACCTAAAATGCTAAAAGCCTTGAATCAAGAAGTAGTTATTTGGCTTACTCGTGTGTGTCAACTGGCCTGGTGTTCTGGAAGGACAACAAAAGATTAGCAAGCTGGGGCGATCATCCCATATAAAAGAAGGGAGACAGGAGAAATGTACGAACTCCCGGGACATATCTCTCCTTAGCCTCCTTATGCCAAAAGATGCCGCAAATAATTGAATCAAAGCAGGAGAGCTATTTGAGATTTGCTGAAAACCGTGAGATATTTCGTGTCCTCCTAGGGCTGTCACCGCGACCCTCCTCAGAGGAAAAGCAATCTCTGATAGTTCTGCTGGCCCCACTCCACACCAAGACGCGACCAACCAAGGTTGGAGGTGTAGTCAGACCACCTGGTCCTTGGTCGACCTCTGGGCCGCTTTCCTTTGGCTGTAGCCAGCAGGGCTTGCCTCGCCAAGCATCCACAGAACATTCTGGTCACATGGCCTAAAAAATGTAGTACTTTTTTTCGAAGTGTCACGCTGTTGTGAACTCTTTGCAAAAATCCCATCTATGCCGCTTGTACTTGAGATATCTCTTATTCAGTCATTACCCAACATTCATGACAATAGGTGAGAAAGACCGATTTGAAATGACAATTCACATTGCAGGCGGTGCTTAAATCAAACAATTGATATTCCTGTTGCAGCAAAAGGTTTTGCTTTCAAAGTTTCTCGAAAATATTCAACTTTATGGGATGGACTGTTGCACGTTAATAACGTAGCGCATTTCTTTTCATAATTCAATCGTAAACAATGTTTACAACCTGGTTCTGAACTTATTCGGTTTGCAAATCATTTGCGAACAATCCAATATTCTTGAATATTTGATTTGCAAGTAATGAAACTACACCTGCAAGCGCAAGGCGGTTAGTATGAAATATTTTGTCAATCTAGTCCATCTTTGCAAACCACCTCCAAACACGAAAGATTGTGTCAATCTATGAAAGATTTCTAGCTCGAAAATCAAAACCCAAGAATTGGCTTCCACCTGTTTCTTTTACATGCAGTGTACCTCGAAAAAAAAACTTTAAATAAAGCCAAGCAAACACAACACACAAGCGACTAAGACTGTGAAATTGATCAGCTTGCAAAATTTGTGAAAATCAGGCGAATGAAGGCGGCATTTGCGAATTCTTGCAACAAAGAAAACAAGGAAATGAGTTCTTCACGGCAAAAGAAGTAGAAAATTCACGGCAGACAGCATTGCAATAGTTGCGGAATTGATGGTGGAAGTTTGGATATAATGGAGTTGATAGTGTCCTTTGAAACCGGTTCGGCGCTGACATTTTCTAGTAATTTTTCTGTTCATAAAATATGCATGACGTTTTGTTTGCTCTTCATCGTATTTTTAGAGAAAAATTATCGAAATTCCCTCAAATCGGGGAAATTCCCTCAATTCGGGACTATTCAGGACATACGACTTCGCTCACTTGAGAAAACTTTCTGCAACGCATTAGTCATGACAATACTTTCTGCTACTTGCAAATAAATAAGCGAACAAACGACAGAACAGTTCAGCTGATCACGCAAAATTCAAGGCATGAAAAACTTCAAATATTATTTGTGCAACTCGTTGGGCGTTGCATGTTAAATTTACTGGTTTTGCATGCTGAGATCTTGCAAAATATTTTTTATAGAGACATAAAAAATACAACATTCGCTGTACAATGCCAGGTAGTTTTTTCATTAAGTAATATTTTTAACACGTTTAGTAGATAGCAAATAAATGATATCAGTGATAATGTTGTATTTTTTGTTTTTGTTATCTGATATTGCTTACAGAGCTAAACTGTTACCAATGTTACCAACGTAACATGTTTAGCATATTCATCGATTTTACCGGTGATGTTAGATGTACGGCTAATATCGATAGAAACACAGTGACCCTGTTCAGCCTGATACAAACGTTTTGGATTTAAACAATATTAGTGACTTGGTTTTCATTTAAGCTTTTCGGTACTGCAAGGTATATTTGTAGATTTTCACTCTGTACTGGCATTCTTAGGCAAGACCTTCGTTGCCTATAGTAGTTTTGACAAAGGAGAAACACACTGCACTTACATGAAACACTGGTATTCAGACTTCAGGTTGTTTGTTCGTGTTCAGACCAAGAGGCAAAGTAAACACAGCATGCATAAGTTGTGAAGTTGCACTCGCTGAGATAGTTTTACATTAACTTTATACTGCACTGGTTGGTAAAATAGTGCTTTAGCCAGGGCTGTGGAGCAGGAACTCAAATTACAGGCTCCGGCTCCAGGCATCTAAACTTTTTCGCTCCAGCTCCGGCTCCAACATCCAAAAGTTTTGGGCTGCGGTTCCATGATTTTTCCATTGAAAACTGAAAACATTGTGTTATTTGTACAACTCGATTGCCCCACAAACTAGAGCTGTGGACATGGGCGTCGGAAGGATTTTTTCCAGGGGGACCACTAGGTGATTTTTCCAAAATTTTTCCAGAAGGGGCCAAAAGTGGTGAAATTTGTTTTTTGCACCTCAAAATTGAAAAAACAACCTTTTTTTGCTGTAATTTTCAAAATACAGGGGGAGGCCAAGGCCCCCTGCCCTTCCTTCCGACGCCCATGGCTGTGGAACCTGAACCAAAATTTCAGGATCCGGGCTCCGGCTCCACCATCTAAGAGTTTTTGCTCCGGCTGCAGGTCCAATCATCAAAATTGCTTGGGCTCCGGTTCTGGCTCTGGCTCCACAGCGCTGGCTATAGCTGCCAAAAAGTACAAATCAAATTGAAACTAAAGTTGCAAGCAGCATCGCGTTATTGCAGTTGGAAAAATTGGTAAAACAATGACCGCAGTTTTTGCTGTTACTTGCTTAGAGCTAACGATGAAGTGCACTTCAGTCAGCGCAGTGGTTAAAACAAGACAATGAAAATATGAAATTTTTAGCGTGGCTTGTAATAACACAAGACGATTATAAATGAGGCCAGAATTAGTCTTGCCGTATGTGACACAAATTAGTTTGCTCGGATGTCAGCCAGTGTGCCCTGGCATGCAAAAGGGCTTTGGTCTTGCCTGTACTAATTTCTATAGAAGCAATTGCGTATCATCACTAGGCTAGCATTGCTTGTGTTTTGTTTTTTAGCAGAAGACAGAAATAGCGTTTTCGAATCTACTAATGTGAATTTACTCAAATCTGTTAATCAAGATATTTTATGTCATTCCGCTGTGAAAGTTTGTCAAGTTGTTCTCTGCGAAAATACCGCTAAGCGAACCCGTGGTTGCCGTGCATCCACAGCATTTAAAAGTAAAACTATAGACTAAATATCACTAGATACAACAGCACGCCTTCATAAGCAAACCTAAAAGTTTAAGGAAATCATGCTGACGCTTGCCATACTTGCGAGAGAACACATGAACAAAATCCAATGCAAGAATTGCCCCTCGGTCTGAGCACAGGTTATCTTGGCTACGGGGTACTGCTGAATGTACTTAAGAATCGCTATTTTCGTAATTTTATCGAGAGCGGTAAGTGCTGGTGCTTGACGGCAAGTTAAACCGATCGGCTGAAAATCTACGCTGATGCCGGCGCTGACAACATGCTCCCTCTATGGAAATGTTGCTAATAACTAACTACACTGCAGAATGTGGTTATGAGCAATGTGAGGTGCTTTGAAAGCCATGTTGTTTTACAGTCACTACCAAAAGTTTAAGACCACCCACGATAATAGTAAGATTTCTTGGTATTGCATCATCCGAAATTTGAGATTGCATCATACTTATTGTTTTAGCTCTGTTACCTCATTAAATGATCTCTTTTCAACACGGGTTAATAGAGTAGACATTTTTAGTGGTTTTGTGCTGAATTTTTCGAATTTCAAAAATTGTGAAATTGGGCCGAAAAAAGTCATTGAGTGAAGTTCAAAGAGGCCAAATTGTTGCTTTGCATGATGAAGGGCTCTCAGAACGTAAAATTGCTGCTAAATTAAAGGTCAGCAAAACTGCTGTGCATCAATCAATCAAGAAATTCAAGCAGTATGGCTCCTACAAGGATTTGCATAGGAGCGGCAGAGCAAGAAAAACCACGATCAGAGATGACCACCTCATGAAAAGGATAGTTACGAGGTCACCACTGAGTTCTATTAACAAAGTTCGAGCTGCTTTGCTGGAAAGAGGGGTTACTGTTGACCGCATGGCTGTTTCCCGACGCCTTTCACGGGAATTTGGCCTAAAATACTACAAGCCTGCAAGAAAACCTCGCCTTACACCTGCAATGAAGGCTAAACGGCTAGCCTTTGCCAAGAAACATCTGGACTGGACGTCAGCACTGTGGGCAAAGTCATGTTCTCTGATGAATCTACGCTGCAACAATTCGTAGTTAGAATAAGACACGTTCGACGGCCACGTGGAACGCGATTCATTGAGAAATACACGATTTCTACGATGAAGCATCCACCAAGTCAAATGATTTGGGGTGCGATTTCTGAACATGGTGTGGCTGGGATCTCCTTTTTGTCACCTGGAACAACCACGAACGGCCCTCGTTACGTTGAATTGCTGGCAGAAAAGCTGAAAATTCATATGGCAGTGCACAGCTGTACTATCTTCATGCAAGATGGCGCTCCTTGCCATCGATCGAAAGTTGCCATGACTTTTCTGGCTGAGAACGGAATCAAGGTTCTGGATTGGCCGGTCAACAGCCCTGACCTCAATCCTATCGAGAATCTGTGGACTAATATGAAGAATAAAGTTGCCGAGAAACATCCATCAAGTGCTAAGGTAAGGACCTTGTGAAAGTGATTAAAGAAGTGTGGGTGAAAGAAATCTCCCAAGAATTCTGCAGAAATCTTGTGTACAGTATGCCACGGCACCTGCAAGAAGTGATGAAAAACGGAGGAGGATCAACAAAATACTAACTTTTGGCTCAAAATACTGTAAATTTGGTGGATACAGCATTAAAAGGACAATTACAATGTGAATTTTGTTTGAAAATAAAAAATTATTCAGAATAAATCAGCTTTTGTGGAGTTTTGAATTAAGTTTTGTCAATTTTGTTTTAAAGTTAAGGGTGGTCTTGAACTTTTGGTAGTGACTGTAGGACAGAGGTAAGAATAAGCCGGAACGCCGTTCCGGTAAAAGAATTATTGCCGGTGCGGCGTTCCGGTTAGAATTTCTAGTAGGTTGGTATTATGACGCTGACGCAACAATGGCGGTACCTGAACTTTACTAGAAACAGCTTTTACATCATATTTCCTGAGCAAAGTATCATATGAGTTCAAGGCAAATCATTTCTAGCCGCCTCTACGTTCGTTTCAAAGGAACTTGTTCACTCCCTAGACGAGCACTTTTAAATACCGGTGAATAACCCAAATAACGTAAATTTTAATTATTTGAAAATTCCCAAAAAGCATTGCGGCGCGAACAAAATGCCCTCACGGGCCACATGCGGCCCAGGCCTTTGAGCCTCTGATCTAGACCTTTCGATAAGCTCAAGAAAAAAATGTAAGTCGCCCTCGATTGTCCTTGATTGTAAGCGGGGGTTTACAATCTAATAAATACAGTATATACTTTTCCAGGTTTATTGCCGAATTTTAGCTGTGCCACATGCTCAGAAAGCGTTCTACTTCTGCCAAAAATTGATAATGATTTTTGGTGTTACTGCGCAGTGGCGCACCTGAGAGGGAATATTGCGCACCGCTGCCCTTTTCATTAGTTTCATTGTGACTGTTTTTGTTTGGATGTCGAGGGAGTTCAGATTAAAGTAATATGTTTATGAAGTGAAACAACATACTCAGTGAATGTAGCGAGTACGTGTAGACTCAGGGTCGGATTTACCTATAGGCTATAGCCTAGGGCCTCAAGATCCAAGAGGGCCTCCAAAAACTGTGGTACGCGTAGAGTCAATGGCCGGTATATGATCATTTAGATTAAACTTTGTCAAAAATGTATGTCTTAATTATTATTCACGAAATTTAGTTTCATTCAACTTTCGTGGTGATAACGCCAGAGTCTTCCAACGAGTTTCCATACGAGTGAATCTCAATATGACGGTTGGTCAAG
>Ga0210059_1015645_pt1 | contig 11042 bp, 6 predicted proteins | sample Ectturendosymbi2_FD_188042 | JGI IMG/M metagenome (GOLD analysis project Ga0210059, IMG submission 188042) | Ecteinascidia turbinata endosymbiont from Florida, USA - Sample 2 (SPAdes) (version 2) | ecosystem: Host-associated > Tunicates > Ascidians > Unclassified | place: Key West, Florida... | reverse complement strand
GATTCTAAGGGGGGGCCATGGCCCCCCAGATTTTGCTTGGCCCCCTGTTTGGCCCCCCCAGTTTTTTCTTAATTTGCCGTTCAAGTTCATTTGGTTGACATAGGTCCTATACATATACAGAAAATAACTTTGTTGGCCCCTCTACTTTTTCCTTGGCCCCGCAGTGTCCCCCCCACTTTTTTTATTCTAGAATCGCCACTGCACATACAGTAGTTCTTGCGACGGCCACGTGGGATACAGGTTTGTAGACGTTAATGATCTTATATCCAGAGACGTCTACGCACAACCACTCAATCTATGATTGTTCTGGAGACTGATTGACCAATGACCATTCCAGCCTCTGAACAAATGTGGCAAGGTTGTGCTTCCTGCTCAGGACTGACCCAGCTAGTGAGAAGCTGGGACTCACTAGCTTGACTGCATTTGTGCAGTGGATCTCCTATAGGACGATGATGAAAGCCTTGTTCTTATAGGCTAGCTGCTCAATATCTCTGATCTTGTTTTCAGTGAGCCCCTCGCTGTTCAGCTGGAGTATGCTAGGTCGTGGGTCATCTTCGGCAGCAGCTGAGCCGCTGCCGCGCCTTCCACCAGGCGTTTACTCTACCCAGCCCACGCTGAAAACATTCAGCAGGGGTAGCAGTGGTTGCTCTCATGATGACAGGTTTAGTTGGCATTTCAAGTGATGTCGTACAGGGATGGCCACGTGAAGGCGATTGTCATCCTCCCCGTTAGTTGATAAAAACAAAACAAAAGCGTTAGTTGATAAAAACGAAACAGAATGCAAATAAAATGGATGATCAAGAAAACAATTTCTAACAACAGGTAGTTGCAGATATTGTAAGCGTTTTGTTCTTATTTAGGGCACGCTCAACGCGATCTTGATCCCACAATACATTTGGTAGCTTTGTTTGATGATACCTATGTAAGCTACATTCCTATAATTTTGAAACAAGAGTTTTAGTTTAACGCCTCGATAAAAGGACCTCTATTACTAACAAACGTCTACATTTCGAAATGCTGTGCTAACAAAGTTATCTCCCTCGTTTTAAAATTTCGACAATAGTTGCTGGGCTTCCATTAAAGCAAGGAGACCAGTAGTCCAATGAAATTTGTGACGACTTGAGCAACAGAAATTTGGAGGCGAAGTCTATCAATCTGTAAATTTGTAATGGGGAATCGATTTCATGTAACACTACGCATTTTCAGTCTTGATGTCTACAAGCGGCGCTTACGAGTGAACTGAGAAAGCTTATTCAAGAGCAGAGAAAGCAAGCATACCTAAGACCAACTTGAGTCAGTAGAAACTCAAGCTGCATTTTCGTTTTCATTCATCACATCGCGATATTTCGCGGCTGTTAAAAAAGCTTGCTTCGGACAGTAAAAAGAAGATGTGTTGGACTCATGAAAGGGCGAAGCTCTGTGACTTGTGACAAGCAAATTTCTACAGTGTTAACGAAAATCGAAGCTTTATCACTTAGAATGAACATTTTTGTCGCACGGATGAAAATATATTCTATGCAAATATATTCTATGTAACCGGTTCTCTTCATTTCTCGCTATCAATGTAATTTCATGTGCAACTACAAATTTACCATACATTACCATGGTGACGAACAAGGAGAATAGTCATAAAAAAGAACCCAAAACGGGAAGTTGAAGTTGTAGATCAGAAAGGGAACTATACACCATCAGTATTTGTGGTCATTTCCCAGGAAATAATTGTACAAGGAATGAAGTCACGAACGGAGTCTGAATAGCCGAGGCGTAAGGAAAACTTGAAATATCTTCCAAAAATATTGTGTTGCAGGTGCTTTCAAAAAGTGACCATAACCGTGGATTAAATCAAAGTGATATGTAAACAAACCTGTTTCACCGCAAGCACAATAAAAGTCCTTTCGCGATACCACACCTCCCCAATATTTCATCTTAACACCATCTCGTGATATCCACGCACCATGTTGACGTCCACCATGCATTATCGCACTTCCCCGACATCGGTACTGTTAGAAAAAATGGTGGAAAGACGTTGATGAAATATTTCAACAAAAATATATTTTGCAGAGATTTTCTAACGTTTACTATTTTCTTAAAACGCTCTTGCAATTTACCAAAACAACAGTGCATTAATTATCCTTGAACGCCCGAATAGGTCATTGTTCACCCAAACGAAAATCTGTAAACACCAATAAGTCATAATAATGACGCACTGCTTTCACGCTCCTTCCACGTATTCCTCAAGTTTCTTATGGATATTACTTTCATAAACACGAAACGCTGATATTTCTAACTTCAAGAGATACTTAAACTTTTCTTCAGAACCAGGGTGGATCACTATGGCGACCCAATAAGCGTGATTGGTCGCTAGCGGCAAACTCATTTCAGTGTGTGGCTAGCGGCCACAGGCTATAGAGATTTTGTGCGGATTGTCAGCGACCCACTGTGGCCAGAGTTGGTCATTCCATGTGGTTGGTCAATCTGTATGTGACCCAACTAGTCTGACCTACTAAAATGCATGTAGGTCCCTAGTAGACTACTTAGACGCTGTTGAGCGACGGTCAGTTCAAGCGTTTATCCAAAATTCCGGTTGTGCGTTTTGGCAAGCAATTTTGACTGATTCTGTGGAACTTCTTCTAAATCTTGATTTGGTTTTCACGTAACACTTGAAGTTCTCTAGATGCAGAAATTCCCAATTTTTAGCAAAAAATGCGTGTATTGAACTTACTTTGTTTACTGTGCCAACTGTCGGTACTGGTTTTCTTTTTGGAAAATCTTATCCTTGAAAGTTTATTCGCAATGGCAAAATTAATTTGTTCATTTTGACGTTTTCATCACAGTTCAATGTCTTTCACAGTGCATATTTATTTTGCAAAATCGCAATGAAAAATAAATTCTTACATTAATGCAAAGCATTTCTCAGCGGACTCGTGCAATTGAAAATAAAAACAAGGTAGTTTTGTGGCGTAAACCAAAATTGCAGAGCAGAAGTTTCCTGAGAAGTTTGATTTGAAAAACTTGAAATTCTGTTCCAAGGATAGAACGACAACCTACTTTACGCGAAGACAAACAAAATAAATTAATTCAAAATGCTATCAGTGTAAAAAATTGTGGTTATGAATCAGTATTTTTGTCAGTAGCACATCAATCACAGCGACTTTTTAAACACAATGATAGCATCTCAGATCGATCTTAGTTTTTCTTTCATCAGATTCCCGACTGTAGTACGGGATAATTGATGACAGTAGATGATCGTCATGCTCTTAAAAATATGTATCGAATGTGCTTACGACGCAACCAATAACAGCTGTGAATCAAATAAGCTTTTTTAATACGGAAATATACTCCTAATTGGTTTGTTACAAAAATCAGCAAAATATCAAACAAATGTTTTAGAAAAATCTCTGTCATTCATATACATTAGTTCTAAAAAATATTATTATAAGTTTTTTGAATTACTTTTTCGCACTGGATATACATTAGATGAAAACTTACAGAAACATCTCAAAATTTAGAAAAAAAATTGAAAAGGACTACCAAACACCTCTAGCAAATATGCACAATCTTGTAACTATGAACTTTAAGACAAAGATGAAAAATTTAATGGAACGTGATCCTCTCCCTAATTTATAAGCAATGTTCAAAACTAAACTAGAAACGCTTACCTTGATATACTGACGGCAATTCTCAGAAACGTCAATTAAAGCTTTTATTTGTTCCATTGTGGTGGTATATTTTACTTGATGTTTGTGACAAAAGGCTTGCTCACACGACACCGAAACGTCCGATTCAGAATCGTGATTTATGGTTGTCCAAACTGATTTGATAGATATAAAAAGAGTTTAGAGACGCAAACCATAATCTTAAAAAGTTACCTGAACTTTCCAAGATTTCTAAAGTAAAAACAGTGTTTTCATTTTAGACTGTATCAAATAAATATGATAAGCAATAATTGACATTGCTTCTTAAAGTTAGTGGTTACCCGAAAACCATGGTGAATTAATTTCATTGGTCTTGCATGTCATGCTACTGGAGAATGTAATTCAATTTATTTTAAAGTTTTCAGGATTTATTTCCAATTTTACGAATGAAAATCTGAAAGAGACTGAAACTTTGCTTACTGAAGCTTTTGATCCTCCGTTAAAGACTTTCAATAATGGCACAGAAAGTTCGTAAAAACCTAAATCAATTCAACTCATATGTAAGCGAACTCAGCTTAGTGAGTTTTTGAGGTTCATTTTTTGATGAACTGATAAATGCTTCAGTGCAACTCAACTTTTCCAAATTTGATCAGGCAACGAAAACATGAATAAAGACTGAATCCCGAAACGTCTCCCTTTAGAGCAGTGATTCTCAAACTTTTTCAGCTTGCTGCGCGCTCAGAAAATAAAAAAAAAATATCGCGACACACTTGCTACAAAACAATGATGCTTAAGACAATTTAATGCGATGGGTGTGCCTCTTTTCGGGAACAAATAAAATTGAAATGAGGTTCCGCCGTTGCCAAGCATACCCGCATTTTGTCGTTCCAAGACAAAATTCCAAGAAGTCTCTCTCATTTTTTGCTTTTAATTTCTGTCAGAGCAGAAAATCTATATTCACAGAGCCATGAAGATGCAAATGGCAAGATTATTTTGATGGCTTTAACACCGATCATTAAATAGGATTTGTAAACAGATAGCGAAAACACGTCCAGGCTGCTTTGGGGAATAATGCTTGGGTCTTTTGGTAAATCAGTGAGCTACTCTTGGGTCTTTGCGTAAATCAATGAGCTTCTATTCTTCGGTAGAAAGATTGCATGATTCATTGATTCCAAATGGATTAACTACACAACTAAACATGCTTAGATATTTCTGAAAATCTTATCATCATATCATTTTAGTCAGACTAAATACAATTGCTTTCCTGTTAGCCTAGCTCAACGTTGAAGTCAACATGGTGAAAGGCGGGACGTCTTTTTCAAAATACATTACCACAATGATGACGTAACAATAGCAATGATGACGTAACAATCCAATGATAATGTGACAAGCACCCTTACTGCATCGGCAAGACAATAGGAAAATACCGTGTGATTTAATGGATAGTGTGCATTATGGTCTCGCATGCTGGCCTGCATGCCTAATTGTAATACAAATTGGTATTTTTCAAAAATTTCAAAAAGTTCCGCAGCACACTTGAGAATCTCTCGCGGCACACAGTTTGAGAACCACTACTTTAGAGTTTAGAGCAACCTTAGCACAAGAATATCTGTGTCATTGGTAGGATGACTTACACAAGAAGTTCTTCACTGACCTTGATCAGTACCAGAGAAATTGCAGAATACATCGAATGGTTCGACTTCTCCAGGTTTGGGTGAAATCCAATAGTATCTTGAAACGTTTCCTTGAACTTCAGCACAAGATCGGGGAAGCTTTTCATTCGCTTAAGTATAACGCAAAACATGTTTCGCGTTTGGGCCATCACCTAAATCTAAATATTGGAGACAATCGTTCTATGGTCTTATCACTTTGGGGAATTTAGGAATCTTAATGTTTTGTCGGACGAAACTTTAAAATCGATCTGTCCTTGGCCTTTCGTTGCTGATAGTAATTTTATTGTATTTATTGACTGACAAACCTAAATTGTGCTTCTTCACGGGGTGGCTCAGCTGAACACTCGTTTCCCAAAGCGTTAAAATTGTCATGCATCCTATCTTTCCTCTGATGTTGAGCATGGTACCAAAGAATTTACAACCGCCTAATAATCTTTAACTTTATTGTATAAGATTTTGAAAAATTGTTTGCAAATAACTTATGGATGTTTTGGAGCTTATTGATGAATTGTTTGCAAATAACTTATTGATGTTTTGGAGGATTATTGATGTTTTTTTGAAGGCTTTTTTAGTGTTGATGAAAGTTATTGATCCATATTTACAACGTGAAAAATCATTTTTAAAGCAAACCTTAATATTTCAGACTAGATTTAAATAGCAGTCACCCATTTTCCTGACTTTCAACGTTGAAATGGTTTTGAAAATCAAAAACAAGCACCTGGAAGTATTCATTTTTTTATAGAATATAAACAATATAAAAGCATATTTTGCAATAAACGCTTATCAGCTCAGCTTCACCAACATACCCCTTTTCAAAAATAACAAAATCCTGCAATTTGCGGATAACGGTTTCAAAATTTTCGTTTGTGATTGGGAAGTTTGAATGGTGCTTAGGTTTAAGAACATCGTGACTTAAATGTGAACAACTGGTCCATTGAATGAAGTTGCCACAATCACACACAATTTCGAAATAATGTACGTTGGGTCTTCTGGAAAATACCCACAGAAGAAGGTACTTACACTTAACCGATAAATAGGTTTAAAACGAAAAACGTCCACTATAAATGCCTGTGTAACACATGATTTAAGTCATGGTGTAGGCGCTATCTACCAGACTGAATTCGTAAGCGAGGAGAGGCTGATTCATGGCAATTCACCATTGCAACTTGTAAGTTTTCATCACGTCGTGAAACCAGTGCGGACATATTTCCAGAAATCGTGAAAGTGTTGCAAGCATAGAACTACGTGAGCCTTTTGCGCTGGTCACTGAACGTTATGAAACGCAGTTTTATAATTTGCGATTACACAACTAATGTAGTTTACTGAATCGTCATTGATAACTTGTGTCAATGGGAACATGAATACTGCACCTAATATATCTGACTCCTTTATGCAGTGACAAGTTTCAAAGATACTGTAAGTGCAATGGCCGCACGTCATATCTTCGGTATGCAGGGCACTGAATTTGAATTCAGCTCGACTTGTATTCAGCACCACACAGCCCAATTAACGATGCAACTGATTTGCCATAAAATCATTTTCCATATCATGAATGTACTGAATAGCACGTATTTGATTTGGTATGAAGTGAAATGGGTGATGCAAAAACGGTATTCCGTTAAAATTAAGAAAATTAAGTGGCTTCAGTCGAATTTTAATGAATTCTTTTAAAACGATGAACCCCAGAACCACAGCACAATTGTTGGAAACGCTTCAAAGTATTTTTCTTCTACTTCACTCCTGCTTCCTACCCGTCCACTTTCCAACATGTGATAAGTGAAACTCCCTGTACAACCGTCTTGCGGAAATGTCGCCTTCTGTAGAGCAGTGAACAGCCTACTCTGATACACTCACGGAATGCAGTTGTAAAAACAGTTTGCTGAGGTAGCATAAAGTTCGCGGAAAGTACAAATACAACGAGTTGAGAGGTAAGTATCAAAGAAGCGTCACAACCAGGCCCCGACATAGGGAAGTGCCGCCCCGTGGCGAGTCGAAAAGTTCCGCCCCCCACCACGGAGTTAATTTTGAAAGTGCCGCCCCCCCAACCTGGAGTGAATTTTGAAAATTTCACTGAAGTGAAATTCCGAGACATTTTGCTAACCGGGCCGGGCCGGGACACCGGGACAGACGTTTAAACAGGGACAGTTCCAACCAAACCGGGACGTATGGTAGGTCCAACCTTGACCAAAATCTAAAACCTAAACCTAAATCAAACTTCAGGTTCATTCGTGAAAGGCCATTTGCTATTCCTTCATTTCACCAAAAGTGCCGCCCAGGGGCATTGCCCCCTCGCCCTCCACCTTGTCGGGGCCCCGGTCACAAGTGGCAAACTGCTTGGGCAAATTAGACCTTCGAGGGTAAAGGTTAGTTGAAGTACATTAAATCTACGGCCTTCTTATGATTCTGATAGCCTTCCTCAATAGAATAAATAAACAAATCCAAACGTTTTGTAAGCGTCTAACTTACACAGAAATAACCCTGATCATTGAAACTATTTAAGCTGACACTGAAAAGCCGCTAACGCATATTTTACTCATGGATTCCTTGCTAGCTACATTGTCCTAAACAACTAACCTTCGCCAAAGCATTCCAGCTTTCCCAATGTGTGCCAACCTTTTTCCATTAAATCCTCCGTGTCCCCAAACCACATTTCTGTCACAGGCAGTTTTGCTTTGTCATCTAGGTAGCCGTCGTCGAATGTTTCTGGGCCAGCATTTTGGTCGCAGTTACAATTTTTGGTAACAATGTTGCACGTTTCTAAAGAAATGTAACAAAAAGATAATTGGTACAGTTGACTGAACCGGGGATACGCCGTTCCTATAGTTACGACTGGCTCTAGCAAGCTCGTGACACCCTCGAAAATGAGTGCGTTTTGTCTATTTTACGCAAATCTCAAAGCATTTCCGGGTAAATTAACTAAAAGGCATTCAAACAAAAAATGGTTTCATTTACTGCGCGATTTTCGTATTTCATACACGTTTACATTTTGCATTCCATCCAAATGATTTCGAATTGATACGAGACACAAAGCCGCTCCCATTTAGCAAAATCACGTAATGACTTACAGTATCACATTATGAAATTTGTTACGGACAACATTTTGCGTCTTTGGATTTATAGACACCACAGCATAAAAAAAACAAACAATACACAATTCCAGGTTTAGAATGTTTGCACTTAATACAAAACACAAATTGATGCAGCATTGGTTCCATTTCTGTATTGCATTATCCCACATGAAGCAACGCAGTGGGCACTAATACAAAGCGATTTGTCTTGATCATATCACAGTAAAAGAAATTAATTGATAGTACAGCTTTGAAAAGTTCAGCAATACTGATTGAATATTCGTAGAAAAATGTTTCCATACGGGAGTCTGATTCTTGCCAACAATTTATTAGTATCCGCTATGCCAAAAGAAATATAGACAAGCTCATATTTCTACACCATTGGCACATGTGAGATCAGTGGTGGTTTTAGGGTTGGGGGGCCCGAGGCCAGACTAAAAGGGGTGCCTCTGATGACGCCATCATACTCAGTCAAACGTGATGATCACTTCTGATCAAGCCGAAGATACGGCCACCCAAGGATACGTTACTGAGACTACGGAATTACTGACATAGCAGAAGGACAAAATGCAAAAGGGTGTTCATGATACACAGCTTTGAACACACTGAAAGCTGAGGAGACAAGGCTGGCAACACATAAAAGTTAGGCAATAGGAAGTTGGCATCGTCTCCACTTCTTTATTTTCGCACCCCACTTCTCTACATTCACCATCAATAAACTACAAAGTTTACCCCTTTGAAAGTTTCACACTATCCCCTTTGAAAAAATGCTTCGTAGTTGGCATCGTGAATTTGTTCACATTCATGTCTTTGTGGGAATCCATGAAACTATAAACAACAACTAAGAAGATTTAAGACACTAATTTTGGCTTAAATTTCATCCTTTTAACATTTTAAGCATCCAACCTGAGGCTTGTTTTGGAAAGCTTTGAGGCTGGATAAGTCAAGGCTTCCCTCATCTTGCATTGACATTAGTTGTTTGAAAAATGTGCAAAAATAGGAAATAATTCATCATATACCTTATCGCAAACATTTCTACTGCACCAGCTAGCCTACATAATTTATCAAATCTGTGCCACGAAAAACCGGTTCAAGTTGTATTGGCTAAGAGCTGACAAAAAACTTTAACATCGCCTGCCAAGTCTACCTTAAACCAACCAACTAGTCAAGCTTCAAATAAGCTGTGACCTCAAGCATAGGCTAAATTCGAACCTCCTGAAATACCTGAAATATCTGTAGAAAAAAATTAGTGCTAATAATACGCAAAAATGCCATTTCAGCTACCTGATAAGAAGCATGGATGTAGTCTGGCTTATTAACAGTCTTTCCAGCACAACAAAAATAACACAAAATTTTTTTGTGAACTAAGAACAAAATGTGCTACAATGTAAAGGTTTAGCGTGGTCCCTGCTATAACCATTGCATGTTGTCTTATTTTCTGATGGGAATGTTCACTAAGGTACAAAACCACACGAAATGAGAAATTTGCCTAACCTTTTCAACTCAGAGATATAAAAAGGACTACTTTCTGTTCAACTTTGGCATTTTCATAAAATTATCAAATATACCAAATAGTTCAATCTCTACAAGTCATCATTTGGCATCAAAAATGTCATTTGGTATAAAAAGTTATCCTTTGGTATAAGTATTTGTTCTTATTGACACGGTTTTTTCAGAACTTTTCAGAAGAAATTTTCACCCACAATTTTTGTAGGTATAGAAGTTGGTTTGAAGCTTTTCTTTATTTGCTCATTAGAGATGGTGGTGGGGTCCCTTTGAAAGGAAGGTACTTACACATTGCAATTGCTGTTGGGGGCTTCTTTGAAAGCAAGCAAGGAATTTAACATTACAGTTGCTGTTGGTGGCCTCTGTGAAAGCAAAGTACTTACTAGAGTCCTGCGCGTGTTGAAATTTTTGTCCGCTCCGCCTCGCACCCGCAAGAATTTGAGAAATCTTGCCCGCTCCCACCCGGCACCCGCACACTCCCAACCCGCACCCGCACACTCCCAACCCGCACCGCACTTTTTCGAACTTTAACCGCAGCTGTCTGAAAACTTCTAAAAATTCACAACTAGGAAAAGCTTTTGTTGCAATAAAATCGTGAAAAGTATGCATTAATTTTAACAAAAATTGCTGTAAATAGTTTTGTGCACAGGCGTTTTAAACGAAAGTGATTTACTGAAGCGATTTGTTTACATATAATGCTAAATATTTCCAAACATTACCTAGGGAGAAATGGCGATCTTTTGCCAACAATTTGCGTGGCATGCTAAAACTTATGCATGAAGTTGCTTGGCAGTTTGCTAAAAGTAAAAGTGTTTAAATGTCAGTGATTAATTGTCGCGTGATGAAATGACGCGTGATGAAAAGTCACCAAAACGCTGCTAGACTGAATTATGTCTCACCACGTACGGCGGTTGCATTAGAAAATGATCGATTGCCCACCACAAGGCAAGAGCCTGAGTTAATGTTTAGCAACAATGGGTTGTCACATCATAATGGTACAGTATAACTGCTGCGGGCCTACTGTCCTAAGCGCAATGCTGACAAACAACTTTTCAGTACACCCACGATTTTTGAGCTGATGTGCTTTGGCTCAACACTCATTTACCCGCACGAAGATTTCTCATCCCGCGCCCGCCCCGCCCCCGCAGCAAGTTCAACCC
>Ga0210059_1015644_pt1 | contig 11042 bp, 5 predicted proteins | sample Ectturendosymbi2_FD_188042 | JGI IMG/M metagenome (GOLD analysis project Ga0210059, IMG submission 188042) | Ecteinascidia turbinata endosymbiont from Florida, USA - Sample 2 (SPAdes) (version 2) | ecosystem: Host-associated > Tunicates > Ascidians > Unclassified | place: Key West, Florida... | reverse complement strand
GTTTGGGGAAACCAGCATCTCTGCATGCAACGACAGCATTCCTCGCAAGCAACGTCTACGCTGGGCAACACCCCAAACCTCAACATTGGGTTCCTACACCAAAAGGAAAACCCTACACCAACAATGAGTGTCGAAAACATGTAATACTTTATTTTTATCAGATAAAGAACAAATCTTAAATGCGAAGGCAAGGGTGATATGCAAAAGATCTGGTGCAATTGCAAAAAAATGACAAAGTGCAAGCACCTTGGTCTTAGTAAGACAAAAAAGCAAACCCAACTTGCTTCAGGGCTTCATTAGCCTTGTGCACTTTGTTCATGCCATGTAAAACACATCGAATCCACGGTGCCAACAGATTCACAAGCAATCACAAAATATAAAATGTTCCCGCAGAAGCACAGCCCAGCATGTGCCAGCTATGCTCTTCATTTAGCCATACATCATACATGCATATGCAAAAAAGGCAAAAAAATCGGAAAAGTAATGACGAGAAGGGTGGCTAATAAGCAGAGAAAGCAAGATTCATAATTGAGAACTAAAAAGAAGACCCCTTTAATTTTGTGACTGTTTGATTGTACTGTAATGTTGAAGATGCTTCATTATTCCTGATTGTTATAATAAGCGTGAAACATTATTTTCTGTAATTTTGTATTGTTGCAAGGTTTGTTAGCGAAAATAAACAAAGTATGTGGCGAAGAAATTTTAGTGTCAGTGAAGATGCCGAATGTAAAAAAAAATAATGTATTGAAACAGGTAAGTGGTGGACATTTTAAAAATGTAAAAGTTTCTTACTTCATTGGCAAATGATATAAACGACTAAACACCTTGGCAAACAAACTAATGATGGAAAGCAAACCTTTCCTTTCCATTTACTACTTTAATGTGCCCTATTTCCAGTGCTGGAAATTTGCGACAGGTAGTCCGCAAGTCCGCAACTGCGGAGCAAGCTTTTTCATTGCGGATTTTTGACAACCAAATTTAGTGTTTGCCACTTGCGCTTTACATGCGCAATTTAAATTTTTGCGCATAGTCCGCTACCGCAAACGACAAAAATGTACAGGGAACCATTTTACAAACTATCCTTTTAAATTAGTCTCAGCGCAGTAGCTCTCTGCTGTGTTTTCCATGCACGTGTAAGTAATATGCAATTTTCAATATTTGCTGCTGCAGTCTGCACGCTTACTGAGCGGATGGAGTTTACCTACAGAATAGTCATGTGTGTTGTCTTGTCTTACCATGTTCCCACTCGACGTTCTATTCAGTGTGAATATTGTATGACTTCTGTAAAGTCAGGCTGCGTTTGATTGCTGGTTAGGGTCAATACCGGTACTGTTTTACTATTAAGTAAAATATATAATTAGATGAAATTAATGATGTACCGGCAAGGTTTATTTTTAGAGGTCCCAGATATGTTTTCAGGGTTTTGGGTTAAGGTTACTCTTATTTACTTAGAGTGGAGGTAGAATGAGGATGAGAGTAAATGTAAAGATAACCGTAGATGTGTTGAGGGTGAAGCTGAAGGTTCTGGGTTAGAAGTATTGCCGTAAAAAATTCATGATCTAAAGTAAAAATGTTCCAATTTGTTATTATTAATGCATCTGCTGCTTGTATCTAAAATCAACTGTACCTGAGGTGAATGCAACAATTGACCTCTGTTGTAGCTTGTAGGTCTATAGTAAATTTTTTAATTTAACTACTGCTGTTTAATAATGATGGATATAGCATCTGACAGTAGGTCCAGTGATAACAAAGATTACCATCCATGGCCCCATCTGAAAACTTTCTTTGGGCCTGTCGTAAAAAAATAAGCATAGGAGAATAGTAGAACGGGGCGATCAGGTGTGGTGAAAGGAACCATTCTTTGTAAAATGTGCAATCGTACATTTTCTTGTACCACTGAAGGTTCCGTGAACAAAAATGCACTCATGAGATCGGATCGGTGGACAGTTGCTTTTGAAATGTGTCTTTTGCTACATGTAAATGGCCTGTGTTTGGATACATACACGGCCCATGCCGTCGCTTTCGCGGCGATCAGAACGACAAGGACACGAGAACATTTTGCGGAAAGTTCTTATAAAACGCAATTGCGAGTACAGACAATGCACAACACAAGAATTGTCCTTCCAGTGGCATCGATGATCGCCCAGACAGTGATTTGTTTAGGGTGTTGAAGAGATCGCCCATTTCTGAACCGCACACACTTGGTCTTTGACAAGGTTATTCCAATGGGAAGGCAGTAGGAAACACGACCGGACTCCGACGCAGATTGCATCCGTTTTATAATAAATACTACGGCCAAAGCAAACGATACAACTGACATCTTGCAAACGTTTCGATAACAACTGTTATCATCTTCAGTGCATAAGATGATAACAGTTGTTATCGAAACGTTTGCAAGATGTCAGTTGTATCGTTTGCTTTGGCCGTAGTATTTATTATAAGGCTATTTAGCACTTCTGCTTTTCGTGTACCAAAGATTGCATCCGCATTGGACAATTTCCCTGCTACAGTCATTATGCCGAGCACTTGGCCAGACTGAAGCAAGTTCCAAGTTTGAAGGCCTTGGCACGACCCGGCCGAGATTCGAACCACACGAACAACGACCTACCAGACATGAAGCGAGCGCTCTAACTGCTAGGCCACACGTCCAGTTAGTGTTTGGATACTCTATGAATTATACGTCATACCGCCAAGCTTGCATTAAACTTATTGACTGTTGCAGAAACACTTAAACAAGTATGAAGATTTTGTAGCTGCTGCTGCGGGTGCTCCAAGAGAGGCAGAGTGAAAGAAGCTGCAAAATCAAAAGAAAGCCCTCCAGCGAAAGTGCCAAGGCAAACTAGTATTACGTCTGCCTTCTCAAAGTTCGACAAGAAAAAATAAGATAAGTTTTTTGAAGAGTAACTAATTTAAAAATTTGGTTCGACAAGCTTTTTTACATTTCAGCAAATCTTTAATATAATTAAATTGAAGAATCTAAACAGGCCTTTTGCAAAAACTATAAACAAAGGTGGAATACACACTGATTGTTTATGTTTAAAATTTTCGATTTTCATTTATTAAAATAAATGTGTTCAGTCTATTGATTGCTTTGTTTATAGCTTTATTGTTGAGGATATGATGCCTGCATCCCTGACGGATTGACCAAGATTCCGTGCTTGGTATTAATATATAGAAAGTGCCTCTACTCCTTACCTCATATGTCCAAAAACCTTAATGTACATTCAAGCGGAGCGCTTTCGTGCATGTCGATCTGCCCTCACCCATTTGTTTTCTGAAATCAACTTTGCTGCCACTACTGCTGATTGCTGGTCTGCTCATAATCGATCGTTTTTGGGCATGACTGCACACTGGATTGACCCTTGTGATCTGTCAAGAAAAGAAGCTATACTCTGTTGCCGAGAAATAGATGTAAGCCATACCCATGATGTTCTTGGTGCAATTGTTGATAATGTTCATCGGGAATTTTACATCATACAAAAGGTGAACATAATATTTTGAAATTAGTCAGAAAGTAGTGTGAAATGCAAATATTTTTCTTGTAACGTAACACAGATAGTAGGCATACTTGTTGCATTGTGTGCAAGTTCTAGTAAGAGCATGGCGAAAGATGAAAAATTATAACGACAAAACTTAAACCAGAATTAAAGCTTTTTTCTTGATGAACTGGTGCTGTATATGTACTTAAATGACATGTCACATAAAAGAGAATTAGAAAGTAAAGTGGCGGTGTGCTTGCAGGTGGTTAGCACGACTGCTGACAATGGTGCCAATTTCGTCAAAGCCTTTCGGGTTTATGGTCCAGCTGAAAATGAAGCAGTTACTATTGACTTAAGGAATACCCGTCAAGAAGACGATGAGGCTGATTTCGATGAGCCTGTGGCAATTCAGTATCAAACCATAGCAGAAAATATCGATGAATGCCAGTTGCCTAATCATAACAGATGTGCCTCTCATACTTTAAACTTAGTTGCTACATGTGACATTGAAAAGGTACCTCGTTGGAGCACAGGCTACCAGCCGGGTTTTAGAAAGGTAAATTGCTTAACACAACTGCATTGTAGCTTTTCCTTCAATGAAAACATTGGTTATAACTTTCTTAATAAAACTATTTCAACACCTTGTACAGACGATGTCAAAGGCTCAAGCCCTGTGGAACAGACAAAATCATAAAGTGGTCTGTGCATTCTCCACAAAAAATCAACTTGGACGTAAATTGGTGACACCCTGCGCCACTCGATGGAATAGTATTTATGATTCGGTTTCTGTTTTGCACTCTATGCTGTTGGCAAAACAGAGGGAGATTAACAATATTTGCATAAAAGGTACTGTTTTTGAAAATGAATCACAAAATATAGTTACGGACTGACTTAAAATAATTTATATGCTGTAATATTTCTTAACCGTAAAAGTGAATTGCAAGCCCATATATGCCGAATATTGTTGTAATGGTAATAAAGTATTACTTACTTTCAGAGGATATCGTGCCTTTTACCACGACGGATGTGGAGGTTATGGCAGAATTGTTAAAAATTTTCAAACCTGTGTCTTGCGCGTTAGACAAACTTCGGTCGGAGAAAAATGCTTACATGGGTGTACTTCTCCCAACTTTGGACATTTGACGGTAGGAGTTGTATGTGTTACTGTATCTCGCAAAGCTGTGTTTTTTTTTAAGTGAAACTTTTATAAATAGTTTATTTTTTTTAGAACAAGCCTGGAAAGGATGAGAGGTGCACAACTAAAACATGGACAAAGTTTGTTGGAGCACCTCATCACTTGCTTCAATAGAAGATTTTATCATTTGCTCGATAACATTCACCTCCTAAAGGCTGTTGCCATCCATCCGAGATTCAGACTATACGTGGTGTCCCAAATAAATAAAGAGTTAGTGTCAAAGGTGACAAATGAGCTGCTTGCTGAAGCTCTCAACAACGTATCGTCACTTTCAGTACCACTGCTGGTTGACCAAAACGATGGATCAAATGATGCTGATACTGAAGATGATGGCTTTCTTCATTATAAGTAGGGCAAGTTTTTGCAACTTTTTTTTAAAGCTTCCTAAATACATGCAGTTCAATGTTTTGAGCGTTGTTATATTGCAACTTTTTGCAACATTTTCGATTTTTGCGTGCAACTTTTTACTGCAATTTTTTTCAAGTGTTGCGCAAAATGTAAAAGTGTAATTTAAAAAAATACAAAACTATTTCAGTTTAGTTCTATTCTCTTTGATTGCATGAAAAAGGGCTATATGACAGACTAGCTGCGTCTCATTGGTTTGCAAGCTAGAAGTTTTACAACCCCAGCCAAGTACGACAGTGCCCGAACTCAATTAGAGGTGGAAGAGCAGAAAATCCTGGCTTTTGGCCAAGTCCATGCAAACGAAAATAGGTTGCGTCAAGTCTTTCGCAGTCAAATGTGCGCATAAATGCAACTTTCGTTGAAAACAAATGCAACTTTCTCACTTTTTTACTGCAACAAAAACTTGCCCTAATTATAAGGTATCATCACAAGTGTGACACTTACCAAGAAGTTATTGTAAATAGTCCATAAGTAAAGTGGCCTACTCCGTGGTACATCTAAAGGCTTTGCGAATGTAATCTCTACTCTGCTATTGTCAATGTTTTTTTTTAATATACTCTCTTATTCTTTACATTTATGGATGTCTGGTTCCGGCACTCCTGAAAGCGAGGAGGCCCTGGTATCTAGTTACATGGAGCAAGAATGGGATACATGGTCCCGAAAGGATTGCCTCAACTCCCCAATAGACGAGGAGTTATTTCCATGAACACATTGCAAAGTGTAGATAAAACTTTTCCTAAAGTGTAATATGCCAATACCGAGTTTGGCTATAGTGGAGAGGCTGTTTTCCACTGCTCCAGATATATTAAGAAAAAGGCGCTCCACCTTGAAGTCTGAGAATTTGGAACTATTTCTATTCCTAAAAAAAAACTGTCGTTCTTAATATGTACTCTAACAGCAGATTTAAGTATGCTTGTTGCTATGAACTGGCTACGTTTGCAATAAATTTATGTTCAAAGGTGCTGTGTACTGCCTATGGGAAAAGGAAAGGATGTTGAGAACATAACGTGTTAAGCTTTATGGGGAAACTTGCTTTTAATCGACTGCTAAACATCCAAAAGTGTTTACTTGAAATAGCGGATTTGTGGATGTGGGCTATTGCAGAGCAAACGCTTTACACTTGCGGATGCGGAGCAAACGAATTAAATTTGCGTTGCGGATTTGCGCTCTGCGGAGCAAAAAAAATATTTGCGACTTCCAGCACTGCCATTAGCCACACACCACATTCATAAAACCTATCTGCTTTGTCACCATATATTTTCTGGATGCATTCAAGGTTTCTGTTTTTTAGCATCAATATCATATCTCCGCAGAGTTGTTGGGTAATATTGTAATCAAGATCAGCCTAACGAATGCTATTACCATGTTTGAACACATCTTAACATTTTCTTCTCAAAGTGCTTTATTTAAACCATCCGTTAACCTTCTTACATTTTTTAATGTGACCATATTTATGAAAGTGCTGCATTAAACGTAAGGAATGTATTATTATGAAACCTTCTTGCAATAGCCTATTATAAAATGGGCGATCACACAAAGGACCTACGGTTATGGTCCAAATGTCCTTTATGCAAAGTGGTCCAAAGGTCCTTCACCCGGCTATTTTCATGCTGCTGCTACTGAAACATTGTTACTTGCTGAAATAAATAAAAAATGCGCTGTCATACAAGACATAAATGTCGCTTCCATTTGCAAACCAAACAACTGACAGAAATCTGCTTTCTATGATTGGATATCACAAAAAGTTCAGACCCTTTCAAATTTACTTTTACTCCATAAAAATGCATTTTCAACTGTAACTGTTTAGTGACAGGTAAAGGTCCTCTGCATTTCATATGACAAGTTGACGTCTGTCAAGCATTTCTATGCATGATTTACGCAGCGTTACCACATGTCATTTATGAGAAAGACACTATGGTCCAAAGTTCCTGCATGGCCAGAGGTCCCTAACTTTCCTTACTTGTTATTCCCAACCATCGGTTGGAAAAAAACAAAAATTTACCAAAAACACCATTAAAAAGTCCATCATCAAAAAGAACGATATGGTTCATACAATCTCAACCAACTTTCCGGGAAACATACTGCTGAGATTTATATGTGTGTTTTTAGATGCCTCGAAAGCCGTGTTTTGAGTTTTGCTATGTTTTCAGATACCTCGAAAGCATTCGATCGAGTAGTACAGGGTGTTTCACAATTGTTGAAACAAAGCGGCAGCTTCTAAAACCTTTATCGATGACCTTATTCATTTTTCTCTTTCTAGATTGTCATAAGGAAATAGTTAACCTTTCTATATATTAAACAAAAAATAGTCTAATGATGCCTTAGTCGATGGAGCAGAAGATCTTTTGTGTAAAGACATATTACGAAACGAAGTCTTTCCAGATTGTTCAAGCAAGGTTCAGAAGGAAGTTCAGCTTCAACAAATTTCCAAACAGGAGTCAGATTTTCTAGTTGGTCAAGAAGTTTGAAACTCATGGCACTTGTGGAGATCGTGGGGTAACAGGCTCATCGCCCTCTGGGCCTCCAATAACGATTCGAACTCCCGACAATGTCACTAGGGTTCAAGAGTCAGTCGGTCGGAGTCCGAGCAAATATCTGCGACGAAGGAGCCAAGGAGCATGTACTCTAGGACTCTTCTTGACATATTATTTCTGATTTGAGGACAAACTGTTGCAGATTATAAAATGTTATCTTTTCACCTTTCAATAAATGTGATCATCATTGTGGTATTATTTAAAATCCTGGATTTGTGCCCAATCGCTTTGTTTCAACAATTGTGAAACACCCTGTACACATTAAATTATTTGAGAAAGTAATCAAAATAAAGGTGCCAATGTGTTTCGTGCGCGTACTGAAACATTGGTACAAGGAACAAACCATGCAAATAAAGTGGGGCAAGCATCTTTCTGAACGGTTTCATGTGTGTAATGGGGTTAGATAAGGGGGAGTACTGAGTCCATACTTGTTTGCTGCTTATTTAGATGATTTGTCCAATGAACTAAACAACATTAAAGCAGTGTGTTATATTGGTGCAATCTTGTTAAATCACTTAATGTTTGCTGGTGATATTTGTGTGTTTTGTCCAAGTGTACGTTGGTTGCAAATAATACTAGATGTGTGCCAGGCGTATGCAGAATCGCATGGGATTATTTTAAACTGCAACAAAACTGTTTGTATGTCGTTTAAGGCTAAAAGTGCAAAAAGCACAGCCACTCCAGTCTTGAAATTGGGTGGTCAATACGTAAAATCTGTTGACCAATAAAAATATCTGGGGATTGTATTGAATACTGAGTTCTCAGATGACAAACACATTCAGAGACAACTGCGATATCAATATTGTGCAGCAAACAAGCTGCGAGCCTCCCTTTCATGATGGTAAAATTTATTGAAAAACGTACTTTTTCGTTCCTTTTGTACGCCGATATATGCATCACAATTATGGTGTAATTTCAGGAAGTCATGCATGCAAAGATGGCGTGCAGCATACAATTTTGGATGCAGAGCTCTATACAACCTGCCATGGAGAGCGAGTGATAGTAGCCACCAGGTTCAATGTAACATTCCTACCTCTGAGGCTGTGCTACGTAAATACAAGTATCTGTTTCTCGAAAGATGCAGAAAATCTAAAAACGTGCGGTCACTTGCTTTGATGCAGTCAGATTGTTTGTACTCGTCAGTATTCTTTGAACACTATAATCGCATTTTACTCTGTGAATGAGTGATCAAAGTTTGCAGTGTCCGTTTGATCGATTGCGTGTCAAGCCACAATGCTTTCGCATCTTACCTAGACTGGACCAATTTACGAATTAGCGCCCTACTCCGCAGTAGTGCTGCAACAAGTGTTACGTGTTAGCTAACAATACTGTTAAGAATGTGTCTGTAACCCTATGGTTCTGTCTTCAATGCAGTTGCAAAAGTGTCTGTAACCCTGTGATTCCGCCGGCTTCAATGTCTTGTACTACGTTCTGTTTTGTCTGTTTCTATCAACCTGCGTTCTGCAGAGTGTGTGTGTTCATATTATGGACTTCGTGTCTGCTCATAAAGAGACAAATTAAATAAAAAATTAAATGAAATTAAATTTTTTTTCTATTACAGAACAATTCTTTGCTCCAAGGATCGCGGGATACACTTTGACATGCACGACATACGAGATCCAAAAAACATCAGCCTACCTATGGATAGTAAGTCCATGAATTTTGCATTGAAATCGCAGTTCACGCCGCTCGATTAATTTGAAAATAGAATAACTTTCCGGTAAGCATATAGCGACGAGTTTTATATTAGTTTTATAACATTTGTATTATAAGTTTGTTGGCTGCAAATATCGCGGGTTCCACTTTTGCATGCACGGCATACGAGACGTAAAGGTCAACCAACCTATGGACAGTTAGAAAAAAAAATTTGCATTAAAATCGCTTGGCACACTTAATGATTCAAATATAAATTAAATTACTTTCTGGGAAACAAAGAGCGAATACTTTTATATAATTTATTTTCCTATTATAGTAGATTTGTTTCCAGCAAAGATCGCAGGTTACACTTGCGTATCAGAGTTGAGTGGATATTGATTTTTCAACTCCTGATCCATATCCGAAGGAAATTTTGCATATACAATCCTTATCTGCAAATTTATGAAATTTAGTATCCGATATCCATCCGTATCTGAATGCGACACTAGCTAAATATGAAGCAAACAAGCAGTGGTTATAGGTCCGCCAATGGACCTTCATTTTTGAAAACTTATTAATCCGTTGCCTGTAAGATGACACTGATCCATTACAAGTATGCAGTAGACTGTTCTGCGCTTGGTAAAAATGTAGTAAACTTAACCCTTTAAACCTAAACCCGAAACGTAAGCTATAAACTCTGAACCTAAACCCTAAACCTAACCCCTAAACCTAACACCTAAACCTACAGCGCAAATATGGCCACAAAGTTTGGAAAGTTTTGAAAAAATAAACAAAAATGGTACCATAAAAAGTGCAACCACTACTACTAAAATGAAAGGTGCCCGATTGTGGGTAGTCAATGCGAAAACCATTTACACAGTAAGACACGTCTACTTGACTACCATGACAGTGCCGGTAATGTTGCAAACTTAGCGTTTTATATTGACTTTGTCACCGCTAGCAGACCTATAGCCACTTCCAACCGGAAATATATGCCATTTTGTGACCCGATCCATAAAAATAACATCACATGTTGTGCACTTTCTATCGGAAAACCAAAACAATAGTGTGTATTTTGCCGCCAGAGGTATAGCCCTGCTGTGGTCATTTTCCATTTGAACTGTAGTACATCTGGCTTTTCTAGTTGTTTCCAGTCGAAGACAAGTTGGCCACTCATGAAAGAAAGTATATTAGCCTACACAACACACACATATGCCAATCAGCACAACAAACAAAGCAGCATACCACCAATACAAGAGCAGCTCACTACTTCCACTTGGCCGGAAAAATTAACAATAACACGAATTACCATTGATTGTGATGAGTGCAGCACATATTGACAATAGAAAGAACATAGCAAAGAAAATACTGCCACCATTATTTGTGACATCTTGAATCAGTCTCAGGACAATTTCGTTATAGAAATCAAACCAATATCCGAGTGGTTCCCAACCGGGGAGGAATTCCTCCCTGGGGAGGAATTTCATGAGTTCAGGGGAGGAATTTCCACTTTATAGTGAGGTTACCAAATCATTGTGTTTTAATTAAATTTACATTGGCTCTTTCAATGAGTCCATCACTTTATATTTGTCAGTTATTCAATGGACTAGCACACGTATATGTTGACAAGCTTTAGTGCTATTATTTGGCAACAAATTTTTTTCGTCCCACTTTTATTAATCAGGTTTTTGTCACCAATAAAGACCATTGTTCCAATTGTAGTTATTACTAGCCTGCAAACCCGAACATAAGCTAAACCATGACAGATAAGAGGCAGGTGAGAAAGAATATATT
>Ga0210059_1015643_pt1 | contig 11043 bp, 7 predicted proteins | sample Ectturendosymbi2_FD_188042 | JGI IMG/M metagenome (GOLD analysis project Ga0210059, IMG submission 188042) | Ecteinascidia turbinata endosymbiont from Florida, USA - Sample 2 (SPAdes) (version 2) | ecosystem: Host-associated > Tunicates > Ascidians > Unclassified | place: Key West, Florida... | reverse complement strand
GAAACAAACAAAAACGCCAAGTTGCGTGGCAACCATCTGCCAATAATCGAATCGCCGATCCACACACTTTCTGATTGGATGAGAATCAAACCTAAATTTACTTCAGGGAAGAACTCACGACGAGCTAAGTTCGAAATCTTAATAACTCGGTTTCCAGAGAGAGTGATTCTGCCACCGATCACAAAATAATATTTCCAATATTAGCCGATTGTCTAATGAACGGAGAGCTGTACCAAACAGGGAATCACGCCAACACCGATACCATAATATCAACATAGATTTGACGTGAGTTTTATTGGTTACTTGTTGGAAATGGTTTAAAGTTACTATTCTCGCAAAGTTTCTAACGAACATTACTATTCACAGCTATGGCGACTTTCACGAAAACCGTCGATGCTCCGAAGAAAAGCACAGGCGGAACACTGCGCGGTGGGAAATCAACCCCTTATGGTCTTTGCCGCACAAAAAAGCAAAATCTGAGCAACTGCTCCAAAATGTTAACGAGAAAGGTGATGTCAAGAAGAACCGAATAATCATTTAAACGTCCTCTAGTGATTTGAAGCCTATGAGGCAGAATTAATATATTAATATACAAAAAAAAGCCTATGAGGCAGAATTAATATATAGGCCATGGCCTAGCGCTGCTTTGCGTGGTCGCGCAACGTCAACGTAACGGCACCACTCAACAAGCATTACGTCAGTGTGCGATTGCTTTGACCACGTCATCACAAGCTATGGCCATCACCGAAGTAAACATCTGTGCGGTTCTGTGAAACGACAGACAGCAGCGGAAACTTGAACACCTAAATCGGCATATGACCCCACGCATCTTTAAACAACCCCCAACCCACAGCTTCTGCTGAAAATGCGGGGACGCCATCAAGTTCTGGATCTTGGTATATTTCTCTCGCCTTGGGGGAAAGATTGAGACTTTGCGAGGGTTGTCATACTCACTTCTGACACAGGAGGGCGCACGAAGGGGAGCTGAACGAAGGTCCCGGGGATCTCCTGCGGAAGTTCGCTGTCCAATCCGGCAGGGGCGCGCACCACGTCTTCGCACTCCACCGGCTCGGCTGCGGAAACAACAGATTGTGGCCTTTTTAGGGACGGCTGCATGAACGGGGAAAAAATCTTGTCGTTTCTTTGGATAACGTTTGGAGCTTTGCATAGTTCTCTTAGGGCGGTGGTTCTCAAACTTTTTGTCGCCACTGAACCTTTTCATCGCGCCCAAAACCGCTGCGGATCCCTTCTTCAACGTTTTCTCGATCATTGAGAAATTAGATTTGGCCGCTTCTTAGCGTGAGCACTTCAACCGCCCCAGCAAGAAGATAAGTTCGGGCTTCGGCCTTGCGCTAATTCCCGTCACCAAAATCAAATAGAAAAAGGTCAGTTGACTTGCAACATGAACTTGGCGGTGCGATTAAGTTGAATAAAATGGCCCAAATAAGCGAATAAAAACTAGCGGATATTCTTGATTGGAATTTGGTTTACGGACCCCTAAAACACATTCATAGATCCCTAAGGGGTTAACAGACCCAGTTACGAAACCCTGCCGTAAGGCTTAAAGGGTCTGGTTAGCACTATTTCGAGGCGCAAGCAACCAATATCGGTCACTTCAGATCACAAAATGTTTCGGCGATTTTCATTTCGAAACTTGATGCAGATATCCTTTCATTATTTCTAATTTATTTTACAGAAACCAAAAAACACTTCACAACGTTGGCAATTCCTTAAAAGTGTACAATGTTTCAATACATTTTTTCAGAACATCCCCGGTTATTGTATTTTTCATTTAGCAACGCACATAGCAAACTACGTTGCATTCACGAACACAGCAATTTACTTACAGTTGAGATCAAGGAAAATGACCGGGATGTGCATTTCCACCGACACCGGAGGAACCCTGAAAGTCAAATAAGTTCAGTTAAGAAGCTGCTTGAATCGCGGCGCCGCGAACCGACAACACATGAAGACGTAAGTAAGTATGATCACAGACAATGCAAGATGCAATGAGGTTAAAGGTCACAGTCACATCGCAGCAAGAAAAAAAGCAAACCGTCAGCGATTTAAGCTTCCACGCAAAATAACACCAAGTCCTGTACACAAAATAAATCAGATAACACGAAGTACGGCCGCAAATACTCACCAGGACGCCGGGGCGCCTGGGACGCCGCTGTTCGCAGCAGGGGCCAGGACCGCGTTCCTTTCCTCGGTCAGCATGACCCACTGATCGAACAGTTGGTTCTCCCGCTCTCTTTCCAGATCCGTTCGCGCTAAATGAAAACAAAACGTAACTTTTCCTGATTGGGCGACTCGAAAAAACAACGGTATCAACGTACACGTCAGTAGGTGCTGATCACGAGAGAAAATGAAACACCACGTATTTTTATACTCGGCTAGATTTGACTCCGACAGTACAACAGCATAATTTTTTATCACTCCGCCCGATTGCGATTATTCTTTCGTTGGCGCTGAACAGATATATCTGTCTGATTTCGTACCATCTTTATTTGCCAGCACTTTGATTTGCTTATCGAGGTGGTTTTTCCTCCGTTCCAAGGCTTTCAACCATTCGTCACGGAGGTCGGCGAGATCACGATCTTGGTAACTGTCCATACCTCTGCACAAAAAAGAAAAACAGATCCGAGCGTAAGGCATCGATCGGTTTCTAGCAAACGAACACGTGACCTTAAATCTGATCAAGATACAAGAAAAAGGCTTTTTTCCTTTGCAACGACCGCGATCACGCTGCATAACAAAACTGAAATCTGCAATTTCGCGCAAGGTAAAAAAAACAACAATTTAGAAGCGCTCGGCTGAAAACGAGTTGATATGACGGCAAATATCACCCACTCAAGCACGATTCAAATATCAACAAACTGTTTACTTTGCGAAAGCTCGCTTACCCGTTATTTTCACGACACCAGAACTCTGCCACAATTTTTACGGCTTAGATAAAACGCATCGTCAAATCGAACAACTGGGTGGTTTGAGATCCACGTCGAATGTTTACCTGTCGCGATTGATCGTCCTGCTGCAAATGCTACCGGCGTATACGGCAGCCACGTGGTCGCAAATGAGCGGGAGAGTGCCGGAGTCTTCCTGGGGCGTGACTTGGACTTGTATTCTTCTGGACTGACCCTGATGCAAAGCACGCATTTTGAGCGACAGCGATCTCTTGCTCACGCTTCGTTGACCAAAGCGGCAAGTGCAACGCTACGGCTATCGCTTCACAACGACACTAATGTTTTAAAGTAATTGTTCTCAAAGTGGCCGATATCGACCCCCAGGGGTTAAGTGGACCATCCACGGGGTCGATAAATAGACACGGGGTCGAATGGGGGTCACTAAATGGCCCCTAAGTTCTGCGCATATTTTCGGATTGTGTATTATTTTATCATGCATTTCAAGTAAAAAGTACTCCAATTTATTTTGACACATACTTTCCTTGTATTAGTAACTGTTGGGCTAGGCCACGGGGTCTACAAAAAAATTGTATACTTTAATTGGGGGTCAACGTTTAGAAAAGTCTGAGAACCACTGTTCTAAAACTATCGGTTTCACACTACACTGCAGCAAAACGAACTTGACCGTGAAGACTTGAACGCAAACCCATAATGCACAACGTTTTATTAAAGACCAACAATTTTGTCAGAACAGCCGTATACCTGTTTTAGCTGAAACGTTCCGACACACGGCACCTCAGGTTTGCTGAGGATCTCGACGTTCTCATATTCGCCGCTGTCTGCCAGCTCTTGAACCCAGACATCCAACCTTAACTGCTTCAGCACTTCGTTCCATCTGCATGAACGGTAACACCAGATTCGACACGTTCGTACGTATCAGGAGCGCTTGTGTGCGACGTAATAAATCATCCGGTGACAGCGGTGGCTATAGACATGGTGTTTAGGGGGGAGTCCTAAACGGGGGGCTGGTGGGCGGGGTTGCCTAAACCTGCGGCACTAGTTCAATCCGCGAAAATAGCTGAATACTTTCCGAAAATATTGTAATCCTTTATTGAAAAGAAAAGTGAAGAGCCCAAAGAAATGTCATCGATACATTTTCCGCACCCAAATACTGCCAAAGACAAAGACAGCGTCATCCCGTTTTCATTTATTTATTTTCATCATTTTCCTACTTTCCACGGAACAAACAGGAAAAGACGTTATCCGCTTTTTCAAACAGCATACCACAAAAAACTCCAGCGTCGCCCTGTTTGCATACGACATCCACTCAAATGCGACAAGTGGCACCATTTCAGGGGAGCACCGACGTCATTTGTGGGGGAGGGGCAATTGCACCAAACTGACCCCCACCTAGATCCGCCAGTGCCCGGTGGTCAAAATATCCACATACGATGATCACTCACCGACAGAAACAATGCGACAAGACACTAATATCTTGCAGTTGATGCGTTTTCGACGACAATCGTAACAGACTTGTCTTTGTCTTTCGCTATTCTCGTAAAAACAGCTCAGCATTGTCAAGTAGGAGTTATGTCACAAACGTAACATTCACGTCGAATTTTTTTGCTGGGTGAAAGCGTTGTTCGCAACAGTATAAGGACGCACTAGGTGAGAAAGACAGTCTAACGTGGCCAACATTTCATAACCATGCCGCCGCTCGGCCCGCGATGCAGTGGACGAGTTGGCGCGTCCGATCACAATGAGCATGGTGAGGTCACAAGGCACGATCAAAAAAATGCACCGACCTTTCGTAAAGAGATTTGGTCTTTTCAGACAGCAAGCTGGCCGCTCTGAAGCGGCTCCGGCTCCGACTGCTCCGCGTCCTGCCTTCTGTCACTGGAGGCGGTGAAGAGGAGCTGGTCGTCGACGTGTGCGACTGTTGCGACGGCGTCCTGACGATGTTTCTATGGTAGCGGTCCCTGTGCCCCCAAACTTCGATGGCGAGTGACGAACCGGAAGTGAGGTTGTCCACCAGCTCGTCAGTGACGTTGCAAACGAACTCCATTGAGTGCTGGAATTTGATATTCAAAGACGACCTGCCAAAAATATCAAGTAGCTTTCCAAAAAAATATCAAGTGGCTTTCAATTCAAAGACGACCTGCCAAATACAAAGTGGCTTTTGAAACGCGTGATGATTAAATAAAGCAGCAACAAGAGAGTCCCACGTAATTTTCAGTGCCACACTGATTGCGAACAATTTTTTTATGTGCCGCTAAACAATGCTTCAGCCCGTGCAAAATATGGGAAATTATTAACGCACACAGTCCAGAACATGAAACTAAACGGCTGAAGAGCAGGGGTCAAGTGCGGTGACCTATTCTAACGACCAAGTCGCGGAACCCAGTTACCTCCGCTTCGGCGACACTTCGTCAGCGCTGAGAAAAGGAGGAACTAACACGATATCAGGATTGTCCAGGAAGGTGTACTGGCACTGAACGAAATGGGAAAGATTGGACGGCAAGCCCTGGGCTTCCAGGATGGTCACTCTAAAGACAACAGCAACAGCGATCTAGTTTCAACCGGTACGAAGTTCTCAACGTTCAAGCACGGCAAGCTGTCGAAGAATAATTGAAGCTTTAGAACGGAGTGAAGCTGATGTCCCTGATGTAGATTTTCTCATTCGCAGTACGGCCTTTTCACGCAACAGCTGAGTTGCTTTTTTTCCTTTTTTTGGCGAAGAAAAGACACTTTCGAAACAATCAGCAATGTATTTTTCAGGCGTTTGACATACCATAAAATATTTTTTCTGGAAAAGAGTGGCAACTTTTTGTGCATCTCTTATGTTTGACAACATAAATGCTAAATCGCAAGCATTTAGAGCCCAGACTCGAATATTTTGTTGGCAAGGGTAAGCAAAGCTAAAATCCAAACAATGCGAAAAAGCGTGTCAACTTTGGCAAAATCAGTTTCAAGAAGGGCAGCCGCGGAATTCAAAAGACTGAGACAGATTTTTCCGAGTTCGTGTCAAGTAATCAGAAATAGGAGGCAACACTGCTGCTTAGGACAAAGTTGGGAGATCACGTGACATTTCATTTAAATTTCCTGTAAACGTCAACATCTCTTATGTTACACTTACTTGCAAGTGATTTGAGGAACCACTCGTGGGGGTTTTGATAATCTTGTTTTGCTTGATGGGAACGAACTCACGGCACCGGGAGTGGTCGACAGCGACGAGTTGGATAAATCCTGTACCTTCTCGGCACTGGCAGTTTTATTGCTCGGGTCGTGAGCTGGATCCGTGCTCAGACTCGACCCGACTCCGCTACTCGAACTTGAAACGGACGCTCCACTCAGATCGGATGTCACGTCAGCGGAAGTGTTCGAGCCGCCGAGCTGCGTCACGTCGTCGTCATCGTCATCATCGCTTTTCAAATCGGAGCTTTCCCCCTCATCCTCTGGTTCGCCGAGAAGCATCCGTTCAGGGATCGAACCCTTGACGCGTTGGATGTTGACGAGTAGCTTGCCGGCGACCTGTCGACGAGTCACAAGTGAGACCTGAACGCAAGGGACTCGCAAATTCGATGGCCGCAGTTTGAATTGCTTTCCTGTTGATTACATTCAGATTCTGATAATGCGCATGACCGGTGGCTTCGCGAATAGATGGCAGAGGACAAACGCCCCAGGGCACTGCAGTCCGATTTCTAACCAGGAAACCTTGACTTGTCTAAGCAAGGTTGTTGCCAGCCGTCGCAGACACTCGTGACGCCACTATGACGCAAAACAAGGAAGAAACATTATCATCCACGTTTCCAGTGACGCAGTCGAGACTTCAAACTGAGAATTGGCTGCAAAAGCCGAGACGGGACCTCAATGTTCGAGACCAAGACTCGAGACAAGAGATTTTTTGCTTAAGTGCTTTCAATCCTGCCGCTTCGGAAAGATATGATTGATTTCCGTGTTTTCTCGTAGACAGGAATTGATGCAACAACTTCGCTCTTTGTCTTTCTGCCACACGTGCCACAAAGAAATGCGCTCGCAGTAGCCTCAGTAGACGAAACAACCTTAGACTAGAAACAACGCTTTCGCTTGAAAGAAGCACTGCGCCGCTCCCGACATGTTTTTAAGCTGGTTCAGGAACACATCGCACCGGCGCACATGATGACGTCAGCGGCGACGAATATGAGATTAATGGGAACTATAATCAATACTCGTATACGGCTGATAAGCATAAAGCAAGCAAAAAAGTGGTGAACAGAAAATAAGTACTAGTAGATTTTCTTGGCTCTCATGGCAACAAAACAGAGGCAGAACCAGCGCTGCGCAGACTGGTGGACCGGCGGCTTATTTCTGCCAAAGTTCCGATCACGAAGAGAAGTTTAAAGACACCTGAAGCTCGACCATCATGTTACACCAGTGGCCGCAAAATTTGAGAGGGGCTGAGCAGCAATAGACTTGACATGGTTGCTCGCAAACGCAGGCTTCGAAAATTTGTTCGCCTTCCAGCAGTCTGGAGACCCTTTGGTTTTGAGAACATGAACAATCGAACGGGCGCACCTGACCGTGCTGGTTGATGATGGGGACTTTGTAATGCAGAGGGGAGTCTTGCAACAGGCATGCGAGGAAAACATTCGCAACACCGATGAGCAGCTGACTCCGTTCGCTCTCGTTGAAGGGGTCGTCCCTCGAATTGTCGTTGAAGGATTTATTCTGCAACGAGTCCGGTAAAATAAGTTTGCGACGAGAAAAATTTATTTCGGAAATGAGCTGGCGGTCTGCGCACCCATCACCCTTTTCTATTTCGCGTAAATTTCGCTTTTATCAGATACAAAGCCTCAGGCAATGAAAGAGCAACGGAACATACGAGCGATTCGTCGCCAATCGACCCATCCTGCGCGCTGTTAGCCAGTTGGGTTTGATGCTGGTAGAGCTCCCGCATGTCGACCAGACGATTGGCCAGCTTCTCGACCGACCAGACCTGGCAGTCCTTGCCTTGCCGCACCACTTGCACGGCTGGCTCGCACAGCAGAGCGCCTTGCTGCAAGTTCAATGCACACATCGTCAGATGTTCCTGGATTTGCGGTAGCGGAGGCGCGCGGATAAAGTGACTAAGAACTGAACGCTGAACAACCGTCGTTGAATTAACGGACGAGCGCAAAGCTATCGCGACTTTCCAACCGTCGACGGGAGCCAATCTTGGGGTGTTGCATGTTGCTCGCGGCGACTTTGGGCTCTTCCTTAATTGTTTGTAAACAGACAAGAATTACTGAACCGTACATCACCGGCTGTTTATTGCTACACGCTACCATACACGTTGTTTCAAGGCTCGTGCAAGTAACTACCTGGGTCATCACCAACGAGCGCGCACGTATAGGGCCTGGGGCGAAATCTTATCAGCGCGTTAATAAGCTCGTTCGTTTTTGAAAACAAACATCTCGCAATGCATCACAGTCTCAGAAAAACCAGTCACCGATAATAATGCAAAAAGGGGGGTTACCTTTCTGTTGGGGGTGAGATTGTGCGTTGGTATCTGCAGAGTGACTGTGAATTCTGTGTCTTTGTTCATCTCGACAGCCAACGCGTTCGCTTCGTGAGCAAGGGCCTGGGCGCGGACCAGTTCCTCGCGCAAACGTGACACGCTCGCGCGGAATATCTTTTCCCTGAAGGAAGTGACGCAAAAGCAGGTGATGACGACCAACACGATTAATAGCCAATACATCACGTGACTTCTCAAAAGCGATTCAACAACTTCTAGCAAATTCGCCGCTTGCAAAATTGCAATTCAACTCAAAATTCAAACACAGACAACAAAGTTTCCACTAAAACGGGGAGGCAACGATTACCGGAGCAGCTTCAAAACCGACCAACCGGTTCTAGTTTGCTTACTATTGTACGTGCGACGAAATAAGTCACATTTGAAGACACGCTAAAGCTTTATCCAGTATTCGGTGACATCATTATTATCATTATAAACACGCAAGTCGCGTTCCAGAGAAAGGCCACCCGCATCCGGTGACAGCCGGACCAGAGCAGTGACTCGCGCTCACCTTTCGCTCTTCCAAGTCCTGTATCTCTGGTGAGCAGCGGGAGATGACGTAATATCCGCTTCCCTGTCGATGGTGAGGTGGGCGGGTGAAGAAGCATGGTCCGGGAGGGGTTTGTCAAGAGCTTCGCGACTGGCGCTGGGCGAAAGGCTCAGCAATTGACGACGCAAGCTGCTGATCTCCTGCGTGTGTAACGGAGCGTGTCGAACGCCAACGTCATCGTGTGTAACGGAGGTGTCGAACACCAGCGCCATCGATCGTTGAACAAGGTGTTGGATAAAGTGATTAAAATCAAGCGTACCTCTGGGTATGTATCAAAGCTAACTCAAGTCGTTTCTCTGTTTGTGTGACAGGGACATCTGAAGTGCTGGAAATGTAAACATGGGCATAAAATACGGGGGCCGAGCTGATTTACTGGTTGAACATGTTTGTTGAAGGCAATCAGGTAACATAGCGGACAAAATCTCCCAGGGACCACGTTGGCTGCTAGAAGGAGCAAAATTTGCAATATACAGGAAAATTTTCTTTACTTAAAACGCAGGACCTTCAGCAAACTCGGCGGTTTGTTCCTTGGTTGCGGGACATCAAATCCTTACCTACGAGAAACTGCTTTTGAGAAACCTGTGTTTGAAAAAGCAATAAGTCGGTTGCAACATCGGTTGTAAAAAGAGCTTACCAGCTCGTATTTTTTACGTTCGCTCTCTTCGAGACCTCCCAGAGACGATTTACGTCGTTCCCCGTTCGGTGTTTCCCCTTCACCATGAAGTAACTGAAACTCCCGCTCTAAGCTCATAATCGTCTCTTGAATGGGAGCTACATTAAGAAAATGAAAGACAAACCGTATTTTCAGTTGATTAATGCGCGGTTAGCCATTCATTCATTCATTCACGCAGGTGAAAAGAATCATATCAGCACAATTAGCAAGGTATGTTCGGTCTCACCTTCGACCTGATTGAGCAACACTTCTTGTTGGGCGAATTCGTAGCTTATGGGAGACTCGTTCAGCGACTCGTTTAATGATGAATCTGGTGAAGCAAAACAAGTTTGACAGGAATGACAGCACACAGTTCTGCTCGAGTTTCCGGACTTCGTGCAGGTTCGGCGACTCAAAGCCGGTGAGCTAATCACCACAAACGCTAACTTCGTGTAGTTTCACCACGCTGGCGTAATTATTTGAAAATAGTTATCTTGAAAATTGAAGGAAACTGTATGTTTTCTACAAATCAGGAACGAATTTTCGGACCTTTTTGTGGTTCCGATGTTTTCTGCCCAATTTCCGCGTCGTCTTTAATCGGCGACGACGTCCCCGGTGGCGATTTCTTTTTCGCTCGTGGAATATTGATGCGGAAGAAGTGGTTGTTTCCCCACAGGAGTCGGTCGCCGTGGTGCAGTTGCGCGACGCTGCTGATCACTCGACCGTTCACACAGGTCCTGTGACCGAACAACGGCGCTTGTCACGTGACGCGTTTTAACGCGTGGGTGCGAAGCGGAAGGATACGAAGCGATTCGTTTGAAGAAATACACACGAAAAAGAACTCGCGCGGCTTTGCAAATCGCCTTGCGCCGTAAGGACGGGGTTAACCGAATAAGAACAAGGATCGGAAACAAAGATGTACACAGCGACAAGCCGCCATAATAGTCATGACTTCTGTCAGGTGACTATTCCCCAGTCGCGTTTTTCGTAATTTTCCGACCAACTTGCAACAGATTTCTGCTTTCCAGGGCGGTCGATGTTAACTACCGTGGACAAGGAACTCGACAGCAAATTACATGCCTATGGTGGCCGCGGGTAGACCCGTCAACCTCCAATTCGAAATGGCACACACGATATCAAGTGATCCTCCGGTGATGCTGTTCGCATGTCGAACTCAGATTTATCAACACCACACGCCGAGATTCTTGCGACCAACTTTTACATTCAATTTTAAACCGCGAAAGAAACATATTTTGCGATTGATTCAAAACGCGAATCGTGCGACCAAGACGTCACCCATTCGTCACCTGGCGACACCGACGGGCGCGACGCTCACGAGGGTTTTGCCGACGTCATCCTCCTCCACCGTCATCTCCGCGTGATGTAAAGCGATGCCGAGGCC
>Ga0210059_1015641_pt1 | contig 11044 bp, 6 predicted proteins | sample Ectturendosymbi2_FD_188042 | JGI IMG/M metagenome (GOLD analysis project Ga0210059, IMG submission 188042) | Ecteinascidia turbinata endosymbiont from Florida, USA - Sample 2 (SPAdes) (version 2) | ecosystem: Host-associated > Tunicates > Ascidians > Unclassified | place: Key West, Florida... | reverse complement strand
ATAAAACACATACGATTGGAGATCATTTCAAGTACAAGGACAAGCAAGCACATCTGGAACGAGGCAAAGTGGTATATTAACTGAAATGTTCGTGTGGTCATTCTTATATTGGACAAACTCAAAGAAATTTGAAATTTTGCCTGGATGAACACAATCCTTTAAAATCAAACCACCAAGGTACCAATGTAGTCAAATATTTATGCACATATCCAGGTCATTACATGGACTTTAAAAATCCGAAAGTCTTGGCATCTGCTTTTAACTACTGCGAATTATTAATTAAGGAGACACTTCTGATACAAGAACAGCAACACGAGATTAATGTAGACAATTTTTCCACTCCTTTATACTTCTGCAATACGTAGATTTCATGTCAAATAATTGGTTGATGCTCAGTTCTTATGTTGATATATGTTGCGTGCATTGCTGTTGGTGCTGACGTAGACATATCGTGCTGATTGTTGAACTAGTAATTGTTAAACAAAATTTTTGCATCCTTTGCTTGCAGTGCTCTGTGAACAGTCTCTTGCTGCTGGTCTTGGCTTGTTTACGTAGATTACGATCTTATGTAGGTTTTGTTTTAGCACTTTCTGCATAGCTGTTGGTCCTGCTTTCACTTTTAGCGAATTTGACAGGGTTGGTTTTGCTTTTGACATCTTTTGTGTCACACTGTTATTTCTTGCGTCACAGAGTCTTTTGGTTTTGAATTGCTAACATTGCCAAGTGTTGCTTTATTTTTTGACTGAAGATGGATTAAGAATAATCCGAAATGTCTCAAAATATAACACGTATGGTTTTTTGAAAGCTTTTTTAGTGTTGATGAAAAAATAAGCATTTAAGCTGATTCTAAAATAAGAATATATTTATATTCTTTTACAGGAAGTGACATGTTTCTGAAATAAGTTTACCTTTGCTGATATGCAGTACCCATTCACCATGTAAAATGACAAAAAAATATCTTAAAAACTATTTGACTCATTACACACAGCCTGTTTTTTTCGGTAATAGATCAAATTGTTTTTGAAATAACTGAAAAAAATTCAGTAATTTCAATCAGAATGTCCAAAAATATAGGCTAATGAACACTGTTACGGCAAGTTTTACTACTACTGTGAGACAAATGACCGATATGTTTTAGTGACCAATCAGTCTCAGCGAAAAAAACCAGCACACAGCTACCACACAGATACCCAAAATTTGGTATGGTGGTCTCAAATTAGCTTTTGAAGCAATGATCTTCATGAAGCCTAGTTTGGATATGACATACCCATTGATAAATGCAACCGTAAGTTCTCTGAAAGTTGAATCCCATTTCTTCAAATTACTAGACAATCGCAATCGACAGTTTTTACTCTTTTAAAAGATGTACTTCAAAACTCTGTACTTGTTGTGTGATGTCAGAACAACAGACAAGATTTTATTTGATATTTGAAAAATATAAATATATAACTATATAACTTAAACCCATGGGTTGATTCATACGCAAAATGTTAAATTTTTGCAAAGCAGCATGCAGAAATTGTAAGGAAGCATGCAATAATACCATCAAATGTTGTATATATATGCAAGGGACACACAAACATTTTCATTTTTGACAAAAGTCTTAGACGAAAGTCAATCGCTTGGAAACCCAGTTGATCATTATCCAAATCAGAGCAGATCTTATTTGAGAAAAAGTTGTTTTCAGCAACTGAACACAAGCTAAATAGAAAAATTATCTTCCATACCCCAAGGCTGTTTAAACTTTATTCGAAGAGGCCTAAATTTCATTACGTGAAAGCATCTGAAAGGCAGCAGTCCATTTCACATAGCGTCTAAAGCAAAAACACTTCTTTATGATGGCTTTTGTGTTCGTATTCTCTCTCAGCGTAAGAAAATGCAACAGGAAACATTTGAAGTAGCAAGAACTATCATCAATCTGACAGGGAAGTATAATCCAGGTTTCAGCGAGCCATGTACACCACATTCCAAAAACAAAGCGGCCGGCAATGTCAAATGTGCCTGTGGACTAGGCTGTACCAATTTTGGGCGAATGTCTCAGATCTCTACGTAAGTTGGTCAGAAATTGCAGTTAGCCTCATCATTCACAAAAATGACAAAAAAAGTTGAATAAATTGTTGTTTAATGCCTCCTCTATGAGTATTTCCATGGAAACAACCCAAAATATAGAAAAATGCAAGATCTCAACAACTGAAAGAGCTAAAACAATTTTTTTTAATGAACCAGAACTAACATGTGCCTATATGCATTTAATACATTTCACTTGCATATTTTATATGGTTTATGAGATATTTAAGATTTTTTTATTTTTTGATGAGTTTGGGCGAGTTTTTGATTTTTGATGCTTACTGGTACTTGTATGAAGCTTATGTAGAGAATTTAAAAAGATTCTGTTGAACACTGTAATTCATAGTGCAATGATCAGCCAGAAGGTTAATGAGTGCATTTTGAAGCACACTGTCATAAAGATTCTTTGTTATCAATCAACAAAAGATATCCCGTAGAAAAAGTTTGCCTTAAGCAATGTTATGCATAGGAATACTATCACTGAAGCTGACTACTTTATTACTCACATAACAAACAAAAAAACTAATGCCAAAATCATACAAAATGAGATACCATTGTCACGTTTTAGTTGATCTGAATAGATATCAACAAAAGCACTATGGACTAATCAGCACAGTTGGATGGAACATGAAAACACAAGGGCTTAACCTTAGGAAACACAAAAAATAACAGCAGTACATTTTTAGAAGTGTGTCAGGCATATAGTCAATAAAAGTAATTGTCAGGTTTCTCTCGTATCTTTTTAGCTCTAGCTTCATAAAAAATCCAAGTGCTTCCTTACACTTTGAAGATTTTGCTTTGTCACTCTTTAACAAGCAGTTGCAGTTTCATAGTGTTTGCCGCAGCGTACTGACAATGCTCCTTAAATATTCCTGCTATTTTCTACTTCGTGTAACTTTTCCCATGTTAAATGCTGTTAGCAGATTAAGGGCATCGTCTGAAGCATCACTGGCAACGTTTAGGTTCTTCACAAAGTTCTGAGCAGTAATATAACCACTATTTTGTTGCCAAGACATTAGGTCTGCTTTTGAAAAGCCATGATGGACATTCAGGAGCTGAAGTAGTGTCCAGGAATCTTTTCCAACAAGATCAACAAGTGAAAGATTGTCAATCAGAAGACGCATCTGTTATAGAGCAACTGTATTGCTTTGCTTGGGGTAATGCAGGAGTGCCTTAGGCATTGCTCGCTTTTCACACAGGAGACAGAGTCACTAAAAATGACGAGACTAAGCGTTCTAAGCCTTCCAAAGACTAAGCCCTTTCAAAGCAGAGTGCCTACACACTGTAGTTGAAAAAAGAGCCCCCAACAGCAACTACAAGAGTGTTTAGCCTACTTATGATCTGCTTTGGAGTATATTTATGAGTCGATAATATGTTTTACACCAAAAATGAGGAAAATGTAAGTGTTACACACCTCAAGGAGAGCCCTAAAAAGTGGGGGTCTAAGGCATGTGCCTCGCTTGCCTCCCCTTAAACACACCACTGGGTTGCCGATTCAATTTTCATCATGGTTGCTAATGGCTTTGCTAATAGAGATGCCACTATTGATGTTATAAGATCAGTTCATAGGTTTTCACAATATTTTTTCGAAACGTTTTTGATGCACTTTGCAAAAAAGTTTCAAAAACCAGACATGGTTTTGAATTTAGGGTGTTGCATCAATTGGCGTTTGGTTTAGGGTTAGGCTTACAAAAATAACAATTCTAGTTTAACTCTGAGAACCAACTGACAAACAAGAATTGATCAGATATTTTGCAAAGGTCTGCAACTTCACCTCATCCAATTTTTAGTTCTAAAGCAGTGGTTCTCAAACTGGGGGTAAATTATCCCCTGGGAGTAATATGCAATTCTTTGGGGGTAACACAAAACAAAACCACAATGTTTTCTGTATTATTCTTTTTACGACACAAAATAGTGAGGAAAATAAGACATAATCGCTATCTTGATTTGGGTAACGACTCGAACAAGTTTGGGAACTACTAAAGCAAAAGCTGGATATAGTCATTTAGACACTGTTGTATCCCATCGGTAGCATCTAAACGACCTGATCTGATTTTCACCTTTAGACTAAAAAACAGTATCTCATATCCAGTTTTGTGACAGATATAAAACTTAATTGGAAACACCATTGTCAACATGGTTGAGTGGGGAGTGACTTGTGCTGCTGTGGAAGGAGTTGCTGGTTCGAATCACACCTTGGTTGTATTATATGACAACATTTTGTAGTACACAAAAACAAAAGTCACAAGTAACAAATTGCGGGAAATGTACAAAAAGAATCTTGGGTTATATTGTTTTTTTGGATATTGCACAACACACTTTATGTTCTCACAAAATTGTATGTTAAAAGTTTTGGACCCACTATTGCTGTACATTCCACTGGCAGTGACATGGTTAAAAAAAAACACTGAGTTTGTCAATCTAGTGGCACTATCGTGGTAGTTGAGCGGAAGCATCTATGTCTACTATGCAAAGGGTATACCGCTGTTTTTTTCAGTCATAGACAGAAATGCCTTAGAACTGACCGAAGAAAATTAAGTTATTTCGGTCAGAATGTCTCAAAATATAGGCTAAAAACACTGTTAAGGTGAGTTTTAATTAATATAACTGTGAGACAAAAGACCGAAATGTTTCAGTGACCAAAATGTCTCAGACAAAAAAAAATACGTTTGCGATGCGGCTCTCACCGTGGTGCCTTTCGTTTTAGATAGTAGTGGTTGCAGTTGTCATGGGACAAGTTTTTCTTTCCTTTTTAAAAGGTTTCCAAACTTTTGTGTACAGATTTACAGCCCACGGTTTAAGGGTTAGGTTTATGGTTTAGGATTTAAGTTTAGGGGTTACGTTTAGTATGTTTTTACCAAGCGTAGTGCAGTCTACTGCACACTCATTGTGCATTAGTGTCATGTAACAGGTGGGGGACAAATACGTTTTCAAAAATGAAGGTACGCTGGTGGACCTATAGCCACTGCCTGCTTAATAACTTCCAAAAGCAAACACGGGTTTAGATTAAGGGTTGCAGGTTTGCATTAGGGTTATCATTTAGGCTTGAGGCTTAGGGCTTGAGGCTTAGGGCTTGAGGCTTAGGGCTTGCGGCTTAGGGCTTGCGGCTTAGGGCTTGCGGCTTAGGGCTTGCGGCTTAGGGCTTGAGGCTTAGGGCTTGAGGCTTAGGGCTTGAGGCTTGCGGCTTAGGGCTTGAGGCTTAGGGCTCAAGTGTTTTTCTGATAGAAACGTTTGACCTCTGGGTCAAAGAGCTGAAATGAATTGCTCCTGAACCATTACAAAATATCATTACAAAGTTCTATGAGGTTGCTGGACATGTGTGGGTAGACTTAAAACTGAAGTCACGACCAGTTGCCTAAGATGCTTCGACGTCATACGAGACACAAGGCAGCAGAACACACGCCTACAGTCAGGACAAATTAACTTACACCAATTCTTAATGCTGTTGCAAACACTTTCTTACTGGGACAAGCAACAATCTGCTGACTGTAATATAATCCAGTTGCACCTCACACTGAAGTGCACAATAGATCAAGCTTCCCATTTACAATGCCTGTTTCGTAGCTTTGAACTAAACCTTTCACCACCAAAACTGCGGTCTGACAAAATTTCATGCAGGATCCGAGCAACCACCGATGTGTGTCGTCATAAACAACTTCCGTTACCCGGCCGTCAAAACCAACAGCCCAGCTTATCATGCATTTCGGGAAATATTGAATGCAGGCAAGAAGGTTTGTAAATCATCGTTTAAGATTTTGATGACTGGATGTTATCTGCTGTATATGTCAATCAAACAAACTTGAAATCAAGCACAAAACTAGGGGGCCATGATCCACCCAAGCCCCCTTTACAATCGCCACTGACACCAGGGGTGTAACAAAGGAGGCACAATGCCCCAGGTGTTGCAAAGTTGCAAAAATGTCACAAGTTTTTTCTTCAATGCAGTAGGCTACATTTACTCCCAAAATACCTTAGGTTTAAATATGGAGGCGCCAAACTTGTTTCTTGCCCTGGGCGCAATCTAACCTCGGTACGCTCCTTTGTCACACTGTGGACTCTGCAAAAATCCCATCTATGGTGCGTGAGCCTGAGTTAATATTCTCTTGGTCATTACCCAAGATTCATGACCACAGGAAAAGATAGGAACAAAGACCAATTTGAAAACTGACAGCTTTGCGGTATTTGAAAGCACCTGTTTTGTGGTCATGGAGCGATAAAGCTTATGCAGAACTGCGTTAGCTTTACCAATCCGTGTATCAATCTCCTCGCTCCGCCTTCCATCACTTGTAAATGCCACCCCTAGGTACTTGAACTTTTCTACCTGCTGCAGTGTATTGCCGCTCACGTGCCGCATACACTGCCTTGAGTTTGTAGGGAGACACAATACCTCAGTATTTTTAGTGCTGATATTCATTCTGGCTCGGTCACACGCAGTGGAAAACCGATAGAGTGCATGCTCAAGCATCTGTTGAGAAGATGCTAGCAGTACCAAATCATCCGCAAAAAGTGAAAGGTTGATCGTGCAGCTCCCGACTGTGACACCCTCGTCAACTCGGCTGTGGCTGTTAACCAGTGGTTCCAAACCCCAGTTCTGAGGGCCGCATTCGGCTCCCAGGCATCCTTTGTGCGGCCCTCAGCAGTCTTTCAATAAAACGTCTAATATTTTGTGTAACAGGCTTTGTTCTGCTGTAAAACAAAATGTGTCAATTGAATTGTGTTAAAAAATTTTGGCGTCGCTCTCCAACAAAATTGTAGATCTGGATTTGGCTCCCTTCAGCGAAAAGGTTGAGAACCACTGATGGAGACTTTGAAAAGGAGCGGTGACAGCACACACCCTTGTCGGAGTCCAACACCAACGATGAACGATCGTGATTTAACTCTCCTGACATGGACAGAAACTTCTGAGCAGGAATACAGTGATTTTATGGCCAGTAATAGGCAGCCGTCAACACCGTACTCAAGCAACACTCCCAAAAGCTTCACAAGGAACCTGGTCGTATGCTTTATCGAGGTCAACAAAGCATGTGAAGATGTCTTTAACATATTCCCAAAATATTGCCAGAGAGTAAAATATGGTCTGTTGTGCTACGGCCGGGACAAAAACCGCACTGGTTATCATTCAGCTTTGATTCAATTATTTTGCAGCATCTTTTTTCAAGGCACTTGGCAACATAAATGTTAATTATTTGAAAATTCCCAAAAAGCATTGCAGGTCACACAAAACGCCAAAAGGCCTTTGCGGGCCACATGCGGCCCACGTGTTTGGGACCCTTGAAGTAAAGCTTCGAATGTTCTCATTGAAAACTTTTAATGTCATTTTATATAACAATTATTTCCAAAGTGCTTTTTATAATCATTATGAAAAAGTAACATTAATACCTTATGACACTGTACAGAAAAAGTTGCAGACATCTAAATCAACCCAAAATAACTTAACTCAGATGTATTATGTAGTTATGCCTTCCAAAATATGTTTATACATTGTGAAAAATAAAATAAGAATGTAATTTTACAGAATTTTGTATGACCTCCTTAGCAATTACTGACTTCCAGCTAGTTGTAATTGAAACCACTGGATGTATGGCAAGTCAACCACCTATTTTCTGAGGGACCTTGCAAAGAAACTTGTTGATATGTCTGGTGACCTCCTACGAAGCAACAATGGTTCCACCAGCGCCTATCCCTGGCTAGTAGCTCACAGTAAGAAGGAATGTTGGTAGCATACAAGTTACAATATTCCCATGTGTACTAACCAGTATTACTGCCCGTCACTTGCCTTTACTTCAATGCATACAGTAGCTAAATAGCTAGCTATCACAGAGATGGTTTTTTGTTAATTAAAATCCCAAGAAGAATAAAACTCTAGTCGCAGGATTAAAAGGTGAGAAGATAAGACAAACAGAATGATCCAATGCTAGGCCTACTTTTTATTTTTATACCAGACACAAAGTCCAGAAAGCACAAGCATACACTGTCTCCACAACGCAGACTGATAATAACAGAAACAAACGTTTTATAACGGCTACAATTATAACCTTGTTGTTGCTACAGTATTTACTCTAAGCAAATTTCACAAACTGAGGTTGGAACACTCTAGATCATTCATTAATTATTAAAAACATACTTTACAGTAGTGATTCAATTGCAAAAAATTATCAAGAATATATTTTAAGTGCCAAGACATATTCGACAATAATCAGAAGATTCTAAATTAAAATCCTCTGGATTTACCTGCAGTCATACTCAATGTATTGCTCGTCAAACCAGAAGGCAGCAGTTAATTTTTTCTTGTTTATTCCGATACTGGTGTAATATGGTATATTTCACCAAACAATACTAGGGGCTCCAAATCACAATATAACCAAGAGAAACTTACCTCTGAGCTATGTCTACAACAAATAACTGAAAAACATAAGGAGCAGTGTTGCCAGATGGTTGTCACTTATCACATAGAACTGCTAAATGGTGTCAGAAAAAACTGCTAGATTCTGCTAAAAATTGTTTGTTACAAGTTTTCAGCTAAAATCTGCTAAAAGTAGTTAAATTCTACCAAAATTTTTGCTATTTTTGAGAAGATTAAAATCAGCTTATAAAGTTACACATGAATTTTTTGTCTTGCACCTTCACCATGACTATCACTGGACAAGAGCAAAAAATGATCATCTTCAAGAAGATGATCTTGGCCACCACACTTTTCAGACCAGGGTACAGCTAGCCGCCATTTCGTCCAGCCACCACTTTCGCGCTTGGCAAGCAATACTCCACGGAAAAGAAGTGCAAACATGCTAGGCTATTAAAACACTAAAAATCTACCCAAATTTTATTACAAATGAGAATGAAATCACAAGACAAAAAAGTTCCTCCCACATTATTTCAAAGCTTCAAATTCTAAAATAAGACCAACTTTTCATGAACGTCAATGCTGCAATGCAAACACCCATTTCTAAAGTAAAAACAGACAAGACATAAGACTGCGATTATTTCTAAACAAATATCAAATGCTATTATCACTAGCTATATCCTGCAAATGTTTTTTTAACGGGCACACTTCCAGTGAAATTTACTAAAATTATACACAACCAACTTTTACGCAACACTATTCAGCAAATATTTTTTTAAATCGAACACCAGCAGATTTCTTCATCTAATTTTTTCAACAACAGCAGATTTTTCATCAAGCAAACACGACCAGAGATCTAGTGTTTTTTTGTTATTCAGTATACGATCCTATCCTGTTTTTGAAAAATGATATCCGTATCTAATCTGAATCTTGTTTTGGTTAAAATCATACTATCCATATCCCATAACTATCCGAAAGTGTATTATGATGCACAACATACATTTTTTATGTGTAGTGTCTATTTTGCCTTGAGGCAAAATAACCTACTGGAGTAATTTTGCTTTTAGCTGAAGACGATTCGCTGAAATAGTCACATGACAAGTTTGGAATGCAAGTCCTACTTAGTTGACTGTAACACCTCAGTCCCACCTGCATGGACAAGCGTTATAATGGTTTCAGGGCTGGCAAGCAGTTAGTGGCTTCTTGTTTGCATTATGTGAACTGTAGCCTACTCTCACCCCCCAAACCTAATGTCTGACCCTAAACCTCGATCATACCGTGACACTAAACCCTAACCATAAACTCTTGGACCCCAACCAACCAACTGTCTCTTTGCATATCCAACATGTCTCGTGTCCACTTCAACCAGAAACAATTTTGTTCAACTGAATGAAGGCAAAATAGTACCAGCACAGTCTCTCTGAGTCTGTCTTTGCCTTATGAAACACAATAGACACCACCTAAATGCGTTGCCCCGCAGTGGGCCCTGTCAGGTCAGTCATGCCTATGCCTATAATAAACAGCAAGCTAGCTTGACATATCACATAACGCATAACCTAAGCACTTATCAGAGTCATTTGCATCAATAAGTACTTATCAGAGTCATTTGCATCGCCATCAGATCAAAAAGCAAGGTGAAGTTTTGCCACACCAAGCTTTTTTTAGTCATTTGTTTAGTAACAATGGTTCCATTATTATAACACAATCCATGATTTCACATTCGTAAATTCATTTATTAATCCTAGTATCAGTATCCATTGTTGCACTTTAACTTACCTAGTACTACACCTAAACTGCTTAGCAAAGCTAGTCTACAAATGGGCCCCCAGTACAGAGGCCGGAGCCTGGTCTGAGACGCAACAGTTGTGGACACTTCTGCTCAGGGCCACATAAAGACTCTGCCAGACAGGCTGGTTTGGCAGCCACAAAAGCTGAGGTCGCAAAATGCCAAAAATATCATGACCTCCAGCTCCAAATCAATTACCACTTTCAACCAGTGGCAATTGAGACCACTGGTGTGTATGGCAAGTCCACTGCCCCTTTTTTGAGTGGCCTTTCGAAGAAACTTGTCGATGTGTCTGGCGACCCTACAGAGCGCCAGTGGCTCCACCAGCGTCTGTCCCTGGCTGTGGCCAGGGGAAATGCTGCCAGCATATTGATATTGGCCTGTGTGCAAGTGTGATCTAATTTTACCTGTTCTTTTTCTAGCTGCTTTTAACGTACTGACCACCATCACTGCCTACCACTTGCCCCTGTATCAATGTGTAGCTATTGCCTTACAAATCCTCGTTCTTTTTGTAAGATTCATTGCTCCCTCAGTTGTGCAGTGTTACCTTGTGCATTGGTTAAATATCTTGTCAATCGCATGGCCTATGATGAGTGTACAGCGTGGTTTCGTGTTCAACATTGCTTAAAACCTATATGAGGCCTGTTAGAACAGTAAAAAAAAAAAGTCTACAAATCAAAACAGCATTTTAAACAACAAACTGGCTTAAACTATCTCACAAATTTTGAAATGACTCACTTAATATTCAGTCTAACCGTCAATGTCATATGACGAAAATTTTGCGTATCGTGTTAAAAAGCTAACTGCGGCTTGGTATCGTCCAACGACCAGTCCATCTCAATGCAGGCTTA
>Ga0210059_1015640_pt1 | contig 11045 bp, 10 predicted proteins | sample Ectturendosymbi2_FD_188042 | JGI IMG/M metagenome (GOLD analysis project Ga0210059, IMG submission 188042) | Ecteinascidia turbinata endosymbiont from Florida, USA - Sample 2 (SPAdes) (version 2) | ecosystem: Host-associated > Tunicates > Ascidians > Unclassified | place: Key West, Florida... | reverse complement strand
GGTCATTTATTGTTATGGTTCCATTACCACTGCGAAAGGTTGAGATAAGACTATTTAAAGCAAACCATTTTAATGCCTTTACCAAATCATCAGCGCTTATGACATTGAGCCTTGAGTTTAATTACGGCGAACCATACATAACGGGAAATACGTGATTTCCTCTATTTCCCGAAAGACTGCTGTTATGGTTCCATTTACCAACACGTACAATTTTAAGTAATGCTTAATGAAGTAAAATGAAGTCGACATAGTTTGCTAACTCCTACCCCGATCCGTCTTCCAATATGTCCTGTTCAACTGCACGTAAACTACGTTACATACGTAAACAAACAAATTCCACTCGAAATGTAGAACTCAAAATGTAGCAAAATCCATGGACTCTGATCTTTGAAAGTATTGCATGTCTAATATTCTACAGTTGCAAGAAAAGGATTAATCATTCAGCCCCGGTCTGGTGACAAAAATTGCTCTGAAAAGCTGGTTTAAAAATCCCCGCATCAAAATATGCATTCTTCGATTACCCTCAAATTTGGTTCTTGCTTATCCCGCAATTCATCAAGCGTACTGTACATTTAGTTTGGTGCGTTATTCCAGTCTGGGAAATAGTTTGGGTGGTTCCACGATAAATGTCTTGTTTGAAACAGAGCAAAACGCGGAAGACTATCAAAATCTGAGGTGGCGGCAGTAATTCCCTTGTTTGTGTGCTTGATTTGGTGTAAGATTCTGCACTTTGCTCTGCACCCTTCTTTCAAAGTCTAGAGATTGTGTAATCGGGTTGGCTGTTTTCGCAAGGCTGCCCTCATTTTTGACCGGTAGGTGAGTTTTAACCAAAGACAGTTGACGCTGTTCTGCAGGGTGGTTAGGCAGCGTTTGGCACGTGAGTGGTATTGAATTTGTGTGAAAAGTGCCAAACATTGGTTGAAGCAGTTAAAATTTTCAGTTTAGCTTAAATGGAATTATAACAATGCAAATTATCTTTTAAACTTTGATCTCCCTCCCATGTATAATATATTTCAAGTCATTTAATAGGCCAGCAGTACGCGAAGGAAACAAAGTTAAGCAGAGAATAGCGGATTTTCCCTTGTCGGAGAAAGTTGGTTATTACTAATGCAACCCTTTTGAAAGCAACATAAAGCTTTTAACCAAGTTACAAAGCAGCTTTGTAAAATCAGGGTATTTTTGGTGCGTTGCACGATTAATATTAGATCTACCCAGGTCCGGAACCAGCTTAGGACACCAGGAGGGGCAAAGAGTTTTCCGAGAGGAGCCTAAATTTTTTGAACTATGTCCAATAGTTTGCAACTATGTGCAACACATTTTTCCAGGGGGGGAGAAAATTTTTGGTTACGGGCCTGGATCTATCTTTCGCATGCTCTTGTTGGTCTGAGTCTTTACGTTAGTTTTTGAAAATTCGCCCCTCATCATATGCGTGCGGACACGGACGAAAAGTCGTTTGCACAATTCCAATACCGCCTTGATTTCCATAAATTACACAAGCCTTGGATTTTTCCTTGGCTTGATATCCTTACTTTGAGTATATTTAGGAGTGAAATCTTTTTTATTATCACATTAATTTGGTCCAACACTCCTCCGAACGACCAACAAACGCCAAAATTTCGCCGCATTGTATACAAATATAAAAATGTGGTACTTTTTACAAAAACGGTTATCAACATAACTCTTCGCACTATGTTTATTCCACAAGTGACTGCAAAATCTTTCTAGCTGTTCCACAGCTTCTAAGACCTATGGTCAGCGATTAGATTTAAACTTGTCCATGTGCGTTGTGACTGAGATACAGTATATCCCGGGGCGTGACGAGGGAGGCACAATGCCCCGGGTACCGAATCACTGGGGGGTCTAAAAGCCCCAATAGTGTCGAAAACACTTTCTCGAATACAGTAGATTTACTCCGAAAAGACCTTAGGTTCGAACATGGGGGCGCCAAACTTGTCTCTTGCCCCGGGCGCCATCTAATCTCGGTATACGCCCCTGAGTATATCATTCAGTTAGATTTTTACAGGTTCTGACTTACTCCAAATCATAGCTACGTTAGAATTTCGTAAAGCAAGCAAACAGTGCACTGATTTTCGTATTACAACGCTTCTTAATAGAAGCTCAGTGGCTAGATTTGTAAGCGTAATGATGCTTCAGTGTATGAAATGCCACGGTGGTTTCGCAAGTTTTAACTTCTCCCATTGACTTCGTGCCAAGTATACAGAAATAGTCAGCCGATTTAGTTAATGACGTTTCATCTCTAACAGCCTGTTTGTGCGTTTTACTGTCGATATATTTACTTTTCATTTATCTGTTCATTCGTTTGGCTCAGACACATGGTCGATATCACAGGTGTTCCATGCAGGCAGCCATAGTTGAAGAATATAAGGATGAAAAATGCTTATAGACACAACAGATCGATGGATAGCTAGGTGATACTCACAGACAATACTGAAAATGAGCAGACACCGAAACAACGCGCCAGTAACTACTGTATTCGGTCATTCTCTTACAGAAGCGGTACATAGTGGGAGAAAAATGGAGATTTTAAAATAGCATCAGTCAACTGCAGTGAGCGGATAAAAAAGTTAGATGAAGACACACATTGTTGAAAAACAGCATGAAACTTGTTTCTTACGAAAGCATCAAATGTTTTGACAAAATGGGTAACTTGATGTAAGCGAACACTTTCATTCCTTGGAATGTAATGCAAAATACGATATATGCGTTGTCATTTAGGCTAAGGCAGCCTTTCATTTCCACATAAACAAACGTGCCATATGTGCAAGTAATCCATTCCGCTTCAAAATCATTGCGTCCCTACTGCCCTTCTTGTAAAGTGGATATGTCTTCCGTAGTTCATTAGTGAACTGTGTTCTATTTGACATTATTCTTCCTTTAGCTTTATGGTTGTATAAATTGAAACAGTTATAAAATACAATTTAAATACAAATTTTAGCGCTACTACTGAATGCAACCTGCAATCAGACAGGTCGTAAGTACACTGCTGTCACTCATCACCTTAGCCCGACAACTGAAATGCTGGAGAAAGAAGACGCAATTTGTAAACAACTGTGGCAAAACACAGTGGCGCTTTTCAGGGGCGCAACAAGCTCCTCATTTTGGGTGGGCAATTTTCATGAAATTTCATTCGATGACGTCATCGTGCTTCTTCAACTGTGGTACAACTTTTTCGCAAACGGTCACGTATAATAGTAATGCATTTTTACCCGCAGACACCAAGTCCATAGCACAAATACACACATTCTGCACAACGCTGGTTAAAAAAAACACACAAAACAGAACGTTTTACAACAGCGTTGGAGGCTGAATCACCGGGTGGAGGCTGAAAACCAGCGTTGGAGGCTGAAAAAGTAATCGCCAAAAAAGTCAAAAAAGTAATCGCCAAACTTTATTCCTTTACTCTGAGAAACAAAATAACTGACAAAAAATAATAGGTCAGAAATTTCGCAAACGTCAGAATTTCGCTTGACACCGGGCTACAGCAACTTTTAACAGAACGTTTTGTAACGGCGTTGGAGGCCGAGCCTCCGGTTTACAGACGCATTCTTAACACTATTTGTTCACTTGGTACAACACTACTGCAGAGTGGGACGCTAATTCCTAAACTGGTCAAGCCCAAGTAAAGTACGAATGCATTGTGACATGCACACCCTCAAACGAACAAACACTGCAATGTCCGAGCACTCAGTCACAAAGTAAAATGCGGTTGTAGTGCTCAAAGAATAAGCAAGAATATAAACAATCTGACTGCGTCAAAGCGGGCAACCATTAGCCTACGTTATTAAACCTTCTGCTTCTTTCGAGAAACAAGTGAATATTTTTTCTTAATACAGCCTCAAATGTAGGAATGGTACATTGAACCTGATGAGTCATGACTGCTAACACTCGCTCTCCAGAGTAGTTTGTATAGAGCTCTGCATCCAAAATTGTAGGCCACACGCAATCTTTGCATGCAATGACTTTATGAAATTCCACCATATTTGTTATGCATACCTGGGCGTACAAAAGGAACGAAAAAGTAGGCCTACATTTTAACTGCATTTGAACATCGGGAGAAGAGGCTCGCAGTTTGTTTGCTGCACAATATTGATATCGCAGTTGTCTCTGAATGTCTTTGTCATCTGAGAGAGCTCAGTACCTAGTAGAGCTCCCAGATATTTGTATTGGTTAACAGATTTAGATTTTTACCACCCATGTGCCAGTAATGGGGTGACTGTGCTTTTTGCACTCTTAGCCTTAAACGTCATACAAAGAGTTTTGCTGTTGTTGAAAATATTCCACGAGATTCTGCATAAGCCTGACACACAAATAAAAGTTCTCTTCGCAAAATATCCGTAAATGAGAACTTTTCAATTTCAATCAAGACGCAGACCAAACGATCAGGACAGAGTAAGAATCAGAATTTTCATACAAACAGCTGGTTCAGTACTCAACTAGTGTAGTCATGGCTTTAGTGTGACAGTAAACCTGCCTAATTTTCTTCTTGTTTCAGCAAATTCGTTCTAGCCCTATTTTTCTAGCATGTGTTTGAATTTCTATCACAAATGAAGATCCCAAACATGAAAGATAGCCTATGTCAAGGGTGAGGGGATCTTTGAATGCTACCATTTCGGGCAAAACGGATCAGGTGTCTTGTGCCTTTGGCGCATAGCAGATCAGGTGTATTTGGGGCAAAACGGCTTTTTCTGGCATCCAAGAGTTGTGTGAAAGATTTTAGAAGCACGTTTATGGCTATGAGCTTTCAGGAATTGCACTGGTTGCAAAAGTTAGGGTCTTGTAAAGCGTCATTTGGGGCCAAAGTGATCTAGTAGCTAGGTGCGTTCAACACTTGACTAGCACTCATGACACTTTACTAAACCTTTTTCCCAAGCCGTGGTACTGGGATCAACCCATAAAGACACTAAAACGTGAAACATTCCTCAACCTAAATTTAGGTAAAAACTATCAGGTTTCGAATGGAAAATGCAGCTGAACAACGCTTTTTTAAGAAATGTACTACGTTAATAATGGTGATCAGCTTTGCCCCTAACAAAATAATAATCATAAGGTCGTAGAAGAACAAGCGGTTTGAAGAGGCACTAACTGCTATGTCAAGATTTCTCTTATCAATTCAAAAGTTTCAGCAATTTGCACGGTTCAACAGTACCCTAATATTAGAAAGTTTCATGAGGGCAAATTGAGGCCTGTCTAAGACAAAATAGTAGACGAACAAATAGAAGACAATGCCTTGCAAAAACGAACATTTTAAACTGTCTCCCAAAGTTGACACTTCCAGCATATTTGTGGTTGAGTACCAATCATTTATGAAATTTTCGATCAGATAACCTGTCTCAAGATAAATTTTGTAAGGAGATTTAATGAGCAAGACAAAGAAAATTCCAATAAAATTTCTTAAAAATGATTAGAATATAAAATTTCATCATTTCATCTTTATTCTTTGAAAGTTTCTACAAATGTCAAAATTGCTAGCAATGTTTTGAAAATTTCGGGGGGGGGCAAATACCCCAAATGCCTCCCCCCCTCTGGTTGCGCGCCTGGCGCTTTTGATACAAGAAATGTCCTTGCCTGGGCCCTCACCAGAATTGGTAGAAAGCGCCGAGCAAGATGTAATATGTACGGTGTCTGCATCCCATTGCAGTCTCATGCCAGATCGAAGAATGGATCGATCCTACTGACATTGGTATGATGAACATGTGTTTCACGTACATGTTCGTAAAAGCAGGTAGCGATTTGTAAGTACTGTATTCTACGGAAGTTGAACAGGCGAGCTGCACAGCACTTTTTTGCACACGGTTAAGCAAGCTTCACGTGACGACACCTCAATTGCAACAGAAGACCAGTTTACTAGTTAGAGAAGGCGGCAAAAAGAAGATGCACATTAACAGTAAGATGCAGGGGCATTTATGCAAGCATCTGTTTGAAAACAAAGTCGATGATCACGCAACAATGCATGTAAGTGAAGTATAATTCATTGCAGCTGCACTCCATACGAAAAAATGGCGTGTGCTCGAAAAAACACCGCACTACTCGAAAAAACACACAAAATCGCGCAAGACAAATAAGCCACAGCGAATATTCAAGAAAGTGTCAAATCGAAAATGGAGGAAATTTGAGCGATTTTTGAGTCTTCGCAGGGCAGTTCATTTTCATTACAAAAAGGTTGGCATGTCCTCCAAAAGAACGTATAGGCCTACTACGATTGGTATAGGTAGTTGCGCTGTCCACAACTATCCACTTCACCGAGTATAAGTCTCTAATGAAAACAATCTCTTGCTAAAAGACTTATTGAATCGTTTTTTTCTCATGTTCGTGGCTGTTCTGTGTGCTTAAGCTGAACTTTGACAGCTTTACTGTTGAATCCTGAAAAATTGCATTGTCAAAACGTAGTGCGTAAAATTCCTGTTACGTTTGTGTATTCCGTTACGTGGTTTTCACATCGTTACCAGCATTAATCTTGATAGGCTTTATGGTTAGTTCAAGCGTGGTTCGCAAACGTGAGTCGTAAATGTTGTCAAATCGAAACAGCTCGTGCATTTGTTTGAATTATCATCAAAGCTCTTTTAAACTTATGTCGCGTAAATCCAAAGTTCAGTCAAATATTTAGCAACAACATCTCGTAGATCAGGCCTGCACAACATACGGCCCGCGAGAGCTTCTTCAATTGTGGAAAATGCCTGCAAAAGCTTGACTTCTAATAAGTAATTGTCGTTCTATAATTTCTTCCGTACCACAGTAGAATTTGCCTAATTCGTCACCGCAAGGGGATTAGAATAAAGTGACGAATTATGCAAACAGGTGAAAACTCTATCACAGAAGCTGGTATACTTTATCATAGTAACTCGTATACATAGGCTAGCGCTTTTATTTGCAGTAAAATACAACTTTATGACGTTATGGTTGTTTACTAAATTATACTCTTTAATTGCTCTACTCTATCTAGACTCCTGTATTTAATCTAGCACGCTTGAAATCGTTAATAAACTTTAATTTCTGCGTTCTCTCAATGGGGAGTCGGGTCGCGCTTCGCACCTCGTGCATAAATTGGATAACCAAATTACGAGGTGCAACAATTCTCATAAAAAGAGCCTTAATTTGTTTGAATTCCCACACGTGTTAACTGCTTAAACATCACAACCGAAACTGCAAATGACGGATTAGCCGAACAAAACGCTTCTCAGGAATAGAAAAAGGTGACGAATTAAGCAAATTGACGAATGAGACGATGGTGAATTAGACGAAGAGAAATGTACACAAAAGATAGGAATTCTGCCGGGACCGACGAAAAAGTGACGAATTAAGCGAATTGACGAATTAGACAAATTCTACTGTACAACGAAATCTCTACATCGAAATGAAATAGACTTTTGCAGCCCGCGGCAAATTTATGTAGATAATTTGGCTCTTCGAGCTTTCTGCGTTGTACAGGCCTGGCACAGTTCAATGAAAGTAGTCGTTATTTGCGTATACGTTTGCCTGATAGACGTTGGGAAGCGCACAAGGGCATTTGATAAGGCCAAGTGAATGTTTTCAAGCGATTTGAGGTGCTGAAAAGAAAACAGTACGCTCGCAAAAGTTCTTGAACCCTCGACAAGTTCAACACTGAATGAAATGAGCAACAGTTTCTGAATGAATTGGTGAAATGCTTTTTCAATGTAATTTCCATCGGTCAACCGAAAACCGATTACCACATCGGCTACCACCAACCTTCTGTGGAAAGCTGGATCAATCTTAACCAAACACACGTTACAGAATTTTCAGGTCTGCTCAAACATCTTTGCAATCCGCTGTGCAAACACAAAACTGTTATTGGCTTGAAGCCATTTATTTTTTTCGACGAGAAGCTCGCGCAAGGATCCGAACGTTTGACCTTCATGCAATTTAATTATAGGAAAATGTTGAATTCATTTGTTCACTCAGATGTGTTTACGCGTTTTCAACGTGCTTACACAGAATTTCAAACAGACTTTCGAAGACATCGTGTGAACTCAAAGTGACGGTAAGCAAACGAAAATCGTAAACGACTGTTGCGATTGCAAACAAACGCTCTGGATTGTGCAAAAATGATATCATTCATTTCCACCCGTTCAAAATTTGAAACAAGTGCCAATCTACAGTTTCATTAATTTCGCAGATTGTAGTCGCGAAACCAGGGATATCTAGGTGTGAAAACAAACCAATATTAGTTGAGTATAGGAAAAAAAACATTAAAAGATAGAGACACATTTGTGTCCAATGTCATTTTTTACGATCATTTGTGTTGGTGTGTTGCACGCTCTGACGTTTTCACCAAACTAATTCTGTGTAACGGCGGCGCTTTTGGATTTGACCTTTCCACACCTAAATTGACATGAAGTAAAGAAAACGAATTAAACTCGGGAATTTACTGGTCTGGCAAAAATGACTTAGTTTAGAGAAGCACACCTGAAAACGCTGCCTTTGACCAATAATCCTTGCAACGTAAAATTAGAAATTTAGCAAAGTTCGCAGACGGGGAACACAACCCCGACGCCAGGATGAGACCCAGGAATCTTGAACACTAAACTATCCACGAGATGATTAGGTAGAACTACGATTCAGTGACTGAAATAAAAAATCGACTGATTGTTTTAATAGTTGATCACCAAAGTCCTTCGCACGTGCTGTTAATCAAATTATTGTCTGATCTGTGTTTTTGTCACATCAACCCAGTGGCTTGCAGAGGTCTGGTGATGGCCGGGGCGACTGCTTGATTGGATGCCCCCTACCAAATTTTCACATTGAGCAGAGACGTACATATGGTGGTCATTGTTGCTGATATACGCTGTTTGTGACATCACAATGTTAACTTTTGCAAACAACGCTTTGGCGAATTTTGTTGACACAACATACATATTTAGCGACGCTGGAGCAGCGGTAGGGCAGGGAAAGCAATAAAACAGTTTAGGGCGATGGAAATATAAAAAACAAAAAAATCGTTACCTATTATGTTTGTTTCTGTTCATCAATAATGTTGGCCTCAAAAATAATACCAGAAGTTATAGAAAAAAATTCTGAATTTTGTGGGTGCTCGAAAAGCTGCAATAAATTTGTTTCGAGTCGATCTTGATAAACTGCGAAATTACCTGTGATACTGTTATGAAAAGCAGCGGTGTTGGAGGTGGGGGTGCAAGCGCACCCCCAAAAGTTTTGATTTTCTGAAAATTGGGCAACATCCCCGAACATCCGCGTAAAAATGGCGCCGAACGTTGCTTGACTTCAAAAAACGACGCCCAAGGTTTGCAGAAAAATACATGAAGACCTTTTTTGGAGGTCACACCAAAAACGGTCGTCATGATCTTCGTGGGAGAGAATGTGTAGTCAAAAATTGCATAAAAATCGTTTCGGGGAAGTTTGGGGAAATTCGGACAAAAACCCTTCGCCACCCCAAAAATTTGACGCCACGCTTTTAGTGAGTCCAGTTTTGTATCGTTAGCGCACGGACCACGTTGGCTGTTTCTGCTGTCGCGCCATCGTAGAGCTATTTCTGCTGCTACTAATCAGAACCCTTTTGTAAATAAAGATTTGTGCGCCAGGAAGCCTGTGAAACGAACTATCAAAGAGGTGACAGCCAACGCCATGCTTCGGCTTGGCAATTTAACATGTCAGGTAGTTTTAGTCGGGAGTTAGAACAGTACTCATACAACGACTAGGCTGCCTCGTTGGTAGCGTTTGGGCAAACCAGCATCTCTGCATGCAACGACAGCATTCTTCGCAAGCAACTTCTACGCTGGGCAACACCCTAAACCTCCACATAGGTTCCTACGACAGGAAACACCACACCAGTGATGTATCATAAAATCAGCTAAATCAAGCACGTTGAAATTGGACAGTTTTGAAGTTTGACTCAGAAAATTCATTAAACGTTCATAATTATCTTCAGTGTTGATGTAATTGGACCCAACCCAAAAAATTGCCCGTTTTAAAAATCCCACTTAAAAAAGCAAAAACCCACCAAAATCCCACTCTTAGCTCTTCTTTTGAAAAACGTACTATGAAGGAAAAAGTGAAATAAGCAGCACACTTGTACAGTTAACAGCAAATTTTTTTTAATGAAACAAAACGAAGAGCAACGAAATATAAAGGATTTGAAAAAAAAGAAAATTATTCGAACAGTTTGAGTAAATTCTACAGGTTATCTTCACCTCTGTGAAAGCGGTATATTTTAATCAATTTTTCTGCTTTCTCTGCACTAAAGCTGTTTCTGATGTTGGACCATACCAAACGATATGTTGAAAACATACACTATGTAGATGCTGAACTAGCAGGGAATGTACATAAACTGGACGTGAAACTGCAGTTTGTGTGGGAGTGGCTTGCTGTGCGCATTCTTGCCAAGATTTATCACTTAGAAGTGAATTGACCAACAACACTTTACGATAACAAAGTTGAAGTACATTTCTTTATCCTCAAATTAGAATGTCATAATAGCCATAACAATTTATTATTGTGTGTTTCTGCAAATGGTGATATTGCATAATGCAACATGCTTTAAACATGCGCAAGGAAGTTTAAACATGCGCAAGGACGTTCACTGATATTTTCGTGCTCTGTAAGATCCCGCAGTGCACTCCTATGGGTTAAATTCAGGTAACAAGTCGAGAGGCACATTGTGATAAAAATACACCCGCCTTCTCAGCACCTTAGTACGTATGCGATTATTTCCTGGATAATTACCACTTGCAAGACTTGGCTTACAGAGTCAGTCTTCCTGTAACCGTTTACGCAACATTATGCTTTGCTGCAAAAGAAGCGTTTTGCGTAAGAAATTAAAGGTCCATAAATCGGTTTAAACATATGTTTAAATGCAAATAAAATCTTGGCAAAGATTTGAAAATCACAGTTTTCTGATGTTTTCATCGCAGTGTTGCTGGGGAGCAACTTTATAATGGCTGAATATTGCAGAAAAAAAAACAAATTAATTATAGAAAAAAGCATAAATTAACATATTGCATAGAACAACGGCTGCGAAGATAACAGAATACACCCTTCACAAGTTGGAAGTAATG
>Ga0210059_1015639_pt1 | contig 11045 bp, 8 predicted proteins | sample Ectturendosymbi2_FD_188042 | JGI IMG/M metagenome (GOLD analysis project Ga0210059, IMG submission 188042) | Ecteinascidia turbinata endosymbiont from Florida, USA - Sample 2 (SPAdes) (version 2) | ecosystem: Host-associated > Tunicates > Ascidians > Unclassified | place: Key West, Florida... | reverse complement strand
TTATTTGCCTTGCTTTGGCTTGGCAACTTCAAGACGTCAGGTTGCTTAGTTGGGAGACCGACCTGTGCTCCTGCAACAACTAGGTTGACCCCTCAACTAGTAGGGACCTCTGCAATAAACTACAACCTCAGACCCTACACTACCTTATTTCGTTGCACCATACCAATCGAAGACATGAGGATTCATGTTGCGATATTTTTATTCCCTTGGTTTACGAAATACATCAGGTATAATGCCTGGGATTGTCATAAGCGGATCGAGGGGGGAGCTAACGGGGCTGAAACTCCCCCTAAAATTTTTCAGATACGGTTTTTGATCGATGGTTCCAGATACAGAAACGTGCATTCGTGTGATTTTTTCATAACCTTTAAATAAACCATTTCTGGCACAGGGATAGGGACAAAAATATTGAATTCAAAGCTTATTTTGCAGTCATAAATTTATATTTCACTAAAAATAAAACTTCTAATAAGCAAGTTTTTATACCAAAAATATGACCCCAACATCAAAGAAACCGCACGTAAGTGTTTAAACTCTGGTCTAATTTGGGAAGGATCGGACTTCTTGTGGAAAAAAAGTGGATAGACAGCAGATTGTGGACAAAAGTTGAATAAGCAGTAGACTATACTAATTTTTCCTATCAGCTTTCATGAATGAGTGCAGTTCATTTTGTTAGTTACGCGAAAACATCAAAATTACGCTACAACAAACTTCCAACGCAGTTAACTACAGGAAAGGTTAGAGCGCTCAGTGACAGCATAAATTCCATAAGGGCAAACTTAACCGTAAAACGTAGCCTATATGCCGGGTAGGCTAGATATGTAGTGCGCTGTATTAGATGTAGGCTAAGCTAAAGGTGAATACTGATCAGACCTACCAGAAACAGTTTTTGGACAAAAGTTCAGCTCAGCACTAAATAGATGCTTTTCTGCGGCCCATACTCTGTTGTCACTACAAATTTTTTTGAACCTACTGTACAGTATTTCTAAAATTGCGTTACCGCAATATAGTCGCGTTTCGTATACAAAATTGAATGGATGAGCAGAGGTTGGTCATTTGACTCGCTACAAACTTCACGTTTCCCGCTATGAAGTGGAAAATATTACCTGATCATTTTCAATGCCCTTGTGGTGCAATGAAAAGCTACCAGGGCAAAGTGCTAGCATTCATTGCTTCGAGATCTTTGCAGTGTTGCCAGTTGTTTTTTGAGGCCAAGTATATAATTTTTGCCTTTTTTTGAAACACCTTTGGCATTTTTTATTTTTGAAAAGAGGCCAAATCAAATTCGGCTTTTTTGGCCAATTATATTTTTATTCCGATTCGGCAGATTTAAAGATGATCTTGTCAGATTTCTGGGTGCAGGCAGATTTCTAGACACTGCTTATGGACACAGAATGATACATTTTTATTGGAAACTCTGCACGAATATTTTATAATTTTTTGTTTTGCTGTTTCATGCATTTTTAGGTTTGCAGTTTCAGGTTACTCTTCAGCAAGACCAAAACGTTCGAGAAGTTTGTTAGTACAGTGACTAGTGAGATTTATTCTTTTTATGTATAAAAAATGTTTATAATTGCCTTTTATATACGCGTTTGGTGTTTCAAGGGTGTCGTTCTGTATTTATCTTGTATTTCGCTTTTTTTGGTGCTATCTGGCTCTTTTCACGGGTTGATCTGGCAATTTTGCTTGTGACTACCTGGAAACCCTGTTTTTGGGTTTTTGTCTCTACGCGTACCTAGTGGCGAAGCCAGCCCACAATTATGAGGCGGGCAAATCTTTTGACTTTAAGCGAGCAACAGTTTTTGTTTTCGACACCGCCTCTCAAAGCATAAAATGACAAGAAACGCTAGAAATTTACGAGGAATGGTCCCCTTGGCCCTCCCCTGCCTACGCCTATGTTCGTACCAATGCGTTTTTCTGGGGAGAAGAGTTATGCTTGTTTTCGAAATAACTACATTTTTCCGACCTTCAACTTATTTTCTATGGTCAAATGGCATTGATAATCAACATCATTTTGTTTCGAATAGTTTGTGATTGGTACCTTGACACTGATTGACTGGTATTTTTGTAAACAAATTTCGCCATTTTGGGAAGACAATCGCGTTGTGTAATATAAATCGGAAATTTTGCCAAAGTAAACAAATTTTCAAGTCCGAACGTCACGAACTTCTATTGCATGGACATCTGCAATTTTCGAACACAATACGGCATGGGTCTTGCACAGACTGCCAACAAGGGTTGCTGGCAGCATTTCGTTTTTTTCGTGTATTTCTGTGTCACTCTTATGCCTGTCCCACGCGTTCTTTCGGCGCGTACCTGTGTTTGATTTGCTTACAATAACTTTTTTTCGACAAACAACAAGTTACGTTTTTAAGGTTTGATAAGTTTGATAATAATTCCTCAATTAGTGCGAAGGCCGCTACTGCTCCAGAAACGTCCTTGTAAGCCTGGGTAATGGTGGAAAGCAATTTGGCCAAAATGTCTAGGAGTGTTAACCGTGTTTGTTAAAAGAAGTTACCTGAGCGGTTAGGTCTTCACCGCTATGCAATATACATCCAGATGAATTGGTCCCTAAGCCCCCCCGCTAAAAAAGTTCTGGATCCGCCTGTGACTGTGATTTCAGAAAAAATATATGATTATTGCGTCGTTTCAGTAGTTTATTCACAACTTCAACGAAGCGATGCCAACGAAACCAAGTGGTGCAGACTCAATAGAAAGCATTCAGTTTCGTGGTCTTTACAAACAGACTACTGAAGGATGAAGGTAGCAGCTTCTGTTGGCGTATCAAGCCAACACACCAAACGAGTTCAAGTGGCACCTACTCATGATGGAAACTGGCTTTCTTGGGAAGCTAGATCATTCATGTGCATTTTTGGTAAAACAAGTAGGAATTACTGTGTCACTGTTGAAAATATTCACAACAAATATTACTTAGTGGCAAACGCTTTCTGTCCAACAGCAAGAAACTCTCATGCAGGCAAAAATGATGCAAGAATTTTCCGCGAAGTGTTTTCAAGAAGACATCAGTTTCACATGTTGCAGCATGGTGCCAGCAATAAATATGACGCAAAAGATGATACAGACTTTCTTCTCTTAGGAAACGAAGAACAAGCGTTGGCTTTTGCACAGGGCGATTATAAGCATCCTTGAGTTGATGCTGTGTACAGTAGTTAAAAACAAAATGTACGTTTCATTATAGCCTACAGAGTTGCTCAAAATAACTCTCTCGAAATAATTTCCTGCTTGTTCATGTATTGTTTATAAAAATGCTAAAATTTTGAGCTTGTCTTTGTGCATTGTGACAGTGTGTGGTTTTACATTAAACCACATAGGTTTGGCAAAAACAACATGATTTTTGAGTTTGTGTATGCGTATTTTTTGCTGTTTTTTAATTTTGGATGAGAAAAACTTACCCTAGTTGCATCGTTTGTCAGCGTCTTCGTTTCAAATGGCTTTTCACCTCTGCAAAAACATTTGACAATCCAAATATTTGAAGATGAATTCTTAGTGCGAAAATCGTTGCAGACAATGTTGGTGTAAGGAATTACCTAATGAAATTTCCTAATGTTCTTTTGGGCTTAGTTGTCACTGGTACTTGAGCTCCGACCCCATGCCGTGGTATCGTTCCCTTTAGTTGGTTTGCAGTTAATCCAAATAATTGCAGTTCTTTGAAACAACATATTTTAGGGTTTGTTGCATACTTTACATTGCCTGTGCCGTTTATGTGTGTTCTACAATTTTTTATATGATCTTCGATGTAAATAATGCAGTTGATCGTTCCACAAAATAAAATCTTTCAAAATTATTTGAGCACTTATGAGCTTCCTAGCAACATAAGGACTGGCTACAATGACACTCGTGTTGTCGAAAAAAATGACAGGCTACGATCTTTTCCACCGAACGACAGTCGTTTGATATGGAGCAGGTAAAGCATGGATTATTAACCGATTTTCAAGAAGTTGGCTAACCTGTCAACAAATTCCAACATAACTTTCGGAACAAGCAATTTGTGTGATGATAACGTTAGGCAGCAGCAAATTTTTCAAAGACATTGCCTTCAATGAATTTAAAATCATAATAATATTTTGAAGCAACCTTGCTTAGCACCGCATCGCTTTTCATTTTGGTTGCTGATATCAGTTATTTATGTTACGTTCACGGAAGTGTGTTATTTAACTAAATGTTTGGAAGAAAACAGGAAAATTAGTAAAACACAACCACCTGACGCATGTGCTGTAAGCTAAAAGTTTTTTCCAAAGTATTAGGAAAATGTCTTCACTCCGATAAAATAAATTTGAATAAAAGACATATTTTCACTAAAGTGAGCCATAAAATATTTGGTTAGGTTGCATTTGCTTGGTTTTATTGTCTAATAAAGTTTGCAGATAATTTTCCTTTATCACTTCGGTAACAAACCACACATCGTTGCTTATCAGTGTTCTTCAACAGGGGTTCCTCGGAAACCTAGTTTTCCGCAAAAAATGAAGTGGGGTTCCGCGAGTTTTAAGGGTTCCGTGAGAGTTTGTCGATTTTTTTATGGGAATTGATTTCTTGCTTCCATATGTTGATGCTTCATTCGGAATTTTTGTAGACCACCGTATCGCATTCAGACTCCAGTTGGCCAATTGGTTGCAGAGGTTGTTGAGTGCAGTTAATAGTCGAAAAAGAAGTACTGATAGTTGTTGCGTCACTTGTTCACTGTTTTGCAATTAAGAAGGTTATTATTGTTGGATCATAGTTATCCGATATTGCCCATGTACGGCAACACAGTTCATAGTAGACTGAGTAGAGGGTACAATACAGATTCGAGCTGCTGTTCAGCCTATGTGGGAATACAGTAAAAACAGTCTTAAACCCAACTTTTGTTATGTGGCAATCTGAACGCTTTCAGTTCCGGGTGCGCCACTTTTTTGCAAAATTTGCAACGGTATAACGCGTCAGAGGCTTGAGCTAGAGAACTGTTCAAACCCTCCACGGATTCAACAAAACTTCTAATTTAGATTGAAAAAAGTATTTTTCGTTTAGGGTTGGGGTTATCTAGCGGCAACGTCAAAATGGAGGGGTGTTTTAAAATTTTCTTCAATTTTCCTGGCCCTGGGCACCAACCCAATGAGCAATTTCTTTGGTTCTATCTTTTATTGGAAACTAGGTTGTGATCCACGTCTTTAGAGCTCTTGATCAACATTGTAGCATATCTGGAGCCAAACGTGTTTTAGACAAACGTCAAAACGTTTCACAAACGTTATATTTTGCCCTGCCTGGGCAAATTTTGTCCAGCTATAACTAAGCAGCAAATTGAGCCAGAAGGCTATTAAAACCATCCAAAGATTCTTGAAGTCTTGTAGTGCAGAATTGAAAACAGTGTTTTTGGGATCTTGGGACAATATTTTGAAGACACCATCCGCCGATCCAAGAAGCCGATATTATGGCTCAAAGTTTTATTGGATTGTAGGCTATAATACGAGTCTTTAGAGCCCTTGATTGACTTTTCAGGGTTTTTAGTTTTAAAGTGACGCAATAAACTCCAAACACTACAAGGACTTCCGACAGGAAGTTGTGGGGATTTCCCTATTCTTTTTGCGGACGTTTGGCCATGATTTTGGAACCAGAAACGCTACAAAGTCCATCAAACCCCCTAAAGACGCATATTATAGCCTAGAAGCCTATAGAACGCAACAAAACATTGAGCCACGGAATCGACTCGATTTTTGAACTCTAACAGGATGTTGAAGTCGTCCAATGTTTTGACAAACTTGTCAAAACATCGTGTGGCATGAAAATATCAACAAAAAGCTCGACATCCCACACTCAATTACCCATCCACAGAGGGCTTGAACAGGTCTCTAGCTCAAGCTGCTGGCGAGTTATGGCCATGTGGAATATGCGTATAACCCCCCCAGGTTAGGGTTTGTGAATGGAGACATTTTTACCAATTTTGTTTTTTTGCCCGTAATTTGAATGCAAACGTCCTTCAAAGCCATTCAAGGGCTCTGAAGATACGGAGTTTAGCGTAGTTTCCAACAAATACTTGAGCCAAAAAAAACGGATCACAGGATAGGCGCGCAGGGCCTGGTAAACGTGGCCAAAAAAACGCAAAACCACCCCCAGTTGTGACGTCCCAATAAGAGAATCCCAAACCCAAAACGGAAAATGTTTTTTCGATCTCAACTACAGAACACTTGCTGAATCTGTAGAGAGTTTGAGCAGCTCTCTATCTCAATCGGCAGGCGAGTCTTGACCAGAAATGTCTAGACCGCTACAGCAGCCCACGCGCGACTTAAGGTCAAGCCAAAGGAAGCAAAATAGAGTATTTTACGTGGTGAAGCGAATTTATAACAATAGTGAAGGTGTGGACAGTAATGAGCAATGTGGTTCAAATGCAAAAGTAGCAACTCCTCTGTAGCGGACCAAATGTATTTCAACTGCCAAAGTTAGAAAATGAAACAACACATATTTGAGATAGGTGTTCTTTTTCTGTATGGCCAATTTCCGAATGTAGCAGCTACAGTACATTCAAGAAATGCAAGGATATCCGAGGAATTACATTTCTTGCTCTTTAACTTCTGCAATAACTGCTTGCTTGATGAAGTGCCTAAGAACGGAATATTTGATTTTCTTACAAGCAATTCGTGTTTTTATTTTTTCAATTGGGGGTTACATGGCAAATACCAAAGCATATCGAGGGTTCCACGACGGAAAAATTGTTAAAGAGCATTGTTGCAAATACAACATTTTTGATCATAGTTCACAAATATGACCAAGGCAAATTGTTGTGCAGTAAAAGACGCCAATTTGCAATTGCAAAGCAAACGTGGTTACATCATCTATTTTCAAGACACAGAAGCGCGTTTCAAATGTTATTCAAACATTTCAAACGAACAATAGCGTTTGAAATGCTACTTCTAAAACGTACAGTATTCATGCAAAGCATGTTACGTACAAATTGGTTTTGCTTTTCTACAATTAAAAAGTATATATATTTTATCCAGTACAGGTGTATCTTTAGTTTTCATTTCAATACGTGCAGAAGTCTCCGTGTGTAAGCAGATGACATTGCAGGCAGTATGAAATGGTGAAGAAAACGTTGCTGCTTGCAACTGATTAACGCTTTCTTTCAGAATATCTCTATGAACAGTATTTGATATTTTCTGCATTTTGCAATTTTCTCCGTAAAGTGCGTTTCTTGCATTTCACCCAAAATAATATACAGCACAACAAAGAGCAAATGCTGCAACATTGGTTGCAAAATATTTCAGATTAATGCAAAATATTTCAGATTAATGCAGAATATTTCAGATTAATCAAATATATGAAATGCAAAATATTTCAGATTTGCAAAATGCAAAATATTTCAGATTAATCAAATATATGAATACGAATTAGGAAAATTTATGTACAAAATAGTTCAGAACTGCTTTCCAAGTTTTATCTCCAATTGTTATTTTCATATTAATGAAAGAGATAATTATCCCATTAGAATAGCTACTAATAACAATCTCACTACAACTTCACCAAAAAATCTTTAACACGAAGATCTATACAATAGAAAAGACCAAGGCTCTGGAACAATATTCCCAAAGACTTAAGAAACAAATCATTCCTATCCTTTTGTCCAACATACAAAAAACATTTACTGGATCAAGTTGTGTTGTAATATATCTATCTATAGGGAAATGATTCTTTAAATTTTTACTTGTATGCTCCAGTTCTGTTCAATGTCTACGATTCTTTTGATTTTGCTAGTCAATGCAGCTAATTTTCCACCGAACTGAAACTTAATAAAAACTTGCTTTATTTGTCGCAGTGTCCTGCTTCACAAATTCATCGGTGATCCCCCTTGGTCTGCTTTATGTTCTAAATTACATTACATTGCTGCCTGTTGTCGTTTATTCTTGTTTTTTTTACGCGTTCTGTGTCTTTTATGTTGCGTTTTGTTTACGTTTGTTTACTCTTGTTTATGTGCCGTTTGTTTTGTTTGTATTGCGTGATTAGGGGCTTGATTCGATGACCTTGCCGTCCCTCGCCCCATAACAATAAACTTCACTTCACTTCAAACGTTAAGTGAGTCATTCGATTCAGACATTTACGGTACAGCCCTTTACGCGATGTCAGTTCCTGTTATGCAACTCAGAATCCAGCCAAGTACTGTATTTCAACACACACTGACGTTTTCCACAAAAGGACGAATAGTTGAGTAGAATCGATTATTGTGAGCGCGGTGGAATGTACAGTTGAGTATTTATAGTACAGTGTGCATTGAGAGATAGTGTGTATCCAGAGACAAGAAAAACTTCAATACTTTTAATAAACTACCAGTCGTGCGTTTCCATAATTTTTAATTATTCCTTCTTCTAGTCTTGTGAAAAATGTTTTAATATTGCAAGTCTTCCAGCGCACAACGTATGATTCATGTGAAAAACGAAAACACACCTTTGCTACCGTGAGTTGCTTTCAAGTCGTATGTCGTAACGTCCAAATAGTTTTCATTGTTTTTTTTGTTGCAAAACCTTTGCTTTTTCAAACAGGCATTTAAAATGTTGGGCGTTTTTGTTTTTTGAACATAACGCAAATGAGGCAGATTTCAAAACCCGGAATACGTGTTTCCCTAGGGCTGCAATTGCCTATCCGTGTGAGTAAATTTGTTGCACAGCCAAAACAGCCAAGTTGAACACATAAAAACGGGATCGACACTTGTAGTTGCAAAAATTGTAAATTTCCATTCAAGAATTCAGTGCATTTTTCTTAGTATTCTCTGACTTTTTGTCACAAGAATTTTTAGGGTGCATGCTCATCTATGGAAATCCTGTAGTGATACCAGAGAAAATTTGGGAAACCCTAAACGAAGGCACAACCAGAACGAGATGGAAAATCGCAAAATGAAGCATTTTACTTTGGTCAAAATATTTTTAATCATTCATATGTTTGATCGGTTGGCATCGGCACAACACAATTGCTGCAAAAAATATTCTGAAAACAACTCCACGCGACGCCATGCGTGGGAACTCGACTTCTCTCTTATTCGAAGTGACATTTGCGCAAACCTTATTCACTTGTGAGCTGCGCTGTTACAGGGCTGAGTGAGTTGCACTCCCCCATTTGTTTCTATATTCCAAACCTGGATGTGCAACATTCCAGGCGCACACCTACAGGACTCGAAAGCACGTAATCCACAGGAAAATCGAACAGAGCCGCAGCGTACAGTTGCGAGCTGCGCTGTTCCAGGGTTGAGTCGATCTGGCAACCATGGTGTGCGTTATTCCAGGTTCACACCTGCTGGGCTCGACTGGTCGTATTCATAAAGACATTCATGCAGACTGTTCTTGCAGTTCTAAACTGCGCTTTTGTAGAGCTGAGTGGGTCCTACTCCGTAGTTTTAACGTGCAGTCTGATATTTTTGCAGTTATGATTGCTTGGTCGTAGCGTTGAGTGTATTTTTCACGTGTATAATAAGTTGGAACGCTGGTAGTTTAAAGTCAGTACAATGACGTATCAAGTTAAACAACAATGAATGAGGAGAGGGCATGTAAAATAATATGCATTGTGTTAAAAATCTTCTGCCACTGAGTGGGATTTCAAACGTGAGTTTGACCTCGCACTGTAACGTCACCAAAAGCGCACACCCAGTAACAATGCCCGCCATACTCCATTGCTGGCACGAAACCAAAAGCTACGGTGGTGACCAGTGCACGACAAGGCCTCCGGAAGGAAAACATGCAGGCAAGACTAGGAGGAAATGTGAATAGACGTAAGGTGCAAGCAAAACGCACAAGGTCTAACAAAGCACTGCGTATTCAAACAAACGAACGACAAAATACTGTTGAAGTACCAGTTTCTCAGTGAAATGACAGTGAACAGGTCTTGACACCACGGTCGACTCGTAGACTTGATCGTTATGGCTTTAATGTCGCTCAAAGTTCTGTAGGGAATGCAGTGGAGATTCGTTTGCTGCTGCCTCGTCGCCGCAATTACTTTGTCGTGAAACGCTCAACGGGAATGTGTTCAAGCGGATAAAACAAATTGACTGTTTAAACAAACCGATGGAAGACAAATATGCAATGCAATGCATCAACACAGACTAACCAAACTTATTACGCGGCGAATAGGATATCTCTGTAAAGTTCATTGAACGCAAATGAGTAAAGCTCATACAAGGAGTGGTCTATATTGTCCCAGATTTTGGGGCCAAGTTGTTTGAAAGATCTTTATCCATATTTACTTGATGCGGCTTGTCAGAAAAACGCACTTTGTACAACATTACGAATTGCATGAGAATGGTTTGATTCAAGGGAAAAAACAGTTGCTTAAAATTGTCTTGTGAATTGATGGAGTGAATTTTTGCACCATTGTACCTATCTCCAGAAGTGGGAAAAACTTTTCAATTGATGTGCCACATGGATATGGGGAATAAATTATGCCTTGTGTGCTTGTGTTTGCTTTGATTGAACGAGAAAGATAATAAAAAACTGCCTTTCTTTTTGTCTTTAAACCAATGTCTTAGCCCCTACTGGTCTCCTGTCATCAGAATAGTGATAAATAGTTGTATGCAATTAAGTCCACCATCATCAGGGTAGTGATAAGATCTTTCATCTGCCCATACCAAGCATGGGTTCAATTTGGTGGGGGGACCACTTTTTTAGACTTGGGGGACATAATATGACATGTCCCCCACTTTTTCTCGTAGGCTTTGTATTTGGAGAGGTTTCAAAACTAAATGTTACATTTGTCACGTTTTATGTGAAGAGTTTTTCATGTTAGATATTATACATGCCTATGTTGTTGTTGAAACAGAGTTTGGTGTGGTATCACTGATTCTGGTATTTTTGTGAATTTTTACTTCAAAAATGATTTTTAGTATTTTGCAAGTTTCTAAAGACAGCAAAAGATTGTTTACTGCCTCTGTCCGACATTTATCTAGAGTGGTTTACTGTAAGAAGGTTGCTTTCTTGAAACAGTGAAGTTTAACGGCTGCGCACGTGAGAGACCACAGTACAGCCGTGATTTACTTCGTGCAAAAACGTTGACTAATTTGCTTTAATGTAACGGTG
>Ga0210059_1015638_pt1 | contig 11046 bp, 8 predicted proteins | sample Ectturendosymbi2_FD_188042 | JGI IMG/M metagenome (GOLD analysis project Ga0210059, IMG submission 188042) | Ecteinascidia turbinata endosymbiont from Florida, USA - Sample 2 (SPAdes) (version 2) | ecosystem: Host-associated > Tunicates > Ascidians > Unclassified | place: Key West, Florida... | reverse complement strand
TAAGCCCTAAACTTCACCTTAAACTCTAAACATAAACCCTGAATGTAACTCCTAAACGTAACCCCTATATCTAACCCCTATACCTAACCCTATACCTAACCCTATACCTAATCCCTATACCTAATCCCTATACCTAATCCTAAACCTAAAACCAAACGTAAACCTAAACCTCACCCTAAACTCTAAACGTAAACCCTGAACATGATCCCTAAACCTAACCCCTATACCTAATCCCTAAACCTAACCATTATACCTAGTCCCTAAACCTAAAACCGAAACCTAAAGTGTAAATATGAAGAGAAAAGTTTCAAAACTTGTGCAACCACCACTACCAAAACGAAAGTCGCCAAGCTGAGCGCCAAACTGAAAACCATTGGCACACTAGACATCATTTTTTCCAAATGGGGCACTAGGGAAATTTTCCAATATTTTTGTAGGGGGCTAGAAGGGGTGAAATTTGTTTTTTCCCGTTGGAAACTAAGAAAACAACCTTTTTTGGTGAAATTTTTAAAATCCGAGAGGCCTTGGCCCTCTGTTCTCCTTCTGATGCCCATGACCCTAACCTTAACCCTAACTGATGCCTTAATCCTAAAGCTGACCTAATGCTAACACTAACCTAATGCTAACCCCTAAACTCACCCCCTAAAGTTAACCCCTAAACCTAACCACCAAACTTAATCTCTAAATCTAACCCCTAAATCTAATCCCAAAACTTAACCCCTACATCTAGCCTCTAAACCTAAAGTTTGAAAAGTTTTGAAAAAAGAAAAGAAAAACTGCTCTAATGATTTGAAACTTACAACCACTACCAAAACGAAAGTCACCAAGGTGAGAGGTGAACCGATAAACCATTGGCACGGCAGACGTTCACTTTGGAACCTACCCGTTGGCGTTAGGCTACCAGATCGACGCTAGTTGAATGACAAACTGACCGCTTTATTTGAACAGCATCATGCGAAGCAGTATGGTTGAATAAGTTTTGAAATAGTGAGATCCATGGATGGTTCCGTAGCCACTTCCTAACCTTAAACATAACCCTAAGATCCACAACCAAATGTGCAAAGATGATGATTGTGCATATATTCGTAAATTGCCATCAGCTGTCATGATTCAGCAGATTTTACGAGCATTGCCATGTTGTGGAGCTGTCTGCAGACGACCTATTACTTGCTCTCTGTGGACGACCGGTTACCAGCTGTCATGACTTGCAGTTCTTAGTACATTGGCTACTGGTCTATGAATATATCATACTTGGAAATCGTGGAAAAATCAAGGATATTTCAGTTGACTTACCAACTGCATAGCTCCTCAGCCGATTGTGCTAGAGAGCTGTTCAAACCCTCAAAAGACTTGGCAAATCTTCGAGTCTTCAATGAAAAACAAATTTTTGGTTTTGGGTTTCGTGTTTTTGTGAGTGATGTTGTTACGATCGGAAAAGCCCGAGTGGCATGTGCGCAAAGCTTTGCACTGTGGCAGCAAGCAACAATAGAGCTCACCTGATGAGATCACTCTATTATTGCTTGTTCCTGCCACATATATTGTTCTTCTTCGTGCACATCCTGTTCGTGGTGAATCACACATTCAATGCAATGCCACCGCAGAGGTTGCAACAATGTCATAAGTAAGGTAGGTTTTTAGCCATTTTGGTAGAGATTGACCGATACGGCTTTTTTGGGTCCAATGCCGATACCAGTATATCAGCCATGCGTGGACTGATAGCTGATACTGATAACCTGTATTTCCAAAACTTTTAAATCTTGATTTCTGCTTCATTATCAAAAATATAGTGTATTCTGTGCCTTACCTTTTTTTGAAAAACTTGAAAAATCATCATTTATGAGCTAAAATTTTTCAAATTGAAGAATTTCAATGTTTGCTATGATCTTTAGTTGATCTGATTAATGAGGATGCTTTTGTTTTGGCTGTGATGGCCCACGCATGCTCCATGGTTCATCTTGTCTACTTGTTTAGGAAAATGCACCTGCTAGCATTGCTGCAAGGTAACTGTCTTGACTTAGTTCATTGTGCTTTCTTGTGCAATTTATCTGCATGCGTGAGAAATATACTAGCATTTTGTCAACACTAACTGAGGCTGATAATATGAGCCGTTTTCGCTCTTCCAGATATATCGGTTAAACCCAAATATCGGCCAGGCTGATATATAAGTCTATCTTTAATTTTTGGCTGCTGGTACCTGACCTGGCCCCAACTGCTAGACGGAAGTATTTCGCTGAAGTTTTTATTGGAAACTAGGCTAGAATCTGCGTCTTTTGAGACCTTGATCGACTTTCTAGCATTTCTGGTTCAAAAGTTATGATCTAAAATAAACAAACAAAGTAATTATCTAATTATATGGGATTGATTTATACTTCTTTCTCTTAATTCATTTTAAAATCACGATGCAAGATCAGAACAATCTTACTCAAGCGTTCTCTGTGGTGATTACACCCAAGTATTTTCTTAACAATCTGTAGAGATAGTGGTCCACGGATGCGGTTGTGCAGCTGATTGTCAGCATCAATTTTACAAGTCCATGCATCTATGGATAAACAGTTTCTTGCTGCATGGCAGACGTTTGCTGAGTATTCGACAAGCTACTACATACCTTTTGCTTTTCAGCACCACGTTCATAGGAACAAGTGACTGTGAAATGCATAAATACACTGTGACCAGTGATAACCTGGAAATCTTTTCTTGAGTGTTACGACCAAAGCTTGACCAATAAGACTTTCTTGGGCTGATACCGATGTTTTTCATATTTTATTGTGAATAAAATATCAACTAATTATGTAATTAAGTGATTAATTAATTATTTTGTTGTTATTAGGCCATAACTTCTCAACCCAGAACCTTAGAAAGTCAATGAAAAGCTCAACACTTGGATTCTAGTTTAGTTTCCAATGACAACTTGAGCGAAATACTTCCATTTAGCGGTTTGGGCTCGGAGCCAAGTAACCTGAGCCAAAATAACCTAAAACCTACCCCACCATGGCGTTACAAAATATCCTAAACCCAAAAGCAAATATTTTTTTCATTGCAGACTCGAACACTTGTCGAGTCTTTTGAGTGTTTGAACAGCTCTCTAGCACAATTGCCTTTGAGTTATACAGTTGCTAAGGCAGCTGAAAACCAGGAATTTTGCCCAACGTTTCTGGCAGCAAAGGTGTTAATGAGAAGTTGGATTTCATATGCATTAGTAAAAGCTTGAAATAATGAATTCCTTGGATTGTATCTTGAAAGAAATGCTTGCAGATGGTAGGGAATGGCTTTATTTTTGCAGAAAGGGATTTCTCAACTTTTGAGAAGAAATTCTTCAAATATTTTCTGACATTCTGAATCTTCAAAGAGCTTATTATATTGTTGAGATTTGTTTTAAATTGATGTTATTTCATCTACAAGTTCCCATATTTTGTACTTTTAAAATGCAACTTTATAATAATTTTGCTTTTTTCTGTAAGTTTGGATTGTCTGGGTTGTTAATAGTTGAACTGTTTTCTGCATAGGGTATCCTTTTCTGCAAAGGAAATCAAAATGCCTTTGGTAAACCGTAGCTTATTGAAGGAGTGTTTGTCATTTCTAGATGCATAATGATATGGAGCATGCATGTCAAGATTATCATTAAAAAGTTTGACAAATAGAGTGTTTACATTTCCAGCTTTAGGATTGAGAATGTTTAGATTGAGACTGAGGTCAGTTATAAAAATAGTTGGGTCAAAATGTTTCTTGCATCTGAATTTAGGTTTAAATTTCTGGTGAGTTAGGTGATGAAGATAAAAGTTCACAGAAATTGGTAAATGATCAAAAATAGTGATTACAGTATTAGTTATTCATGGTTCATCATAATTATTTGTATATAAAAATTATTTGTATATATTGATAAGAGAAATACAACCACAACTAGCAAGGCAATCAACATAGTTTGTCACATTTGAGTTTTGTTGAAGTCTCCACCAGTCACATAATCGTAGTTATTGTTTTGAAGGTGTGTGACAAGTTTAACAAATTCATCCTGAAAGGGTAGTAATGCATGTGTTGGATGACGATAAATAATACCAACAATGAAAGTTTTGCCAGATGACGTAAGGATTTCAATAAAAAGGCTTTCACAACCTACATTGTTGGGATTTAGGTCTTTCTGAGTTGGTAAGTTAGTTTGGAATTAATGTAAAGACCAACTCCATCTAGGTTGGTTTGTGAGGGATTATGAATTAAGTTGAAGCCAGGGATGTTAATCTTTAAAATGAAGTTGGATTTCAACTTGGTTTCCGATATGGCTATAAAAGTAGGATTTACCTCAGTCATTAGGAAGAAGTCATCTAGTTTATGCTTTTTTTTTACCCAAGTAACCTTCATTAAAGTGAAAAATATGATACATTTTCCTGCTTATTTGCATGATTCATTGCATGAGTTTCACTTAAAAGTTGAATAGTTGGTTTGAAAATTTTGAGCTGATAAGTCACATGGGAAAGACTCATATTGTACACATGACCACTGACCAGTAAATGTAATTTGGTCAGATGACTCCAGCAAATATTGACAATTAAGTTATGTAGCATTTTTGCAATACATATATTTTCACCCAGATGCAAGAGGAAAACGTGGTTAGTCAAACTGGTTTCATTTTTATGCAGATAAAGGCAGTAGAGTAATGGTTTTTGTAGCATTTCTCTGTATGGTTATATTTGAAAATAAATGGCTGGGTGATCAACATTATGGATTATGCAAGCTGTGCTTACCAGCTTCTGGGTATTGACTTCCAAAATCAACTTGTATTGCCTTGGAAGAATGTTTTATCTGGTTGCTCTGGTGCTAAAAACTCTTGGTCTGTTTCATTTAGTAGTGCAATCAACTGTTGCAACATGCTCAGATGACAGGAAAGTCTTCTGGAATACCACTTATGGAATTTTATCAGATGGTCCTACAAATTACAATTCGAATGAACGGTAAAATTTTAAACAAGTTGCTATGTATAGCGCAAATGTGCCAATAATATTCTAAAGATATCAGAAATACAAAATTGAAATGTGCTTCATTTCATTTTTTTTACATTGCTGGGTTATACCTGATGCAACAAGCTTTTTACTTGCATCTAGTTTTGGTAAAAAATGAGCAGTGAAGTTAAGGTGTTCACTGCCAGTGTATGAATATATCGTACTTAGAAGTCCAGTGCATGAACCATTATTTTTGCGCCACTTTGCAACCTCATAACTTGCCAGTCAATTGTGTTAAAGAGCTGTTCAAGCCCTAAGAGATGTGGCAAGTCTGAGTTTGCAATGAAAAAAAAAGTTTTTTATTTTTTATTTTTATTTTTGTGAGTGACGACATAAGTAGGGTAGGTTTTTGGCTATTTAGGCTCAGGTTACCTGGCATTGGGCCCAACTGCAAAAGAGAAGAATTTCGCTCAAAATTTCATTGGCAATTTACACTAGGCAAGAATCTGTGTCTTTTGTGCCTTTGATTGGCTTTCTAGCGCTTCAGGTTCAAAAGTTATGGCCTAAAAACAACAAATTAATTAATTATCTAATTATGGGATTAATTAATTATGTAATCACAAAAGCACGTTGCTATAGCCACACGCAACAACAGATGCGTGTTGAGTTGTGAACAGTAGTCCAGTTGCTCGATTCATAAATTAATAGCTCAAAAAGTTTTTGTTGGAATGAGTTGAAATTTTCAGGAAAAATGCATAAAAACTAATAAAATTACCAAAATTTTGTTGTTTTGTTTGCCACAACTTTTGACGCAAAAATACTAGACAGCCAATGAAATGCTCAAAAGACTGATTATAGCCTAATTTCCACTAAAAGCTTGAGTAAAAAATGGGCTCTTGCAATTGAAGCCCAGGGCCCAATGACCTCGGCAAAAAATGCCAAAGCTTACCCCACTTATGACATTAACATCACCTACAAACAAACGAATCCAGAACTTCCAATTTTTTTTCAATGCAAACTAGAAGACTTGCCACATTTTTGAGGGTTTGAACAGTTCTCTAGCTCAATTGACTGGCAAATTACAGAGTTGCAAAGTGGTGTGAAAATAGCAGCTCACATGTGATTTTGAAGTATGAATATTTCATACACTGGCGCTGAAGGTGTTAACAAGTTTCCTGTTGTGTTGTGATGCGTTAAGAGCAGCTAAATTCCTGCATTATGCTTACCTTAAAGAATGTCAGAAGGGAATGTTGGCCCACTGGTATCGCTATTTCTGCATAAACGAATTTGGCCTTTATTGAAAAAAGTTTAGACCAGTGGTTCTCTTTTTTCATATTCCCCCCTTACAAATCGAAACTCTGTCAATTACTCACCAACAAAAATCTCAGAAAGATAATTGCAAATATTTCACGCCACCTACTGTGAACAAACATTAGACGGGTATGGATGAATAGACCCTTTTATAATGTCAGTCACTGCAGTTAAAGCAGCTTGTACTTGCATACTGTCAACATTCCCTCTAAACCAACCTCGTTGTGCTGTTTTTATGTGTTGAATGAACAAATAATAAAATGTCAAGGTTTTTCATCCACAGCTTTTCCTCCCCTATTACTCCCTGGAACCAAATTCCTCCAATGAATAAAAATTCCTCCCTTAGTAAGTCAAGTGGCCTCCATTTGAGAACTACTGGTGTAGACACCTACGGTTTAGATGAAATGTGCTGACCAATCCAGGCCAGCTATGGCTAAAAGCCTGTGTACTCTGTAGTTTAGTTAATATTTTTGTTTTCCATTCTGTACAGATGTGAATGGCTGATACAAAGTCCTGATCCACACCGCATGCCATATATCACCCTGAGATTTCTACAAAAAGACACTGAGTGTGCTTTTGATTATGTTACCATTTATGATGGAAAATCATATGCAAGTAAAGTATTGGCCACTTTAAGTGGTGACAGAACCAATACAGGTTTACCCAAATTATTGTCAAAGTCTGGGTACATGCTAGTATACTTTTTCAGGTGAGCTGGTTTAGATAGCAATATTCAACCTTTTATTCTTGAATCAGTTGCTCAGTATGTTAGCTAATACTCTTATGTTATTAACATAATATGCTCTTTTACATATCACATGTGTTGCATGACACCTAAACACTTCTTACAGTTGTTGTGAGTTATGAGTAGCATGACAAAAAGCTCTTCATTCTTCATAACCAATGGTCAAGTTGTTTAATATCTGACAAATTGCAATTGCTCATGGATGTAATGTATGTTGAGCCAAGTGAACCCAGTCACTCACTGTATATTCCAAACAAATTCAATGTAGATTGCAAAACAATTTTTTCTGAACTTGAGTTTTATGAAACTTAGTGATTTTTCTAGTTTTTTTAGTTAAAAGGTTTTAAAGGAATGCTGAGAAAATTAACATCGAGGTAAGGTGCTCCTCAACTGCTTTTTTATATCTGTCTTTTCCTATGTGTATTATGCTGTCATTCAATGCCGCAACCTAAATTCAACCCAGATACTTAAATGTTTTTATGCAATGCAATACTCACCTTGTCTAAATTTTTTTTTACCTGCCGTTTGCCTTAGGGTCTTGTAGTGTTGTTTTTATGATTCAGCTTAAAAAATATTTGATTTTTCAACAGTCTTGTTTTCCACAGTGACAGCCTCTATGAGCGTTCAGGATTTTATGCAGATTTTCAAATTCATCATTGCCCCAACAATTGCAGTGGAAATGGAATATGTTTGAATTCAGTGTAAGATTTATGTGTCTGTTTTGAATTGCATGTTGAAAGTTTTAGGATTACATGGTCTTGCAGCCATGCAGTTCTCACAAAAGTAAATTGTCTATCCAATGTAACTTCTTTGCTGTAGTTGTTAATCAATTTTTAGTTTTCTCTCTGACTAGAAATCTACAATAATGGGAATAGTAAATGTAATTAGTAAATTGCACTTGAAATTTGAACTAGTCCAAGATTTGGACCAGCTATGTCCAACCCGAGGCCCGCGGATGTGGCCCATTTGAGGGTTTTGTGCGGCCCAGTTTAGTTTTACGCTAGAGTAAAAGTATCCTACATACTGACAACCTGTCCTTGATTTGATAATTTTGAATTTGACATTTTTGATGCTGGTGCTCCTCAGAGCCAGTTTATCACGTCTGTTATCATTGCAGTTGCATTCAAACACTTTCAGTGCATTAGGTTAAGCTAAATTTAGTTAGCTAAACTCAAAGTAAGCCATTCAATGTGCGGCCCCATTAATATGTCTTGCAATGTGCGGCCCTGGTCAAGATAGCAAGATACATTTTGGCTCAGTAAGCGATTTGGGTTGGACATGGCTGATTTAGACACTACATCTGTGATGGGCAAGGATGTTTTTTGACAATAAAAAGGCCTTAAGAGAATCTTCGCAAAATTAAAGATGTAGCATTTGGATGTTAGTGAAACATTGATGTCTTGCTAAGTAGTATTGAGCAGTGCAGCTAAAACCTGTACAATGAGTGGACTTACGTTGTAACTCACAAAGTATACTGTATTTACTCAATTGTGCGCTGTCCTTGAATGTAAGCTGCACCAAATGATATTAAAAAAATAATGTACCGTATTTTTTGCACCATAAGGTGCACCGGGTTATGAGGCGCAGTATCAAAAATTGAATGTTAGTTATTCTTTTTTCATACAAAAGGCACACTGGGTTATAAGGTGCATTAAATGAAGCAAAACTTAGACAAGTCAAATTGTATTCAAATCTTTCACATTAAGTCCCGAGTGCCGGAGTCGCCCTGTGCCAGAGCCACCAATGGGATTTTAATCTGTCACACATTCCTAATCTGCTGGACACGAATAAAATAAAAGTTGTGCACGTGTTTGATTCGGTGTGTGCCAGTGTAGTCAGGAGCCTTGTGGAGTAATATGATCTGTGGTATGTGCTAGCTATTCTAGGATGCTACTCATTGCAATTGTTGTTGGTTTATTGCATTACACGATGGCCTGTTTACAAAAAAAATGTAACTAGCAATTAAATAAATAGGACCATTTACCACATACAATTAGTTCTAGGTGAGAAATCAACAACCAGATTCATACATTAGGCGCACCGCACCATAAGGCACACTTTCGATTTTTGATAAAATTAAAGGATTTTAAGTGCGCCTTATAGTCCGAAAAATATGGTAAACCGCCCTTGATTGTAAGCCGCACTAGAACATAGGTTACCTAAGCCTCTGAGATACGTTTGCGTAATAACACGTTTCGCGTTTATTCATAACCATGTTAATGATGCTTACACCACTACAACTGCCTTCTGTTCATCATAATTGCTTCTGTGATGGCTGTGCATGTGATACTGAAGAGGATAGAACGCGAAATTAGAGCAGTGGTTCTCAACCTTTTCTGAAGCAGGCCCCACTTTTGTCTTCAAAAAAATCTCAGGCCCCACCAGAACTACAGTACTACATGTCCAAAAGTATTTGTTTTTGCTCCATCACTGCATTGCTTACTATCATGGGCGTCGGAAGGATTTTTTCCAGGAGAGGGCCACTAGGGGATTTTTCCAAAATTTTTCTAAGGGGGTCAAAAGTGACAAAATTTGTTTTTTCCCCACTCGAAACTAAGAAAACAGCCTTTTTTGCTATGCATTTTTAAGCAGTGTATTATATTTCATCCAAATAACTTGGTTTACCTGTATCTTTGGCAGCATTCGCAAGGTGCCCAAGTGGGTTCATTTTGCAGGATGCAGCATGGACCTAGCGATATAATAGTTTCACCTGATATTTTGAAATTGTTTTAATGCTTTCCTTATTGAATTAGGTTGAAAATGTGCAAAATATGACTTTATGGCCTAAAATGGAAAATATGACTTTTTATGACGTAATAACTTTTTGTGTAGACTTCATAGGAGTGCTATTTGTGTTTTAAATTTCTTTACATAGCTTCCTGAAACACAGAAGAAAATACTATTTTTTTTGACTTTAAATGGTCCTGTTTTTAGTTTTTGCCTTGCCAAAGTATTTGAGTGAGGGTTTTTCTTTTCTAATTCCTCAGACAGCCATATTGTGGTTCCTTTGATCTTGAAAAGAGTTTTCACGGATTCATCTTGTTGCACCTCACATAATTCCTGTTGGCATTTTTCTGATACTGCAGATAAATCTACTAAAGTCAACCAAGAAATGAACTCCATTGCTTTCAAGTCATGAAATCTTTCATTGAAGTTATCAGCATTTCCATGTGTGCAGCAATAACTGTATTTGCCTATTTAATGACATCACAGTCTTTCAACCAAGAAAATTGGACATAGCTTTTTGACAAAATATTGCTTCTGCACAAACTGAGAAATGTCACAAATCCAAATGTCTTCGCTTTTGCATTGCCAAGTGTTGCATTGGCTTTTTGAAGCTTCAAAGCACGACCTACTTGAGATAGGCCGTGCTTCAAAGAACAAACTTTCTCAAAAATATTCACTAAGTAGCTCACATAAACTTTGCCATCTGTGGTCATCAGGAAAATCGTTTCAGATTTATCCTTCAAAACTCACTGAGTGGTGAAAATAGCTCCATGTATCTTTTTAGGCAGTTTCCCTTTGATAGCCAAGGTGTTGAGGAGCCATCTCCTGTGATCAGTGGCGTAACTGACAGGGGCAGTGGTGCGAACCATCCCCCGGCAAGATAAATCTACGTAGCTTATATTTCGGTTTTTAGTGTTCTTTTGGTTTTCTGTAGATTGTTTTTTTTTTTTTGAAGTTTTTCAGAGTGTTTCCGCTGATTTTGGGTTTTAGTGTAGATATCCTCCACATCTGGATTCACTATCATTTCTCAATTTTTTTTGCTGAGTGTTTAATCTAATTATTAGAGTTTAGTCGAAAAAAACGTAGCCAAGGAAAAACTGAGCGTCATTTATGCCTTTGGGTAGGGTAAAGAAATAAAAAAGGGTAAGCCATACGAAATATTGAAAAAAAACTTTATAAGCTGTGGCTACAATCGAATAAATACGGTATATATATATATATCTATATGCGAGTCCTGTGCAGGTTGAAAATTTTTATCTGCTCCCCTTGCAACCACAGATATTTGAGAAATCTTGCCAACTCCCGGCCTCCCGCCTTGATCCCAACCTGGCC
>Ga0210059_1015637_pt1 | contig 11046 bp, 5 predicted proteins | sample Ectturendosymbi2_FD_188042 | JGI IMG/M metagenome (GOLD analysis project Ga0210059, IMG submission 188042) | Ecteinascidia turbinata endosymbiont from Florida, USA - Sample 2 (SPAdes) (version 2) | ecosystem: Host-associated > Tunicates > Ascidians > Unclassified | place: Key West, Florida... | reverse complement strand
CTTACATCATAACTTTTGAACCCGAAACCCCAGCAGGTCATCCAAAGTATCAAAAGACTCGGATTGTAGCCTAGTTTCCAGTAAAAACTTCAGCGAAATATTACCACCTAACGGTTGGCACCCAGGGCCAGGCAAAGTGGGCCAAGGTGGCCTAAAAGTCCTCCACTTATGATGTCACTCACAGACAACCTGCACCCCCCAAGAAAAAAAATTTTTTTCGAGTGTAATCTTATTAGACTGGTCGCGTGTTTGAGAGTTTCGCCGAGTCGCTAGAGCGAACAGGAGCGGAGATATTCATACGCAAAGCCACATGCGTTTAGGTGTTTTTTTGCCAAAAATCCCCAAAACCAGCCGGGTGCCAAAGTGTTAATTGCAAACTTGGAGAGTTACCAAGTCTTTTGAGGTTGTGAACAGCACTCTAGCACAGTCGACTGGCGAGTTATGGAGTTGCAAAGTGGTGCGAAAATAGCAGCTAATGCATGATTTCCAGGTACGGTATATTTGTACAACGGCAGCAACGGTGGTTTAAGTTAAAACAACATATTTCTTGGGTTCAGTTGTCTCATCCTAAGCATATTCTTCATATTTCATTGAATATTGCTTCATATTTGAAGAAATATTCAAACCTAAGCATTTTAAAAGCATAAAAGAAAAGCCATAAACCAACGTCATGCCCTGTTTTTTGAAACCTTCATGTATAATTTGATGAAAATTTACTATTTCATGATACTGACACACAAGAATGAATTCACCAATTTTCATTAATGTCAGCAAGCTATAATGGAGCCACAATATGCTTTAACATTAATAGCAAGCTCTAATGAAGCAACAATATGCTTTAACACTTTTGCTCCCAGCAGACGTAGATCTACATCTGAGGAATTTGTTCACCTGTTCTCAGCAGACATGAATTTACATTTTTACCAAAAACCATGTTTGGAGGCACTGGCCACTGGTTGTGATGTTTTTCATCTGGAACGGTCTAAAAATATGGTCCTAGACCAGGGGTTCCCAAACTGAGATACATGTACCCCAGGGGATGCATTTGCCTACCTGAAGGGGTACGTTTGAGTGTAGCAATAGAGAAATATATATTGTCTACCTATCACTTTTGTCTAAATATTTTAACATATAATATCAGTGAATACTGTTTTCAAAAGTCAATATTTTCTTATTGTTAAATATATCTATGATTAATCATAATAAAATACTTTGTCAGAAGAAATTTTAGGGTACATGCTGATCTGCTGGAATTCTGAAGAGGTACATGGTCAGAGAAAGGTTCGCAAGCTCTGTCCTAGACTGAGTTCAAACAATATTAGTTTTTGGAATGAGATTCCAAACTCTTTGTGGTTCACAAGCTGTTTGAAAGCATGATTCTTTTGAGATGGTCCACCTAGGCAGGAACAGGATCCTGCAGCTATGACTGTGATTTTGTGCAATGGAAGTGCTTTGCTATGCTAAGAAAGCAGGAAAGAATGCATTGCAAACGTTTATGTAAGCATGTTGATAAAGCTTAATTGTTTAATGCCAGTGTTAGCTACTTTTATTGTCTCAAAAATGTGTCTAATGAGCCAAAATAATGGCTCTGGTAGGCCCAGGCTTGTTGCAGTGGTGTTTAGCCTAAATTGTTCTGGAAATGATTTGAAATTTTGTCAATTGAGTAGTGTAAAGGCAACAAAACATTACCAAGTTTATCACTTTAGCCTACAGGTGGAAAATGCCTAGCAGTACCCACCTGCTGCGATTTGAATTTCCTGACAAAATCACCCACTAACCGTGGATATCTGGGAAACCACCCAATAACGAAAATGTTTAAGTGCTCAGGCATCATGTGCAAGCTGATGTTGCGATCGGAAAGCCCGAGCGGCATGTGCGCAAAGCTTCGCACTGTGGCAGCAAGCAACAATGGAGATCACATGCCGCAATCACCCTATTATTGCTCGTTCGCACCACATATATATGGTGTTGTTCTTCGCACACATTCTGTTCGTGATGAACCGTGCATTCAGTGCAACACCAGCAGAGAGGTTGCAACAACATCCCCTCCTTTTTGCAACAAACCGCACTGATCGCACATTCTTTTCGTTAAGGTTTTCACACAGCATGACCTTTGCATCTTGGTCACAGCACCATTTTTGTTGTGATCAGAAAGCCCAACCAGTATGTGCGCAAAGCTGCGCACTGTGGCAGCAAGCAACAATAGAGATCACATGCCGCGATCACTCCGTTATTGCGATCACTTTATCATTGTTCGCGCCACATATATATGGTGTTGTTCTTCGCACACATTCCGTTCGTGATGAACTGAGCATTCAGCGCAACGCCAGCAGAGAGGTTGCAACACTGATGTGCTCTTTTGCTAAAACTTAGGTTGGTCAGACTCATCATAACCTTTTTAGCAAACTGAATAACACAAAAATTCTAAAGACTAAAAATTATACATGTGCACCAAGCAATACTCCAAGCATGTTGTCAATCTTGATATAAACAAAATATCTTGACCGTTGCCACTATAAACATTTTAAGTTGTTTGCAAGAATCTTTTCAGATTAGGAAAACTACTTTTCTTTAAATCTCGGCATTAAACATTATAATTTAACTCTTTGGCTGCCGGCCTACGATATATTCGTACTTCGATTTCGGCCTAAAAAACAGCAGTTTGCGGTTGCCTTACCAACGCCCTAGCTCCTCCGCCGCTTGCGCTAGAGAGCTGTTCAATGGCTCAAACGGATCAGCCGGTCTAGTAGATTGCACTTGAAAAAATCTTTTTGGTTGGGGGGTGCGGATTATTTGTGACTGACGTCATAAGTTAAGTAGTTTTAGGGTCATTTTGGCTCATGTTGCCTGGCCTAAGCCCCAACTACTAGGCAGAAGTGTTTCGCTGAAGTTTTCATTGGAAACTAGACTCGAGTCCGAGTCTTTTAAGACTTTGACTTTCTAAAATAAACAAATTAATTAATTAACTAATTAGCTTATTAGTCAAATATTTTTACTAACTTACATCACAACTTTTGAACCCGAAACCCCAGCAGGTCATCCAAAGTATCAAAAGTCTCGGATTGTAGCCTAGTTTCCAGTAAAAACTTCAGCGAAATACTACCACCTAACGGTTGGCGCCTAGGGCCAGGCAAAGTGGGCCTAAAAGTCCTCCACTTATGATGTCACTCACAAAAAACCCGCACACCCCCCAAGCAAAAAATTTTTTTTCGAGTGCAATCTACTAGACTGGCCGATCCGTTTGAGCTGTTGAACAGCTCTCTAGCGCTATCGGCGGAGGAGCTAGGGTGTTGGTAAGGCAACTGAAAACTGCTGTTTGTTTTTGCGAAAATTGCCAAAACCAGCCAGACGCCAAAGTGTTAAGCTTCATGTTTATGCTCCACTACTTATGTTTCTTGTTTACTAAGTTAGACACAGTGAATTCTTTTATCTAATTCACTGCTCACAATATTCCACTGCTATTTCGCCCTCTTTTAAAGCATATGCACCTCTTACAAGTTTTATATATATTGCTCAATATTTAATTGGAAGAAGTTTGGCTACTGGTAATAATGAAAATTCTTTCTTGAAACATGATTTCATCCAAATAAGTTTTACCAGACATGGCCTCACCAAACTTCTTAGTTTCACTATATTTTAACCATGTCTGAAAATTGTCTTTAAGTTATGGCTTATGGCATTGATGAACTATAAGTTTTATCAAAGAAACTATATGCTGTTGGTGACACATTCATAAAATTTTTTAAAAATACATTGTCACATCTCAATGAAACAAGCTTAAGTAATTGGTAACTTGATGAAAAAGAAACAGAAATGTATGAGAAGCAGCACTTAATTCTTTGAAAACTCTTCACACAACCAGTAACTAAACAAGATAAGATGTTTGACACTTCCTACAGTATGACACCAAGTTGTATAGAAATTGCTAAGCATGTGATTTTTATCTTCTACACTCATGATACCATGAATCAAATAGTTTGTTTAACCATCAAGTAAAATATGCCTGACAATGAAAAAAAGTACATAGTAAACAAATGAAAAAACGTCAGAAACTAAGTCTGTTTTCTTTTAAGGAAAAAACATACATAGTCTTTTCATTAACTTACCATATGCAATTTCATATTTGAATTGATGAAACGCTACTCCATTTCAATATTGCTTTTCACTTTGAAGACAAACTCAGTTTTTTCATTCACAAACTTTTTAAAACGTTTGATTATAGCCAACAATTAGATCGTAATATTTTAACATGCAGTTGCAGAAATTTTTAACACTTTGGCGTCTGGCTGCTTCCAGGGATTTTCGGAAAAAAACACCTAAATGCACGTGGCTTTGCGCGGGAATTTCTCCAGTCCGGCATGCTCTACAGACCCAGTAGAAGTCTCAAAAGACGTGGCAAGTCTTCTAGTCTGCACTCGAAAAAAAATTTTTTGCTTGGGGATGTGGGTTTTTTGTGAGTGACGTCATAAGTGGAGGACTTTTAGGCCAGCTTGGCCCACTTTGCCTGGCCCTGGGCCCCAACTGTCAGGTGGTAGTATTTCGCTGAAGTTTTTACTGGGAACTAGGCTACAATCCAAGTCTTTTGATAATCTTTTGGGGTTTCGGGTTCAAAAGTTATGATATAAGTTAGTAAAAATATTTGACTAATTAGGTAATTAATTAATTTGTTTATTTTAGATCGTAACTTTTGAACCAGAAATGCTAGAAAGTTGATCAAAGGCTCAAAAGACTCAGACTCGAGCCTAGTTTCCAATGAAAACTTTAGCGAAATACTTTGGCCTAGCAGTTGGGCCCTAGGCCAGACAACATGAGCCAAAATGACCCCAAAAATACTTCACTTATGACGTCAGTCACAAAAAATCCGCACCCTGCAACCAAAAAACTTTTTTTCGAGTGCAATCTACTAGACTGGCCAATCTATTTGAGCCCTTTAACAGCTCTCTAGCGCAATTGGCGGAGGAGCTAGGACATTGGCAAGGCAACAGAAAACTGCTGTTTTTAGGCCGAAATCAAAGTACGAATATATCGTAGGCCGGCTCTCAAAGTGTTAAGAAAAATTTTGACAGAATGATTAATTTATTATGCAAGTTTGGGTTTAGGCATTTTTCAAAGGACGTTTTCTAGCAAGCATGGCTAAAAAATTCAATCGGTACAAGCAGATTACAAAAATTCAACTTTTTGTAATCTGAAACAAAGGTGTAAGCAGATCACAAAAATTCAACTTTTTGTAGTCTGCTTACACCTTTGTTTCTTCAACCTCACTTGGTGACAGTAGGACATACATGCAATGATGGCAATCCACTATGGACCATGGGTAATTCCCTATCACTTCTTGTGTGGTTAAACATAAATGGACTGGTTACAAGGCAGCTTTTGACAGTTACCATGTTTTTACGCCAAATTCCTAAAAAGGCCGTGTCTGTCTATCTTGCCCCATGAGGCAAATGCACTGCTGGAGTTATTTCGCCCTTAGCCAAACATGACTGGTTGAAGCGGTCACATGACAAGTTCAGAATGCATAACGTGCTTAGTTGATCGTGACATCTATAGTGTAATATCTCAGTATTCTGCACCCATGCTCCAGGTGAACAAATGGATATAGATCGTGAGGCTTACTCTCAAATATAACAAGTCACAGTGAAAAGACTGCTCTAGTGATTATGACACCTGGTCTTCAACTAGGTCGTTTGTGAATGACTTAGCACCCCGCCTTTCGACCAGGAGGATGCACCAACTATGGAGCAGCCCTCGCCGTGCTCACCTAAGGTCGGATATCGGCTCTAGCAACAGCCTAATGGCCGTCTAACTGTCCCCGTCGCCGGTTGGCACAAGTGCATCACCGCTTTCCAGGCAAGATTTTGACTTAGAGGTGTTCAGTCATAGTCTGTTAGTGTGGTTGAACATTGTTCTCTGCTCTTGCTACATGCTTTCATTATGAAATGTTGTGTTTATTGCATTGCTATCTCTTTGCCTCATAACCAATGTTGTTGCTTGTTTTTCTCACCTATGTGAAAGCTTCCTGAGATTTTTTTTGTTTTTGCTGAAACATTTCTGTCAGTTTTAGCTGAGACAGTTTGGGCCACTGAAATATTTTAGTCATTATCTCACAGTTGTATTAAAACTTGCCACAAAAGTGTGTTTTAGCCTACATTTTTAAATTTTCTAACAGAAATGACTTAATTTTTTTCAGTCATTTTAAAAGCGATTTGGTCTGTGACCAAAAAAAACTAGCATGTTTTCATCTGCTTTCTTTATCTGTACATCTGCTTTCTTTATCTGTTATAGGCTACCTCAACTCTTTGCTTGCAAACCATAATCTGGGTTACGTTAATATTTGCTATATATGTATTTGATTTAAGGAAGTGACTGCGGATACGCCTATGCTGATGCAATTCAAATAAAATGGTCAGTTTATCAGGCAAACGGTGTGCTGCTCGTAGCATAAGGGTTATGTGTTACGGCTACTATACTAATGGTTTTCGGTTCGACTCTCACCTTGCCTACTTGTTTTATTTTTTTTCTTTACTTTTTTCAGGCTTAGGTGTTACGCTTAGGGGTTCGTGTTAGGTTGGGGGTTAGTGTTAGGTTAGGGTTTGGTTAAGGCTACGGTTAGGGTTTATCTTTTACGTTAAGTTCCTTTCTACCAAGCCTACTCACTGCACACTCGTCGTGTGTTACTGTTACGTCACAGGAGGTGTATTAATAAGTTTTCGAATTTCAAGATCCACAGGTATATCCATAGCCACTGCCTTGATTTAACATTTGTGCCATGTACTATTATTATTACCATTTTCCTGTACTTGTTTTCTTTAATTGTGTTTATTTTGCGCCTGTTTCATTTTAGGCAGTGACTACAAGTCTGCCTGTGGACCTTCATATTTGAAACCTTATTCATCCACCATCTGCAGCATTATAGTAACACGCAACAAGAGTACAATAGGCTTGGTAGAAACATATTAAACATAAAAGGTAAACCTGAAACCTAACCTTAACCCTAACTATAGCCTTAGTTAACCTAGTGCTAACCTAATGCTAATCCCTAAAATGTTTTGGAACTTTTGAAAAAAGGAAAGAAAAATTAGCCTCATGAATTGAAACGTGCAACCACTACTACCAAAACGAAAGTCGCCAAGGGGAGAGCTGAACCGAAAATGTTTGGCATAGCAGAACTCAAACACTACAATGTCGGTGCTATTTGAGTGACAAACTCAATGTTTTATTCTAGAAGTTATAACATGGAAAAAAATTTATCCTAGAGCTCAATTACACCAACTCAGATACAGTTAACACAACCCAATAAATAATGTGCTTAAGAAAACACATTATTACAAATGTTTGTGTTAATCCAGCATACTCTTATTAAGTCTGTTCTTTTTAAGTCTATCTGTTGTTGACTTTTGAATGAAGGTTGTGTCTATTTTTATAATTTTAATAGCGATATTCTGGCAGCAACAGATCAGCTGAAGTTGTTGTGCCGCCTGTCGAAGATTCAGTCTCATGGCATAACGCAATACCAAGAAAAAGGTCACTTTGTCAAAAAAATGACGTCCAGCTCGTGGTGCAAAGGTTATGTGTTGCGGCTGCTTTGCCAATAGTTTTCGGTTCGACTCTCAACTTGCCGACTTTTGATTTGTTTTTTTTCTTTGCTCTTTTTCAGGCTGTGCTAAGATGTTACGTTTAAGGGTTGTGTTGTTAGTTTGGGTTAGGTTAAGATTATCTTAGCGTTAGCTTAGTGTTAGGTTAAGTTAGTGTTAGCTTAGCATTAGGTTAGGGTTTGAATTGGGGTTAGGTTAGCGTTTGCTTAGTGTTAGGTTAGGGTTAGGTTAATGTTAGCTTAGCGTTAAGGTTAGGTAAGGGCTACGGTTAGGGTTACATTGTAGGTTTATCTTTTAGTTACATTTGCTTTGTTTCTACCAAGCCTTTTACTGCTGCCATCTTGGCGGCAAAATAGACACTGCCTTGAGTTAAATGAATAACCATACTCTGCATACAAAAGAAAGTTATTTGAATAAGTGTGGGTGTGTAGATTACTTGTTTATGCAAGTGTAGCCTTGTTTTGCAAGTAACCATTGATTATATAATTTATGATATGCATTGTGCAGGATTGTAAGTGCAACAAACAAGCTGCGAGCCCCTTTTTCCCGATGTTCAAATGCAGTTAAAAATATACTTTTTCGTTCCTTTTGTATGCCCATGTATGCAATGAATTACAATTATGGTGTAATTTCAAGAAATCATGCATGCAGAGATTGCGTGTGGCATATAATTTTGGATGCAGAGCTTTAGACAACCTGCCCTGGAGAGCTAGTGTTAGTAGCCACCAGGTTCAATAACATTCCTACCTTTGAGGCTCTGTAACGAAAAAACATGTACCTGTTTCTCGAAAGATGCAGAAAATCGAACAACATATGGTTACGTGCTTTGATGCAGTCAGATTGTTTGTAATTGTCCCTATTCTTTGAACACAACAATCACATGTTACTCTGTGAATGAGTGATTGAGCTTTGCAATGTCTGTTTGACTGATGGTGTGTCATGCCACCAACGCATTCGCGTTTTTACCTAGACACAACCAATTTAGTAATTGGCACAGCCCTACTCCGCAGTAGTGTTGTAACAAGTGTTACATGTTAGCTAACGTTAGTGTTAACAATGTGTCTGTAACCCTATGGACCTATGGTTCTGTCTTCAACGCAGTTGCAAAAACAAAGTGTCTGTACGTACTCTCTTCTCTGCGTGTTTCCGCCAGCTCCATAGATAGACCAATGCCTTGTAAAACGCTGTTTTGTCTGTTTTTATTGACCTGCGTTCTGCAGAGTGTGTGTGTTTATACTAAGGACTTCGCGTCTGGTCATTAACAAATAAATTAAATTAATTAAGCAAAATCTTTTCGCTGAAAAATTCAATCAATCTTCAATGGCAGTGAAGTGAGTGATATGATGCGCTCTACTACTCTAGCCAAGCCTACAATACAGCACTAACCGTAAATTGGACGCAGCCTTCGCTCACTTACGGTGCTCAAAACTTCTGTGGACATTCTTCAAACAAATACAGCTGCATAAAAACGTTGCAAAGACACTTTATATTTCACAGCTTATCAAACGTTGCAGTAGGTCCTTGATATTCAAGGAAAGCCGGTCATGCTTGGCCCGAGTTCATGAGACAACCAGTATTTCCCAGCAAGATTTTCAATTCCAATTCAAACTCCAGTATAAAAACCAAGTAACAACTGCGTCGCAATTATATTGCTGTAAAAAAATTAACAAGGAAGAGCACGGACAAGACTGGATGGGAGTGCAATTTTTTCAAATATTGGCGGATCAGGACTGGATCGGACTAAGAAAATGTTTGTTGTTTCAATGTCATTATTCTAACCATATCACAAATTTTAGTTGTAATCCGATTTTACAGATTTGTTAAATGGTAGTGCACATTTTGCGATCAATGGCAAAAGTTCTGCTGGGACTATTTTGGTATTGAGCTGTATCCGCTACCACTTTTGTTCATATATAACGTTGAGTTCGTATTACTATTAGCAAGGTGAACGTAGTCGAGTGTCTATGCCTGCGGAGTGAGTGTTTAGTGGTTCGAATCATGGGTGTGCAACAGGCGGCCCGTGGGCCACAACCAGGCCCGCCAAGCCATTTAGTGTGGCCCTTGCCAACACTCTGATTTTTCCCCATCATGTATGGAAATCCTAATCCGACAGCTGATGTTAAAAAACTAAATTTTTCATGTGGCCCAGCTAGATGTCTAAAGTTGGTTATATGGCCCATCGACAAAAAATGTTGCACACCCCTGTTCTAATCTCACCATTTGCTATTGATTAGCTAGTAGATATTACACCTTTGATAGGAGCGCTTGTTATGTACTTTTTCAAAAAGTTTCGTGTGTAGCTTTTAAGTTTAGGGTTATTGTTTAGGGGAGCTATGTCCTACGGAAATGCCTTACAGGGCCAAAAATTTTGTCACGTCACTATCTCTGTGAGGGCCGCACATTGAATGACTTACTTTCATTTTGGCAAACCACAATTTAGTTTCAAGCAACTGAGACCATGTGAATACCAAATGCAATGATAACGACAACTGTATGGTACTTACTCCCAAACTGTCATGCTATAGGCAGTGATAGCGTGGCTCGAGTCACGATTTTTGGTGACTCGGACTCGACTCGCGTTGAGAAAAATAGTGACTCGACTCGAGTCATGATTTTTACTGAGTGACTCGACTCGTGTCACAGTCGATAACTTGAGACTCGAGTCAGACTCATTTTTACAAAATCTCTGAGTTCCTGGTAGACAAACCCACTTCGTGTGCACTTAAAGAAATGAGCATATTTTGCTTCAGTGATAATCAATATTGGGGGAAAATTTCTTTTTAGCCCATCTAGCAGAGGTGTATGGAGTCTGAGATTTTTGACCCCGACTCCACTCCTGCTTCAGCTTGATATACTCCGACTCCGAAAGATTTTTAAGTTTTTAACTCCGAATCCTGCTTAAACTCCAAAGTAAATGCTATAAACTTTTGGCAGTGTCTAAACGACAGTATCAGGTTTTCGCTTTAAAAAGTCTAAAAAACGTATCTTGATATATTTGAATAAGGTTTTAGGTTTTTTGTTGTTAACAAGTAGGTTTGTTTTGCTGCTGCCGTTGTAATTAACTTCTGCTGGACTTGTGTTCCAACCTTGCCTCCTCAAACTGTGCTGGTGTTGTATTCCATGGGAATGAAACAGAGGAACTGCAGAATGGAGGCCTAGGCAAAAATCAGAGATGGCAAAAAAAAGTGAAACCAAGCCAAAAACAAAAGCCAAGGATGAGAACTCTACATTTATAGTTAATTCACTGCTATTCTTTATGAATCAGAGACATAAATCAAAAGTTCTAGACTCAACATTTCAAATGATGCTAAATTATTACAATGCAGAGACAATTTCAGAGGCTAAGGCTCTGCTCCACAACAGAATTGCTCCTGAAAAAAGGTTCATTAAAAGAAAAGGTGAGGGAAAGGCAAGAGAAACATTGAAAGACATCCATGATATGATAGTAGAA
>Ga0210059_1015636_pt1 | contig 11047 bp, 5 predicted proteins | sample Ectturendosymbi2_FD_188042 | JGI IMG/M metagenome (GOLD analysis project Ga0210059, IMG submission 188042) | Ecteinascidia turbinata endosymbiont from Florida, USA - Sample 2 (SPAdes) (version 2) | ecosystem: Host-associated > Tunicates > Ascidians > Unclassified | place: Key West, Florida... | reverse complement strand
CATACCTGAACAAGTCGGGATAGCGTACCTTTTCTGTGCATTCTGTACAGTCAAATACAATATGCATCACCTACATGTCGTCATCTCCTTCATTACAGGAAATCTAGCACAACGTCGGTAATGGCATCTTGCACAATTGCCGTCTTCTCAAATTTGTGAGCTTTTTCACACTATCTCGAGCAACTCCATCTTATAGTTGAAAGACAAAGCTTTGGTGACCACATAAATATAATCGTACTAAAAGCATAAAGCGGAGCCATCACGCCGCACCACAGGAAAAAGTCCACGCAATCGATAGTTTACAACTATATACGAGATTTCAACATCGTATGCGCGAATACATAACCAGTATAAGTAATTCCACCGCACACAACAGAAAACGTATCGGAATTATCAAGCGTGTCGTGCGATGTCAGTAGGAGACAGTTTTTTTTCTTCAGACTAAACAGAAAGAATTATTAACCGTTGGACTTCTTGCGTAGTTTTACGAGAAAAGTAGCAAGAAATAAACGCTTACAAGCGTTTTCTCCAATTCACGACTAAATGAGAAAAACGCGATGTACTTCAGCCTTCTGAAGGAAATATACTTGCACAACCGTGGTGGGAAATACATAATGATAAATTCACCAACGTTCTAACCGTGTAGTTCCGTGTTATCTGGTTGTCTCTCCCTCCTAAAACGTTTTTCGAAATCTTTTCCACATACAATCAAATTTCATTTTCCAGGACCGAATGACACCTACCCAGGGATATCACCCACCCTTGACGCTTACAAGCTTTTGCTGCCAAGAACATTTGAAACATCTTTTAAAATTTTGTCTCACACAGGTGTTTCCAACATGGTGTCCGTAGACCTATTCTGAAAAAAAGAATTAACATGACCAATGTCTTCACACTGATGAATTTTATTAATGATAACCTAATTAAAAATAAATTGGGCTAATTTTTAATTTCAGAAGTGTGTACCAAAGTGGTAGCCGTTCGTATCAATCGTTAACCAAGTAGTTTTCAGTTTCAAAAAGATGGTGACGCCTATTTTAACATATGTAACTGCGCATGTTGCGCATTACCAACGAAGCACACTGGTGTGGTGCCACCTGAAGTTACTGCGTCGACAAGAAACAAGGTAGAATTAATGCGTTCTCAACAAAGAAGTCAAGCATCATCACAATCTAGTGGAGGTGCAAAGCGCGCCTGCAGAAAATGGGTAGGATCCAACTTTCATAGTGAGTGCTTGTTTGACACCGCAACCAACCACGCTACCAATTGTGCCAAAAAATCTGACACCATTGAAACTACAACAAACAGCAGCATGAAATGCGATTCTACGCTTGGTGGTTATGCACAGAGAATGCTGAAATACGCCCCAGCATTTGCTGCGTCGAAATCACAGCTCATCACCGTAACACGTTAGGTCAGTGCTGTTCAGCACCCAGCTGCTGCATATTAATTTCTCGTAAACACAAACATATTTATCATGTTAATTGCATCCTTGCATGTAGCATACAGTCGCCCATTTGCTACCGACTTATAAATGACGACATCTATTGTAACCAAAATCAATTCTTAGCTTTTTAGCAAATGATGTAAATAAGTTTAAAAACTTTAAAGTTAAGCACGACATTCGCTGTGTTCTGTCTTCAACAGAGCCAGCCAAAAATCCTGAATCTTGCGACTAAAACCTTATTTCATTGAATTATGAATACGACACTAATTTTGCTGAAAAATAAATTCTTACATTTTCAAAGTTAAAACAATCGCTTATGCTTGTCACCGTTGTTAAGTTTTGGCAAAACTTCACAACACATTGTGAGCCACGAACCGTTCTTAAATAAACATGTAGGCCATAGATGCAAAATGTTTGCAAACGACTGCTCTATTATTTAGGGATCCGTGTAAGATTTTAACCTGGACAATATATTTATACGTTCGGATTAAAAATCTACAAGCTTAAATGTACTCACAATGCCTGGTTTTACAAAAAAATTAAAGATGTCACTACACACACACAACACCTGTTAGTAGGGTCTTAACATATTCCAAAACGTTATGCGAAACCCAAGAGGAATTCTGAATGTCAGCGGGTTCGTCAAAGCAGCACAGTTTTGGGTCAAGAAAACAGAGATGGAATATTCCGGATCAAAAGTTATAAGGCAAAATATAAATGGGCGATCACAACAATTAAAGCGGTGTGTTTATTGGCAATGGATCGAGCGTCCACACGGTAACCCGAGCCGGAAAGAAATGCATATCAGCAATCATGGAACAATGAAACCAGGGGTATCAACAGCACTTGCACATCGCTGCTTTCTTGTTTAACGTCTCTATTCCCCATGGTTTGCAAAAGTCGGCACTGAATTGCGCAAGCTGCAGTACAAGTCCCGCTCCAATTTTTTATACCAGAGCGCTATACGGCCACTATCCAACTCAGCACGACGAAACCACATTTTATACAGCACACTTTGCAGCTCTAAATTTTTCTTATCAAGCAGGTGCAATACCAACCGCATCTTTGGTCAACTGAAAGTGAACACACTCGTACGCGCTTCTTTTTTTGCAAACGCGACCCCGCAAACCGAATGAACTGAGATATATTTACTCATTATCTTGTCCCAATGCCGCCAGCTGATTGAGGAACTGTGAGGCGTTCAGTAGTTCTGTACACCCATACGTAATGCGTTTACCCATTTTGCTCTTCATGTAATCCATGATGTTGTGATACTCGATGTAGTTTCCTCCTCCGACAACAAACACAACTGCATCTGCATACGGCAGTTTGGTTCTTCCGACGCCACCGTCCACGGACCTGGATAGCTTCGGATCGAAATAACGATATGAATCGACTTCTGCACTACTTTTCAGCTCCATGAGAGAGTCAAGAATTTTAGTGACTGGTAAATTGTGCTTTTTCACAACAAGGTTTTTGACACCTTCCATAACGAACTGAGAGCCTGTACTCATCAAATGTGAAAACATTCCAATGGTTTTTATTCCTCCACCTCGATATTGCTGCTGGGTGTTGTTAGGTGGCATGCTGTACTTTCTCCACTGCTTGATATAGTTTACAGCAGTCATGTCACACCCAGCACCTTCAAGAGCTTCACAATATTGTTCAACGTTTATTTCCATATTCTGACCTTGACACAAGAAGAAAACAAGAAACAACCGCATCTTGTCTTCCGGTGTCCCACCATTGGGGTCATTGATTAAATCTAAAAGAGACTTTTCTGAGACAGACTTGCTCATAATTTTTTCCTCCTGTTCAAAATATTCGTCTAATTTTCGCCCTTTGATGCTTCCAAGCAATGCTGTTGCTATGGTGGTGTGCATGTCAATCAGTCGTTTCTTTTCCAAAAGCTGAGGGAGTGAGCTCATAGCAGATGTAAGCTTGGCTGTATTGTCTGATATATCGACAGGCCCAGTGTCAGAATCCGATAAACCCATTGCAGCCTTCAGTCGCTGAACCTCACCCTCGTGCGCTTTGTACTCTTCGATTTCTTGTTGGACTGCTTGTGCAACTTCAGGAAACGGATTTCCTTTGTACAGTTGCCAAAACTTATCGGTTTGTCCCAGATTGAACACCTGCGGTTTCTTTGGTTTAGCAGGTGAATCTTCTAGCACTGTCACAGTGTTGAGACTGAAATCTAACACATCGTGCACCAGTGACTGGTAATTCCATGTGTGATGCAAAGGTGTGGCCAGGTCAACATTTCTGTCAATAAGCAGTAGCAGAGGGCGCTGAAAAGTAGAAAACTGCTGTCCAGAATCCCCTATTGCACTTGGCATTGCACTAAAAAAACTATTGCGAGCATCTTTCAAATTTTCTCTAAAACGTTTATCAAGCTTTTCTGCAACCATTTCTGCTGCATTGCCAACAGGACAACGGATGATAGGAATTACTCCCATACTAACAAACACGCAGTATAAGCTATCAACCATTGCATCAACTATCGTCATCATTTCATAGTCTTTTAAATCTTTCTTGTTCAAATTGTAGTAAGATTTTGCTACAGCACCGTTTGCATTCTGAATAAATAAATCTTTCTCTAAACAAATGAAATTTATATACTGGTCAAAAACTTTAATAGTATTGGGATCCATATCAGCTTGGAGGGCAGCACTTGCAAGGTCCTCAAGCTTGCTTCGTGATATTGCAGATATGAAATTAAAATTGTAACTGTCATACAAATGAGCATGCATGTCTTTGCATATTTTAGCAATATTTTCATCACTTGGAGCTACAAAATACACAGCAGTAACATCAGGAATCGAGTCACGCAGACTATTCAAAGGTAAGTACAATGTAACTCCAAGCTCTCGCAGTTCAGCAACAGAGAGCAATGGAGAAATAATGTCCTGACCAAATTCGTCATAAATCAACACTTTCCACTCAGGTTCAACAGCTGATTTCTTTGTAGCAACTTTGCCCAAGTTGAGCATGCATTTCACAGCATTGATTTGTCTGTCTCTTACTGAATGAGACATCTTAAGCTTTAACCAAAGCAACTGTGCAAAAAAATAAGTCATGGCATTTTGAAGCAGGAAAAGACACAAAAGCATTAAAGATCATCACAAAACAGTTATGCTCCTGTGTAAGCATTTTATGGGACAGAGCAGATGACAATATCATAACACCATTTTGCACATGTATGACATATAAGATCAAAAACAAAGCTAAATTTCAATGAATTTGTGGCTCCAGATTTTGACAACTTGAAGTATTTTGTATAAACAATCCAAAAATCCTTGGCAATAAAAAGCCATGGAATGTAAGTCAGCCCACCAGTTTCCCTCAAATATATTCGACTCCACCTTTTTGTTACAAGATTTAAACAAATAGTTTTAATTGTTTGCAATTAAACAATCTGAAAAGTTTAAATTAAACAAATTTTTATAAAAGTATATATAACGTTTAGGCATTGTTTTGTTTCATCAAATTTCATTTCATGATCAGTTTTTGTTAATAAAAAACACTAAAGAATATGGAAGAATTTCACATTTTTTTAATTCATATCTTTGCTTAATTAGCACCACTTCTGAAACCTAGAACACAGCAAAGATTTTTGGCAACAAATTCAAATGAAGGTTGCTACCTCGCTGCTTTACAAAGGACTACTATTGTTTCTGAGAAATTCCTTTTAGCATCTATTAGAGGTGTATAAAGGAATATTTGCTACCAGCCTAGCATTATGCCATGTTAAAGCACTTGTGCTGTGATCACAGTGGTTGTAGTCAGAGAATTCAGCTGTGGGTTCTTTATCGGGCTGGTGGCCATGAATCACTCTATGTAAGAGATCATAAGGCCAAAATGTTCTTGTGTGCTGACTAAATTCCATACCAATCTTTTTAGGAAACACAAAAAAATGTTTTGGAAATCAAAATGATAAACACAGGGCATCAAGATGCAAAAATTAGTGTTAAAAATGACAGTGGAAGAGCCAGAACTCTCTAATTTACCACACTAAAGTTTAATAGTGCAGCTTAAATTGATCTTATTTTATCAACAACAACAACAATTTTATTTTTTTTTACCTCAACGCAAGTACACTTCACAATACAGACACAGTAAGGCCACAGTAAGGTCAATGCTGTAAACACATTCAATACTGGGTGGTTTCCCTGCCACAATATCCACAGTTTTGGCGAGAAATTAAAATGCCTTCTGCTTGTGCAGAAGGCAGATTCTGCTAGAGGTTTTCCAGCTTTAGGCTAAAACGGTGTACCTGGCAAACATTTTGTTGCCTTTACACTAATCAATTGCTAATACATCAAATCATTTGAAACATTTTAGGCGAAATACCACCGAAACAAGCCTGGGCCCACCAGAGCCACCTTTTTACAAAAGTGCCACTTTTTTGAGACAAGAAAATCAGCTAAAACAAGATGCCTAAATATACTTACAGAAATGTTTATAATACATTCTTTCATGCTTTCCTAGCAACGGACAGCATATCAAAGCACTTCCATCACACCATTCGCAATCCTGGTCCTGCCTTGGTGGACCAACTCAAAAGTACCATGCTTTCAAGCAGCCTCTAAATCACAGTGAGTTTGGATTCTCACTCCAAGACCTACGATTATTTAAATTCAGTTTAGAACCACATTTTTTAGACTGTTTCCAGCAACAAAATTTGAAAAAATACATGCATACACGTTGGTGGGAACTTTTGAAGGCTAAAACATAAATTTTCATCCACCAAGAACAGTGGTCAGCATACCTTGGACGTAGATTTACATTGGCCAGTACTCCAAGTGTTACTCACAGATTGAGTAAATGTGCTTTGTTCAAAAGAGTTTCGTTGAATGACACTAATTTTTTGACTAGGCTACACTCTAATACTAATTATTTGCCTTGCTGCATTCTTTTGTTTCTTTTCATTAGTTGTTTGCAATGACTGGAGCACACACAGATTTGTAATAGCACACAAATTGAATACATATAAAAATTTTTGCACAATACTGTAGATCAATGGTTCTAAAACTTTTCTGCATGTTGACCCCCAATTAAAGTATACAAGTTTCTGTAGACCCAGTGGCCTAGCCCAACAGTTACTAATACAAGGAATTGTTCTCCGCCCTACTGTGTAGCCTACTGCTGTACTACCAGTCTTACAACTGCCAAACTGCGACACATGCACCACAATACTGTTTGTGACGTAACAAACAAAACAGTTTTCATAATATCATCACTAGGGCAACCAAAATTTTTCTGCCTTTTCTAAAGCTTATGAAACGTCTACAAACCAAATTTCATGCTCATACCATGAGGGAATACCAAGTTATTAGGTAAAAAAATGTCAAAATTTATTATTAGGTCAAGATTTACCATTGGGTCAAACTTTTCTTGCAACATATTTTTTTCTCTTTATCGAAATTTTATTGAAACTACAGCAACAGATATTGATATGCTTTTGCAATTTTAGTTGCAATTCTGTAATAATCATGGGTTTGTTGCAATTTCTGACGTAAGACGTAACAGCGTTTTTTGCCCACTACTTGACAATTGAATGTTATGTAGGATAGGCGTGTTAACGCCAAGAAGTGTGGTCTAACAGTACTTGGTTTTGTAAATGCTCAATCCATTCTGCACATAGTGTTTCAACTTTATGATCTTCTCAGGTTTGCCACTACTTTAGTTATTAATGTACTTATCTGTATATCTCCCCAAGTTAAATATGCTTCTGGGTTAACCGCAACAGCTAAGGCTGAATTATTTTGCAGTCGGAAAAGCTGAAAATCTATTGGACAAAGTGAAGTCAAAAGTTTTGAATTATAAAGTCACAATTTTCAGTTTTTAGGTCAAGAAAATGGTTGCCCTAGTCATCGCAATGGATGATTTAATAAAGAACTATTCGAATCAAATGTACTTTTAAACTAATGTAGCTGAGATTTGATCAGCCCCCTTAATTTTTATTGATTTGTTAAAGAACGCTGTTTGCATTCATTAACAATAATTTTGAATTAGAGGCTTCATTGCTCCAGTACACCCAGCAGTTATTCATTGACCCCCTGGCCATTCAGTGACCCCATTTGATCCCATGACCATTTATCACCCCTTGGATGGTCCAATTGACCCCTGGGGGTCAATATCGACCACTTTGAGAACCACAGATCATTACCTAAAGACTTGCCATCGCCTAATGACTAGCCAGACACAGAACAAATCGTTTGGCGAGCCTGCTGTCTGAAATCAAGCAAAACTGTTGAGATACAGTCTTATAGAAGATGGCAATCAACATTTTTACCTTTTACAATTTTTTAGGCAAGTAGGTATGGCACTGCTCTACTCTACCAGCTTCAATCCACAACTGCTTTCCATGTGATCGGACTACACCAAATTCTGTTTGGTCTTACAACAGCTACACATTATTAACTAAGTCCCAACATATAATTGTGCAGCTTCTGCATTAAACTTTACATTTCAGCATACGTTTTAAGCATCATGGGAAACTAACAATGAAAGAACATTTGGGGCAATCATAATATAAATAAAAATCTTGTCTGCAACCAGTAGAAAACCAATATAAATAGGAGTTTGTCTAACAATGAATGTAATAGCCAACGATCTACTGCACCCATTTGCATGACTCTTCAATGAGTCTTATTGCCCTTATACTTCTTTTTAATAAATCTTAATTGTTCCTAAGAGGTTAGTAGCAAAATATAATTATTGAACTAATATTAAAATTTGGTCTTTTGATGTAATTGAAATAGGTAAAACCATTTAAATGGCAACAGCAATTGCCACAGTTTGGTTAAACCAGAAACATAATCAAAGATGACATACTGTACAAGTAACTAGTGTAGCATATATGTATTGCTGATGAAAATTTACAGTTATGATAAATACTGTGATGAAGTTACAACACCCAAATGTATGAAAATTTTTGCACAGCGAATTCTAATACTACCAACATCTTGATACACTATCTCCTGTATATAGACTTTTAGAAACATTCCAACAGCATCACCATCTTAAGTTTTCAACAAAATCACAATTGTAGCAACACCAGGTTTGTATTGATAAAATCTAATAAATAGGTTATTGGATTTGTAAGAAATGAATTTCAAAAGTGTACATTTTTATTTGTGTATAAATGATGTTAATTTACATGGAGTAGTGGTTCTCAGACTTTCATGAGCCTTGGTCCCCTTCTGAGTTAAACTGGCAAATACTTAATATATTGTGACACTAGGGTTATGCAGCAATTTTTGTAAAGCAACAGCAGTTACCCACACCAAGCGAATCGATCGCAATTTATTGCATAAGGAAACTAGTTTCGTGTGTTACACATCTTCAGTCCTGCGCAAAAGTCAACATATGAAACAAAAAGAAAAAATTACTCACTGTTGCTGAGATCAAAACTCAAGATTACAAAAATTGAGCACAATTGCAACTCCTCCACTAAACACAGCTACAACACTGTTCAACGAACACAGATCACAACAGCCATTCAGCACTTCTGATTGACAAAACATGCTCTCCACGTTTAGCATGGTTTCTGTCTCAGACGATCACATGGTTTGCAACAGACCGTAACGTGCAGCGGAAAAAGTCTGGCATGCCAACTCTAGTTAGTTCGGGCGGTACAGTGAAATGGAGTTATTCAGTTAAAAAGTTTACACTCCAGTTGCGGTAAAATAAACTATTCCATTTTTCCATGCTAAAAATTTCAGGGTTATGCAATATCACAGGAAATCTATCTAGTGAAGGCCTATGCTCATGACCCCCATTTGAGAAACCCTGACATAGAGTGTTGTGATTTAAGCAATGCTGCAAATAGCATGAAAGGAATGAAGAGAAGATTCAGCATCTGCATCAAATACCAGATGTCTACAACTCCACAGCACTAATGACTGAACTCCATGTTCACCATTTTTCACGAGCTGCTTGTAACACAAGTCATGAAATTCTAATTAGTCAACATCACATTTAATCTTTGTTCAGTTGAAGCAAATAATTAGACTGAGCAGTGGATGGTTGTTGGTCAAAAGTTCATGCTCTACGACATAAGGTACTTAATGAGGTTCCTAGTAAAAGATCTGAGGATCCCCAAAAGAAATACCAAAGCGCTTTCTGAAACAACTTATATGCTTTATCACAATAGTGTTTGTTCTTTCATCATACAGTCCTTTTCTAAGTTGCATAGATGTGAGGTCCTCAACCATAACTTTAGGAATGAGGGTCTCGGGATTAGAAAGGTCATGAACCACTGCTCTGTGGTGTAGTAAAAGAGGTGGATATTTCAGTTTGTGAAGTGAAAAGCACCAAAAAGCCAAGTACATCACGAGAACTCTGAATGCCCACTTAGTGATGATAGAGGTTAACCAAATTTTTTATCAGAACAGCACAAAGTGTAATTATTCGGGCTAAAATTTTGAAAGCCAACTGCTGTGTCAGTATCAGAGATGAAGATATTTTCTCAAGTGTCCATTTTGCCGCGAGGCGAAAGCAGGAGCTATTTTGTCTTCAGTTGAACATGAAGTGATCACATAACTGCTACGTAACTGGCAACTATGTGATTCTGTGCACGGTTAGGTTTAGTCACCACAAATAGTAAGCAGCTCCAGACTTCCTTTATATATAATAGTAGGGTGAACGTATAATAACAGAGTTATCTTGGTGACGCTCTCTGTAGTATGCTAGAGTATATGGTATGTTAGTCTTGGGGGTACAATTTTCAGTTTTGCGTCTGGTTTAGGATTTTAGGTTTAAAGGTTTAGGACAGGGGTGTAACACCTGTCACCACACAGCCAAATGGAACGTTCAGGCCTTCTATATTATTTTTTGCAGACATGCATATGTAATTTAACACAGAGCTTTGGCTGCCGTGCATTAATAAAATCTTTTGTCAAATGTCTGAGGATACTTATTAAAAAAACAGCTGAACAGATGTGTGGAAGTAAGCTAGGTTCAGTGTGTGGGAGCAGAACATCACCCATGCAGAATACATCTTGGTATCACTGGAAGTCGTACTTCATAAAAAATAAACAATGTGGCTGGCAATACCCAAAAGGTTGTGTAGGTACAACCCTGGTTTAGGGTCTTCAGCAAGGTTGTTGTAAAAAACCCAACCCAAAAACACCCACCCGGGTCTTTTCAAAAAAGTCCACTTAAAAAGATACAGCAAAACCTACTCTTTACTTTTCCTTTTAAAAATCTACTAAGCAAAAATTAAATCACCAGCACACTTGTACAGTTAACTATAAATTTAAAAAAAAATCAAACAAAACAAACAGCAACAAAATTTAAAGGACTTGAAAAAAAGAGAAAAATAAATCAAACAGTTTGAGTAAATTCTAATGGTTATCTTTTTCAGCTCTTGTTTTAGCCAATTTTTCTGCCTTCCTGTATCTAAGCTTTTTCTGATTTTGGACCACACCAAATCATGTTTAAAAAATACGCCCTGTAGATGCTGCATTATCAGGGCACGCACATAAACTTGACATGAAACTGCAGAGTTTGGGTGGGAATGGTTTTCACTGTTTGCTGTGTGCATGCTTGCCAAGCCTTAGCACTTAGCAGTGAACTGACCAAGAACACTTT
>Ga0210059_1015635_pt1 | contig 11047 bp, 9 predicted proteins | sample Ectturendosymbi2_FD_188042 | JGI IMG/M metagenome (GOLD analysis project Ga0210059, IMG submission 188042) | Ecteinascidia turbinata endosymbiont from Florida, USA - Sample 2 (SPAdes) (version 2) | ecosystem: Host-associated > Tunicates > Ascidians > Unclassified | place: Key West, Florida... | reverse complement strand
TGATTTTACCATAATATGTTTTTTTTTGAGTTTTTTTTGGTTTATATTGTCGTTTTTGTTTTGGCTTTTTTTTCGCCCAATCGCAAAAGTGACGGCTGGGCGAACTGACGGCTAGCTTTACTCTGGTAAAGGACCAGACGGCAAGTGGCAAGCAGTAATACTGGTAAGGACGCTGGTCATTACTCATGGCGAAGGCATGACTGATCGAATCAGGTTCGCACACAGGCCAAAATGCTGGCAGCATTCCCTCTAACCACCAGCAAAAACAAGAGCTGGTGCAACTACTGTCGTTCTCTGGGTTCACCAGTCATGTCAAGTTTTTTGCAAGAAAGGAGGGCAGAAAGCATCTGTATGAAACGATTGAAACCTTAGGGTTTGTTAGATGAACTGACGGTCTTTTACCAATACTTTGTGACAAAGGAACCAGAAAATGTTACTGATATTTACAGCACATCATGCATAATTATGAAATTACTGATATCACTTTCGTTGCAGTGAACGAAACTGTCTACTTTGGGCATACTGCTTCAGATAAATGTAACTAGCTAATGTAGTTTCATACCCAACAAATTTTAATCTGCACTAAATTATAAAAACCGATTTGTACTTGTATAATTCTTCGTTTACAGATCTGTTTTCTTCTATGAACTACGCAATGCTGTATTATCTATTGACTTGTGTGAACCATTATTTCGTCACAAAACCGATGCACAGATGCTGCAAACACAACCTAACTAAATTGATTTGGCTTTACATAATTTGTGTTAAAGAGCATATAGGCAAAATTACTGTTCGCACTTACTGACATTGCGAAAGTTGCAAGATGGAAACTGACATTTTGCCGTCAGTTTGATGGAAAGCCGTCAGTTTCCCCAAACTGACGGTTTGCCGTCAACTGACCTGGCTGCAGAAAACTAACATGGATTAGTATGAGTAATTCTGTAAAACTCAATCGCTAACCAGTGAGCTGAAGCGCATCGAACTAAGCAATGCAACCCATAAGACCAGCCAGCTTCGCCCACGGTGACCAACTCGGAAATATTCGCAAATATCGGTCATTTTCGGACTATTTCATGTCACCTTAAGTTAAACAAACAGTCCCATACGCAAAAAAAACTTAATGCCCTTTGTTAAGACTTCAACTGTTCCCTAGTTATACTTGTCGCATACACATACCGGTATATATATTCATTCAGCTGCTATTTCTATGCAGGTTTCACTGCAATATATTTGAACTTTCTACTGTTGTTCATGAACGCTATTTAAGCAGGAACATTGTCTGGTGCCATGCTTTCATTTTTATACAACACAACGGAGTAAAGTTTTTGGCAAAAAAACAGCAAACAATCCCAAACTTCACGCTTTCTCTCATACAAACTGTTGTGTTAGTCAACATTTTTATAGGCAGTGAGATCAATAGCCTACGGTAAAAGCAGTGCAAGCCTGCAAGCCAGCAAGCCGCTTTTTTATACATGTCAACGAAACAACCGGCAATGTTTCTCTGCAAATCATCTTCCGAAAGTCTAACATTTCTAAAATGTTAAGAGAGCCCTGTAGCGCCTAGCCGATACAGAACAGACCTCTCCAACGAACACTGTACAACTTGGTCATCAGAAATCTTCAAGGATTTGGCCGAAAATTCAAACCTGAATCTTAAAGCCCGATGTTAACACAGATGCCAAAAATTAGGTCAGTACATCAGCCTACGTAAAAAAAGTAACTGAAAATAATAGCTCCCATCAAAGATACCAGTTGTCACAAATCGCCTGCAACATGTTGAACCGCTTGCTGTTTCAGCCTTGACATCATTCTACGCCCAACCTTTCTCTAATCATGAAAGTACTACTATGCACTGTAACATGTTGCAATCATGTGTGAAAAACATCCTTTCAATATCGTTCAGCGTACGTCCAAATGGCTTCGTCGTTAGAAACGTTCAAACAACTCAAACACAAAAGTGCAGTCTCCATTTTTCTACCATTACATGCTTCATACGTGCAGCGTCTGAATTTGCGGTGCAATCCGCCCACGGATGCGTCTGTCTGGCAAGTTTAGCGGTGGCATACCTGATTCTCCGCGATCAACCAGCCATATACTACTATCCTCGGGCGGCACCAAACGGGGCGTTCGATGAACTGTTTCGCCCAGGCGCGGAGCCAGAAATTTTGATAGTGGGGAAAACAAGCCTCAACTTGTGAATACTTAATGCCCCTTGTTTTTAAAGCATCATCAGTGAAAGGTGCATTTTTCTGGTGATTTTTCTGAATAACTATGTTCAGATTCAAGCTGGCAATTAGAAGTCTATCTTCATTGAATTGACAAGTCTTAAAAGTTTGTTTTTAGTAAAGTTCCAAGCTTCTACTTTGGATCAAACTCACCATTTGCTCGTAACACTTTCTTGCGAAAGCGCTTGTGAAAATCTCGCTGCTATAGTGCAAGATCTGCAGTATGCCTACGCCTTTTGAAGCCAATATTGCAGTTGAGCTAGAAGTCATCGTGGCCGTCATTATGACTGCGTTTTTCATATTTACACGCTTGCTGATCAGTGGCGTAACTGACGGGGGGGCAGGGGTGCGCGCCGCCCCTCTGGCAAGCTAAATGTAAAAAATGGGACCCCCTCAGAGATTTCATGAACTGCAGAATATGAAAGTGCTTCTACAATTTTTGGAAATCCGTTTTGGTCTTGACACTTTAAATACTGAAATAGTTCAGTGCTTAGCAAACCAGCAATCATCAAATGAATCGTAGATTCAGAGTTGTTGCAGCGCAGCGGTGTGCATTGTATAATACATCATCTTGAACGTGCATACTGTGTGTGATGTAATAATCGCTGGTAGGTGTGGAACGTTGCCGCCATTTGCGGCCATTATACTTCTTGTTTTGGACTGTGCGACTCTGATGAAGTTGTAAGTTTATGTCTGAAAGCTGTCATGTACATTTCCTTGAGATTAGACAGTGACCTTGAGATTAGAATAATGAGAAAGTTGTGTAGTGACACTATAACTTTCTTTTTTGCTTGCAAAGTCAATTAACACAGCTGTCTGCAAATCACCGCTGGAAGTTGAACCAGCGGTGTTGATTTTAGCATCTCGGCTGAAGGTGATAACTTCGTTTTTCTGGTCATACCAGCGGGTACCGCGGGTTTCGTCTGCGCAGTGCGCGATTAAGCCCATAGTATGGGTCGCGACCCAAACAAGGGTTGCGATTTCGCTAAGGGTCAGAAAATAGGTAGAGCCGAGGCGATCATAAACCTAAACCTGAGTTGTAATTTTTCAAACTTATCTGTGTCTGTTTGCAGTGTAGCGTAGGCACTTGAGGAAAGAATAGAATGCTGACATTGAAAACGAACTTGGCAACCTACTGCCAAAAATCATCCATACAATCAACATTTTTGTCATGTTAACATGGGCTACGCTGTTTGAGGCATGGGTGGCAAGATGTTCACCAAACTCAGATTTCAGTCACGCTCGAAAAAGTTTTGGAACCGCTGGTTAATTAAGCAATATCCAATTATTGTCAGGAGTCGTCTGATAAACACCCACATTCGGATTCATTATCATTTCTCAACTTTTTCTGAGTATTGCGAACGCTCTACTTGGCAGTTTGGCACTAACGTTATCAATCAAAAATTTTGGTGTGTATCTTATCTCTTTACTTAGTGATCTTTGCAGTCCCGTCGCTACGGGGGCTTAGCCCCCAAACAAAGCTCCAATCGCTCCAAATTGAATTATGAAGCACTATACTGTATATCGGTGGAGTTTTTGTGAAATTTCAGAATGTCAAGCCCCCTGAACAAACGTAAAGCCCCCAGCATTGAAAACTTTCTGGCGACGGTTCTGGATCTTTGTAATGTTGCTTTTGCAGTACATATTGCAGTTTTGGCAACGAAATACGAATATGTGCAACATAAATCTACGAAGTAGGAGTAAATATGAAATTTGGTGCTCAAAAACGTAAAGAGAAAGCACCACAGCAATTTCAAAGTTCTGCTGCAAAGTCCAGAGAGCCGACATAATTTTTTGCTGCTTCCATCACCCCTACTAACAACAATTTAGCTGAAAAAACCTGCAATGTTTTACTCGTAATTATCCAACTTGAAAGACAAAGTTTTCTTGCCTTTGCTGCTTCAAATTTATTGAATATTTCGTCAAAAAATGATATAATTTAAAAGGCCACATCTGTATTAACCTAGGAAATATCTAACGCTATAAACGCTGTGGACATGTTATAGGTCAGCAATTTTGTGATCTGAATTTCGACAATTAAATGTCCACGGAAATGTTCAGTTTATGGGTCAACTCAAATAAAAAACACATGCAGCAATAACTGAAAAGTTCACATTTATGAATAGTATGCTCAGCGCAGTTGCACAGTTTCAGTTAATATCTTGAAAAAGTAGTCAGTACAGTATTGGGTTGCAGTAATTCTTGTGATTACTCCTTCACCCCCGCCATGTTTAGAATATGCGCAAGCAAAAAACATTTGATACCTTGATCAAAACAATTTACATGCTTTTGTACACCACTGAGCATCTCCATCCGACAATTTTAGCCATTTACTTCAGAACATGATGTTAAAATGTCTTCATTTCTTCCCACTGCCGGATTACTCTTTGATGATAAGTAGAAATAGGTATAGCTGGTGCGCTGTTTCAGTGTTTGGCATTCCCCTGTGTTCATGAGCGTCCGCAGGGGGGACAAAAATGGAATTTGCCACCACCTGGAAATTGGGACTAAGAACCAAAAATTTCTAGAAAACCTGAAGTCAGCAGCTTAATTGACTTAATTCTTGCAATGACGGTTTTGTTTTCTGATATGATACTCACACTGCACAAGAGCCGGGTTCACTGTTGTGGTGTCATGCAATATTGAGCTTGCAGTTCACTCATGTCCGGTACATTTCCTGCAGAGGCAGGTTGCAAAACTTGGGTGCGGATAGTTCTAAAAATGGCCTTCATTGCTTAACAGTAACATGGCAACAAAGCTTCACTTCAAGTTGCGGTAGTAGGCGTTTAGCCGCTTGTGACTGCTGAAGACATCTCTGGCAGGTAATGCAGCGAGACAATGACTCCTGATTTGCAGTAAGTCACGCACTTCTATACGATGTGAAAAGAAACCTTGCTGCCAACGAAGCGCATTTTTGGGACTGTTGCCGTAACATGGGTAATTTTCTTTGTGGTGTAGAAATGGTAAAGCCTTATGTGAACGCCCATTGCATTGTATCGTCAGCAGCCTGAAAGGGGCAAGCAAAATGTTGACTTTGCCGATCAATGAAAAATTTTCTGTGAACGCTTATGCCTGTGTTGTTTATGTTTATAATGTAACGTCTGCTTTGTACTGTGCTATAAATAACCATTTTTCTGTTATTCAAGCATCCTTTATTGCAACCTCTCGGTTAGCATGTCGTTGAATGTGTGATTCACCTGGAACCGGGTGTGCATGAAGACTTACAACCACATCTTTGTGGCGCGAACATGCGAAGACTAAAGCCCATATATATTTAATATATGTGAATGTTTGAGAAATAATTATTGCATTCCCAAACGGTGGCTAATGGGCTCCCTTCAGCAAAGTTTGCCCCCCTGGCTCAAACCTCTAGTTACGCCACTGTTGCTGATGTATACCAACACACGTTTAATTGAAGTGAAGTAGCGACTTGCTTTATGACAACGACTCCCGAAGCTGGTCTACAAAACTTGCGCGCCTATAAGACGTGGATCTTATTCAACTCTTGAGCGACTGGTTGACGTATCACACTCCTAAATTGGGAATTCCTGTTGAAATGGTACAATTTCTTTTGAAACTTGTTGAATCAGATTTCTTGTTGTGCACCACGATTTCCATTGATTTTAACAGCCAAACTTCATTCCCTTTATGCTAAGAAGTCGGAGTCGGATATTTTATCTCCGACTCTGCAATCCTGGCTACACATCCCCCCTAAACAAACTTGCATATGTTTGACGTTTGATCCACTCAGTCTACACAAAGTGTGAAAATGGTTGTGGTTTTGTGAAAACGAAGCCACAATCGATTATCACGACGGCTCTGCAGTGAAGTTTAGAAATACAGTACTTATCGTCGCAGCTTAACACAGCGGTTGGTGAAAGATTTAAGAAGTACTAGATTAAATTGAAAATTCTAGATCAGGGGTCTCCAAACTGCGGCCCGCGTGCCAAATCCGGCCGGCGGAGCCATTTCATCCGGCCCGCGTAGACAGTTTGTCAATAATGAAAAAGGAATAATTTACAAAAGCTTACTCAATTGGCAATATGTAACATACGCCGAAACAAAGAAATTAGGTAAGATGTCCTGCCCTCGGACTATTGTGTAACAGCATATGTGGCCCCCGGACAATAAAGTTTGTAGACCCCTGGTCTAGATCAGCTATGTCCAACCCGCGGCCCAGTCGAAGGTTTTGTGCGGCCCAGTTTAGTAAAAACGTATGTAGTAAAAATATCCTACATACTGGCAACCTGTCCGTATGTTGATAATCTCAAATTTGAATTTTGGAGATTTCCACTAACACCTTGGTGCAAAACTTTTTCCATTTGTCTGATTTCTACCCTTGTTCCACTGCAACTAAACTTTCTTATGAAATCACACTTACGGAATGGTTACACGTGCCAAACAGTCGTTACCATTGCAGTTCGGTTCTGAACGCTTTCAGTACATTAGCTTAAGCTACCGTATTTTCCGGGGTATCAGTCGAATTGTTGACCCCTAAAATTTTTGTTTAAATATCAGGGTCGACTTATATGCCGAGTAGGCTTTCAGGGTACATTGAAAAATTATTTTTATTGAGAAATATTTATACATATACACTACATATTTGCACTACAATTAAAATCTATCGAATTCATCTTCCTCATCGTCCGATTTAAACAGTTCTAACGTTTCCGCATCTGTAAGTCCCGTCAGCACATCATCGTATGGGTCCCATTCTTCTTCGGCTTCAGCAGTATCGTCCTCGGCATCCATATCTTTCGATAACCAGTCGTCCTCCTCTCCGTCCGACGAATTCGAAATGCCGCACTTCAGAAAAGAATTTCCCACAAAGAAAGGGGCTCGACTTATACGGCGAGTATAGCTTGAAATTCTAGTTTTTAGGCCCAGAAATTTAGGTCGTCTTATCTCCCGGATAGACTTATACCCCGGAAAATACGTTAAATTTAGTTTGCTCAGATCAAAGTAAGTCATTCAATGTGCGGCCCTCATTAAGATGCCATACAATATGCGGCCCTCGTTAAGATAGTGCCACAATTTTTGTCTCGGTTAGCAATTTCGGTTGGACATCGCTGGTATAGATAAGCGCGACCTGACTCCCCATTGAGAGAACGCGGAAAGTCTTTAAAGTTTATTAAATATTTAAAAGGTGTTAGATTAAATGGAGGAGTCGAGATAGAGTAGAGGAATTAAAGAGTTTAATTTAAACGATAAAAAAGTTTTCCCAATTAAAATTTCGATGAGAGTAGCGTTTCAGCAGTTCATTTCAGGTTGTTTGCATAAATCGTCACTTTTTTCTAATCCTCTTGAGGTGACGAATTGGGCAAATTCTACTGTATTTGACAGTTCAATTTTAATTGTGCTTTTGTTTTTGCATTGGCAACGCTATATACCTATATTTTATTTCTGCATTGGCAACACAACTGGCATCCTACGGACAACTTGTTAGTTGCTACGTATGCTTGTCTTGTCTTTGTATTCCGGTATCTAATGCAGTTGTAGAATGAGTATTCTGTTATGATATTTCTGTGTTAAAGATGCGGAAAAGTTGTGATTTTGAACGTGTATAAAACAGTCAAGGAATCAATGCTGTGTCATTTTTGCCTGTTTTTTAAGCTGTGTTCTTGGTGTTTTTAACAGCCCAGTGGCTACTCCGGCATACGGGCTCCTCGGGCTTCGCTCGAGTCTTCGATCAATGGCGTAGCCAGACCAAAAATTGGGGGGGGGGAAAAATGTTTGATTTTAGGCGAATAACACCACTTTGTTTAGAAAAACGCCTCTCAAAACACAAAAGGACTATATTTTCTAAAAATTTGGGGGCATGGCCCCTTCGGCCCCCTTGGCTACGCCTATGTCTTCGATTACGATTTATATCGGAGAACGCGAGCTTGCTTGCTTTGTATGTTTATACCACCACTCACGGTCTCACTTCACTAAGTTCATAGGCGGAACCAGGGGGGGCTAAGGGAGCTAAAACCCCTCCTAATTTTCTTCAGATACGTATTTGATCGATGGTTCCCGACACAGAAACGTCCATTGGAGTGATTTTTTATAACCTCTACAGGGTTTTTTAAAGGTATTTTAGGGACCCGATTCGGGTCCATAGAATCAGAGAAAATTATCATCGAGTCCCTAGAATCAGAGAAAATCGGGTCCCTAGAATCAGAAAAATCGGGTCCCTACAGGTCCATACCGGGTATCTAACATTTTCCTTTAAAAAAACTGGCCTTTGAATAAACGATTTCTTGCACAGCGATGGGACGAAAATATTAAATGCAAAGCTTATTTTGCTGAATTTGGGCAGTCCGAATATATTTATTTCACTATAAATGAAACTTCTAATAAACACGTTTTTATAGAAAAAATGTTCCCAATGTTATATAAATACGAAAGTATTTACATTGCATATACGTTACACACACCGCACGTACATAGGCGTAGCCAGGGGGGGAAGGGGGCCATGGATCAGTGTTCCCTCTAAGGTGCGCAATTGCGCAGTACCACCTGAAAATTTGCGCAGTGCTATCTCATTCTCGTGCACTTCCAACATACTAAATTTAATACGGTATGTACATACATCGCATAGCCCTTTTAACGTTGGGAACGCTTCACTGGTTGTGAGTCTGCATGGTTGCGCAGTTGCATGCGCTTCGTACGCAACAAAACAAACATTTGCTCAGTGAGAATTTCCTTAGAGGGAACACTGCCATGGATCCTCCAAAGCTTTAGAATATCTAGTCATTTTGTGCTTTAACAGGCAGTATCTCAAACAAAATACTGTTGCTCACCTAAAATCAGACATTTTGATCCACCCAAAATTTTGGGCTGGTCATGCCACTGCGCACGTATGTATTTGAACTCTTGTTTCATTTGGGCAAGATTGGGCTTCTTGTGGACAAAAGATGAATAAGCAGCAGACTCAGAACCGTCTCTAGAAAGTTTTCGATAGGGGGTTTTGCGTTTGTGCGGGGGGTCTTGACATTCTAAAAATTGACAAAAACTCCACTGATTTATAGGTTTCATGTTTTGATTTGGGGGTTTGGAGCTTTGTTCGGGGAGCTAAGCCCACCAAAGACTGTGGACAAAAGTTGAATAAGCTGCAGATCATATTATTTTTTCCTACAAGCTTTTATGAATGAGTGCAGCTGATGTTAAGTTAAGCGCAGGAATTAAAATTACGCTGCAACGAACTTACAATGCAGTTAACTACAAGCTAGGTTAGAGCGCCCAGTAACAGCGTAAATTCCAAAACAGCAAACCTAACCGTAAAAGGTAGGCTACATGTCAGGTAGACTTAAAATGAAGTGCGCTAGAATAGCTGTAGGCTATGCTAAAGATGACTACTGACTAGCATCATACCTGACAGCAACCATTTTTGGACATAAGTTCACCTCAGCACGAAATCAAATGCTTTTAATTTTTATCTACCAATATTCTGCTGTCTCTAATAATTTTGCTTCAACCTTCTGTACAGTATCTCTAAAATTGCGTTACCACGATGTAGTCGCGTTTCGTACAAAAAAATTTAATGGATGAGCAGAAGTTGGTCATTGACTCACTGCAAACTTCACGTTTCCCGCTGTGACGTGGAAAATACTGTCTGATCATTTTCAATGCCCTTGTGATGCAATATATACCTTCCAGGTCTCTGTGTGTACCTCAAGCGTTTTTTTGGGGAAAGTTGTGCTTGTTTTCGAAATAATATGCCGTTTTTTGACCTTCAAGTTATTTTCTATAGTAAAATGACTTCGATAATCAACAGCATTTTGTTTGAAATGGTTTGTGATTGATAATTTGCCACTGATGGGCAAGTATTTTTGTAACATATTTCGCCATTTTGGCTAGACAATCGTGATGTGCAGGGGCGCAACGAGCAGTGGCGTATCTAGGGTTTCCCGCGCCCGGGGACAAACTCAGTTTTGGCGCCCCCACCCAGACCGTTCGTGGCTGCATAGATACGAAGAATGATTTGGGAGTTAGGGGCGTCGAAAGCCAGTGGCGTAGCCAGCCCAAAAATTTTGGGGGGGCCAAAATGTTTGATTTTGGGCGAATAACACCATTTTGTTTGGAAAAACGCATCTCAAAGCACGAAATGACTGTATTTTCTAAAAATTTGCGGTGGCCATGGCCCCTTTTCCCACCCTGGCTACGCCTATGTCGAAAGCTGACTTGGGACCTGCAATCGCCTGCATATAATTGTTTCCAGACCCGTCTGAAAACTTCCTGTGATTGTGACGTCACGTAATTGACGCCAGGACTTTTGAATCTTGGAAATCATTAACTACCGTTGAGTCTACCGGTAATAGTTTCGCGTGAAGCTGTCGCCTCTGAAATTTTGGTCACGATTGAACATCCAAACTGTTCTATTACGACCCTCCAGATTGTGGTAGTACATCCTCGAATTGTAGCAACTAGTGAAATAAAATGCAAAAACTAACCAAAAAGTTCCCTGATCATCTGTATGAATATGTATGAATTTTAATGACAAATTTTTGTCCACAAAAATCTTCTGATAAATTGGCCAGACTTGCACCTTGTTTTCTAAACCACGGGTTTGTCAGAGCCGTTTGAAGATGCCGAATCCAGCGAACCCGCTTGTTCCACTCCCTGGTCAGATCTGGTTACAATCACCGCTGATGCGAGCGGTAGGGACTAGGCCCTAGCAGGGGTTCCCAACCGGGGGTACTCGTACCCCTTGGGGGTACGAGATTGAACATCAAGGGGTACGAAGATCCTTGGGTCACAGAGCAGCTTATATATCTCTTATAGAGCAATATATATCTCAAAATTTTTTTGGGGGTACTAAGAATGCTCTGACCTGACAA
>Ga0210059_1015634_pt1 | contig 11047 bp, 7 predicted proteins | sample Ectturendosymbi2_FD_188042 | JGI IMG/M metagenome (GOLD analysis project Ga0210059, IMG submission 188042) | Ecteinascidia turbinata endosymbiont from Florida, USA - Sample 2 (SPAdes) (version 2) | ecosystem: Host-associated > Tunicates > Ascidians > Unclassified | place: Key West, Florida... | reverse complement strand
AATCGTTTATCTACAAATTACGTGCTTTCCTTGATTATTCTAATCACAAGCAACTTTTCCTTTTCAAGGCTTTTGCTTCCATAACTTCAGCCCCCCCCTTAGAAAAATCCTGGCTGCGCCCCAGGGTAGGCATTACACAACCGGTGTTAGGATGTGTCCAGCCTTGAGAGGATTAAGATACTTTCCCAGCATTTCTTACCTTTTTATTGCTTGGTGTGTACACAGTGTCCACTATTTTTACTACACAAAAGCAATACTGATGAGGCGCAAACTCCGAAACATTTCACGGACAACTACTGCATCTGGTCTCCATACAGGAGTGTTGAATAATTGAAGAAAAATGAAGATTTGTAAAAAGCATCAGACATTTGAGGCGATTGAATAAAAAAGTTGGATGAAGATGTGCATCCCATAAAAAATCGATACAAGTTGTTTCTTAGCACGGCATCAAAGGTCCTGACACAATGGCTAACCTGGTATGGGCAAACACTAACATTTATGGGTATGTAATGCATAATTCGATAGGCATTGTTATATGCAGCAGGTAAGCGCTTCATACTAGACAGCATGTATTTGCTCCACATTTGGCAAGCATACATTGGCATGCAATAGGCACGAAATAAAGTGTTTTTTTACTGCAGGAGAGCACTGATCAAAACTGCCTCTGAGTTTGTTTGCTGCACAGTATAGTGATTTCACTTGTCTCTGAATGTCATCATCACCCTTCAATGGTGAATTTATCCACACACCAAGATATTTCACTTGGTCTAAAAATTGTACACGTACACCATTTAGAAAAACATTTGATGGGGCAGGTTGTTTATACTTTTTGGGGCAAAAAAGAACACCAATTGTTTTGTTGCAATTAAAAGTGATTTCGTGTTCAGCAGCATAGTCACCACAAATATTCAGAAAACATTGCAGCCCACTAATACTGGCGCTGAACACACATACAGTATATCATCAGCAAACATTAGATGATTCACAACCATATTTCCCACAGTTCATCCCACCCTGGCTGATCCCAGCTGGATTGAGAGTTCATCCAGGTAAACAGCAAATAAGTATGGGCTCAGGACTCCCGCTTGCCTTACCCTGTTGGTTACAGTAAAGGGGATGAGTAGTTGGTACCCCATTTTACTTGCATGGTCTGTTACCTGTACCAACTCAACAATAGTCTTACTATGCACATAGGTACATTGCGCTTAATTAATTTAGCAAAGAGCAGGTGGTGATTAGTTCTGTCAAATGCTTTAGATGCATCTAAGAAAGCTGAAAACACTGGTGTATCTTTGTTTACATAATAAGACACAGCCTGTTTAAGTAGAAAAATACACATGTCAGTGCCGTGTTTTGGCTTGAAGCCAAACTGGTTGACTGTTGTGGCCAAAAGTGGGGAAATGCATGACAAGATGTAGTATTCAAACATTTTGGAGATGATAGTTGCAAGGGAAACAGGCCTCTAGTTCCCAGCATCACTTATGTTCCCATTCTTGTTTTTGCAAATAGGTACAATGACTGTTTGCATGCATTCCTGAGGAATTTTGTCATGCATTAAACACACATTGAATAAACTACTCAGGTGGTTGCACACACGTGAATCAGCAAGAAAATGTGTTCAGCAAAGACATCTTTGCCAGCTGCGCGATTCAGTGGTAGTTTGTGCAGCAGAGATTTAATTTTGAAGCTGTTGCACATCAACTCATCAATCCCTTCAAAATTACCATGTGAGATTATATTTTGATGCACAAAGTTGCCAATTCCACAGTTTTTTGATGAGTTCAGCAATGCCGAAAAATGTTTTCTCCACATGACAGTGACTGCTTTATTTCCTGTTTCTCCTCCCACTGTAGATGGAAGCCATGATTTCTTGCTTTTTCTGATCCTCTGCCAGAATTTTTTGGGAGATCTGTGCCGTAAAGCCTCAGCCATGGCATCAGCTTTGCATTTTTGTTGGGACTTCCGACAAGCTCTTAATGCATATTTAAACTCTTTTTAACTTTCTTTCATGACGTCAAATAGAGGTCCACTTTTGGGTTTATGATTGTCAATCCAGTATAAGTATGCTTGTTGGGCAGCCTTGTGCTTTTCTCTCACATCCGCGCTTTTCAGGCCGGGCTTAAGTGTGTCAAAATATTTCGGGCCTGCATACAAAACTTTTTTATAACAAACTATTTTTTTCATTCGTGACGTACATTTGTTGTGCTCAACGCGGAAACTTCTGTGATTGAAGTGATTGTGATTTTTCTTCAGCTAATTCTGGTTGGAAACACAGATGTTTTTTTTATTCTCTGCAGGGATTAGTCTCACACTGTTTTTGAGAAAGCGAGAACGGTGAGGAAATTAGCACCACGATGGCGTTGCTTCGAAAAGATCAATCACTCACGCGATTCTTGGCTTGTTTTAAGAAGCCTACAAGCTGACTTTTCGTGTCTATAGCGCTATCCTAGAAAGTTTCTTTTATGCCTATAGCGCCATCGTAGATAGTTTCATGGTGGTCTCTTTTTTCATGAGATACATTATATTCCGCAGTATTATCGTTGACTAACATGCTACGTTTCTGCCAGATTATGCCAATGTTTTGGCCAAGGTGATTGCTATTTTTGATGTGATGAAGCGTGTACCTGCAACAACACCTGCACACAACGTTTTTTGTTGCTATGCCGTTGTGCTGCATATCTGAACTCCCTCGGTAAATTTGGCTTTCACACCTAAATCGGGCTTCAAAAATAAATGTCGGGCTCGAGCTGGGTTCGGGCTTGTGATTTCGGGCTGGGGCCGAGTTCAGGCTTCAAAATGAGACCCTTTTACAACTCTGTATGGGTATGTATGCAGGGGCCAACAAGGGGAGATTGAAGGGATACATCCTCCACCCACAAACAGTAAATATAGATTGAAATCATTTTGTGAAGTAGGCTGCACCAATTTTAGGCGAAATGTTTTTGGTGCTGGTAAGAGGATATCAATGGAGATTTTAGTAGGGATGGGGTTGCATGCATGATGCCCAGTAGCATTGAAAAGATTTGTAGCTTTTTCAAAAAACGGAAATGTGCAAGGAAAATATTTATCGTCTTTGTAACACTAAGCGACTTGACCAAGACATTAAATCGCGCTGTAACCCACACTTCTTGCAAAAAGCATAAAAACTGAAGTGTTCTACTGTAAGGGTGATGTCCACTTGCGACCAATGCGATTAAGCATTTTGTGCACTCCAACAGACAGCTCTGATAAAACCCAATTGATGTTTTCTACTATATTGCTGTGGTTGTTTGTAACCAAATACGGTAATAATGGAAGACGGCTGAACTACAGCACCATATCCAGCAACAAATTTAAGTATATATGTAAATCATCTGCAAGGACAAGGCATGATTAATGTTGCTCTCAGAACACCTCTAGAAATAAGACTGGGGATCTGTATGTATAAAACGTCACTTCCCGCATCGACCCCATGACTATATTGGTTTCACACCAAACTGTCCCCCCACATTTTACAACAAAATTGCACCCATGCGTACGCAGACCTTCACAATAAACTGCCCATCTGCGGCTTAATTGCAATTCATAAACCTTGACGAAGCGTGACGAACAGAACAATCAAAAGTCGCCAATCACGTTGTTTTGATATATTTTTTTGCAAGGAGGCCGGAACGGGGGTGCATTATTGGGGCACAGGTGCCCTTCACATAACAGTATCATAAGTAATTCCATGATTTATCACGATCGACTTGAAAAAACTTATTAAAACTACTTGCGCGCACATGAAAATCAGAATGGGTTTCCATAATTTCTGTAATTAGTTTTGAGGTCAACATCGTTGCTAAACATGTAAATGCGAAAAAATTAACTATTATCATGGGTGTCCTTTTACACTGAACTTGAGCAAACAGTTTTGAACTTGTGGTACGTTGAAACCATTAGTGTCCGCAGGGGGGTCATCACTGGGGCGAAACCAGGGGGGTGATTGGGGTGATCGCCCCCCACCAAAACTTACGAATTAACTTTACTCGCGATGATTGTGCACAATTCAGTAAACATCATTTGCAGTACAAAGCCATTTTATCATCCACTGTTTTGTCACAGCAGTGTTGTAAAGTACACTTCATCCCTGTCACAGTACATTGAACTCGCAATGAGAATTGACAACCATATGTTACTGAAATCGCCCCCCTAACCTTATTGGCTGCATCCACCTTGGGTCAAAACGGGTATTTGCCGCTTCCTGGAAATTGGGACAGAAACTAACATTTAGACAAAATTTGACGTCAACAGTGCAATTCCGATTAATTGTTTTAATTCTTGCAATCAGTGGCGTTACTTGAGGTTTGAGTCGGGGGGTGAAACCTTAGCAGAAGGAGTCCACTGTCCACGGTAGGTGGCCCACTAGACAACAGTCAGAATAGAAGTTTAGAAACGATGGTGGATCTGGGTGCTGTGGATACTAGCTAAAAAAGTTGAAACCATCCGGAAAAACAAAAAACACAACAACCTATTAAAAAACAAAAGAACACTGAATATCAAAAGATCAGCCGAAGATGGCCTGGATTTTGCATTTAGCTTGCCAGGGGGGCGGCTTGCCCCCCTGCACCCCCAGTCAGTTTCACCACTGCTTGCAATGACGTTTAGTTGCCGGTATGAGATGACACTTACACTGCAGAAGAACAAGGTTCACTGGTCTGGTGTCATGCAGTGGTGACCTTGCAGTTCACTCACTTCCGCTCCTTTGCCTGCAGGGGCAGGTTGCTAAAAATGCGAAAGGATTGTTCTACTGTTGGTCTTTATTGCGTAACAATAAAATAGCAATAATTCTTCCAGTGTTCATTTCAAGTTATGATATTAGGCATTTTGACGCATGTGACTGCTGAACGCAGACATCTTAGCAGTTAATGCAGCGAGACAGTGACCTACAGATACTGGTAAGCAGGTACACCGGAGAGCGGGGCATTACACACCTAACCTTACAAAAGAGGGACAACCCAGGCTGCGGAGCCTGATCCGGTTATTTTCGTTGGAGCCGGAGCTGCTTTTAATTAGCTGGAGCTGGTGGTTAATTTAACAGCTCCGGCTCCGGGCCCTTTCTGAGATGTATCATCCAACACTATTTGGTAAGCGTGCTGAAAAACAAGGCTCTCTGAACTGGCTCACGCCTCACAGCACCTTACTATCGTTAATTATGAATTATTACTGCACAATTGCGCTCAGTAATGTATACAACTGGCTAGTCGACACGCTTGCCTGCATTCCGATCGCACTTGGGCTACGGATTGTTTGCACAGTTCAGTGCTTTGACCTCTGGTGATCACCACTGCCGCTAGTGCTCATGAAAGCATAACTTTGGTTGTTTCTTCGGGTTTTTCCCTGCGGAGATATCAGGGCATAACCTCAGGGAAACCACCCTGGAGGTACTGTATGAAAGATAGTGTCAATGTTGCCAACTGGTATTACTACTACATACCAAATCTGAAAATTTTAGTATGTTTTCGAAGTGGTTGGTATATAAATTTTTGGTTTTGTAGATATGAACAATTTGGTATATATTTGGTATATTTTTGTCGGTGGTTTATTTTTGAGACTTTAAACCAAATTAATAAAATTTTGGTACTTGGTAGTGTCTCGACTCTATTTTGCCGCCAAGATGGCAGCAGCAAAAGGCTTGGTAGAAAGGAGTAAATGTAACTAAAAGATAAACCTAACCTTAACCCTAACCTGACCCTAACCTAACCCTAAACCTAACCTGTCCCTAACCTATGCTAACGCTAAGCTAACCTAATGCTAAGCTAACAGTAACCTAACCTAACACTAAGCTGACGTAACCCTAACCCTAATCCTAACCTAACAACACTTGAATAACCCCTAAATGTAACACGTAAGCGGAGCTTGAAAAAAAGCAAAAAAAAGGCAGTGTCTATTTTGCCGCCAGGATGGCAGCAGCAAAAGGCTTGGTAGAAAGGAAGTAGGCTAAATATAACTAAAAGATAAACCTACAACTTAACCTCAACCCTAACCGTAGCCCTAAGTTAACCCTAATCCTAACCCTAACCTAACCTATCCCTAAGCTAACCTAATGCTAAGCTAACCTATCCTAACCTAACACTAAGCTAACGCTAACCTAACTCTAATTGTAACCTAATCCTAACCTAACAACACCAACCCGTAAAGGTGACCATAACACCTAAGCGGCACTTGAAAAAAAGCAAAGAAAAAAAAAGAAAGTTGGCAAGGTGAGAGTCGAACCGAAATCCATTGGCATAGCAGCCATAACACCTGACCATTACACCACGAGCAGGACAGTGTTTTTTTGACAAAGTGACCTTTATGTTTGTATTGCGTCATGCCATGAGACCGAATCTTCGACTGCCGGCACAATAGCTCCAGCCGATCTGTTGCCGCCAGAAATATTGCGGGTAAAATAGATACTACCATTAATTTTATGTTGTAAAGCGTCAGTAGAAAAAACAACAAGTGGTTTTAAAGCTACATATAAAACGTTTAGTGATTTTGTTTAACATGGGTGTAAGCATGCACTTTGGGTAAGTGGAAAGCAAGACTGGAGCGTGGAGGAAAGCTGAAAAGTTTTGAAAAAACTGAGCTTAGCTCTAGAAAAGTATTAATATTTCCTCAGCCAATGTATCCAATGGTTGGAAACAGACATGGGGTGATCATCAATCGTAATCGATTAGAATTGATTGCAGTTTTTGTGTAATTGTAACCTATTGAACTGACTGAAAATGACATGTAATCGTCGTCGTAATCGATTACATTGCAAAGTTAATCATAAGTGATGATTCATTTCATAATTGCCGATTCATTTTAACGATTCAGATGATTAACGATTCAGCCGATTCAATTCAGATGATTCATTTAACGATTCAGACGATTTAACGATTCAGACAATTCATTTCACGAAGACGATTCATTTCACACAATTACGTTTTACAGTTAAGTTTGCTGTTTTGATGTTTACACTGTCACCAAGCGCTCTAACCTATAGCATGTACTGTAGTTAACTGCATTGTAAGCTCGTAGCGTAGTTTTAATGCCTTCACTTAACTACAGTAATAACATGATCTGCACTCATTCATAAAAGCTTGTAGGAAAAATAGTATGATTCGCAGCTTATTCGACTTTGTCCACAGTCTACTCAGTCCGGTCGCCACAGGGGCTTTGGTGGTGGGCTTAGCCCCCCAAACAAAGCTCCAAGGCTCCAAATTGAAACATGAAACACTACAAATCAATAGAATTTCTGTTTATTTTTAGAATGTCAAGCCCCCCGCACAAACGCAAAGCCTCCCTATTGAAAACTTTCTATAGACGGCTCTGAGACAGATGCATATTCATATTTTGTCCACAAGAAGCCCAATCTTACCCAAATGAAACAAGAGTTCAAATACTTATGTTCGTAATGGCATGGCCAGCCCAAAAAGTTGGGTGGATCAAAATGTTTGATTTTAGGCGAGCAACAGTATATTGTTTGAGATACTGCCTCCTGAAACACAAAATGACTATATATTATAAAAATTTGGAGGGGCCACGGCCCCTTGGCAACACCTATGTACGTGCGGTTTGCATAACGTATACATAATGTAAAAACTTTATGTAAACACTTATATATTTATATAAGCTTGAGACCATATTTTTTATATAAAAACTTGTTTATTAGAAGTTTCATTTATAGTGAAATAAACACATTCAGACTGTCCAAATTCAGCGAAATAAACTTTGCATTTAATATTTTTGTCCCTTTCCCTGTGTAAGAAATGGTTTATTTAAACACTGTACAAAAAAATCATTCCAATGGACGTTTCTGTGTGGGAACCATCAATCAAAAAACGTATCTGAAAAATTTAGGGGGGGCTTGAGCCCCCTTAGCCACCCTGGATCCGCCTATGTAACAGGCATTCTGGAAGCAAAAAACATTTACGGCTAAAAACTTTTTGTGTGCTCCCAAATGCAAATAACTTGAAGTATTGAGATACAAAGGCCAGACTTAAAAAGATGTAGTGCTGATGCTATGCTTAGTCTGTGTTTATCACTAAGCATTCTTCCATAAACACATGTGACATTTTTGAAAAAGATTGTCAAAATCTATCTGTCATATAAAAATGGAGGTAAGATATAGTTAATGTTCCTCAAAATGTTGATTGAAAGAAAATTATGACCAGAAAGTATGGTGGTCAAGACTGACATTTTCTATCCTTGGCCATTGATAGTGAATGCAAGAACAAAAATTGATATACAACTTTGCTACTTCATTTTAATACCTTCATTGCCACTGAACTGACATGTCTGTCCCTGCATGCCATCAGCTGAGCACCAGTAGGTGGGTATGTTTGTCCCTGCGTTCAAATGCCCACAACTTATTTTGTACTTAATGTTTTACAATAAAATTTTGAACAAATGTTCTTTATCTCATACCACACTTTCCCTGAAAATTTCAGGTAAATTGAGCATGAACTGTATGGGTTATGAAATTCTTCATCAAACGTCCTCTGCTGTGCGCAGGCTCCAACACTTCTTCCAAAACAGGTGGTAACAATTGTGTAAAGCACAATAACTTTCACAAACTTATTTTTTTCAATGAAAATTAGACAAATGTTCTTCATACCTACTTGCATTAGCCCTGAAAAGTGAGATGAATCAAGCAAGAAATTTCCAAGTTATGTTGTTATTCATTGTACAACTTTTTTGCACGTAGGCTACAACACTTAATCATTTACAGAAAGATGCAAATAGTTGTTGCGTAAAGCACAATAACTTTTTCACACTAGGTTTTTCTACAATAAAAATTTACATGAATGTTCTACATATTTAAATGCATCATCTTTCTTGAAAGATTGAGGTCAATGAAGTAAGAACTCTCTTGAGTTATTTGTATTTGAATCAAGCAACAAAATGCACGTTCAGAAAGCATCCACTGCATGTTGTGACAGTGTGAACATGGCAGTGTAAGTTGGAACCAAATGTTGAGCAACTAGCGAGGCAATCAGCACTCAAGAATTAATCACATAAAAAAATAGCTGATTGTATGGCAGATTTTCACTGTTGTTAGCAGATTTTAGATGAAAATTCTTGACAAGACTTTTAGCAGAATCTAGCAGTTTATTGTAAAACCATTTAGCAGGTTTAGGTGACCACCATTTGGAAACACTGCAGATAAACAAACAAAACTTGTGTTGCAATGTCACTCTATCACTGGAACAAATGCAATGGCTGGATAATAGTATATAAAATTACATTCGCTGAAATAATTTGCAGAATATTATTATGAATACAATAGATCAACTTGTATTGTAGTCTTATAAAGACTATATAATAACTTGACAACTGGAGGTTGTGAATCATAGTTTGCTGAATTGGCTTTGTAAACAATGATAATGCAATCACCTACTTGGAAATCTACCCACTAGATAAACTGGTCTATTTATAGTATTTCGTTATGCACACAAAAATATTTTCTGCATTAATTATGCATTCCATAAACTTTTTGAAGTATTGTACATAGCAAACAGTCATGCTTGTACTCAGGGGTGTGCAGAGGTCTGGTGATGCCCATGGCAACTGCTTAATTGTATGCTCTCCTATCAAACTCCAGTATTAAGGAAAGGGAGAAATATACACATTTGAAATTGTAAAAACTTGTGTTAACAAAAAAACAAGTTTCAAAAAATTAAATTCATGCAATATGTGTTAGAAGATTTCAGCCAATATCCAATCGATTTCAGATACTTATTGGTATGCAGCCTAACATCTGCCCATAAATAACAGGAACATAAAGGTATGTAGGTCAATATAAAAATGTCAAAAATATAGTCAAGTTGAAAGCTTATAAACCACGAGTATAAGTTATGTCTATTTAATGTTTAATAAATAAAATAGCATCATGCTTACTTCATCAACTGTTTGCAAGATTCTTTACTGTAGAGTTGTTGGATTCTGTTATAACAGACCAGTTTTGCAGATTTATAATATTTCATGATGAAAATACTTGCAGGATGTTTTATAACAATTTTAAATATTTTTATATATGGTTGCTGTCATTACTTTCGTTCTTTATTCAAGTTTTAAATAGGATTTCAATTTTTGAATCAATCACATTTTGAATAAGATCTGTATTTGAGTAGATTTCGGGACTGAGGATGCACGTAATAACATGAAGTAGATTTTTTATCAAAAATATTGTTGATAGACTTGACCGTGTCACCTTAATGGAACATAATTACTTGAATTACTGTAGAGTACTTGATGTACTGATAAAAGATTCATAGTACAAGTACAACCAAAAAAGCAGAAAAACCATTTGTTTTTGGTTAGTGTAACTACATGCTAAGTAAACCATTTGCTGCATTGCCTTATTTTATTTTTCAACACTGTTGAAGGAGACTTGGTTAGTATTAAGTTGACTAGTTAAACTTTGAAAGAGTATGCAATTAAGTCCATGTCGTCAAAATGTGTAATGGCACCTAAAATATCTTACACCAGATGTAAGCATTACACTTCTATATCCAATATATACAATCACAGTTTCACAGGCCATGTTATTATTTAGATAGCTGTTTATGTACTATATTAAAAACTATCAAAATTTTGAATTTCACCAACCAGACCTCAAGAAGGTGTACAATGTTGTGATCGGAAATACCTAGCAGCAAGTGTGCAAAGCTTCACACTGTGGCAGCAAGCAACAATGGAGATCACCCAACAAGGTCACTCTATTATTGCTTGTATAGTGGACACATTAGTGCTTTAATGTTTTGTGCATTCTTACTGCGTAATTCCCAGTAATATTCCATTCGTGATTCAACGTGATATACTTGTTTGTGAACAGTCCGATCGTCGACATGATAGCCTGCAAACCTACATGACCGCAGTCGGTCGCTGTTTCCTGTGGCGCATTCGAACACCCAACGCTTTTGTTCGTTGTCATTCTATTCCGACTCTACATCGAATCGCTACGTTACGTGTTTCTGACTTCACGCCCAAGTGTATTGGCGTTTTTGTTGTATATCTGAATATAACCGAAAGAAGCAGTCAACTTAGAGTACTACTG
>Ga0210059_1015633_pt1 | contig 11047 bp, 6 predicted proteins | sample Ectturendosymbi2_FD_188042 | JGI IMG/M metagenome (GOLD analysis project Ga0210059, IMG submission 188042) | Ecteinascidia turbinata endosymbiont from Florida, USA - Sample 2 (SPAdes) (version 2) | ecosystem: Host-associated > Tunicates > Ascidians > Unclassified | place: Key West, Florida... | reverse complement strand
CATGCTTGATCGAATTTGACCACGCCCTTGCCGTCTGAACTAAAGAGGCACCTCCCTAGTAAAGAGGCACCTCCCTAGCTTGATCGCTCCCCGATGGGAATCATGATAGTTCGATTCCCGCTTGAGGTGGAAACACGGCGGGCAAAGGTTCCACTTCACTGCACATGCAGTTTATTGCTAATGGGAACTTGAGCTTGCTTAGTAAATACAAGATCAAGCCAAGGATTGCTAGGAGAGAAGCTCACACGCAACGTATTATTCAGAATGTCAGTTTTAACCCTGCCAACTCAGCTTTCCAGAAATGTTTGGAATGTGCTGAAGCAAGGGAAAAATTAAAAAATGGATTATCACGAGATAAACACAACTGGCTGCGAAGTTAAACAGTCCAGCAATGGTAGCCAGTGTTACTTAGCTGAGCGAACAATGACAAGGGACTCCGGAAACATGTTTCTTATGTGTCGTGCGACATCGGCGTATTGTACTTGAACCTGATCGCTCCGTAGTTGGCGTCAAACTGCTGTTCGGCTTTAGTGAGACCAGCTTTATGATAACACTGCGGTTCACGTGCTGTCTCTTAATTTTGCCTTATTTGTTGATCATTTCACTCATAAGCTTTTGCTTGCAATTTTCGGGTCCGTACATGCGAAAACTGTGAAAATTTTGCAGGATTTTACATGCGAAAATTACGTGGAATCGATTTCCTATCAAACCAATTCGATGATTGATTCTACTGTGTCACCATTGTCGAGATTTGTTGCTGAAATTTTACTGTGAAACACCTTCATCTTTATCGCCACACACTGCATACTTGCAATCGCAAGATTGAGCGGATTTAATGATTTCAAATTCCCGATCTCATCAATAGAAATTTTGCTAATTTTCAAAAAACGCTTTAGTTAAACATCATAAAATTGCAACATTTTGAAATGCTTCGCGTCCCTCCTGAAAGAAGTCGGACCACGGACTATTTGTTGGGAAGAGCTCGCATAAAGAGAAACCATTTTTCTTCTCTCCTCATACGATGGTACCATCAGCAACATAACAGAAAATAATGACAAACCTGTTTATTACCCGCTATGACAAACATAATCAGAATTCAAAAGCTCCGAAAATCTGTCGCATTAAACTGAGTAAAAACAAGTATGCAGATTGTTTGAAACGTATATATCGTTTCATCATGCATACATTTAACAAAGAAATATTAGAAAGCAACACGATATGAAAAAGTTCACAACCGATATTAGCCGACGTAGTGACACAGAATGAAAAACGTGAGAAGCTCTACAATGACCTGAACTTTTGTGTCAGTAAAAACCGTCACACGGTCATTACAAATTTTCATTTCCCGATCATTGTGACGTTGCAGTTGTGCAAGATGCTACAAGTAGAATTGCATCAGTTGTAACTCATTAGCTAATAGCTTCTCCCATTTCTTCGTTCGTAAATCACGGAGGGAGAAACGTTTGTAAACAATCAGTAAAAATGCAATAAAATTAGGATTTCACGCATGTGACTAAGTCTTTTTACATTTGAGAATCAGTCACTGTTGGACGTATCAGGGTTCAGAGCATATATATAACTTGTATATTGAATTCTGGAATACATTAAAAAATGTCTAAGCAAAATGAAAACTTAGACTGCTTTTTCTGTCCCGTCCCATCCCAAGGCAACTTGTGACTCTCCCATGAAATTCACACGAAAATTGGAAAGCAAAATAGATGATAATATGTGCATTTATAATGTCTAGACTCTACAGAACCGTGATTAAGATACACCAAAACTTTCAATTACGGGGCTCCACTGAAACTGGGTCACCCTTTTTCTAGTTGCCATCTAAACAGGGGTCTAACAACCTTATTTGTGCTTTCTTCCTTTATGATGGGTTTGCTTGTTGCCTACAAGCTATTCAGTTTTTATTCACCAAACATGAGTTTACGAAAATAATGGACGTTCTACAATGTATTTGCTAAGAGTGGGTAATAAATAGTAAACAATATATCTTACAATTTATGCAAATGCTTATCTTTTCTTGAACAGCTCAACAGTTGTCTCTAATAATAAACAAATGAGAGGATTAAAATAAATGGCATCAAAAAAAGGAAATTTTGAAAACAATGACGGAAAATTTTATGGTCTTTTTCAAACAAGGTCGGTGTCCATGTTGAACTCCTCCACAACTTGATCATCAAAAGTTTCCGTATGTGTTGAAGGAATTAAGGTATTCCGTCACCACAGCGTAAATGAACTTGTAGTAATTCTGAAATAAAGTCGCAAAAGATTTCATGTCAAGCTAAGCTTTTCACTTTTGATTACATACTTGAGAGACCTAAGAAAATACTTGGAATCATTGTTGTCTTTGATGTTTTTGTTTATAGTAATATGATATGCAGTTTTCTGGATCACATTTGCAATTGAGAATGTGTAGTGTTTCCTGAAATTGATTTCTTAGTAAAACTTTTGCTAATTGATTTGATTACATCACCTGTGTGGAGGCTAAATACCCTTTTATGTATTGATAATAATTTCATCACCTTTGAAAATTGATCTGGTCTAATATTGCAAAATACTCGAAGGCGCAAACGTTGAATTACTGGAATAACAGCACAACTCCGACGCGTTATTTCTGCATACAGCGATTTCCCATGAATAATACCAGCCCAGCCCTGTGAATTTACAAATCATTTTTACAGATAACAGAACTGATGCATATCTTTGCGTGTGTCGCGTTAAAATTTATCTCAATGGGAAAAGCCAAATGATTGCAGATAGAGGTAAGCATCTTGTGCAATTGTTTTTGAAAAAGTTGATTGAAATATTATGTTTATCCTGGATGCAAAACGGAACGAGAAATTTGTTTTCTGTATTTTTTTGTATTTTTTGTTTGAGAAAATCGAAAAATACTTTTTTATGTAAACTTCTTCAAAATTCCACAGTCACTTGCTTAAAACACTTTTTATTTGCATCCTGAAAAGGTGAGAATCCAATGATGACACCTGGTAGAAAATTCTGAAATATGAAAATGTTTAGCAACAGCTTCTTTCAAACTCAAGATTATCTTGAATGCAAACGCTGAGGCATTACCGGGTTGTCCACCATTTTTGGTTGGTTATCTTTCAAATCCTTTACTGTTCTGAAAATATCAACTCTACTTTGAGTCTTCAACCGCTCAAGGACATTGAGGAGAGCAATTAAGGTAGCACTTTTCCCTCGTCCATCTCTGAGAAACACAAACGGAACGGCATGCAGTGTATTTCCACCGGGGAAAGTTTTGTAACATAAAACTTCATCATTCATTAGTCAAACCGATTACCTTGAATACACGGTGGCTAATGATATTTGTCTATGCGAGGAAAGCGCATTTGGTAGTTTGTATAAATCTCGCATCAGCACAAAATGTAAACATTTCTCATTTTGCGTGAAAACATTTCCAAAAATGGTGAAAAAGCTCATTACTTCTGACCAGGTATGAGTTGGTTTTCGTTACAATCATGCAAACAACTGAAAAACGACCTCAAACAAGAGCAATGCCGGCCAATCCGGAAAGCATGGTGACCACATTCAATGTCATAGTTTTTGTTATAGTTGCAAATAGGCTTTGTTCCATTTGAAAACTTTCGACGCAATAGGCCTGCATGTAGAACCAGCGCAAAAAGTCGGAGCAAATACTGTAGGTAGATCTTTAGACAAGATGTCGGTCCAAATATGTAAATTTGTACACAAAGATGCAAATCTGTGTGAATCTGCACATTTTGCTAAATGTTCTGCAGACGCAACAATTAAGCTTGTCACGTAACAATGAAGCGCAACATTTGAAGGTGCTGACTTTCCTAGCCCATCATCGGGATGGAGGGTGTATGGTGCTGCGTTATTTTTTGACTGAGTTGACAAATCACCGACTGGAAATTAGTAGCAATGGTTTATGTGGTAGGTTTCAGATGGCTTTCGTTGTGTTGCTGCACTTTAGAGGTGAACCCGCAACGGTAAGAACCTCAAGTGGCAGTGGTGCAGCCAGAATGAGGCTGAAGAGGCTATGGTCTCCCCTGAAACAAACGTGCTAAGATTTTTACTGGTGCTTTGTATCAATTTTTAACTGTTAGAAGACGTCAGTGACTGACAAGGTGATTGACTGGCCCTTACCGAATAAAATTCTTGGCTGCGCTACTGCCAAGTTGCACATGCCATAGATTAGAACATGGATCTCAAACTAACAATGCTCCGAGGACTAAATGAGGACTTACAAAGTTACGTATCTTAAACACGCAAACTAACTCAAAATAACCACAACTGCACAGCCGACTAACGTGATGATTGCCTGCAAAAGCCAGCCATTCAAAATCTTTGTTTCTTTGTAAATGACACGGGATAACTTCGGTTTCTAACCATGTAGAATATTAAGTCCGCCCCGATTTATTTACATCTCTGCACAGATTAGCATATTTGTATCGATTCACATCCTACTTGAGATTTACATATTTACATCTGTTCTATATTTCGCTGAGATTTGCATATTTGCATCTATTCAATCTTTTCTTTGAGATTTACAGATTTGCATCGATTTAAATTTGCGCTGATGCATTAACTCTGCCCCGATACATTCTACAGATTTACAGAGTTGCATAGATAAGTTGTGCAGATTGCCAAACGTGCACCGACACTGTGTACAGAACGAAAACCGTTTCCGATATGCGCCTATTTACAAGGTGATAAATATGGAAAAATTGCTAAATATTTTTCTTATATAAGGGGTGCCTCATTACGTGTGGCTTGTAACCAGGACTGGGAAGAGAGTGGTGTGCGTGAATCCAGTAGTTCGCTCTAACAAGGCTTTCACCACACCGGTTGTTTCTTCTTACTTGCAGTAAACCAACGTTTCGCCTTTCGCATTTTCTCTTTCCAATCTTTGAATTATCAACAGACATTGCAGCATCAGAGACGCGGCTGGTGGGGAGCCAGAGGTCCAGACTTTTAGAGCAAGAAATTTTTTCTTCCCCTGTAAATGAATCGTAATAATACATGTGCTACACGAAAATGTTGCGCATCAATCGTACAAAATAATTAAGAAACCCGGCAAACTAACAAAACTAGAATGGAGTCTGAAACCAACCGAAACAATCGTGAAGCTCAATTTTTGGAATATCTGTTATGCACAGCAGTAACACGTGAAAGACAAAAATGTTTTATCAGACTCAGATACTTGGGCAAAATTTTTTCAAACATTTCCTCCCGCTTGTTTTCTCAGTTCAGAAGTGCTTTTCTATTCGATTTAGAAAAAACTAGGAATATCGCTGTCAGTGACGTGTTCGAGTCATATTTGTCGAGTCAGAGTCACAAGCCCTTCGAGTCAAAGTCTAGTCAGAGTCATCTGAATTTTTTCGAGTCGGTCGGAGTCAAGTCTTGACCTGGTCGAGTCGAGTCAGTGTCGGGTCACAAGAACTGTTGAGTCACTTTGAGCCATTGGTTAGCAAGATCGATTCAATCTCGAGTCAAATGAAATTCAACATTTTGCCTTTGTCCTTTTGTGCTATCAAATGGCACCAAACAAGCTACAAAATGGTGCCCGATGTTGTTTTAGCAATTTTAATTGCAGGTTATTTAGGTCTGAGTTTTTGTGAAAGCAGTTTCCAATAGTGTGACTTTCATTGATCCAATCCCTTTTCTTGACTTATCATTGTTGTACATACCGTAATATCTATACCGCATAACATTTAGCACAGTGCGACATCTTTTATGTGTAACCCAGTTGTAATGAGTCGTTTATGTTGTACACTCCCGTCATTCTTCTGATTTGATATCTTACATACTATTGCTGAGCAGAGCTTCTCGTTGCATTGCTGCTAATAGTGATTTTTTGAAGACTCTGCAGTCTCAATTCTTATGATGTTGCGAGTCAAATGTAGAGCACAAGCTAACTTGAGATCGTTAATCTTTTAGTTGTATTACATATGGGCCTAGCCTAATAACAGCGATAAGAAATTTGATTTAGACAAGATTTGGTTTTGGGATTTGCCTTGGATTTTGAATATAATTTTTAAATTGGAATTGCATTTGAAAAACATAAATCACTTCATCTCTGGAAAAGACTCAAAGTAAAGGTATGAGTCCCGACTGCCATTATCACAAAATGCAAATACTGCTTTGAACCGTGATAATGTGTTTAATATATTGTGCTCTGCTGGCCATCAGTGAAAAGCGAAGTTTCATCTCTACCTCCGTGTCGGGTGGAACACTTCATACTTAAAATGTATAATAATACCACTTGGACACCCAGTAAAAAACATAAAATTTGTGCCAATATTGGTCATCATTCAAGCAAAAAGAGTTCATTTCTTTGTGTGTAAACCAACTGGATTTGTCAATCAGATATTTAGAGATTTCGTAAAGATGACTCTGACTCGAGTCGATTCATTCGATAAAAATCGTGACACGAGCCATGCTATCATTGTCGCTGCTTGTTTTCATTCCGAAAAGGTGTTTCCAATGTACTCAAGTTGACTCCAGTTCATGTTTGTGGAATGAAAATTAATATAAGTGATTTCATAGATTGTTTAGCTAGGTATTACAGATCGTGTACATAGGTGTTATCATTCTTGAAAGCAACACACTGGCTGCTCTTAGCTGCAGAAATATTTGAAAGAGATCTTGTGCTGAAAGGCCTGAAAAATGCAGATTTATTTTTTGTACATATTGCTTTCAACTTGTAGCATTGCATAAAACAAGAATAATCTCAAAATTGTTTTTTCTGAAATGCTCCTTTGCAGCAGCACCGAACAAGCCTTATCTAGGATTGCAGAACACTGCACCTGGATCGAACCGGAGCAAGATATATTCTTTTCAATGAAATAATCTTGATCACGTGACGATTGCGCAGTGATGCTCATCGTTCCGATATCGATTGTTTCACGATTCGCTGCGTTTGCGACGCGGTCTCCACTCTGGACCTTTACAATGCATTTCGTGATTATACTTTATGTGACGTGGAATTGATTTCAATTATGAATTACGCAGCTACGATTGTAGTGATTTTGAAAAGGAAGTCTTGCGCTTTATTTACAAACTTGTCAAGCAACGGTTAGAATCATGAAACCACAACATGTATTGTAATTACATTGATCCTTCTCAACGGAGATGATTGGTTTATGAAAGTGTTTCTCAAATGGGATCACTTGTACCCCGTGGGATACGCCAAGGTGTTCGAAAGGGTGCACGAATTTTTAAGCGTCTTTAAAATGAAGTTTCAACGCAAAAGTTCAATAATTATGAGTACATTTCTAATTATTTTGCTCATGGTTATAGTCAAGGGGTAATTGATAAACAAATACTGCTTGCACAACGGGTACATCACTAAAAATGGTTGAGAACCACTGTTATATGACATGAAAAACATGAAGTGAATTAATGTAACTGGGGATAGTGTTAAGTGCACGCCCATTGGCGCTTTATGGGAAATTTTCAAAATCAGTTCTAGACTTCAAAACTACTTTCTTCTAAACTTAAAGTGATCTGTGACAAATTTGCAATACTGCTGTATCGATTGTCAGTGAAATGTGAATTAATTCAAATGGATTCCTGTTTTTTAAACATTTAAAAATGCAGAGCGTATGCATTGATCGACAAAAATAGATAAAGTAAAACGTATGCAAATATATAAGGATGCATTTTACTGCTTACTTCCATGCAAATGATCAATCCACCTTGCCCCTGAAATGCCATTTTCCAAAAGTTTTTCTCTGATCGAGGAGTTGGCCCCGCTGCTGTCACGTAACTGCTGTCATTAATAAGACCCTGAGGATAAACGCTCAGATAACAAAGTGCCAATGGACGTGAAGCTAATATCTGCACTGAAGGACATGGACATTTCAAAGATTAAAACTTTGAGATACTATTAAAACGTCACTCTGATACTGCTGTTGCTTACGTTTTGGTTTAGTCTTGTCAAAAAGAATAGAATTAAAGGGACAACATTAACGTTTATATTAAGAGTACAGTTACTCCAAATAGGTTAATTGAAATGATTGTAAACATTTTACTTTTTACCCTACTATGTGGCCGACAACAACGATTACCTCTATGCAATAAGCGTCCATTGACTTCTGTTGTTCTTGGTCTTCATCCCAAACACTGATGAGTGCTTCGTTGCCTGAATGACAATTGGTACTTTTTAATGAAAATGAAGCATAGTTTAAAGTGGGTATTGCTTCACTTGCATGGTAAAGCAATAAGAAACAGTGAGCTAAAATACAATTTCTAAACAGTCAACTTACCAGAAACCCCTGCAGTTGGCAGCACTTTCGAGAGCAAGTTCCACTCGTTACTTATTGTCTTGTTCCTGGAAATATATGCAACACAACTTGTGAGCGAATCTGCGGTGTTATGAAAATTAAGAATTGATTTTTGACACAGGACGTCCAAATCACAATTCATCATTTTCAATATTCGAGAAATAGCAATAAAATCGTGACGTGTCGTCTAATCAATTTCATTGAAGAGACCCGAAATTCGAAGAAAAGCAGCTTCGGCCATTTCAACAAAGGAACAAAGAAAATGCCCCAGTTTTCTGAGACAGGGCGGCAAGTTTTAATGGGCGAAAATATGTTGTGGCCCTTGTTAATAGTGTAAAAAATGAAAAAGGGAAATCACTCCTGCCCATAGAAATACTCGTTTTTTTTAAACCAAATTAATTCAAACTGATAAATAAACAAAATGTTGTTTATTTGATGTTTCCTTCAATTACTGTAATTTTGCTTTGAGAAGAAGAAATACATTTGTTTGTTTGCTACAGAGATTGGAGGAATAGTTAACTGATGCCGTCATGTTGTGACACACATGCCAGCATCGATGAAGAGATCCTGGGAGGCACATCTGTTCTTTCCCATGCTATTGGAAAAACGGAGTCTATTTCCTTTTATTGGATCACATCGGTTGATCAACCGCGTTTGGATTTTTTGCGAAATTTTGCAGTAAGTAGAAACAGGCTTTTGAAACACGATTTTTTTGCAGTAACCTGGTGATAACGCACAGCAGTATGCAAAACTCACTTATCAGCTTCAGTCTGTTGCTGGATTTCTTCAGTTGTTCGATCAGTTTCCGGGAAAAGTTGATGTTCCGCAATCAGTTTGTAAATAAGAGCGTATTGTTTCTGCGAAGAAAAAATGCTCCATCATTTTTCATTGTTGGTAAATTGACTGTTTTGTTCTTATTGTGGGAGGGAGAAGCCTAAGGTTTTTCATACAGAGGGGAGGTGGAACCTGCGCAACCAAAGCTTTCCTTAAAAAGTTGGACATTCGCAGGCTTTGTAACCACATGCTTTCACCGTAAAAGCTGTAAATTCTTGCGAATGAGCAATCAACACCGTTTTTTGTTTTTTTAGCACCAAGTTGGGGTGAAGCTAAGTGGTACCTCAGGAAATATGTTTCAGCACCACATAATTTTAGGGTGAACACCCTATATCAAACTACAGTTTGTGACTCTACAATACAAGTAGCAATTACAGAACACTGCTCACAACCTTGTTAATGAGCGTGTGAAAGCAATGAGCTCTGTAGTAGTCTAAACCTCTTCATGGAATATATCCCAATTTCGTACGTAATAAGGTTCAGAATGTTTGCATGTGATCAATATTCAAGGCGTTTATCTTGTCAGTGTCATTTTTTTCTTGCATTTGCACACGCGAGGGAACGTCAACGGTGTTTTTGGTGACATGCTCGTGGGTCGCAAGTCAAACAAAACATGTATATTTTACTGTGTTATCGGGTCTGCAGGAGTTGCGCTTGTTGTGGAAGTGTCGCGTGAAATGAACTTAGTCGAGAACCTGAATTACTTTTCATAGAAAACGACTGACCAATCAAATGACCACGGGAAACATGGAAAACACCTGATTGACAGTAAGAAAAATATATAAGTTAAGATATCGAGTTATTCAAACTTGCGTGATGTTGTTAAAACCGATAGCTCCCAACATAACCACCGACATTGTGGATCACAGTTAAGATGTGCTGAAAGGGTTGCCTGGCAGGCCTGGTGTGATGCAGATTTTCAATAAAGAACGAAGCTCTGTTAAATGTCGAAGTAAAATTAAAAGACAGCTAAGATCCATCGGACAGAACTGTGATTGAAGATGGACGGCGAAGCTCTGTCGGATTAAAAATCGAGTTCTAGACAGGGAAAGAAGCTCTGTCAGGAAACAACTGCCGCAGCTTGGTTTGGCACAGCACTGCGTTGCAACGGAAAGCGTGGTGAGAGCAGGGAATGCGGCTGAACGTAGTTGCACCCTATTGAAACAGAAAAGACCACTGCGGTGCGCGTTTACATGGTTTATGCCCAAACTTTCCTGGGTTTCGGACTAAAAAAATGTTTAAACTTTTTCAAAATACACACACACCGCCACCGAACAAAAACCTTAGACCAGTGGTTCCCAAACTTTTTTACATGGCGGCACAGTTTCAAGGCTGCAAAAATTTCGCGGCACCCCTGTTGTAAAAATCACTGTATTTCCCAATATTAATAATGCATTTCGCACATCAGATACCTGCTCCCAAGTTCATTTTAAATAATATTTGCAAATGGCAATATACATCCAGAATTTTTGCATTTCTTATATACAAAAAACATCAAGTGATGTTAAAAATAGAGAAATGATCATAAAGAACGCTAAATCCTACATTTACCGGCATGTCAAGTGGTCGCGTGACAATTTAAAAGTTAAATTACGAATGTAATTTTACTTACGTAAATGAAGCTTCCACATCCACTTTGAAATGGTGCAAAAACTAGTGTGAAACATGAGCTTGGGATTTTTGTACTACTGCTGCAATATTAGGTCGGATGTGTGAGAGGTACACCTTCAATTCTTTCTCAACGCTCTGAAGCCTTTCACGTTTTATATTTTTAATATTGTTAACGATAGAAAACCCAAGTTCACACATGTAGGATGTAGAAAACTGCAGCAACAATTTGATGGCTTTCTTAGCAATAGATGAATACTCCGCGTTGTTCATTCTAAGCCCACGATCGCTGGAGAGGGATGCTGATTCTTTCTCTTCACACATTG
>Ga0210059_1015632_pt1 | contig 11047 bp, 3 predicted proteins | sample Ectturendosymbi2_FD_188042 | JGI IMG/M metagenome (GOLD analysis project Ga0210059, IMG submission 188042) | Ecteinascidia turbinata endosymbiont from Florida, USA - Sample 2 (SPAdes) (version 2) | ecosystem: Host-associated > Tunicates > Ascidians > Unclassified | place: Key West, Florida... | reverse complement strand
AGTATTCAATACAACCCCCAGATATTTGTATTGGTTAACAGATTTTACATTTTGACCACCCAATGTCAACAATGTAGAGACTGTGCTTTTTGCACTTTTAACTTTAAAAACGTCATACAAACAGTTTTGTTGCAGTTGAAAATAATCCCATGCGATTCTGCACACGCCTGGCACACACCTAGGATTCTTTGCAACCAACGTACACTTGGACAAAACACACAAATATCATCAGCAAACATCAAGAACTTCACCAGTATAACACCCCGCTTTAATGTTGTTTAGTTCATTGGACAAATCATCTAAATAAACAGCAGACCAGTATGGACTCAGTACTCCCCCTTGTCTAACCCCATTAGACATATGAAACGGTTCAGAAAAATGCTTGCCTCATTTTATTTGCATCGTTTGTTCCTTGTACCAATGTTTCAGTAGGCGCACAAAACACATTGGGACCTTTCTTTGAATTAGTTTCTCAAATAATTTCTTGTGTGATTCATAAAAAATTGTATTTTGCTTCAATTTATGGTTCAGTGCCTTTACCCCCTTGGAAGATGAAATGTACCCCAGGGGTAAATTTACCCCAGCTTAAGAACCACTGGCTTAAACGTAATCACCCAAATCATTAGGAATAAGGGAAAAACAACAATGGATTCTAATGGAAATGTGGTTTTGAAAAATGCTGAAGCAATCCTGCAAATTTTACATGTTTAGCCATGTGGCATACGTTCATATGTTACGTTAGAGATTTAAAAGGATTTTGCAAAAATGCTGTCGTAAAATACCAGGACAAACAACTATTTCGTAAAAAATTGAAAATGTTAAAAACTCTCTGGATGTTGTATCAAAATTCACACGATAATATCATCACAAATTGTTTTTGAAAATCCATGAAAGTAAACTCTTTTTTGAAGTTTTGGTTGCAAGTAAAGGCAATTCAAACTGACAAAAGAAATGTTGGTGATGCCTAAAGCTTCTTTGATTCGGAAATCTATGACTACAGCTTGAAATCAATTTCACTGTGATTCTCGACTTGTTGTACGGTCAGTTCCTCACGTTCTTCGGCAGAGTTAAATGTGAAACGAAATCCGTGCGCTGATTCATATGGCGACGTCAAAGATCTAATTTTCAACTTACACGTGCAACCCAACCTTCTAGGTGCAAAATGTCGAGCGCAAGTTTTTTTCGAGTGTCGGTTGTTATTCAGTGGTTTTGATGGTTTTCTTCGATAAGGCTTGGTGGGATTATCTTCTTTTGATCCGCTGACGTGTTTGGCAAAAACGTCTCTGGTTTTACGCCTCTGGCGGTAGAAAACGTGTTTCCTCAGAATTCGTCGTTTTGCCGTCCTTTCTTACAGTCACTCTCATGTAAAATCCTTCAACGACTAACAAACGTTTAAAACCATTCATCGCATGGTACAGTCTGCCGGGCAATGGTGAAGTAAAAATCTATTCCTTTTGAACAGTCACCAATACTATTTTTTGCTTTAAAAAAAACTGTTGCTGGTTTACCGATGGCTTTCGTTAAAAAGCATGTGATGTTATAAATTCGCACAGCATAAAAAGGCAGATATTAATATGGAAACGACATCAACAACCAAAAGTAAAACGAATTAAGCTACTCTATAGCAGAAAACGTATAAGAAGCGTGTTTTGAGATTCATTCCATGGTACTAACATCAGCATTTGCTTTCAAAGGTTTCGTTATGTAATTAAAGTCAACAGCAATGCCAAAACATTTTTCAGCTCACTCGCTTCTTACTGACCTTTTTCAAAATTGTTTTTGCCGTTCAAGTTAAAATCACATTGGACAAGTCGTGCACAAATACCAGCCCCTTTTTAAAAATCAAATTAAAGTTTTACGAAGCAAAGGCAACTCATATTTTCAAACACAGACACGTAATATATCTAATGTAAATGTACAATCCAGCGTTAAATCTCCTGAAACCTTATTTACTGATGTTTGTGCTTACATTGCTGCCAACAAAAAAGTACTATGTACGTGACTCATGCATTACAAAAATACATTGGTGCTACACAGTAGGCGTTGACAAGTTTTCGACTGATGTAATTCAAGTCAAAGGATATTTGAACTCTTGCGACTTCATGGAGCATATTGATTACATTGTCTGAATAACTGCGCGAAATATATCTTCATTTTTTCTAATGTCATGCAGTACATGAAGTGGGACGTTTTCTCGAACACGGTGGTCCAAAATTTAATCTTTTATTAGCAATGTTTTCTAGAGGATATTTGTGTGGATTTATCATGCCGATCAAATACTAGCAGAAGGCATACGTATATGGAGTATTCAGTCTTTTCCTTTCACTTCAACACGAAAGAAATCAAATGGAAACGCTCTTTACTTTACCTTACAAATGCAGGAAGAAAACTAATGATCCGCTTGAAATGCTTAGTAAACTGACAAATTAATCAACAAAGTTAGCCCAAACGCTTGTTACATTTTTCTCAATTTCGCAGGGAAACTTTGGCAGCATTTCCTTCTAGTACTGTCTGTAATTCCTTTCAAGTAACGATTTTTTTTCGATAAAAACCAGTTTTGACGCTAAATATTTAGTTCTCGTGGTGACGTTGTCTGTTAATGACACGTATGCGATCTCTTCAAGAATGCTGTAGTGCAAGTTACTCTCGATATGATGATAGTAATTACAAGTTTATATCGACCCACCTAGTCGGCCCAGGCGGTATCGCACGTTAGCTTTTTGGATATACTAGTAACAGCACTTTACCTTCTAAAAATGAAAAATTAAGACTAGCTGTTTGGTTTTGTGTTAAAATGACGTGATTATGCGTAAAAATTTGACCTTTTCATGGTGTTCGTGATTGGGAAGCAACAATAGTTTGATTTTTAGTTACCACTTACTGTTGTATCTTAGTTCTTTGTTTGAGGTTTGGTTGTTTAGTTGACGAATCTTATGAATATGTTCAGTATCACCAACACCTTTGTGTGAACTTTTTCATTTACAATAAAAAAGCACCACGACGATAATATAATTCATGCTGTATCTATCGGAAGGAATGTTTTCACAGGAAAGAATCAAACATTATGATTTTTACCAATTATATACTTCTACTGAGCAGTCATGTTCAGCTCTTTTTCAAATACTGTAGATTAACATCATGTCGTTTCCACAAAAGAATTACGTTGACAGACAACGTAAGGTTGCCATAACAACATGCTGCTTTTGCTGTATGCTCCCAATCTCTTAAAAACTCTCCACAAAACAGGAAAAAAGCAATCTTGAGGAATTAAAGTTTCCAACCTTTGATTTAACATCTGTTCACTGCCATTCAAAGTGCACTATTTTTTTAATTAAGAGCAGTATATTGGTCCAGTCGTCTGGATTTGTTGGAGAATATCACTATTACCATTCATTTTATTTAATAGTTCATATTATGTCTTTCACACTACTATCAATTATTTCAAGATGCTTTAATCGTTAACTCTTTTTAGGAAGTGAGTATTTGCTGCAGCTGTAACATTTTGAGCAATTATGTGGATTTTATGCGACACTTAGTAAAGCAAAACATAAAATTGGTACTAGAGTACTTGAAAAAAGGATATTTTAGTAGCAATTACCGAGCTTTCGAAAACAATTCAAAAGCAATAATGGCTAACTACAAGGCAACACAGGATTTGATCATTATTTGACAATCGCTATTTGCACTCGTCCAACGATAAATTTTACAACGCTCCTTAAATGAAATTTTGTAGAGTCGCTTTACTATTTGCAATCATCCAACGATAGATTTTGTGAAGAGGTGCTTTATAAAGGGTTAGTTTTTGCAGCAGCGAATATTTATCGCAAGATCATGAAACGTCCCATTCAATCCAGTGTCTTTTTGACAAACACGACAAATGGCTTTTCGTAACACGAGTCTAACAAGAATCACGGCAGCAAATTTCGTTTCAAATTTATATACAAGTTTGTCTTTTACAGTTTTAACAGCACAAAAATCATCGAAAAAGTAGAAAAATTCACCTTCATAAATGTTTCCTATTCTGTAACGTCATCAACCATCAAACTTTCTAGTACTAAAAGATTTCGCGAGTTCGACAACATAAGCACGACAACATATCATGACAACAGAATAAAAGATTTTTGCGCTGAGTTCTGAAACCTCAATTCACTTGACACGAATAGAAGCCTCGAAATAATTTATCGGTCCTGGCCAACCTGCGGCTCGCGAGGCGCATACGGCTCTTTGCCCGGTTTTATGCGGCTCTTAAACGTCAATGCCGTGTTTAATCGTGTAGAAGTCGCAAAATTTTGTACGAATTGTTCACCTTGGAAGCCGGGATGCGGCTTACACGCGCATTGCGTGAAAGCGTGCTTGGTGGCTTGTGCAAGCACAGATGGGGTGGTGTTTATGTGTATGATGTGGCTCTTTGCGGTAACACAGTAAGAAACGTGGCTCTTGTTCTCTGACTGGTTGGCCACCTCTCTAATATATGAACAAATATCGTTGGTCATTTATGCGGATTTTCTTCTTATCCTTCTACATTCATGGTCATATGCAAACATGTGAGAGCAAAATGAATAGCTCTTGTTGCTCACTAGTACGTTTGTTGATAAACCAAGCACTTTCCTAGATGTGCCATCTTCACCAATAATTTCTATGACTTACTCGCTATACTGTTGACGTAGAAAGAACACTTACGATGTATTTCTACGTAATCCGTACAACATGATCGTACTAGTTACATCAGTTTCCTACCAATTATTGCTTACGCAGAAAAATGCGTGTTGGTTAACAAAGTGTTTTTGGGAGCAGTAATTAATTCGTCATAACGAAGGACCTAGGTGATGAAATCCCGGAGGAAATATATGGCGTTACTTCATAATTACACCCTTTTTGGCCAATGGAACTCACCACAAACGCAGTTATTTTATGATGCTTATCCTTTTGTTGGCCTGGAATTAAAGATGAATCTTGTGTCCATTTGAAGAGGCAGTTAATGTGTTGACCTTTACAGGATTTATATCTAAACAAATTGGAAAAATGAACCATTTTAAGCTGTTAATTTATCTTCACGTCAGCAAATACGCTTGAAAGAGGAAAACCACGTAAAATTATTTCTTTGAAGTTACTAGCAGTTAAATGCTGTTTTCACTGCAATTATGGTATTTAAAACGAACACTAATAGACAATGTAAACAAATTATTGCTGAATTAGTTGCATGTCGCTAAAGACGTTTTTTGTCTTAAAATCGCCCTTTGCATCAAACAGGTTTTTTTACTTTTTTCTAGCCACGATGTCTGGAGAGTATAAAAAGAGCCCTGAACCGTGTGTCCGCCATCTGCAGTCGAAGTAACTAAGCTGAAATCGTCTAGTGTACTAGTTACTACTGACTCTACAACCGTAAAGCAACATGCTTAAGATTTGCATCCTTGCGATTATTGTTGGAGTGGCCTGCGGTCAAGGTGGTAAGTTTTGTTGTTCATATTTGCAGAGTTTTGTTTTGCGTCGCTGAATGACAGTCACAAACGACAGTTGTGCCTTAACGCCAATCATATTTTGCAACTCATATAAAACTGATTGTGGAATATCTATTGCAACTTCTGCATGCACAGGTTTTGCTAAATTTTCTGTGATTTGCAACTTTTGTTTCAGTCTGCGGAAATTTTCTTCAACGTAATTATTTTCGCAAGAGTCATTATGCTAACATTTGTTGTGATAAAAATTACTACAGTTATTAGTCAGAAACGCAAAATAGACAGTGCCCAGCGTTAACTAGAAGATTTTGGTTTTATAGTCACATACCTGGAACAATGGCCTCGAAACAACAACAATACTTTGGCTGGTGCTCGTGGCGAAGCTGTTTCTTCAGACATTGGAAATGGAACGTGTATTTTGCAGTTCCCCGGACCAGTTTACTGGTTTCACGTAAGTTGGGAACTTCAACGCAAAAATCATTCTGAGATCCTTTTGCAAAAAATCATTCATCATTCTAAGATCCTTTTGCAGATTTGGTTATGTTAGCTTTTAGCAGCAATAAAACATAAGGTTTAAGCTGTTTAACTACACTTGGTTCAGAGATGCTGTGTAGATCGGGTTTTAACAACCTATGGTCTGTGAACGTTTCATTATCACGAAAAAATTTGTTTCTAGTGCGAGAACTGTGACATCGTTCCTGCTGCATCCTCCAGCCCGGCAGGCACATACGTTTTAGCAGGACCAAACAAAGCGTTTGAAGCTACGGGCACCTTCACGTTTGTTGTCAACTTTATGGATGAGGTTTACAACGCTTCTTCTGTCTCTATTACTTGCGATCCAAGTAATACCGGTGCAGGTGCTTATTTCATAAATTATTTTCACCAGCTTGAAAGAAGTTAAAAAATTTGAATCTATAAAAGGCTATGGGGTATAAATTGCTAAAGACCCTGGACGCACTAGTGTCGATTCTATAGTAAAGATTGGTGCTCCTAAGATTTGCTACCAACTGCGTTATCAAGGGCCTGTTTTCTGCAAATCGAAACTGTTTGCAAATGTTTGTCGGTAAGTTTCTTACGGATAAAAAAATTGTTAAGAATTACGGGAAACTCAAAGCATTTTTCGCAAAGATTAAAATCCAGGCAAACCTCTTCGTAATTGTGATTAGTATGAATACTGAGTGGGGTTTCAAATTCGTCCTGAACATAATTGTTTGTCAGCGCTACAAGTTTTTTCAACATTTGTTTCAGTCAGTGTTTATTCCTTCCCGAACAACATGGATCAACAGCACGCCAGATCAAGGGTATATGACAACACTTTAAATGGGGCGAGTACGGTCACCATCACTTTTCCAAGTGCTGTCCAAAACTTCACTGTAAGTAAACTTTTTGCCACAGCTCACACAGGGTTATTTGAATTTATAATGCTGTGGCAAGACAAATGGATATTCTGCTTAGAACTCTTACGCACATTTTGATGATTGTACGATGTTTTTGCAATGAGAAAATTTGTTATGCAAGCACGTGCATTTCCTTGTACGTTAGTAATCCGCCCACAAAAAGCCGTTTTTAATTACTTGGCCAATTTCTCACGTTTCAAGGATAATTGGAAGCGCAGCGTCCACGAATTTCCCAGTATGGTATCAAGTGCTTGCAGTAATCAGAAGTGTTTTCGCAACGCTGTTTGAAAGACGTTGTTTGATGATCGTTTCAGGTTGATCACCCCAATACTTTTGACGGAGGTCCGGAAATCTTCGTCATCTCTAATATTCAATCTTGGCAAAAAGAAGTAAGTAGTGTGAGACGTTTTGGATATGCAACTCTTAAACAGGGCGTAAGAAACGAGCTGGTTGTAAAGATTTTTGCAATTACTTTAATCACAGGATAGATCTTATATAAAGCATTACACTGTGTTGAAAAACTGGAATATTTGCGTTGTAGCCGAACGTGTGTAGACGTGCCGTTAATGCTATCCCTGTTTCTGACCAGCGTGTCTTCGGGCATGTTGCACCTAAAGTTTAGAGTTTAACAATACATTTGCAATCCGTTTGGTGTCATTGCGTGTTGTGCAATTTGTGGAAAAAACGCCATGAGATGTTTTAATTGCATCACCAAGCAGAAATAACTACAGTTCTGCCAAACTTGTTGGAATTCCAATTTTTCCTAACATGCAATTTTCGTGGGAAAATTACAGGTGTGGTTCCAGTTCAACTACTTAACTGATTGGTTTTCTGCTGCTGAAACCACCGTTTCCATCGAGCAAGTTGAAGCAAGCCCTGAAGCAACTGCGAGGAAACGCAGAAATGCTCACTTTTAAAAACTGATACGAGCGTTACTGTTGGCCGGCATTCTTTGAAGTATCTTGACTGTTAGTTTAAATAAAATAACGACATACAGTTAGTCAGTTAGTGTTAGTTTCAAGTTTTAAAATGTGCTCTTTTATAACAACGTCTAAAATCTATAAGAGGAGAGAACAATCATCGGCATGTACATCCTGCTTTACTCTGTTAAGCTGTGGTGTATTGCTGAGAGTGCATTTTTCTATCATCTCGTGCTTTTTATTTTGCCATGCAAATAATTCTATTACGTTGTGCTGCCGAGTTCCACGTTGTAATAAACTTCCAAACATGAGTGGTATGATGAAGATTAGGTTGTCTCTTTTTCTCCCCTTTGTTAACTTTTGTAAGTAATGGCGGATCAAGGCAGAGTCGAACAATAGCTTGCAGTAAAAACGAATCAAATGATTCGACCATGTCTGTGCCAGAGATCAGTGGAATGTCATATTTTGCAATCCAGATCAAGTCCTGACTTTTTAAAACTCAGTCCAAGTCTAACCATAATCCAAAAAGTTTTAACACCCAAGTCCAAATAAACTCCCAAAAATTAAAAAAATACAGCCTTTTTATTGACAAATTATGCAGTTCTTTCCATACGATCCTGATCTTAATTTCATTAAGCACTTTACAGTTCGAATCTAATTCAAAATCAACAATTTGTCATAGTCCGGATCCAGTCCAGTCCAACGCTCATCTTTGGTCCGTACTTATGAAAACTGCTTCAGGCACCTGGCTTATGACATCGCCATCGGTTTAATTTTTTGTCCAATCCATTTACTGATGGTTATGCGTCGCCTATAAGCGAATCAGATCGAAAGATTGGGCAAGACCAAGTACATGAATGTTAATACCGTTGCAAAAGATCAACAAGGCTTGAAACGGTAACCGAAATGACATAAACACGTTTGAAATGGCCTTGGAAAACCGGTGAAGACGGCTAAACAATTTATAGGCTGCTGTAAGGAGAGGAAAACGAAAATGATATATCAAAAAACTAAGGCAGCTCACTTGCTTGTCCTATACGTCAGGTTCTGGCTAACTCATTTGTGCAACGGAGGTAATATCACTTGTTGGCAGATTAGCATGGTTATGTGTTAAAAATTAGTTTGTAGCCTCGCCCTTTTAGAGATCTGCTGCTTTCCATCAAATTTCCCTTTCATTTTTTAGTTACTTTTGTATACATATATAGTTTTGTTAGTAACTTTGAAAGAGTGCAACAGCAAGAAACAACTTGGTACAAATATTTGCGTTTGCCAAGTTCGGCGGCTGTTTTAAAACAATTGAGTGAACTGTTGAGGTCAGGTTTGGGAACAAATAGATGAAATTTTGGCAACTGATCAGTTTGCATGATGTTATAACGTATTAACATCAATTTGCATGGCATTGTACACACAAAAGTAGAATCCGTATGGGTTAAAACTTAGATCGAAATACGTACTTTCTTAACTTGGATTAGATGCAAGAAAGAAGTAGGCAGAATTTTCAGTAAAAGGTCGCATTCAGAAGTTTGCAATTTTTATGAGCAACGTAGTATATCACTCAAAATGGTTAAATTTTGAAACAGTCTAAATGAGAACCTGCGCTTGTCTCATTCCTTTGCGAGATCAAAATTTATCAAACACAGTTTTCTATTGCTTCAAATGTTTAACCAATTCAGCTACTTTCATTTGTAAGTTGAGCTTTGGTAAAAATGATTCCAAGGTACCGTGATTGATTTAAAGGTGCCGTTCCAAAACCTTCTCCATAAATACAGCAATCAATTATCTCGCGACGGATCAAACAAGAGATAAAAACGCAACGCTTGCCTCAACGTTCGTTTTAGTGACTCTCGGTTTCAGACTCTAGATTAGAAGGACACAGGTTTCGGTCTTACACTTTTTTATTTTTTTCATTTTTATTTACGTGCTTGTCTCAGACGCATGATCCAAATCGCAGGGGCAGTAAAAGAACGCGAGAGTACAAAATACTTTGGCGCAATGTATCACTGGGTAGGTGTTGGTTGATACACGCAGTCAATACTGAAAAGGAACAAATATTGAAGCAAAGCATCTGATGCATTCGGTCTGCGTCATGCAGAAGCGTTAGATAGTGGGAGAAAAACGATATTTGTGAAAAGCATCAGGCAGATGGAGTGAGCGGAAGAAAAAGTTGAATGAAGATGCACATCCTTTCACAAAGCAATACAAGTTGTTTTTTAGTAAAGGCACCAGATGTCCTGTTTAAATGGATAACTTGATTTTAGAGAACACGTAGGCCTACTTTCTTGAGGATGTAACGCAAAATTCGATAGGCATTATTATAGGCAAGCACTTGCATCACAAGTGACTGGCATACACTGGCTTGCAAATAGCCATTAGGCACGGAGCAAAACGTTTAGCTGCAGTGCAGCACTGAGAAAAGATGCCTCTGAGCTTGCTTGCTGCTCAATGGAGTGATTTCACTTCCCTCTGCCTGTCATCCTTCAGTGAAGCATGTCTGAGATGGATTAATCTAGGCTGGAAATTTCATGTGAAAAAGGTGAAAACTCACCTACCAAGACCTTGTGGAGTTTTATCCAGACCTAAACATTACACAACACAATCTGTAATGTAAATTGTCTATAGCTCATTAATCCATCCCTACCTTACTCAATCCTCATAACTGGGGACTTGCTTCAAACGCAACCGTTCAGTCTCTCATTAAACTCCAAAATAAAGCTATAAAATAATAAGACCAACTAACCAGACATCTCTGGAAGAATCTTTCCAGCACTAAAATATCCTATACATTCCCAAATTTTATACCTTATCAATAGGCAAATTCATGCACTCTGATTACAATAAACTGATTCCACACCATTTTGATGACTATTTTATTCCAATCAGCTCAATTCATTTTTACTCCACAAGACCCACTTCTAATAACCTGTTTTTACCCAGTTACCCACTTCTAATAACCTGTTTTTGCCTAGAGTTAACTCTTCTTCATGAAAATGTTTCCTTACATTTGTTGGTCCAAAAGTGTGGTCTTCTTTACCAGTGTAGCCTGTCGTTGCATGCAGAGATGCTGGTTTCCCCAAAGGCTACCAACGAGGCAGCCTAGTCGTTGTATGAGTACGGTTCTAACTCCCGACTAAAACTGCCTGACATTTTAAGTTGCCAAGCCGAAGCAAGGCGTTTGGCTCTCACCACTTGATAGTTCGTTTCACAGATTTCCTGGTGCACAAATCTTTATTTACAAAAGGCTTCTGATTAGCAGCAGCAGAAAAGCTTTACGATG
>Ga0210059_1015631_pt1 | contig 11047 bp, 5 predicted proteins | sample Ectturendosymbi2_FD_188042 | JGI IMG/M metagenome (GOLD analysis project Ga0210059, IMG submission 188042) | Ecteinascidia turbinata endosymbiont from Florida, USA - Sample 2 (SPAdes) (version 2) | ecosystem: Host-associated > Tunicates > Ascidians > Unclassified | place: Key West, Florida... | reverse complement strand
TCCCGTACTGTCATCACGTACCACCTTGTTCCAAGAAAAGTCAATGTGCCAAATATCATTCGATCAAGAGTCTGGAAAACCAGAATTGACACAAATGCAACGTGAACAAAATGGCCGTGAGAAATTTTAATGGCCATTTTTAGAAAACAGCAAGGGAAGTAGGCAACACAAAAATTCAGGAATTTATTAACAGAACCCGACAAGTGAAAATACAGCTGTGAATATATTTTTTGTGAAGAAAAACAGAAAGTAGGTCTCTTCGCGTACCATCTTGAAGGTCTTCGCGTACCATCTTGAAGGTCTTCGCGTACCACAGTTTGAGAACCACTGTTGTAGGGCAAGGGCATCTAAAATTGATCGGAGGATTGATACCACTGCGCGATCAGAAAGCGAAACAAAGTTTGAATTTTTCTGCGCAGAAATTCTCTCGTTTAACTTGTGATTTTCCTGGATCGCTCGACCATACTTCAAAAGAAAATCTCGTTACACGTGTGTTCATTCAACCAACAAGCAAATATGTAATAAAGCATCAACGCAGACTATACAAGTAGCTCGCAAGTACGAACATTCCATTTAAGCTAAAATCTGATGTTTGCACAATGCCTAAAGCCTCGTGTTTGTTAGTCTTTTCATTTTGCCGTAGTCGTTCCATTGCAATCTTGCTGTAGATGTCAGTTACGTGACTGTAAAAGGATTGTGTTGAGAGTGACTACTGCAAGATAGCTACTACGTACATTGGTTGCCAGCACGTTTGCGAGCAAATGCTGTTGAAGTGACTAAGGCATAGATCGTAAATTTTTCTTCGTTAAATCATCACTGTAAGCTTGTTTGTGTCATCACTATAGACGTGTTTCAACCATCATATGTATATCAGTTGCGAACACTCCAAAATTAAAAGACCTTTTCGTTTTTGTGCATTAAACTCTCGCAGCCTTTGTATCAAACAGTTGAGCTGGCAATTTCTTTCAAAATTTTTCTCTGACCAAACTAGTTGCGAAATGCGCGCCGAGCAGAGTTGGTTGTTACGAAACAGCCAACTTCGAAACTTCCGAGTGTGATGCGACTTTCTGACGCTTTCTCTGGTATTTGTCATCAATCGCTGACGCATTAGCTAACTTCCGCTGTTTCACCAAGTGAACATTTGTATTGCTACAAGTTGTGACTCTTAATTGTAACTTTGGGAAACTTTGTGGAGGAGTAGACAGCGAATCCCTGCAGTGTGTCACGTTTTTCACGATTGACTTCTTCAACCGTTCGTGGTTATATTTGAAATGGCACGTAAGTTGCCGAAGCCTGCCTTGGGCGAATGGCATAATGGGATCAGAATAATTGATGACTGCTAGCAGCAGATTAGTCGTTTATTTACTCAAAACACTGACATCTGACAATCAATACGCATATACAAAGTGAAGGTGCGCATAAACATTACAGGACTGTACATCAATCCTTTCGGAACACCAATTAAGTTGTCAGCGTAATGAATCTTTCTGGCCATTCAGTTTTAAATTTGCTCAGTTATGTGTTTTTTGGTACCACATAGATTCTGATCAGGAAAATGTTTTGTCTCTGTGTGCCTTATGTTTGACATTAGCATGAATTGATTGAGCGCCAGCTTTGATTGAATAAAGTAAAATCAGCTATAGCTTCAAACCGTCTATGATCCGCTCATGTGTCGTTGCAAGGTTTTTGTATCACTTGCTTTTTGCAGCGTTTCATCATCTACGTGCTTTAATTGCGTGTAGACTGAGATCCCTGGGCAGTGTTCCCTCTGAGAAAATTCTACGTTGAGCAAATGTTTGTTTTGTTGCGCACGAAGCGCATGCAACTGCGCAACCATGCAGGAACGCAACCAATGAAGCGTTCCTAACGTTAAAAGGGCTGTGCGATGTATATACATACCGTATTAAGTTTAGAATGTTGGTAGTGCGCGAGAATGAGATAGCACTGCGCAAAATGTCTGGTGTTACTGCGCAGTTGCGCATCTTAGAGGGAACACTGTTGCTGGGGTTTTTGTATTTCTTGAAGAAGATGCTAACAGTGTTCATGCATCCTGCAGTGCTGGAGTTTTTCTTATGCGTCATAGTAAGGCACCCTCTCCTTTGTCACTGCTGGATTGGATCAGCGCGAAATACAAAGGGTATCGGAGCGGGGCGGGGAATATTTTTAAACCGGATAAAACCAGCTGTGGTTGTGAAACTTTATTAGACCGCCAGCATCCTGAATGAACGACGACGAACGTTCACATTGTGAGCTGTACCACATAACCTGTCGATGTTTCCCTCAACTGTTACCTATGATTAGCGACACTGGTTGTGAGATGAAGATATTGTGCAGTGTGTGCTTCAAGCTTTCATGTGATTTGAGCAAAGAGACGTTTCAATGAGTGAATCGTACTCGCCAGACGCAACTGAAGTCAAGTTGATTCCCCGTGCCAACCAAGACTTGAGAATGATTTTCCTGCTAATCCAGATCTGACCCATACAATGTTTTCAATGGAAAGTTAAGAAGGGGTGAGGGGTACCCAAGCAACATTTCTCGTACGGGTATTAACGGCTCCTTTCAGGTCAAAAGCTCCATGAGCTCTCCGCCTAATATGTTAAGGGCCTGTTGTTGTCCCATCACGTTAAACTTTCTTGCATGTTAGTATGCCCGGTATTCCTCAAAAAATGCGCAAGAAATTTGTGAAACTTAAACGAAACTTGCCAGCGAGGAAAAGAGAAAAATGTTTGATTATTCTCGCTTCGTACTCTTTTGAGCTTTAGAGTGCCGTGAAAGGTCTGCAGGCGCCCATCTCCGCTTATGCGCTGTGGACACCCGGCTGCTTTCCCAGTGAATACTGCACTGGTGGCAGGGCCGCGCGTGAACCCTTCCCTTTCACCCGCCCATCAGTGCCGAGCACGAGGCTGGATAGGCCGCAAGTACCGTTATTTCAGTCTTCGGTGTGACTCCACCGGGATTCGAACCCAGCGCCGCAGCTTCAGTGGCGCACGCTCTTAATTTTGGAAAAGCATATTGCCTCCGTTTACGACGTATTTTTTCGGGTTCCACGTATTTTGTTTTCGAGCCGTGATTGCATAGAGAATTAGCTGTGTCATAGTTGAAAGAGCTTCGTGTTCGACTTCACTTTACTGTAAAAAATGTATTTATTGATTTACATGACTTCTTTGGTGTGAGCATACGATGTTCCTACTGTTGCCTTCTGCCAAGACGCCGGCAACATCACCTTGCACTCAGGGCAACTTAGGTTGATGTGACCGTTGCTCTGAGGAACCAAGAAAATACATAGAATTCGAGCTTTGCGGGAATGTTCGCTTACCGAGCTACAAATAGTAACGGCATTTGACAATCACAAAACCTTCATTGTTGATGACGTGCGCACGGGTTCGCAGCTTGTCATTGGTCTGCACGCCTTTGTAAGTTGCTACAGAGAAAACGCATTTTGCGCAGGGGTCCGAGATCGAGTGAAATGCTTCTACTGCAACGGAGGTTTGCAGAACTGGAGACAAAATGATGATCCTTGGCATGAGCACGCCAAGTGGTATCCGACTTGTGAGTTCCTTCTGCAACAGAGAGGACCAGAGTTCATCCACAACATTGTCGCCAGGTTCCCGAACCTCAACAGACCATTGCCGCATGCTGCTGGACGAGATGTTCCCCCCCGGCCACGGTACGTGTGCATTAAATTGTGTTAACAAACACAGTATGTTAAAAATATGTCAAAAATACTTTTAAAATCAAGTTAAAAATTATTTTAAAAAACGATGTGTTTAAAAAACTGAGCCGACTTTATTTGCTGTTAGTCTTTCAATAACGGAAATCAAAAGATTAGACAAAGCTTTTGTTGCGGTAGTGTAGACGGCGGAAAAACTTGAGCTACAACAGAAACTAACTTTGGTTCGTTGCTGAAAGCTTGAAATGTGTAGAAAAGAATTATAATAAAAAAAATTGTCAATCACAGCGGTTGGTTTATCAACACTATCAGTTTCGTGACCAGGGCAGTTTTTTGGTGTAGAGAGTTCTGTGTAAAGAGTTCACACAATTGTTCTATCTTCCCTTGCTTGGTTCTGGGACGGGGACCACCCTGAACTCGAAGTAACTGTTTATGACCCCCTGCAATTCATGGCATTGAACAGCAGCCAGCCAATCAACGGACATTCTCTGGAAGTTCTCTCCCCGAAATCAACCAATGAAACTTCTGCATTATTTAAAATTCGTATTTGAAACACAAAATTTATTTATTTGTGAATATCATATAGAAATTATCTTCAATCGAATCACTTGTGTTGTCATATAAGACCCTGGAGATGGTAATAATCACTGAATCAGACGATCGTTTTATCCGTAAGCGGTCGGTAAGAAGTTCAGAAAAACCTGGTAAGATGTAGGGCATTTTTGTGGTTTTGTGATGATGGAAAGTAAGGCATCTTGCGGGAATAACGTCTAGACGTGACGTGTCTTGTGGTTGTTGGTGTTCTCGGTTGGAAAGGAAGTATGTTGTTAAAGCAATTGCGCCATTTTCAGTTTGTCTATTCAGAGTGCATTCCGAATCAAGGTGTAGTTCCCTGGCACACCCGAGTTTTTTTCTGTATGGGTGTGATGCGCTTGTGAGCGGATACAGACATTGTTGGTTTTGCTAAGTGTGCTTGAGGCTTGTACTTGAGCGAAACACTGCGATCGATCGAGTTGTTTCTTTCCGCACCGTTGAACAATGGTTCTGCTTTTACAGAAACGCCATTGCACGCCTTCTAGGTCCTCTCCCACTGCAAGTGTTCGCAAATTTTGTGACCTTCAATGGTCAGTGACCTCTGGCTGTATCTATGCGGCTTGTCTTGACTCGGGTAATCACCTATTGATAAATGCCATGTACAGTGCGTTTTACAAACAAGCTTACTTCATGCAAGACAGAAGGTAAACGACGTGCGTTTCATAAATAGGCGTTTGTGTTAGGTTTTTACCTCGAAACTGGTTTTGAGGAGCACAGGCATACATTAATTCTGTCGTTTTCGCGATCGGGAAGAAAAAAGTAGTGTTGCCGCAGAGGATAAAAGTTCACCGGTTATTTGCGCAGAAATGTCAATAACCTACGCCCTTCCTTCGCGGTCTGCAGATATGAATGCATACCAGCACGCCTTCACCTTTACGGTTCTGCAACCCCCAATAAGCGTATTTTTTTGTCTTTTGCACGGAGTTCGCATGTCGGACAGACCGACGATCTGTTCGTAAAATTGCGCATTATTGTCATTGCGATGCAAGCCACGCCTCAAACATGCTGCGCAGGGAAATGACAGAAATCCACATGAAAACGCAAACGATGGATAGAAAAAAAGTGGAAGCAAACGGGCATAAGCTCCATGCTGTAAACCACCACATCTTCGTCCCCAACAGAAGCGCCACGAGATTACATGTCAAGCATATATATCTGGGCAAACACTCACGACTACGTTTCTTCATTCAATGTAACGTTGTATAGCAGTCAGGTTCTACGGTGTCTAAGAGCTTAAACCTAGTGTTGGGGCAAAGATCTTTCAACCATATGTACTTCTGCATGGTATGTGAGTTGTGCAACGTAACGCAGATGAGCGTTCTTTTCGTTTATATGACCGTTTCAGTTGCGATGATTTCAGAGCAAATGGGCTAAAGGAAACCAACCTGCAGTGTAGACTTTGCAAGTGAGCTAGCCTGGTCTCAGGCCCGAGAAACGTGAAATTGTTGATAAAGTTAAAACTGGTTACCCAGTTCATCTGCTGTTAAAGTATGCTGCGAATCCAAGAAGTGACAGTAATCTTGAAATGTCACGAAACTGCCAAGCGATTGCTTTACGCGTTTGTCTCTCCCACGCAAAGTCATGTGTCAGAGGGATTGTTCAGCTGATGAAAATTACGGCCGATTTAGTGGCTTTAAAGTGTATGACCTGTTTCATCGTTCGTTTTTGTGGCTTTAATACTAAGTCATCGATTGCACTACTGCTCGTAAGTAAAGGTCTCAATATTGCAAATGGCTGTTGCTACCTTTCTTGCATTTCCCGGCCACGCAAATATCCAGAAAAATTACCTGGAAAACTTCCATACGAGTTTTTCTTTTTCGTGGGATGCTTTTTTGAAGGAACTTACTGCGAACGATCCGTTCCTGTTGTGTTATTTTCGTTGGAAAGCAGAACGCTCGGACAATGGATTTTCTGGAAAACATCCGGATTGCACCAACACTGCGCATAGTTTGAATGATGTAAGCAAAGGCGCGCTGCAGGAGGTCCGTAACTATCCGTCAGTCCTATTCAGAGACGATAGACAGTCGGTCGGTCCCGCCTTTTTTCTGATGTCGCCATCTGCAGCAACTCAATATGGCTTGGTTCTACATTCCAGCGCTGTCAATATGCGTTCCTGCGGTCTGTAGCAAACGATATCCTAGAGTGTGTGGGAAAGGACTCTAGCTAACGCTGTCCTCCCTTGTTTTGAAATGAAGAACGGAATTCCCTAATGTGGTGAAAACCTAATGTGGCACCAATGACGTCTTGTGTTCTTTCGTGCCTGTGTTTGGCAACAACAGGACACAGCAGCGTTTTGATAGAGCGCATCCCCATTCGTTCCTTGGTGCCACTCGGAGCATATCTTTTCAAAGCAGCGCGTTATCAATTCACCTTGTGTTTACAGCGCCTCATTCATCATCTTTCTCGCAGAGTTCAAAGCGGTCCCGAGTCTTTGCCTCCCCCTCCGTCTGAAAACCCAGCCTCGCAGGCGCCACCAGTTCTCTCGCTGGATGACGAGATTGCGACGGAGATCGCCACCACGGTTATCGGTGAGTATTAGGCCTTGAACCAAAAACCTAACCAATCATAGATCAGATGCAACGTACCATGAATAGTTTGCTTTGTCAAGGCTAGAAATGCGTATCGTTTGCATCAGATAAGCTTCTATTGATGGCTCTGTGGTAAATCGTTTGTTTTCCATCGTGTGGCGCAATCCAGTCCAGCAACGTGATACGCAAGCTCTCATTATAGCAACTCATCAGAATAAACGGTGCCTAGCAGCCAATTATAGCCAATTGCAAGCGATCGGGTTGGAGCAATGCCAGTTTACAGGAGACGGCACGTTTCTTAAATGTGTGTGCTTGCAGAGGCATTCCTCTGCTGTCGATTTCGTTTTAGCTTATTAGTTGATAGTAGAAACTTATAAATTTAGTCATGCATCTTTCTTAATAAAATTTGAATACATTCGCCGGAATGTTCAATAACCTTGCTGTATCTGTTGGCGCACAGCCCGTTCTTCTTGCATAGCACTATGGCATGCTTCCACGGTTTTTGAAACACCACTCTACGTTAAACCTCGGTGATTGCCGCTAAAATGAACTAAGTCTTGCTTTTTTATGCCTAGCGCTGCAAATAAGAAATGCCAGGTCGCGTGGGACTGAAAGACAGCGTGGCTGAGATTGTGAGGCAAGCGTTGCAAACCATATTTCTGCATTGCTCGCGAAGGAACGGGCAATTTCCACCGAATGCCATTTTGTAGTTTTCGAAGCAAAATCTGTGCAAACAACAGTTCGCTGTTAATATACCAACTCCGTTCAAGGCACCATCCCAATCGATAGAGTTCATAGCCCAGTGGTTCTTAACCGGTGGGGTACGCCTCCCCAGGGGGCGCGAGCTCTTACGCGTTCTACAACATGAAAGTTTTTGAAGGGAAAAGCGTTCGGTCTAATTTACTTACTTGAAGTCATGGGGCTCGAAACAAAGAGTAATTACTTCAGGGAGGAGTGGTAGAGGAGAATTAAGAACCACTGTGGCATAACCTGAATATTTCATTCGTGTTTGTTGTGAACTTGTGCGATATTTTGTTGTTTTTTGAACTGTGCTTGCGCTGTGCAACCGTTGCGGGAAAGGTCAGGCGTCTACGCGCCCGTTAACTCCTGAAACGTGCTTGAGCTTTCATTAAGTTTGGAAGCCGATCTTTTTTCAGCGACCACCAAAGGAGCCATGCGAACATTTTAATTTTAAGTAATATATTTTAAGACGTTCGTGGCATGAATTTCTTAAGCGGTTCGTGACACACACATTTACGCCCATAGTTTGTACTGTATTTAGCGTCGCAGTAGCACAGCAACGTGATGTGAAGGTTCATATCCCAGCAAATGATATCACGAAACTGTGCCCGGAGACCTGTTGTAACTGGTTACAACAGGAAAGCTGGCTATAATGCAATACGAATTCATGGACATTGACCTGTTATTTTTTACTGATTTTATTTCTTTCCTGCGATGTCGATAATTTGCGTTTCCTCTTTGGGACAGTTTTTTTTTATGAAAACAAGCATCCTCTGAACGCTTGCTATGCTCAAAGCAAAAGGATTCGAATGTACGATGGTCTTTTTATTTTGCGTTTGATTGTTTTTTGTGCAATACGTGATTTTGCAGTTGTGGCATACAGTACTGTGAGCGACAGAAAATGATACTTACAGTAAGTAAATGCGTAGTCTTTGATCACGTTAATCTAAAATGGTGGTGTTTTGCGACAAGCACGGTTACTCAAAATGACCGCTGGGCGCTGACCAGTGTGGGAGTTCAAGCCCCAATGCTGATACCTCTTTCAGCAAAAATTCAGTGTTCGCCTGGGTCACCTCGGTTCGACAAGCACCAACCACCAACTTGCAAAATCACAACGTCTTAAAGTTTGACGCGAAAGGCTTTGCAAGCGAAACTAACCAGCTGTGTTGGGTTTTTACTGAACCAAGAAATGTGACTGCTTTTTTAACTTGCGGTCTTTTTTTGACTTCGTTTTTTGCTTTTGTTGGAAAAAATTGCTGAATGGCGGTTTCAAATTTACGTGTCGCTGGAAAGATTTAATTGTAGCGGTTGCTCCTGTGAGAAAGTGTAAAACTCACTCCGGTGATGAAATGAACAATTGATTTGAGTGAGAAGCTCATTTTCTGTACGAAGGAATCACAGTCAACGTCTGCTTTCAAATAATTGCCCCCCCAAGGTTTCAAATTTTCTAGTTATTTGTCAATAAATCAGTTTATACTGATTCTGTAAGAAAGGTGGAACTTCCGCAACTCGACCCATTCTGGTGCAGATCTTGGTTTGTTGACAAAACCAGGTTTACAGTTTAGTTTCCTAGAAAAGAGCAAGTGGGTTAAATGTGATGAAAAAACGCAAGACTGGAGTGTAGCCTGAGTTTAACTGAGAGAAATCGCAGAATTACAAGTTTATGGTTGATCCAAGTGATGTAGAGTTCTTCGGGTGAAGCTGCGAATATAGTCGGGCTTTTTGAGGCTTTGTTTTACTGAGTTGTTTTGATTAGGTTCATGTATGCAGCGTTACTTTGTATACGGCACTGTTTTCCGCTGATATTTTTGAAAGTTAAGTTTTGTGAACAAGAGGTTGGGTGCTGCTGCCTGAATTCAGCAAGCATTTTTACGTCATGTCTGATGAATCTGAACAGCACTCGCAGGTGATCGCGCCTCAGGTCAAGTAAGTTCGTGTGCATAGTCTCAGCAGTCCCGTCTCTCCGCTGTGTTAACCACCAAACGAAGCAATCACTAGCAACAAAATCCAGGCGAAGTTCATGCTGTTCTTTGTAAAGAAAGTTAATTTCACTGTGACCATACAGCAAGTTGCCTTCTCGCACCACCTGTGCACAGCAACCTTTTGTCATGTACGGTATCCATCCACCTACCTACTGTATGAGAGCGCCGCGTGGTAAAAATCAATTTATTTGCAGCCAAAGTGGGGGCTACGTTCACGTGGCTTTCAGAAATGATTTCTGTTGCTGGGCTCAATCACGATTTCATGAACTTGTTGTTTAAATCAACGTATGTTTTCATATGATCAACGCCGAAGTCTGACTGTTGCCTATAAAAATATACGACCGCGCCTGTAATTGACTGAATATGGCAGATTTCCTTGCGGGCAGACTGCAATTCCTGTTTTCTGGAAGTTAGCAGAGCGCCTTTAAGTCTGGTGAACGGGCACGATGCCTTCAGATGTCAGCAATAGTAGTTTCGTGCAAATGATGTGTAATTTCACGGTTCGCATTTTCAGCTAGACATGGATTAACCATACTTCCTGCGCATATGAAGCCTTTGACCAGAAAGCGGTGAATCAAAATGAAAGGCTTGCTTCTCGCATCAGTTTCGGTATCACAATAGTTTTGTTGTTTCCAGTGTTGGTTTTAACATTAGATTCAGCGCCTTTGTAATCAGGATCGTTTGATCGTCATATGAAGTACTCGGTTTTTATTGTGGTAATAGAATCGTGATCTAAAAAATAAGAGCAACACTGCTATTTAAGTTGCAGCGCGTGCAGCAGTGACGTTTAAGATAAGAACAGCGCTTTCCTGCTTGGCATTATGGGCGAATCATTACTCGGAGGTTCGAACACGCAAATTTTGGTCGGTTAAATTCCGAAACTTTGCATTTATTCTAAACTGAATTTTGCTGTTGAAGTAAGTGCCATTTACAATGCCCTCTCAAAGGTGACAATCAGTAGCTTGTGAAGATTGTGGTTTGTAAGGTGTTTAAAAAACAGCGTTGTTAATAGTTTCTTTGGGAAACAATTTGCATAAAAGAACAAAAATCACATAAACAATCGGATAAATTGTTGCAGTTCCGCACTATACAGTGCAATATACTGTACCTGTGCATTTTTCCTTTGGGGAAAAGGAATGTTCTTGAATTGCTGAGCATATTTAGAAACTCTATGGTGGTCTGTTTGCTCCATGTAAAAATTGTGTTATTGTATTGAAAAATCACTGCAAAAAATTTTTTTAACAAAGAAATTTTTATAATAAATACTACGGCCAAAGCAAACGATACAACTGACATCTTGCAAACGTTTCGATAACAACTGTTATCATCTTCAGTGCATAGCAATAGAACTGCAGTGATCTTGCTGCAGGTTCTTATTGGTTAATCAGGAGAAAAGCGCTGTAAGAAAGGAAAAAACGCAAAAGGCTGTTTCGGTAGTGACGTAGTGGCGCGAAGCATACGTAGTCACATGACTCAGCTGGATACGCGCCAATGGTGATGGCACGTGACGTCACGATAGAAGCATGACGGCC
>Ga0210059_1015630_pt1 | contig 11049 bp, 11 predicted proteins | sample Ectturendosymbi2_FD_188042 | JGI IMG/M metagenome (GOLD analysis project Ga0210059, IMG submission 188042) | Ecteinascidia turbinata endosymbiont from Florida, USA - Sample 2 (SPAdes) (version 2) | ecosystem: Host-associated > Tunicates > Ascidians > Unclassified | place: Key West, Florida... | reverse complement strand
CAGAGGCAATTCCAGATTTGGAAAAAGGTAAAATATAGGAGGGCCAAACTGAAGTGACTTATCAGCAGTGGCGGATCCAGACCAGGCGTTTGGAGGGGAGCAGTGAAATTGGGGGGCGCCAAAAAGGTCTTCACTTGCTGAAGTACAAAAGGTTGTCTGCGACGATCGTTGTGTGTCACACATAAGAGGTTACATTTTGTAGGCCAAAAAGTGGCTATTTTTATTGGTCGAACTATGCGATTTTTCTGGGGATAGCCACAGCTTGAAAGTGCTGTATATCATTAATTCAGCAAACGTTTAAAACGGGTCCCAATCAGTGGGCCTCATTTTTCACATGTTACACAGATCTCGTATATCTACAAAATGTATTTAAAAGGTATAAAAGCATGCTGCGCGCAAGCGTTTGCCACTGTTTTGGTCATCCGTAGCGAAATCAGTGAAGACCAGTGTCTGAAACGCATTCCCGACCTGGTTATAAGCAGAATGGTTCTTCTTAGACTTGGACGTCACAACTCATGTCCCACGATAGGACTCAAATAAAAAGCTAAATGACGATCACGTTTTCAAGCGAAGCTTGTGCATTTGCATGTACACGAAAGACTTATTTAGTGCTGAAGCGACAATTCAAAAACAACACGTGAATGAAAGGCATTTGCCAGGACATTACTCCCATTTTAGGTGGCTTTGCTGGCTATCGTAAAAAACGATCTCATAATCACATGATAGATTTACATTTTACACCGAGCATGTTGCCCTAAATTACATTTAACATCACATATAAAGGTAGATTTTCAATCAAGTCTTGCCGTTTCACATTTTTCGACATTGGATTGCTGATGTGAAGAAAAATAAATCAATCCAACTAGACCAGGTTATCAAAAAAAGTTGTGACGCTTTTCAACAGAATCGATCAGCAAATTTTTAATAGGAAATCGATTTCACGTAAAATTACGCATCCTCAGTACTTATTCAAATAGAATAAATGTAGAAAAGATTCAAATAGAAAAGATTCTATTTGAATAAGGACTGAGGATGCGTAATTTTACGTGAAATCGATTTCCTATTAAAAATTTGCTGATCGATTCCTTGCTTACACCCATCGCGGAAAGTACATACTTGAATAGAGATATGTGCAAGTTTGAATCATCGCAAAAAGACGAAAGCAGATGGCAGTCTACTGATTCCTCGAAAGCATACAGAAAAACTAGTGCTTTTACGTGTTTTCAACAGAAGTGGAAAAAAGCGGGCTGAGACCTCCAAATTCACAATCAATACTTCCAAAGTCAAGCTCATGTCTTCCCATGAAGTCATTTTTCAATTCAATGCATACTTTTACGAAAGCCCGGAAGAAGCTCAAAGCCATCCGCAATGCTGTTTTTCTGGCGAGGGATCTGCTTCTATCCAGCCAAGCCAGAAAGCACAGGAGAATCAGCCCATCACCAATTTAAAACCACGAACCTTCGCCAACGCCACCGTCACCAGTAAAAAAGTTAAAGATTCCAACAGACGATTGCTTTTTTGCTCAAATTTATATGATACAAGCGGAATGATCTAACAACCAATAAGCCAAGCATTTCCTGTCGGTTGCAGATGTCGCTAACCATGCCAAATTTGTCTTTTCAGGGTCAGCGTGAGTTGTCTACGGGTTTGCAATTGCAACAAAAGGTTCAAAACCACACAGCCATCTGCAGTGGCGTACGCAGAAAATTTCCTGAGGGGGGAAAAGTTTTGTCACAATCGCGTGACGTCTCAAATCAACTTTAGGGGAAGTGCCGAAGGCACGACCATTCTAGGGGGGTCTGGAGGCATGCCCCCGGGAAAAGTTTGCAAAATTACACCTAAAAATACGCATTTTTGTGCATTCTGGAAGCAAGTTTTAGTACAATGCTTTTACGAGACTTATTAGCCGGTGAGACAGAAAACTGCACTTTTGTTGTCTGAGGCTCAAGAAACAAACCTATATGCGTGCTTGGATGTTATAACTTTTAGGCATGTATCGCTTATAGAAGACACTTATTGAAGTTTGTGGGCTCAAATCTCACGCCAGCCGAAGCTTTTTTCTGGTGTTCATTGTTACCTGTGTTAAGTTACTTAACAGCCACGTGTGAAGCAATTTTGTCAGTGAAAGAATGAAATCGTAAAAAGAAAATCAAGCAGAGCAAACGTACAGTAGTCGTAGAAAAATTTGCGTAGTGTGTATATCAGTGACTAGAAAACAAGGTCAGTTTATTTTAAATTGAGGTCCTTGCCCCCCTTAGTTACGCCACTGCCGACTACTGTTTATACATTTTTTTACTTTTGGGGTCTGAGGGGGCCATGGCACAGTGGTCCCCCTCCGTACGCTAGTGTTTCTAAGACATTTTTTATCCTTTTTTTCGTGTACCACTTTTTCTGAAACAGGCCTCATTTCGACCTCATGAAACTTTGTAACATTACTGCTGAACCGTGCAAACTGCTGAAACTTTTAAAGTGATAAGAGAAATCTTGACATGTTCATTGTTATTAAAAAATTTTATAGCCACGTCAAGCCGCTTCTTCATCTACAACAGTGCTCTTCAACAGGGGTTCCACGGAACCCTAGGGTTCCGCAAAACATATAGTGGAGTTCCGTGAGAGTATCTCGTTTTTTAGGGGAAATTATTTTTGCTTCGGTATGTTGATGCGTCATTATGAAATTTTTTAGATCACCGTGCCGCATTCAGACTACAAGTAGGCCAGTTAGTTATACAGGAGGTTGAGTGCAGATAGCAGAACAAGAAATTGTTCATTGTTGTGAAGTTAAAGAAGAACGTTATTGTTGCATCACAGTTATACGATGCTGCCGATGTACAGCTCAAAGTAAAGTAGACTGAGCAGAAAGTAGATTCAGCCTGAGTCTAGGGGAGAGTAGACGGAGTCACAGACTAGAGCTGCTGTTCAACCTTTGTGGAAGTAAAGTAAAAACAATGTTAAACTCAACTTTTTACTATTTTGTGAAACCAGATGAAACAAAATATCATATTTTTATGTGAAGCGAAATAATAACACCAGCGAAGGTGTGGACGGTAATGAGCAATGTAGTTCGAATGTAAAAGAGGGACCTGATCCGAAGCGGACCAAATGTAATTCAATTGCCAAAATAAAAAAATGGGACGGCACATATTTTAGATGGGGGTTCTTTTTTCCGGATGACCAAATTCTGAATGTAGCAGCTAAATTCCAAAAATGCAAGAAGAAGCGAATCATTGAATTTGTTGCTTTTATAATTAGGGCCGGATTTAACTGATACGAGGCCCTAGGCTAATCCACTCGTGAGGCCCCCTCTCCCTTTGTTACGAGGAAAAAATGGAAAGCGTTAACCAATTTGCGAAAATTCGAAAATGACGCTCTGAAAGTACTGTCAGTAAAATACTCTAAATCATAACTGGAGTGTCCCGCGATCACTGCGCTTGTTGCTGCCTTCGACGCAAAAGCGTTCAATTGCACGGAATTGTTGAAATCCTACTTCGCTGGCGGGAACAGGATTATCAACTGCCACAGGCAAATCAACCGAAATCGCCACAATTAAAATATTTGACAAAACACATGGCCTACGTTTTTTATAAGAATCAAAACTGTTATTTCTTATCTGTGTTGAAAAAAAACAAACACACTGCACCTATATAGTACGTGTGGCGGCATAAAGACTTTAAAGCACAATGTTGGGCAACGTTGTGACTCGCTTACCACGGCTGTAAAAATCTCACACACACGAGCAAAATACGTGACGTAAAATGCACCCAAATGGCTGTAACTGTTACGTTCACGAATCGCGTGTTTCTTACTTCAGACTGCTTAGAATCGAACGCAACTGAACTGTCGCGTGAAAAGATGCGAGGTTTAAAAACCAGAACCGTCGCCAGAAAGTCTTGATTGGGGGATTTTAGTTGGGCAAGGGGACTTCATATTTCTGAAAATTTGATAAAATCTTCACTGATTTATGATGTTTCATTTTTAAATTTGGATGGGCTGAGCTCACCAACGCCCACCGTGGCGGCTGGACTGGTTTAAATTTCGCTTATTCTGTCATTATTGAAATACGTATAAAGAAATAAAAAGCTACAATCATCGAATCAAGTAAGCCTGAACATAACACAGTAAACAGTGAAAAAGGTTTTGTCCTGCCTTCTTCATAACAAAATTATCTAAGAATTCATTACAGTTTGTTTGCCTAAGTTTGTCACTTTTAATGTACCGAATGCTTAGTGTAGACAACCTCTCCTGGAACATTGCGACCTTTCAATTCATTTTTTCTTTTGAATCTTGTAAAGGACCTTTCACCTGAGCAGTTAGTGAACATCAAGCTAAGAAATAAGGCTTCGCGTGGTTGCGTAAACTAAGAAACACTAATCTTAGGCATCAGACCCAAACGTGCTTTGGTCTTTTGTTTTCGTTTCCCTGTCTAGTTGTGGAAGAGTTCTGCGGTTGCCAGTTGGCAAAATGGCTTTTGCTTGCTGTTCAAGCTCATCATGATCTTCTCTCATTTGCTTAGGATGGGAGCAGTGCAAACTTGCTCAAGTACTCAATAGCAATCTGATTTCTGAATGACTTTACATAAGAATATTCAAATGGAAAAATCACATCTAAAAATACCAATCGAGCTTCACGCGATACAACCGCTGACAAAACTACTGTATTGCTCAGTCACCTAAGAAACAACTATGCTTTTATTGTAGGATATTGCTGCTAGCCCCACACATAGCTCTTATCTGCAGAACAATTTTGCTGTGATCAGGTGCAGTGACGTGACTAGAGGTTTGAGCCAGAGGTAAACTTAGCTGAACGGAGCCCACTGGCTAACAGTCATAACATAGTTGAGAAACAATAGCAAATCCGGTATTGAACGGCTATACAAAAACCCGAAATCACCGGAATACACTCCGAAAAACGCAAAAAAAACAACAATCTACTAAAAGCAAAAGAATAGTAAATGCCACAATACAAGCTAGGTAGGGGCCCGGTATTTACAGTTAACTTCGTAAGGGGTGTCGGTTCGCACCCCTTCCACCCGTCAGTTATGCCACTGATCAGGTGCATCTCAAACATGAACAGCCACAAGTTCTTTGGATAGAGCCACACGTAACAAATGGTACGATTCAGCAAACGCAGGACGCAGACAGCGTGCTTTGAGTATACCGACACAATAGTTGGCATGCCGCTTGACCAACCGTCATATTGAGATTCATGGAATTTCTTTGGAAGACTCTGGCGTTAACATCACGAATGTTGAATAAAACAAAATTTCGTGAATAATAATTAAGACATAAATTTTCGACGAAGTTTAATCTAAATGATCATATACCGGCCATTGACTGTGCGTACCAGTTTGTTGGAGGCCCCCTTGGATCTTGAGGCCCTAGGCTTAAGCCTATATAGCCTATAGGTAAATCCGGCTTTGTCTGTAATAACTGTTCATTTGTTAAATTATCTAATAATGAAATACTTTATTTTCTTACAAGTAATTCGTGTCTTTTAAGTTTTTGTTAATGGGGTTCCATGACAAACGCGAAAGTATATCAGGGGTTCCTCGATGTCAAAATGGTTGAAGAGCACTGTTCTACAACCTTTTGATTGTTAGGAGCAAAGCGGTTCACCATTATTAACGTAGTTGGCCTGCATTTCTTAAAAAACGTTGTATAATTGCATTTTCGGTTCGAAACGTGATAGTTTTTAACTAAATTTAGCGTGTGGACTGATAACGTTTTATTGTCTTCCTGGGTGGGTACCAGTACCACGGCTTGGGAAAAAAGATTTAGTAAAGTGTGATATGAGTGCTAGTCAAGTGTTGAACGCACCTAACCACTACACCACTTTGCCTGCAAATGACGCTTTACCAGACCCTACCTTTTGCAATCAGTGTAAGCCCTGAAAGCTCATAGCCTTATAGCCTTAAACATAGGTGTACGAGCAGGCAAATTTTTGGGGGTGCGAAGGATTTTGCCCAAATTTCCTCAAACTTGCCCGAAAAAAACTCCAAAGAAAATGACCTCAAAAAAATGACTGCATTTCATTCCATTTTGGGCGCATTTCTTCAAAGCAAAGCACTTCAAGCACCATTTTTGCCCAAATTTCCCCCAAACTTGCCCAAATTTCCCTGAACTTGCCCAAAAAATAACTGAAAAAACATGACCTCCAAAAAAAAGAAACGTCTGCACTTTGATTTCGGGCGCCATTTTTGTAAAATCAAAGCACATAAAGCCATTTTGCGAAGGTGTTCACACATTTTGCCCAAATTTAAACAGATTTTTCCCGGCTTTTCATGAAATCAAAATCTTTGGGGTTGGGCCCCCACTCCCTGCACCCCCGCCTCCTACACCACTGGCCTTAAACTTGCTTCTAAAAACTTTCACGCAACTCGTGTGGATGCCAGAAAAAGCCGTTTTGCCCCAAAACACCTGATCCGTTTTGCCAGAAATGTTAGGATTCAAAGATCACCTCACCCTCGACGAAGGCTACCCTCAAATTTGAGATCTCAGTTTGTGATAGAAATTCCAACACATGCTAGAAGAATAGGGCTAGAACGAATTTGCAAAAGCAAGAAGAAAAGTTAGGCAGGTTTCCTGGTAGCCTATATGTCTGTCACACTGAAGCCATGACTGCACGAGTTAAGTACGGAATCAGGTGTTTGTATTAGGCTACTAATTTTTTCTCTGTCCTGATCTTTCGGTCTACATATTGATTAAAACTGAAAAGTTATGATTTTTCGGAAATGTTGCGAAGAGAACTTTATCTGTGACGATTGCGAAAAATTTGTACGACGGTTGAATAAGCACGATGACGTCATCAAATGAAATCTCATGAAAATTGCCCCCCCCCGAAATGAAGAGCTGGTTGAGCCCCTGTACCGTGCTAATTTAGTTGTTATCATCACGCCGCCTACCATCTAGGAGTACGCCTTGCACCTCCTCAGACCCGTAACCAGCTTGGGACACCAGGGGTGGCGAAGAGTTTTCTGAGAGGGGCCCAAATTTTTTAAACTACTGTATGTCCCATCGTTTTCAACCATGCCCAACACATTTTTGCAGGGGGGCGAAGCATCACCAGCGCCTCCCTGGTTACGACCTGCACCTCCTTCCGCTCAGTCGTCAAGCGGGTGGCAAATCGTGTGCTTTTTCATTGCAGCATTTCTCTACTAAATTGGAAGGTCGATTCTTTTGCTCCACATTGGTCAGTTGCTAGTAGCGCGACTTCTGCGTGGTCATTCACTCTGGCAAAGGCGTCTGGCAGGAAAAATCGCTTTACTTTAAGATCTTTGATTCAATGTCCCTTATTATCGTAACCTAGCCAGTGTGTGACTTTAACAGCATTTGCATTTGGACATCTGCACCGACAAAATGCTTGCACCATCGTAGCCCGGTTTTTATATTTTGTTGTAAATGCTGATCAGCAACGAACGAATTGTACATGATTTTACTTGAACGGTTGAGCTCTCTGGAAGATCACGGTGAAAAATAGTGATTGTGTATGGGTCATTCACATTTCTTTGTTTTGGCAAGCGGATTTCAGAAAACCTCTCTGGTAGAGACAGATTAAAAAATGCAAAAATTTAATTTTACGTTTGGGTCACCTCCAGGTCCGAATTTTCTATACAGGCTTTCGAGGATATCTAGGGCAACAGAATTTCCCTTAAATTGTATGATCGTGTCTTCGGCACTCACAGGGCACGGACAAAATTTTCGTCTTGGGTGAAAAAGGGGCGACAAAATTTCTATAGCCCATGGGCGGCCAGCACTAGAAATCCGACCATGGTCACCTGGCATTGCGACATATATTAAGCTTGAAAGATTTTCCACAATAAACAGGTTCTGAGTCCCTTTCACCAAAACTGCATTTTTACTCTACATCTACGATTGAAAATTCTTGGAAAAAACATTTTGCACTGAAAAGCTTGACTGCATTATTTTTTTCCTGCTAGATCAAGATTTTCTTGTTACTGATATAAGCAGTTTTCATGCAGCTGAAATATACGATGTTGTGAAACAAAGCCAGGCAATGCTTTTTTGTTTTGATACATTTTTCCTGCTCGGCATCTGCTCGCTCCTCAGTTTTTGTAAGTCGGGCCAGGCTTAAGTTTGCCAAAATGTTTCGGGCCGATTTCGGACGTTCATACAAAATTTGTTATCAACGAGGGACAATTTCGTCGCTAGCTACTTTTTGAAGCAATGATGTTGATTAAATCTTCAATAAAAAAGACTAATTGTGAATTATTTAATCACGTATACTCTGCTATCTCTTGCCTCACTCGGTAAATTTGGCCTTCGGGACAAAATTGTGCTTCAAAAATAAACGTTGGGCTCGGGCCGGATGGGAACTTATGATTTCGGGCTTGGACCGCGTTCTTGCTTCAAAATGAGGCCCATTTACAACTCTGCTTTAGTTATCTGCAACCGCAAAAGTAATTGAAATTTGTGCTGGAAATCTGATGTCTAGTTGTTTGTATGGCAAACCAAAAGCATTAAAACCAAATAAACGGTAGCGATTACCTGATTAAGACTGACCTTTGTAGAGTACCGATGGGTTTGAGAATAATGCGATGTACCCAGGCCATCATACAAACCTCTACTGCACGATATGCCAGCAGACAATGAGCAGTGGCGAGATACTATATCAGCGCGTTTCTTCACCGAGCTACTGTTTATAAGGAGATATATATGATGTCCTGTTAAAACTACTGTTAATACTACTTGATTGCAGATATTACTTTTTCAGCTAGAACTTATATGAAAATCATGTTTACGTTTCGCCAACATATTATTCAGAAAAAACTTGATTTCGTTCACCAACTTTCTTCAGTTAGGCTATACATCCCCTATGATACACGCAACAAGAAATGTTAGGTTGACAACTTTTAATCGCAAACATTGAGCTTTGACTGTACGCCTTTAAAAATAAATGGTGGAAAAGCACAGGAAAATGCAAATCATTTTCTCCACACTTTTTTCCATCATATACTGTAGACCACGGGTCACCAACATGGTGCCCGCAGGCACCAGGTCGCCCGCACGGACCACGTGGGCCGCCCGCGGGCTTGTTCTGACAATAGCATAAACTTGATCAGTATCGTTAACTTTTATTAATGATAACATAATGGAAGACTAATTGATCAAATGTTTATTTCAGAAGTGTGTATCAAACTGGTAGCCCTTCGCATGAATTTGTGCCATGGCGTAGCTCTCAGTTTCAAAAAGGTTGGTCACCCCTGCTGTAGACTTATGTCCAGGGCTATAAGTCAGAAACGATTTTATTTGCTTGCCAATGCGACAAGTCATGTGTGAAATAGTAAAGTTTTCGGAGATTTTTGGTGTCTTTTCAATGCAACTGCTTACTTGCCCAACATAGGAATTGAAATTTGTTAAAATGTACAAATGTAAAACGTATATTTGTAAAAACACCGTTCTGTCTGATAGTCTATCAACAAAACTTACGTAGCTTATTGCATGCGACGCACTGGCATTAAACCAGCAAAGTCTTACTGCACAATCAATGCAGCAAACTAACGTAAAAATTCCTGCATACTTCACTATTTACAAAAGTTTTGAATGCGTCTTATCCGATGCGGAGAGTATATTGTTTGAGTTTGTTCAGTATGTCATTGAAAAAACTCTTTAAAATAATTGCAGCTAAGAAAATTTTGAAATCCTTGACAAAATCTCGACTGAACTTTTACATGTTTGCTCTGACCCTGGTAAACTTGCGCATCTAAATTGCTTTGATTAAAATTGAAAATTTCTTTTTTGAATTTCAACAGCTATGCGCGTAATACATTTAAAGCAATGAGGTACGTGAAAGCAAATGCCTATAATCAACCCACATAAGGTTTATTTCTGGTTACACCTTTCCTGCGGTAACAATGTAATGCAACGCCTACAGTTCAATTCAGTTGATTTATAATAATGGCCCTGCATCACTGAAGGAAATAGTTTTGTTAGTGACGTCAGTCTTATTCATCATTTCTGTTTCCTGCATCAAGCCCACTGATAATATTATGGTCGCCATAACATATTTTTCATGGTACTGTTCCAAAATTGAAAAGGGATTATGTACAAAAACGGTTGTACGGTACAGATATTCAAAAATTTGTTATAAGCACAGAAGACCCATTCCACGCTTTCACTTAAGAAATCAGGTAAAATTAGGTTGAAACAAGGGCCAGTGAACAAGCTCGTTGTGTATTCTTGGAATTGTGAATGAATTACACGCGAATAAAATTCAGTAGTGCTTGTATGCCTCCTGACAGTAAATTTCACCCAACACTCTTCTTCAGCTTGTAAATATTACTCGTTTTGTTTTTATGGTCTTCGCGTGGCTTCGCATGGTTCCACTTGTTTTTCAGGTTTACTTGTTTACGCTCTGAGTGGAATGTGGGCATGCCGGAAACTGGCAAAAGGACTTACGTAGCAAAGGACTGTGACGCGATCCTCCCCCGCCCACAACAACGATCATGTCAGCAAAGATTGCTCAATCCATTTGGATAAAGAGAAACTTCCGCAACACGAGCCCGACCAGGCCCATAAAACCAGGATGTAAGGAGGCCGATGCACCAGGCGTGAGCTTGCCTTTTTTTATAAACGGCGTAGCATGCCAGCACCCTCGTGCTTGTCGCAACATTTTCAATTCTTGAAAATGTTTCAATTACGGGTTAAGAATGCTCCGCGAAGTGAGGCGTGTTCTGAATTGGTATCCTTTATCAATGAAGCTGTATCTTTGTATTCGTTAGAAAAATAAATAGAAAGTGCAAACCCACCATCTCCGTCAGCATCATTGCACATCGAAACCGCCTCAAGCGAGTGGTGTCACCACCACCACCATGCCACAAAGCGAGTGGGGTCACCACGGCCCGGAACGCGGTTCCGGTAAAAGAATTATTGCCGGTACGGCGTTCCGCTTAAGGCGGCTTCACACAGAATCCGGTTACGGCTTACGATCCGGCTTATGGCCAAAGGCAGTCTTCCCACATGCAGCAAGAACACCATCACCGACAACACCGGCAATCCGGCTTACTTAAAACAATTTTAAGTAAGCCGGAAGCCG